>VFSW01002407.1_pt1 | contig 28206 bp, 19 predicted proteins | sample 5358111 | NCBI WGS metagenome assembly VFSW01 (sample SAMN11554181, study PRJNA540505) | mine drainage metagenome | isolation source: sediment from site ElyBrook_90M | place: USA: Ely Copper Mine, Vershire, VT | collected 2017 | reverse complement strand
GATCTCCTGGGCGCGAGCAACCTGATTCCCGGGCCAAGCTCCCGCGAGCTTGCCATTCACATCGGTTTCCTGCGCGCGGGATGGGCGGGCCTGATCCTCGGCGGGATGTGTTTCATTCTTCCGGCGGCGATTCTGGTCGCGGGAATCGCGTGGGCCTATGTGCGCTTCGGCCATTTGCCGGCGGTGAACGGAATATTGTACGGCGTGAAGCCTGTTGTGATTGCCGTGATTCTGCAGGCGCTGTGGGGACTCGGGCGCACAGCGGTAAAAAATTGGAAGTACGCCGCGGCGGGGATCACGTGCCTAAGTCTCAGTTTCCTGGGTTGGAGCGCCATTCTCATTTTGCTCGCTGCTGGAGCGGCGTTCGCGATTGCGAGACTTTCCTTTGGCATCCGGGAAAAAATTGACGGGGAAAAGTTCGGCGCATTCGCGTTCGGCTGGCGAACTCTTCGCGGCGGTGCAGCGCGGCTCCTTCCCTGGACGGGCGCCGCGGGAGCATTGGCTGTGGCTCCGGCGTTGTGGCCGATCTTCCTCGTGTTCCTGCGAGTCGGTTCAGTGGTGTTCGGCAGCGGCTACGTCCTGCTCGCATTTCTGCGCGCCGATTTAGTGCAGCATCGCGCGTGGGTCACGGACGCGCAACTCGTGGACGCCGTCGCCATCGGGCAGGTCACTCCGGGTCCCGTGTTTACGACGGCCACGTTTCTCGGCTACCTGCTGCGAGGCCCTGCGGGCGCGGCCGTCGCGACGCTCGGCATTTTTGTCCCCGCATTTTTGCTCGTGGCAGCCAGTGGTCCGCTCATTCCGTTTCTGCGCCGCTCGGCCACAGCCGGATCATTTCTCGACGGCGTGAACGTGGCTTCGCTCGCACTGATGGCGGCGGTCACTGTTCAATTGGGCCGCTCGGCAATTGTAGATGGGCTGACACTCGCTCTCGTCGCCCTCAGCGCAGTGGCGCTGCTGCGCTTCCGAATCAATTCCGCGTGGCTGGTTTTGGGCGGAGCGATTGTAGGAATCGTTTTTCAGTCCGCCCGGTGAGATTAGCGAATCTCTTCCGCACGGCCATCCGGTTGCCGCGGCTTCACCCAAAAATCGAGGCCCAGCCAAAAGCTGTACGCATGGCGCATCAGGGCGAGCGATAGGGCGACTGCAAAACCGATCCACAAGAGAATTTTCTCGTTGGTCGTCAGCCGCGTGAAATCCGGGATCAGTAGCGACACCAGAAAAATCGTCACAACAATGAAAATGGTCGCGACGTAGTTGATGATCATCGCGCCAAGGTAATACCCGTGCTCGGGAAAATAGGAGAGCCCGCACTCCGCGCAGCGCGGCTTCATGCGGAAGATTCCGCGAAATAGGTCCCCGCGGCCGCAATGGGGACACCGCCAGCGCGCCGCGCGCTCTACGATTTGGGATAGAGGAGGCCGCCACATTTTGGATGAGCGCCTGACGGAAACCATGCAAAGCCCCAGACAGGCAAGCCCGGCCTTGATATCTATTCGGGCTTTCACTTAGGGGAACCTTCGCAATTGCCGGGTCAAAGGGCTTTATATCATTTAGCCCCCAACCGCCAATCTTGCAACCAATCAATTCCGAACACGCGCTTTCCCATCCTTACCTGGAAACTGACGTGTAAATTCACCCTGGCTGCTCTATGATACGTAGCTGCACCGGACCAGCCATGCGGGCGTGGCGGAATGGCATACGCAGCGGACTTAAAATACCTTGAGTGCTCGCCGGGAAACCGGCGATGCAGAACTGCTCAAATTCGGGGAAACCTTAACTGGCGATCCCGAGCCAAGCCTGAAGCAATTGTTCAGGAAGGTGTAGAGACTAGACGGGCAGCGCCTAACCTCCAGTGTTGAGGAGTAAGGTGAAGGGATAGTCCAGACCGCAAACCTGCGATGTCAGGGCGGCGAAAGCCGTAGGCGGTAAGAAAATCCGCAGGGCCGCAAGGCCCGTGTGGGTTCAACTCCCACCGCCCGCACCACTTTACTCGATAGCTACCGCAACCGTTCAGGAGCCGGCCTGCATGGAACTATCCATTCAATCAGGCGCATCTACGGCAGTGGCTCTCGAAGATGTATCCCGCGGTTGGCGACAGCTCACATTGCCTTAGCTTTTCCGATGCTGTCCCTGATTGCAGGATGGGATCGAAAATGTGCTGGTGCAGGAAATCCATCCTATGCGTGGCACTTAAAATCCCTTGCCCTCCGGGGCGTGCGGGTTCGACCCCCGTCCCGGGCACCAGCGGTTCAATACTCTTTCCACAGCACGATCCCGCAGAGTCGTGCGCCATGGCGTGAATCGGGATTTTGAATTCTTCATATTCAATCTATGAGTTTGTTTCCCGTCACGGAATAAAGCAACATGTAAACTGAAGTATAAGTAAAGTCGGGTCTGTAAACTCAGTCGCCTCTCTATTCCTCGAAGAATCGAGATCTTCCCCAGCAGGTTTGGCGGCCTTCAGCAGTTGGCACAGCGTTGTGGCCTTCGGGAACGGACGGCAGGGAAACTGATTTTCCGCCGCTTGCTTCCCAGACCAGACCTCAGAACAGAACTGCAGCACATGCGTCCCGGCTTCCCGTGACGGCACCAGCCGGAGTGATGTGCTCGAAGTGTATCTCGAATCAGTCTGTCTCGAATTTAAGGAGGGACGATTATGCTGAATCAGCCTATTTTCTTTTTGGATGCCGCACCCCGTCACGCAAAACCAAAAGTCAGCGTTGTTCTGCCGCCTGCGGAATTTCCGGCCAAGCGGCAGGTCTTTGCCGACGCCTTGCTCGACACCAACTCCTCACGCCAGAAGCGGAACCCGCTCAAATGGGGCGCTTCGCTCGGAGCCCACATCGCCGTGCTCACTCTGCTCGTGCTCCTGCCGTTATATTTTTCGCAAGGGCTGAGCCTGCAGAAACTCAATGCCACGCTGCTCGTCGCGCCGCTGCCGCCAATGGCGGCGCCTCCGCCGCCACCTGCCGCGGCCGCGCCACGAGTCATGCGGACCGTTCCGAAAACTTTTATTCCCGGAAAACTGACCGCACCTTTTTTCGTGCCGAAGGTGGTGGCCACGCTTCCTGACGCCGTTCCTCCAGCGGAGGCAATTTCAGGGATGGTGGGCGGCATTCCGGGCGGTCTCCCCGGCGGACAAGTCGGCGGAATTCTTGGCGGCGCAATGAACGGCGTCCCGGCGCCTTCAACTCCGGCGGCGGAAGGTCCCAAGCAGCCCGTCCGCGTCGGGGGCACGGTGAAGCCTCCGCGTTTACTTTCTGGGCCTGAGCCGATGTATCCCGTTCTCGCGCGCCAAGGCATGGTGCAGGGAATTGTTGTAATTGACGCTGTGATTGACGAGCATGGCAATGTGGTCCAGGAGAAGCTCGTCAGCGGCCATCCGCTGCTCGTGCCGGCGGCGATGAAAGCCGTATCGCTCAGAAAATACGCAGCGACGGTCCTCGACGGCGAGCCTGTGCCTGTGGCGTTGCGCGTCGAAGTGACGTTCCGGATGAACTAGAGGACGAGAGGAAAAGCGAAATTCCAGTGATGGGTTTTCAGCGTACTGGGACGAAAAAGCTACCGCTGCCGCGAGGCAACGGTGCTCGGGCTGAAAACCCTCACCAAGAAAATCAGGACAATGAGCGCTGCAGAGTGGGTTTGTCGAGTTCGTTTTCCCAACGCGCGATCACAATCGTGGCCACACCGTTTCCGATCATGTTCACCACGGCGCGGAACATGCTCATGAAGCGATCAATGCCGACGACGAGCGCCATGCCCGCAACGGGAATCGTGGGGATCACCATCAGCGTTGCGACGAGGGCGATGAAGGCCGCTCCCGATACGCCGCTTGCGCCTTTCGACGTCAGCACCGCCACTCCGAAGATCGTGAGTTGCTGGCCCAGGCTTAAATGGATGTTGGTCGCCTGCGCCACAAAGAGAGCCGCCATGGTCATGTATAAGCTGCTGCCGTCCGTATTAAACGTGTAGCCGGTAGGCACCACCAGGCCCACCAGCGATTTCGAGCAGCCGATTTTTTCCATCTTGGCCATGAGCGTCGGTAAGGCCGGGTCCGAGGAACTTGTGGCCAGGACGACAATGATCTCCTCTTTAATGTAGAGGAGAAACTTGACGATGTTGAAACCCGCCACCCAGGCGATTGCGCCGAAGACCACCAGCACGAACAGGATGGAAGTGAGATAGAAAATTCCAATCAGCTTGGCGAGCGGTCCGAGCGACTTGATTCCGTACTGGCCTACAGTGAAGGCCATCGCGCCAAATGCTCCGATCGGCGCGACCCACATCAGCATGTTGATGATCTTGAACACCGCGGTCGTCAGCGCCTCGACGAACTCGGTCACCACTCTTCCTTTCTCGCCCGCGAGTGAAAGCGCAAATCCGAACAGCACGGCCACCAGCAGCACCTGCAGGATATTGCCCTTGGCGAAGGCATCCACCATAGTGGTCGGAATAATGTTCATCAGGAATTCCGGTACGGTGAGCTGCTTGGAAGCGCCCGCGTAGCTTTCGACCGACTTGGCGTCGAGCGATGCCACGTTGACGTTAAAGCCCGAGCCGGGATGAGTTACGTTCCCGACGATCATTCCCGTCAGCAGCGCGAATGTGGACACGATTTCAAAATACAGCAGCGCTTTGCCGCCGATTCGCCCCACCTTTTTCAGATTTTCCATTCCGGCGATTCCGGTGACAACGGTGCAGAAGATGACGAGGGTGATCACCATCGTGATCAGTCGAATAAAACCGTCGCCGAGCGGCTTCATCTTGATCGCGGACTGCGGATAGAAATAGCCGTAGATGACCGCGATCGCCACTGCGATCAACACCTGTCCCCACAGGGTCTTGTAGAAGGGTTTCTTGTTTCGGATCGGAATGCTGACTGCAGGATTTTGGGATTGCGAAGTTGCGGGCGTGTCGCCCATCGAGGGGTCTCCTTGTTTCAAACCTTCTCCGGGGGACGGCAGCGTGCCTGAACCTGCTGCACTACAGGTTCGGGCTATTCCCGGTTCCGGGAGTCTATCACTAGAGAAGCTTTTCCGCGCCAACGATTGTGGAGACAAGATCGCCGAGGAACGAAGCCGCGCGCGCGCCATCGGCGACGCGGTGATCGGTGGAAAGCGTCAAAGAGATGATTGGGCGTATGGCCGGCTTGCCGTCCACCGCGACTACACGATCCACGATGCTTCCCACGGCCAGAATGGCGGCTTGCGGCGCGACAATGATGGCCGTGAACGCGTCCACCTGATACATGCCCAGATTGCTGATGGTGAAGGTTGCGCCGGTGATATCGGCGGGGCGCAGCTTGCCGGCGCGCGCGCGGTCCGTCAATTCGCGGCGGAGAACGGCGATTTCACCGAGGCTTTTCTTGTTTGCGGAGGGAATGACGGCGGTGACGACTCCGTCCTCAACCGCCATCGCGAGACCGATATTGATGTCCGGATTGCTGCGGATTCCGGTCCCGGTCCATGTGGCGTTCATGCGGGGATGCTTTTCGAGCGCGCGCGCCACGGATGCGATCAACAGATCCGTGTGGCTGAGCTTGACGCCATTCCCGCGCTCAATCGGAGGGCCAAATTTTTCACGAGCCGCGTTCAGGCCGGCGGCATCCGCTTCCCGGGTCACAAAGAAATGCGGAATGCTCGTCCAGCTTTGCGTGGTGCGCTCGGCCATCAGGCGGGCGATCTGACTCAGGGGTGCAGCGCCAGCAGCGGCGGCAGTGCTTGCAGCTGGTGCGTTGATCAAGGCCTGTACATCTTCCGCGAGGATTTCGCCGTCCGCGCCGGACCCGCGAACTTTGGCTAGGTCTATGCCATGCTCGCGTGCAAGACGCCGGGCCTTGGGCGAAATGCGTCCTGCGGGCGCGCCCACCGATTCGACCGCGGATGTTGTGGGCGCCGCGGGGGAAGCCGCGGCAGCTTTCACGTCCATGCGCCGGCCGGAAGCGGAGGATTCCGTCTCGACCGGAGGCGCTTCGCCCGGCTGCACGATCCAGCCGATCGTCTGGCCAACCGGAATCACGTCGCCTTCTTTCGCTTTGAAGCCGGCGAGAATTCCATCCGCGGGCGATTCCACTTCCACCACGGCCTTGTCGGTTTCGACCTCGAGCAAAGGCTCGCCCTTGGCGATCTTCTCTCCCTCTTTTTTTCGCCAGGAGATGAGCTTCCCTGTTTCCTGGGCCATTTCCAGTGCGGGCATTACGATGCTATGTGCCATGGTCTCCGGTATCCGCGGCGAGCTGCGCCGCGAGGTTACTTGTCCTTTGGTTATTTAATTGACCCGATGCGCTCGGTTCTGGCGCTGGCTTCCACCATTTCGATCACATTCTGGCTGGGAGCCGATTCGGTCTCGCGCGTGGTTTCCAGCGGTCCGTCCACCGTTATGTATTTTGCGCCGGCGACAAGGAGCTTTTCGGCAGGAAAACGCGTAATGACTTCGTGCCCGGTTTCCGTGACGACGATCTCTTCCTCGATACGTGCCGCGCTCCAGCCGTCTTTTGCGGGCCAAAAGGTTTCGAGAGCGAAAACCATGCCCGGCTTGATCTCGTGCGCGTGGTCCAGAGACACGAGGCGGCTGATCACCGGCTTTTCCCAGATGGCGAGGCCGATGCCATGCCCGTATTGAAGGGCGAAAGCCGCTTCCTCATCGGGGAAGCCGAACTCGGTCGCTTTCGGCCACACCGCGGCGATTTCCGCGGTCGTACGGCCCGGCCGCACGAGCGAGATCGCGGCATCGAGATAATCGCGGCAGCGCTTATAGGCGTCAATCATGGCATGAGAGGCGTACCCGATTGTAAAGCAGCGGTAGTAGCAGGTCCGGTATCCCATGTAGGAATGGAGAATGTCGTAGTACACAGGGTCGCCCGGGCGCAGAACGCGGTCGGAAAAGACATGCGGGTGGGGATTGCAGCGCTCGCCCGAAATGGCGTTTACCGCTTCGACGTATTCCGAGCCGAGGTCGTAAAGAACCTTGCTGACGAGGCCGACGGCTTCATTCTCTCGCATGCCCGGCTTCATCGCGCAGTAGAGGTCGTGATACGCGGCGTCCACCATCATGGCGGACATATTGAGCAGCGTGATCTCATCGCGCGTCTTGATCACGCGCGCGTCGGACATGATCTGCTGGCCGTCCACGATCGTGATCCCTTCGCGCTGCAATGCGAAGAGAATCGGCGGCTCAATGATATCCACACCAAGCGGTTCCTTGTGTAGGCCGCGCTTTTCGAGTTCCACGCGGATCTTCTTGGCCACGTCTTCCGCGCGGCCCATCTCCGGAGACATCGCTCCGCGCAGCAGCGGAATTCCCGCGCGGGATCGCTCGCCGAGCCACGGGCAATGCAGCTGGTGGTGCTTCGCGGCGGAGCCGAAATCCCACAGGATCGGCTCGTCGTTCTGCGGGAGCAGGCTGAACCGGCTCATCTTGTCCTGCGCCCATGTGCCGATGTGCGTCGCGGTGAGGTAACGCACATTGTTCATGTCAAAGCACAACAGCGCGCCCATCTCGGATTTTTGGAGCAGAGACTTGGCCCGCGCCAGGCGCTCGCGGCGCAAGCGATCGAAATCCACGCGCTGTTCCCAATCCACTGCCATCGATCCATATGTCGGCAATCCCATAACCTGCCTCCTGTCCGGAAATCCGAATCCTGTTTCGTTCCCATCCGGCGGGCTTATTCGCCGTCACCGGCTGCCGAAAAAGCGTCCCGCCTGTTCTTTCATTCCGAGCGAAGCGAGGAATCTCCCTTGGATTGAATCGCAAGAAAAGAAAGAGGGATTCCTCGCTTCGCTCGGAATGACAAAATAACTTACATTTTCAGCAGCCTTCATAAGAGCGACTTTCGCCCGTTGAATACTTTTCCAGAGCGCCCATCCCTGGCGCTTACTTCCTGCACATCGCTTTCGCGGCCTGGAATACGGACTGATCCGAAGGAATCGTCAGATCCTCCAGCGGCGGCGAGAACGGCACGGGCACGTGCATCGCGCCGATGCGCTTCACGGGCGCATCCAGATCGTAGAACGCACCCGTTGCAATCACCGAAGCAATTTCCGCCGTGACGCCGTATCGCTCGTAGCCTTCGTCCACGACAATGGCCCGGGAAGTTTTCTTGGCCGATTCAATCAACGTCTTTTCATCGAGTGGCCAGGTTGTGCGCGGGTCTATGACTTCCGCGCTGATGGCGATCTCTTCGAGCAATTTGGCCGCGCCGAGCGCCACTTGCACCATGCTGCTCGTCGCGACAATGGTAATGTCCTCGCCTTCGCGCTTGATATCGGCGACTCCCAGCGGAATCGTGTACTCCTCGGACGGCACCGGCCCTTTCAGGCGGTACATCATCTTGTCTTCCATGAAGATGACCGGATTATCGTCCCGAATCGCCGTTTTCAGAAGACCCTTGGCGTCGTAGGGCGTCGAGGGCAGAACTACCTTGAGGCCGGGCACGTGGCTCAGCCATGCATGCAGCGACTGCGAATGCTGCGCCGCCGAGCGCCGCCCGCCGCCCATCGTCGTGCGAAGCACCATGGGAACCTTCCACGCGCCGCCCGACATGTAATGGACTTTGGCCGCCTGATTGACGAGCTGATCCATCGTCAGTGTCAGGAAATCGCCGAACATGATGTCAATCACCGGGCGCATTCCCGTCATGGCCGCGCCCACTCCGATTCCGGTGAAGCCCGGCTCGGAGATCGGCGTATCAATCACGCGGTCTTTTCCGAACTCCTCGACCAGGCCCGAAAGAACCTTGAACGGCGTGCCCGCTTCCGCGACGTCTTCTCCAATTATGCAGACGCGTTTATCGCGGCGCATCTCCTCGGCCAGCGCCTCGCGGATCGCCTCTCCGAGTGTCAATTCCCGCAGGGCCACTTCAGGCATACACATCCTCCTCGACTTGATCCACGCTGGGGAAGGGAGCTTTGATCGCGAACTGGACAGCGGCATCAATTTCTGTTTTTACTTCAGCCAGGATGGCATCCAGCTTGGCTTGATCTGCGATTTTTTCGCCTGTCAAAACATTTGCGAGCAGCTTGACCGGATCGCGCTCGGTCATCCAGGTCGTCTCTTCCTGCTTGGGTCGGTAATATTCGCGAGCGATATCGCCGACGTGATGCCCGCGATAGCGGTACGTCGTGGCCATCAGGAACGAAGGCCCTTTCCCCTCGCGCGCCTGCCCGACGAAGCGTTTCGCGACCGCGTAGACCGCGCGCACATCCTGCCCATCCACGGACTCGGCGGGAATACCGAACGCCGCCGGGCGGGCCAGGATATCGCCGGCCGTTGTCTCGGAGAAATGCGTATATTCGTTGTACAGATTATTTTCGCAAACGAAAATTACCGGAAGCGTCCAGAGCTTGGCGAGATTCATCACTTCGTAGAGAAGTCCCTGGCCGAGCGCGCCCTCTCCGAAAAAGCAGACCGCGACTCGCTTGTTGCCCTGCATTTTCGCGGAAAACGCCGCGCCCGTGGCGATTCCAGCTCCAGCGCCCACGATCGCGTTCGCGCCCAGATTTCCGCTGGCCGGATCGGCGATGTGCATCGAGCCGCCCTTGCCGCGGCAGTAGCCCGCTTCCTTGCCGAGCAGTTCGGCGAACATGCGGTCCGGCGAAGCTCCCTTGGCCAGGCAATGGCCGTGCCCGCGGTGCGTGCTGGTGATGTAGTCTTCGCGAGTCAGCGCCTCGCAAATTCCGACGGATACAGCCTCTTCACCAATGCAAAGATGCGCCAGGCCCGGCATGAGCGCGCGCGTGTACAGATCGTTGACCGCCTCCTCAAACATCCGGATGCGCAACATCTGGCGGTACATGTGAATCAGTTCTTCGGAGGAAAGCTTTGCTGAGCCTGTCAACGCGACACCCCCGACATACGAGCCAAAACGTCAAACATGACGGCGAAATCCTGTTCCACCATGCCCATGCCGCGCGCGGCCGTCAGGAATTCGTTGGAAACGGCGGTCGTGGGCAACGGTACATCGAGTTCACGTCCCAATTCCATCGCGAGCAGCATATCTTTCTGCATCATGTTCACATTGAACCAGGCTTCGTCCGGCAATTTCAGCACAAACGGCCCGCGATAGACAACCATGGGCGAAGCGACGGCGCTGTGAATTAGCACATCCACGGCCGTTTCCCGTGGAATCCCGCTCTTTTCAGCCAGCAGAACTCCTTCGGAAAAGGCCAGCATCTGCACCGCGAGGCTCAGGTTGACGGCAATTTTCATCGCCAGCGCCAGGCCGTTGTCTCCGACGTAAGTCACCTTTGGGCCGATGTCGCCAAGCAAGGGTTTCAGGCGCTCAAACGTCTCCTTGCGCCCTCCGACCATCACCGACAGTTTTCCTTCGGTCAGCGTAATGACGCTGCCGGATACGGGAGCATCCAGCATGTCCGCGCCTTTTTCGCGGACCTTAGCGGCGAAGCCCCTGCTAACCTTGGGGGCCACTGTACTCATATCCACAATCAGTTTGCCGGGACCCAGCCCTGCCAGGTATCCGTCCGGGCCCTCCGCCAGCATCATCAAAGCCTCGTAGTTGGTGACCATTACAAGGGTGACGTCCGCTGCGGCCGTGACTGCGCGCGGTGAGTCCGCGAGTTTCATGCCCTTGTCCACGAGCCATTGTGCTTTGGAACGTGTCCGGTTGTACCCGGTAACCTGGTGCCCTTTGCTAAGAAGCCGGCTGACCATGTTGCCGCCCATCACGCCCAGGCCTATGAATCCAAGTTTCGCCATTTGTATAAATCTCCCTTAAGAATTCGTGGAATGTATTGCGAGACTACGCGCCCTTGAGTTTGGCCGAATCCTCGCGGACTTGCGTTAAATGCGCGCGCATCGCCTCGCGCGCCGCCTGGGGATCGTGGCGTTCCACCGCTTCGAGGACCTGTTTGTGATGGAGTTGGCCGTGTGCCGGACCATCCTTTACATAGAACGTGTGCAAGCGCTGTTCCCGAAGAACCTCCACGATGGAATCAATCATGGACAGGACCAGCGGGTTTCCCATGGCTTCCGCCAGTTCCAGGTGAAAATCCAAATCCGCTTCGATGTACGCGTCGGCATCAGCTCTGGACCGCTCCATTACCGCGTAGGCTTCCTTCATGGAGGCAAGGTCATCACTCGTGGCGCGCAGCGCTGCCAATGCCGCCACTTCGGGTTCGAGAATCTCCCGGAACTCGGCAAGCCATTGCGTACCATTGGCATGGTCGCTCCGCAGGACGCGGTCCAAGTTCTGGCGCATGGAACGCGAAGAGCCGTCGGTAACAAATGTCCCGCGTCCGGGAAGGGGCTCCACCAAACCCTTCTCGTGCAGCGCCTTGATGGCTTCGCGCACTGCCGTGCGGCTCACACCAAACTGGAGGGCAAGGTCGCGTTCCGCAGGGAGCTGGTCGCCTTCCTTTAAAGCCCCTGTAAGAATGGATTCTTCAATTTGCTGAACAATCTGTTCATACAGGCGCGCGGCTTGGACTTCCTTATACATGCGGGAACTCTCCAGATTGAGAACGTCTTGGCAGTGCCTGCAATTTGTCGCTAATCCATAATCTATATCTATCTACGACCGACGATAGTCTACACGGGAAAGATGGCAGAGGTCAACTGGTTGGACCACTATACCAGAAGATTGTTCATCCTCTTCAACATTCACTAATTTCCTCCGTAGGACTGCTCCCTTTTGTCCGGGGAAGTCACTTGTCATACAAGGGGGTGAAGCAACTTACATGTATCATAGATCATGCAAAAAGCGGCTGAAAGTTATCTGACAGCCGCCCGATTGGCGCCAAATTCTTCTTCCCCTTGCGCTATGGTTTTTTCCGAGGCAATTCCCGCGTTGCTATTTTCGCCGGGTAGCCCGGCCCTTACTTAATCCAGACAGTTTTGATGTTAGTAAATTCGCGGATTCCGTACGTGCTCAGCTCTCTGCCGTAGCCGGAGCGCTTGACTCCCCCAAACGGAACGCGCGGGTCAGACGCCACCATCTGATTGACAAAGACCATGCCGGCGTCCAGTTCGTTGATAAAACGCTGCTGCTCGGCCTTGTCGCTCGTCCAGGCGCTTGCGCCCAGTCCAAACCTCGTGTCATTGGCGACCTGGATGGCCTCGTCAATATTTTTCACGCGGAAGATGGAGGCCACGGGCCCGAAGAGCTCCTCGCGATACGCGGGCGAGTTCTTGGGGATGTTCGTCAAAACCGTTGGGGGATAGAAGCTCCCGCGCCCCTCGATCGGCTTGCCGCCCGTCAGAACTTTTGCGCCCGCTTCGACGCTCTTGACCACGTCGGCCTGCAGGTCGCGGACAGCCTCCGCCGTGGCCAGTGGCCCAACGTCCACCGTGGCGTCAAAGGGGTCGCCGACCTTCAGATTTTTCATCTGACTGACGAAAGCAGCCTCGAACTTGTCGGCAATCGCTTCGGCCACGACGAAGCGCTTCGCGGCGATGCAGGACTGACCGTTGTTTTGCGTGCGCGCTTTGACCCCTGCCGAAACCGCCTGCGCGAGATCGGCGCTGGGCATGACGATAAAAGGATCGCTTCCGCCGAGTTCGAGAACCACTTTCTTGATTCTCTTCGCGGCGCCGGAACCGATCTGCACGCCCGCTCCTTCGCTGCCGGTGAGCGTCGCGGCCGCCACGCGCGGATCGTCCAGGATACGATCCACTTTTGCCGATCCGATAAGCAGCGTTTGAAACGCTCCCTCGGGGAATCCGGCCTGGAGCAGGATCTCTTCAATCTTCAACGCGCATTGGGGAACATTGGAAGCGTGTTTCAGAATGCCTACATTTCCGGCCATCAACCCCGGAGCGATAAAGCGGAATACCTGCCAGAACGGATAATTCCACGGCATTACGACGAGGATGATTCCGAGCGGCTGGTAATGAATGTAGCTGCTGCTGGCGGGAGTCTGGATGACTTCATCGGCTAAAAAGCGTTCGGCGTTTTCCGCGTAGAAGCGGCATCCCGAGGCGCTCTTCACGGCTTCGGCCACGGCGGAGCTATAAGTCTTGCCCATCTCCAGAGTCATGAGGCGGGCCAGCGTTTCCTTTTCCTTTTCGAGAATGTCGGCCGCTTTCAGCATCATCTTCGCGCGCGCGGCAAATGACAATTTGCTGAAGGTCTTGAACACCTCTCCGGCACGCTGGATTTTTTGATCCACTTGCGCATCGGTCAGAGGTTCAAATGTCTTGATCGTCTCTCCTGTTGCAGGATTAATCGTTGCAATCGCCATGGTCAATTCCACCTTTGGATAAAAGAACGAATGTCAGCGTCTTGTGGCTCGAAAGAGGCAGGTTCCGCCGATCGTATCTCCCGGATAAATACAGAATATAGTTTTATCACGTTTCCGGCGAGTCTGGTGAGACGCGCATAATTTCGATGCGCAGGGGACCTTCCCGGTATTATGGAATTTTTAGGAAAACGAGGCAATGCCGGAGAGGGAACTTTCCGAGGAATTTGCCAATTCTGATAGAATCACTCCAAGGGGCTGTAGCTCAGATGGATAGAGCGGCGGTTTCCTAAACCGTAGGCCGGGAGTTCGACTCTCCCCAGCCCCACCATAAACCCCGGCCCTTCCAAGGCTCCGAAGGGTCAGTCACCAAACAAGCGATGAAGCAAGTGCTCGGCAGAAGGCCGCGCAGTCGTGTCATTCACGCCGGGACACGGGCAGACAGCGCGGGCGAAAAGTGTTCCTTTTTGAACAGACACCCGAATGGCGGTTTGGGATAGTCTCGCGCTAGTATTCTCCAGGGACTACTCACCTGAAGAATTACAACGGGCCCGGAAGTCCCCGAGAAGGGAGACTTTGTGGACTATGAGTTTGTCACCCGCTGTACGACGTGCGACAAAGATTTCACGATTTTATGGGTGATGGATCACCTGCGGGTCGGTCCAGAGAGCGTGGCTGTGATCGCTTGCCCGGCTTGTGGGGCAAGGTTTTATCAAAAGTTAAGCGATCTCATCCCATGCAAAGCCCGAGGACGAGACCTCCTCACTGGCCGTCCCGTGCGGACGGTGGAACTCATCCGCGATTGCCCCTCTTGCGGTATGCGCGGAATCTCCATGACCGTTGTGCACACAAATTTATCCTGGAAGGATTTGGTTAAAGAACCCACCGAGGCCGCAGTTTGTAATAACGTCCTTTGTGCACGCAGGGGATTGCTACAACAAATTATGTTCGGGCGCACCAGGCTCGGAGCGCCTAATCCTTTATCGCCCCTGGTTGCTTCGCGTTGGAATGAGTGAGACGAAGCATGATATGCGGCCTCAGATTTCTTTTTTTCTTCTCTGCATACCTAATATTGCCAAATTGACAGACGCAACGGCGCCCTTGTAGGCGCGTGGCAAAACGGCAATCCGGAGATTGGCGTTCCTTGGTTGGCCCCAAGGCAATTCGTGCCAACTGTGGTTGGAGATTGGGAAGTCCTTCCGGTTGGATCACCTTGCCAAGACGCACCGTTTGAGCATGGAGGCGGCGCGGTCCCGTTCCTGTGGTGAGAAGGTCAGGCTAGGAGCTTAGGAAGTTTGTTGAAAGGCTCCTGCGACTCGTCACTCCTCGGAATAACGGGTTCAGGAGCCTTTTTCAACTAGCTAGTTTTTAGCGAGCTTATCCGCGACTTGCGAAACGTCAGAAAGACCATTCCGAGCAGCCCGAATGAGAGCAACGCCAATGTGCCTGGTTCCGGAGTCGCCGTCGCCCCCCCAGTCGTCCCCGCCGTCCCGGGACCCAGTCCCGCGACTGTTGTGGCGGTGGTGCCGTTGCAGCCTTTGGAGATGGTGTTGGTGTCCAGAGTCACTGCGCCAGTCAGCGCGATGACGCTACCGCATCCATCGGTTGCACCGGTACCCAGGGTGTCGCTTTCTTTCGCAATAATATTCCCCTGGAACGACGTGGAGGTTCCGAGGGTTGCGGAACTGCCAACCGCCCAAAACACGCTGTCAGTTGAGGTCGCACCTTCAAGCACAACACTAGAGCCGCTTGCGGTCGTGAGCGAGCTTCCTGTATCGATGACGATGACCTCATTGCCGGCTCCGGCGAAATTGAGAGTTAGAGTTCCCGTCAATTGAGCCGATGAAGAAAATTTATAAACGCCCGCACCAAGAGTCAACCCACCCAGATCTTGACCAGTCAGATTGGTGCCGGACAAGGCCTGCAGGGTACTGTACACTGAGGCTGCACTGATCTGAGCCGCCCCTGCCAGCGAAGTAGCTGTTGTATAGAACGCATCGCCTGGCCCTGTTAGCGTGATGCCTGTTATGCCAATCGAACTACCTGGGGAGACGCCCACATTTCCGTTGATTGTGCTGCTGCCGGTATTGGTCACCGCCGCAGCGCCGAGTACGGCAAAGTTCTCCGCCGCTAAATCAGTGAAGGAGTCGGCGTAAGCACTGACTGCCAACAACGGTAAAGCAAAGAGTAGAACCAACATGAAAAAGACACGATATTTCATACTTCCCCCTAGCGGTTTGAGGGGCTACTGGAGACCTAAGAAGGCCGTAGACGCCAAGCTCCATCAAATCCGACATCATCATGACGATATTCAGGTTGAGTGTCTGTTCAATAGAGAACACTTAGGAATGGCGTCGTTCTCTATTTACTCCCGGCCTGATCAGCAGCAGAATCCCCTTCGGGGCTAAGGTCTTATTGGAAACAAAGGAGAAAGCGGTAAATTCCTTGGGTTTTGCGTCACTAGCGTAAAATCCTCCCGTCTCCGCCAAACTTTAATTCTCTTTGCTGTTTCCCGGACCGGTCGACGAATGAATTGACACGGACGGCCGAATTGATTTTCTGTCGCGCCGCCGCTTAGCTCCGTGTACACTTGCCCACGTGGGGAATGTGCCGCCCTTTCGGGGTTGCGGAAACCATCCAAAATCCTAGTGCCAGGCTGGAAAAAGAGTCATGACGGACGCACTGACCAAAGTCAAAAAGAAATTGCAGGACGAAATTACGACGCTCGAACATGAGATGAACGTCGAGCTGCCCAAGGAATTGATGAAGGCCCGCGCGCACGGCGATCTCTCTGAGAACGCCGAATACAAATATGCGAAAGAGCGCCAGGGCTACGTCTCCGCGCGGCTCGGCCAGCTCAAGAAGCGTCTCGGCGATATCGGCATGCTGAACCTGACCAATATTCCCGCCGACCGCGCCGGGTACGGTTCGCGCGTGTGGCTGCTCGACATCAAGAAATCCGTCGAAATCGAATACAAGCTCGTGACTTCCGAAGAGGCCGACGCCGCGAAGGGGCTGATTTCGACGACGTCACCCATCGGCAAGGCTCTGCTTGGGCGAAACGTAGGCGACGAGGTTCAAGTGCAGACTCCCGCCGGCATCAAGGAATTTGAACTGGTCCGGCTGAAAACCATTCACGAAGACGAATAAGTTGAACGTGTGGCGCAGGTCTGATCCTTCGCCACACGTTTCCTTCCGCACTTCCCGCGACTTGATTCCTTACGGGTATTCACGAATCGCAATTCACAAATCACGAATCACAAAAAAAAGAAGCGGGCCAAGTTCGGGCCCGCTCCGTGCGGTGAGTGAGGTTCCGTGAATCTTCAGTTCACAGGCCTGTCCTGCGCCTGGGAAGACGTCGCGGATGTTGAAGAGGGCCCGGAGGTGGAGTGTGCGGTGGAAATTGTTCGCGCATCCGGATTGGGAGACGCGGGCGCCGCCATCGAGGCGAGTTCTGACTCCTTGTACTTCGGCGAACTGACGTATCCGTGAATGTGATCCTTCTCGATCCGGTTGACGACAATTTGAACCGGCTGCGGCTCGTCGGCTTCATGCAGCCAGATCGGTTCGTAGAGGTCCACTTTTTTCTTGGCGAGTTGGTGGTCGTCCACCAGCATCATCAGGTCGTAGCTCTGGTGCTTGCTGTCGGCCTTGCGCAGGGAGATCTGGATGGGGCCTTCGCGCTCAAAGCTCTTGGATTTGGAGAGGTCGAATTCAAAGTAGCTTCTCTCGCCGCGCTTTTCGAGAGCGACGAGTTCGTCATGCGTTCGGGCGATCGAGCCGTTCAACTCATCGCGCGTTGAGCCGAGCTTGCCTTCGAGGTCCGTGCGCGTACTGGCAATATTGTCCTGCGTCTGCTTCAGCTGCTTCTGCTGTTCGGCGAGTTGCGATTCGACGTTCTTCCAGCGGCGGTCCGCGGGGGACGAGCCTCCTGGACTTGCGCGTCTTGCAGCGGGCTTTGCCGAAGCCGCGACATTGCGCGCGGGTTTCTCTGTAACTTCGGGCCGAGCGGCTGTGGCCGCCGGCGGTGACATCTGATCCAGCTTCGCCGTCAGCGAGTCAATCTGGCCGCGCATCTGCGTCTCGTCATCCCGCAACATCTGGTTCTGCTGGCTCAAATGAGAGACGGTCGTACTCTGTTTATATCCGTAAACAACGGCCACACTAGCGGCGGCAAACAAGGCCACGCTCGCGATGATGAACCAGCGCGTGGTGGCGCTCGGCCGGCTGGTTTCATATTGCGTTTCGTGCTGCACTTGCGGTTGCTCTTCGCTGGGTTCCATGGATTCCATCGGCTGTGCTCCAGAATCCGCGCGGCCAAGGGGCGCTGCGGATAGGGATAGATGCGAGGGCGGGTCAAGCGGAGAGAAGAACGCGCGCATGCCACGCGCTCATCCCCCGGCGCAAGAGTCTCCTCTTGCCTTCCCCCGCTGGCGAACGTGCACGCGATGTTCCATCCGGAGGCCAGAGATCCATTCAGTTGCTAAATCCACGTGCGCCAGCGACTTATGAGATTCCAAAATTTTCTCGATGGATATTAGGCTTGCGCGCGCGGAAGTAATTCTTACGGGAACCGTGTCTGTTTTTCAAGATTGGAGGTAGAGCTGCAAACTAGGAAAGAAATCGGCGCAACGCTCCAGCCGTATTGCAATCACAAGAGTATTGTGGTGATTGCCTGTCGAAGGAGGGCGTGCTAGCATCCGCGCTCTGGGGGGTGCTGGCTCCTCGCCCGCAACCCTCGGACCTGCCACAGGGAGCGCGCCGCAACCCATAACGCGGCGTGGCCGCAATCCACTGCGACCTCGCCAGCGGCGGCGAACAGGGGGAACGACATGAAGTCCTATCCAACCGCATCCATTCGTAACGTCGGCATTGCCGGCCACGGCGGCACCGGAAAGACCCAGTTGGTGTCGTCGTTGCTGTACGCCGCGGGGATGACCGCGCGACTGGGAAAGGTCACCGAAGGAAGCACCGTCACGGACTCGGACGAGGAAGAGATCGCCAGAAAGATCACCATTAATACCGGGCTGGCCTACGCCGAATGGACGCCTCCGGCCCGAGTCGACACGGCCGAGGAGAGGGCTGCCGACACCATCAAGATCAATTTTTTGGACACACCGGGCCACAGCACATTTCTGAATGACGCGCGCGCCTCGCTCGATGCCGCGGATGCCGTACTGATCGCGGTGGACGCGCAGGCGGGCGTGCAGGTCGGCACGGAGAAAGTCTGGGATTACGGCGTGGAATATGATCTGCCGCGCGCGTTCGTCATCAACTGGATGGACCGCGAGTTGGCGAACTTTGACCATGCGCTGGAGACGATCACGCAGATTTTTGGCCGCAATGTCATTCCGCTTCAACTTCCCATCGGATCGGAAAAATCTTTTCGCGGCGTGATTGACCTCATCACGATGAAGGCGCACGTCTACACGCCGGACGGCAACGGCAAGCCGAAGATCGAGGAGATCCCCGCCGATCTGGCGGAAGCGGCCAAGGCCGCTCACGAGGCCCTCATCGAAATGGTTGCGGAAGGCGAGGACGAGTTGATGGCCGAGTTTTTCGAGAAGGGAACTCTCCCGATCGAGGACCTGGTGAAGGGCATTCGGGAAGAGTTCGAGGCCAAGCGCATCTTCCCTGTGGTGCTCGCTTCGGGGCTGCACAACATCGGCAGCGCCACGCTGCTTGATCTTTTGGCCGAAGTGTTTCCCGACCCGGCCGCGCGAAAGTTGAACATCGGCCACAACGAAGCCGCGGGCAAGGGCGCGGAGATCCAGCGGAAAGTGAACGACGCGGAGCCGGTTTCCATCTTTGTCTACAAGACGATTGCCGATGCGTTTTCCGGCCGCGTCAATTATTTCAAGGTCATGTCCGGCGTCCTGAAAAATGACGCGACGCTGCAGAACTTCAGGCGCAACACGAGCGAGCGCTTGCAACACGTGCAGGTCATGCAGGGCAAGACGGCAACGGAGGTGGGCGCGCTCCACGCCGGGGATCTGGGAGCGATTGCAAAACTCAAGGATACGATGACCGGCGATACGCTGGGCGAGAAGGCCGCGCCGATCCATTTCCCGCTGCCGCATGTCCCCGAGCCTTCCATCACGTTCGCTGTCGAGCCCAAGACGCGCGCCGATGAAGACCGCATCGGCCCCGCCATTCACAAGATTCTCGAAGAAGACCCCACGCTCCGCTTTTCACGCGACCCGCAAACCAAGGAGTTTTTGCTGGCGGGTTCCGGACAGCAGCACATCGAAATCGTCGTGGCCAAGCTCCACAAGCGCTATCACGTGGACCTGACGCTCAAGCCGCCCAAGGTTCCCTACCGTGAGACGATTCGCGGCAAGGCCGACGCTGAGGGCAAGCACAAGAAGCAGACTGGCGGGCACGGCCAGTTCGGCGTCTGCCGCATCCGCATGGAGCCTGCATCGCGGGGTGCGGGCGTCGAGTTCGTGGATGATATTTTCGGCGGCGCCATTCCCAAGAACTGGATTCCATCGGTCGAAAAAGGCATTCGCGCTTCGGCCGAGCGCGGCTTCCTCGCCGGCTTCCCGGTCGTGGATTTTCGCGCCACACTGTATGACGGCAAGTACCACGATGTGGACAGTTCGGACATGGCGTTCAAGATTGCCGGATCGCTGGCGTTCAAGGAGGCCATGAAGCAGGCCAAGCCAACACTGCTCGAGCCCGTCATGCATGTCGAGGTGCACGCGCCCGACCAGTTCTCGGGCGACCTCATGGGTGATCTTAGCTCGCGCCGGGGAAGAATCAGCGGCAGCGAGGCGCGCGGAACGAATGTGGTGATCAAGGGGCAAGTCCCGTTTGCCGAAATGCTCAACTACGCGACTACGCTGACTTCGCTGACGCAGGGCCGCGGCAGCTACTCGATGGAGTTTTCCCACTACGACTACGTTCCCACGGAAATCGCGGACAAGGTAATCGCCGCGGCCAAGGCGGCCCGAGGCGCCGTTGTGGAAGAGGAGGAAATCTAAAGACGGGATGCACGAGGATAGAGGATATAGGGGCAAGAAGTTTCGCGTTCGGAAATCGGAGAAACGACTGCGGTTATAGGCCTCTTGCCTTCGTAAGGCTATGTGTTGCCTTGGGTTAATGGAAAACAAACGGTAGTACGATTTGGCTATTGACCCCCCATGGGGCAAGTGAATTAAGATGTTTATGGGCCTTCCTTCGGGGGACGGTCCGCTTTGGGCTTGGAAGGCGCCTGGCCCTTTCGGAACCCGGTTTGATTTTGAACCAGCCGAAATCTTCCTTGGGTGGCGCCGAATTTTTTCGGTCTTTTTCAGATACAGACCTTTATGGAGTTTCGACTACAAAGATCGGCGGCTTGGGTATTGGCTGCTGTCGGTGTGTGTCTTTCTTTTGCGGGATGCGAGGACACGTCCATGCATGCCGTAAAGGTGCAGCCCTCCCCGATCGCCGTTTCCAGAGCCGTGCCGGAAGCCTTCCCTGAACTGCCCATCAATCCCGATCACAGAACCATGGTCTCGCTCGAACTACGGGCGCTTGAGGGACCGGAGGCGATCGTCGTGGATGCGCAAGCCGCATTCGATGCCGGGGAACAGGATTTCCAGGCCGGACACTTGGGCAAGGCGCGAGAAGAGTTTGATTTGGCGCTCGATGAGTTGCTTACCTCCGGCCTCGATATTGACTCCGACCCGCGCCTGAGCAACCTCTATCACCACATCGTGGAGACGGTCAGCCTCGACGAGCTGGAGGCGTTTCGCGACGGCGACGGGTTCCGCGAGCAGCAGACCACGCCCGCAGCCATTGATGAGATTGCGGAAGAGCCGATTCCTGTGCCGGAAGCATTTGACCCGAATCTGCGCGGCCGAGCCGAAGGCGAAGTTGGCGCCGTGGCTCACGATCTGCCGTTGACGGTCAACGACCAGGTGCTGGCTTATCTGAACTACTTCAAGACGCCCCGCGGCAGCGCCATCGTTGAAACCGGGTTGCGGCGCGCTGGCCGGTACAGAGCCATGATCCAGCGCGTCCTTCAGGATGAGGGAATGCCGCAGGACCTGATCTATCTGGCGCAGGCGGAAAGCGCGTTTCAGCCCCAGGCTGTCTCCAAGGCCGGAGCCCGCGGCATGTGGCAGTTCATGTCGTTTGCCGGGCGGAAATACGGCCTGCAGAAGAACTGGTGGCTCGATGAGCGCCAGGACCCTGAAATGGCGACCCACGCGGCGGCGCGGGACCTTCGTGACCTCTACAATGAGTTTGGCGACTGGTATCTGGCGATGGCGGCGTACAACTCGGGCGCTGGAACCGTCGAGCACGCGATCGAGCGGACCGGCTATGCGGATTTCTGGGAGCTGTACCACCGCAACGTTCTGCCGCGCGAAACGAAAAACTACGTTCCCATCATTCTCGCGCTGACGCTGATCTCGAAAGACCCGGCGCGGTACGGGATCGAGTTTGAACCGGAGCCGCCGCTGAGGACCGACACGGTCAAGCCGGGCCAGGCGATTGACCTGCGCCTGGTAGCCGAAACGATTGACACCGATCTGGACACCCTGCGCAGTCTCAACCCGCAGCTTCTGCGCCTGGTGACCCCATCCGACCAGGAATTTGTCCTGCGCATTCCCGAGGGCACCGCCGAGCGATTTTTTTCCGAAATTGCCGACATCCCGCCGGAAAAGTGGGTGAGCTGGCGCCGCCATAAGGTGGAAGAGGGCGAGACATTATCAGCCATCGCCAAGCAGTACCACGTCGCCCCGGCCGAGATTGCCGATGCCAACAGCCTTTCCGCAGCCACTGCACTCGAGCCTGGTCAGAGGCTGATCATTCCGGCGGCGGCGCGCGCCGAGGCTGCCTCGGGCAAGCTGATTCGCTACCGCGTCCGGCGAAACGATTCAGCGGCTTCCATTGCCGACGAATTTGACGTTACCACGGCAGAGCTGCGCACCTGGAACCACCTGCGGTCGGACCACCTCGTTCGTGGAATGTCCCTCAGAATCTACCCTGGCGGCATGGGGTCAGCCCCGCAAGGCCATGCCAAGGAGGGCGCCACAACCGCCCAAGCGGCTCTGCGCAAGCCTTCCACGGCTGTTCCCATCATGGAGGCTGCTTCCGGACCGGTCACGCATCGGGTCAAGCCCGGCGAGACGCTCTGGTCCATCGCGCGCGCCTACCGGACCACCGTCGAAGCGATCCAGTCCGGAAACCGGTTTCTGTTCAGCCGTCCCCTGCAGGTCGGCGATACCTTGACGATTCTTGCCGTACGGTAAACCGCCTCTCTTTTTTTTCCTTGCCCATCTTGCTTTTTTTTCCCGATGTTCACTATAGTGATGCAGGCTTGCGGCCGGATGAATTTCGCCGGCACGCGGAACGCCGCGCGGTATATCGGTCGTTCGGCTGGCGCTTGACAAACAGGGCGCCTTCCGTTTATAAGCCCGCGATGGCTCTAGAAGCCGTGGCACTCTTCAAGCGGCCGGCGAATCGAAGGGAGAACCCAGATGGCCTACGAAAAAGAAAATCAGGGCGACGAAAACGAGTTCGTTCATTTTGAGGAAGAAGAACTCGGCGGCGATCCGGAAGAGATCGTGGAAGAAGAGACCGAGGAGCTGATCATCACCGAGCGCCCCGATGTCGCGGCGGCGCCGGCTGCTGCCCCGGCGGCCAAGAAACCGGCGGCGAAGAAGAAGGCCGCGAAGCCGGGCAAAAAGGCGAAGAAAGCAGCGCCGAAGAAAAAGGCCAAGGCCCCTGCCAGAAAAGCGAAGAAGGCCGCGAAAAAACCGGCGCGGCGCGGCAAGCGGCGCTAGGTTTCGACGCCGGGCCGGAGACCCGAACATCGCAAAAGCCCGGGGAGGTTTCCCCCGGGCTTTTTGCATTGGCGGTTGCTACTTTCCGAAATGACGCGGCGGCGTGGACGCGCCATCCGCACGGGACGGCGTGAATTTTTCGGCGCAGCGGATCTTGCCGAAGTGGAACAATCCGCTTGCGGGTGTACCAGTCCCTCTATAGCATGGCGGCCATGAGGGTGGCCATTGAGCACGTGCGGCGCATGCGGGGCGGCGCGCAGGCCCAACTGATGCGCTGCGACGACGGCGGGTACTACATCGTAAAATTTCAAAACAATCCGCAGCATCTGAGAATTCTGGCGAACGAAATGCTTGCAACACGGTTGGCGGCGCGGTTGGGACTTCTGGTGCCGCAAATCGAAGTGGTCGAAGTACGGCCGGAATTGATCGCCTACAGTTCCGATCTGGTGATCCAGCTGGGAATGGGTAGAAAACCCTGTGCCGCAGGGAAACAGTTCGGCTCGCAATTTCCCGGACATCCCGCGCGCATGACCATTCACGATTTTTTGCCGGACGAAAACCTGGTTGCAATTCGGAACTTCCCGGATTTTTTGGGAATTTTTGTGTTCGATAAATGGACATGCAATACGAACGGGCGTCAGGCGATCTTTTTTCGTGAACCTGTGGACGGCACAAACGCGGCCCCCGTGGAGTTCCCGTCCGCCGTTTCAGCTCCGGGGTCTCGCGCCGCCGGCCCGGCTTTTCCGGCGCCATTGCAACAAAGCGACGTCACCTACGCCGCAGCGTCACCCTATGTCGCCATGATGATTGACCACGGCTTCTGCTTCAATGCGGGCGAATGGGATTTTCCGGACGCTCCCCTGCGGGGCCTCTACGCGCGCCACTGTGTCTATCAGAATGTGACCAACATGGAATCTTTCGAGCCCTGGCTCAGCCGCGTCGAAAATCAGATGACGGAAGCCGTGCTGGGCGAAGAGGCCAGCCGCATTCCGCCGGAGTGGTATGCCGATGACTGGCCCGCGCTCGAGCGCCTTGTCGAGCGCCTGTACGCCCGCCGAAAACGCCTGCGGGAGTTGATCTGGTCGGCCCGGAATTCGGGCCGCGAACCGTTTCCAAACTGGAGGGTGACCCATGCCTGAAGAGAACCTGTTGCCCTGTGCCTATCACGTGGTCCGCTACCAGCCGAACCTTATCCGCGACGAGTGGGTGAACATCGGTGTGCTGCTGTTCGATCCCGGCTCGGGGCGCGTGCGCCAGCGGTGGCTTGACGATCCCGCCGACCTGGCGCGCCTGCGCCGCCTGCATCCTGCGGCGGACGAGGAGCTCCTCCTGCGCCTGCCCGCCGAATTTGACCGCCAGTTTGCCGGGCGCACCCTGGACGCCGAAACGATTCTCGCGAAATTCGACGAGACGCTCTCGAACGCCCTGCAGCTCTCCCCGCGCAAGGGTGTTCTCTCCCGCGACCCTGACTCCGAACTGGATCGCGTCTTCCAGGAACAGGTCGAGCCCGCGCGCGCGGCGCGGCGCGGAACGCTGGCCATCGGCACGCGCGGCGACCTGCGCCACAACGCCGAGGAATATTTCCGCAGCGCGAAAATCCTGCAGTTCATGCAGCGCGCCGTGCGCGTCGAGGAGTTTACGGTCCCCGGCGATCCCATGCGCATTGATTTTTCCTACCGGCGCAACGGCACGCGCGGCTTCGTGCACGCCGTGGCGCTCGGGCGCGATCCCGGCCAGGCCAAGCTTCTGGCGTTTACCGCCGAGGCCATCAAGCGCCGCGTGGCCCATGCGGAGTTCCTCGCCGTCATCGAGCGCGAGCCCGCGCCCGGCAATCCGCGGGACCAGTTCGTCAAGGACGTCCTCACGCAAAACGACGTGCGCGTCCTCGCGCTTCCCGATCTGCGCAAGTGGGCCCAGGACGTCGCCCCGGTCCTCCGCGCCTATTCCGGAAATTCGTGACGCTGCCGCCAGAAGGCGGTTTTCTCCAAATTCGCGAGCGGCCCGGCCCCGTTCGTGCCCCGAGGGCCGGGAAGGCCGGGCCTCGTAGTTTGCTCTCGTGAATGTTTTGCGCGCGGGCGTTCCGCGGAAATGATATCTTGTTGCACGGGCCGGAATCAGGGAACTCGATCCCTCCGCTCTCGCACGACACTTTTTTAAAATTTTCCAGGGGAAGTCAGGGGCTAAACGGCCGTGACGCCGCATTGCCACTTGAAAATCTTCGCTGTCTTGGCTCTTGCCGGGTTCGCGCTTGCCGCGCCGCAGGGGGCGGCCGCGCAGGACGGCGCCGCGCCCGAAAAACCCGAGCCACACACGCTGTGGTCCATCGCCAAGGAAGGAACGCTCTCCTTCAGCGCGCGCTACCGGTTCGAGGCGTTTGAGCGAGACGGAGCGCCGTTCACGGCCACGGCTTTCGCCCCGACACTGCGTCTCGCTCTCGGCTATGCAACGCCAGAGTTTCACGGCTTTTCGCTCTTCACGCAGGGCGAGGCGGTGATCGTTACCGGGCCCGCCGACTACAGCGACCCCACGCTTCCCTCGCAGAACCGCCCGAACCTTCCCGCCATTCTGGATCCCAAAAGCCTGGAAATGAATCAGGGCTATCTGAAGTGGATCCATGAGATTGAGGGGAAGAAATTAGTGTTCACCGTGGGACGCCAGGAGATGAGGCTCAATGACGGGCGGTTTTTGAGCTATTCCACCTGGCGGCAGGTCCAAGGCAGCTTTGACGCGGCGCGCGCCGACGTGGAATTGCCCGCGCATTTTTCCTTCGCTTACGCCTTCATCAACCAGTTTCACCGGGTGGTGGGATACGACGCGACCGACGGCAGCCCGCACATGCACTCGCATCTCGGGAACCTCCTCTGGACAAGGCCCGGCCGCGTGCATGCTTCGCTATACGCTCTGCTGCTCGATTACCGCGCCCCGGCGCAGTTCACGCTCTCGACGAAAACCTTCGGCCTTCGCCTCAACGGGCCTTACGAGTTTGGACCGGATTGGAAGCTGGTGTACTCCGCCGAATTCGCCAAACAGATGAACTACGCGACGAATCCGGACCGCGTGGATGCCAACTACTATCTCGGGGAACTCGGGCCAGGCTGGAGGGATTTTTCTCTAAAGGCGGGCTATGCGCTGCTCGGCGGGCGCACCCTGACGGACAAACTGTCCACGCCGCTCTCGCCGCCCTTTAACGGCTGGACCGATCTATTTTTTCTGAATCCGAGCGCGGGCGGCGGGAACGGCCTGGAGGCGCGCTACCTGTACGGCTCCGGCCCGGTGAAACATCTCGACGGGACGGTCGCCACGGTCATTTTCTACGACTACCACTCCGACAACCTGCACGTGCATTACGGGCGCGAACTGGACGCGGCGATGGCCTACAAGATTAAACGCATCACCAGCCGCTGGGAAATCGGATGGCGCTTCGCGCGCTACTGGTCCGATCAGTTGTTCACGCCCGCGATCCGGACTTCCATCTATTCGAGCTTCACGCTGTAGTTCTGTAAGAACAGGCCGAATAGATCTCCCGACAAAATATCAACCGTTATTCCGAGCGGAGCGAGGAATCCCTCTTTCTTTTTTGCGCATCGCCATCGAACACGGAGGGATTCCTAGCGGAGTTTATCCCAGTCCCTACCGGGACTCGGAATGACGCGAGTGCGGGGATATTTTTTGGGAAGCAAATTTGGGCTGCGGGCTTTCGTCTGATTCTGAATTCCCCGCGGCGAAAAAAAACAATCGCCTGCGCGGTGAGAAATGCCGTCTAGAGCATTTTCTCTTCATTTCGATACGGAGCACTGCATTTTTGCTTAGCCTGCCTTGGGAAATTGTGCCGTCAAGTGTGAACACTTTAATCGAAAGTGCTCTAGACAACCTCTTCGCTCCAGTTCTCAAGGAAGGATTTCACCTTGCCGACAAACTGGTGCGCGATGGCGCCGTCCACGATGCGATGGTCGTAGGAAAGCGTCAGGTAGACCATGGACCGTATCGCAATAGCGTCGTCAATCACCACGGGACGTTTCTGGATTGCGCCGATGCCGAGAATGGCGACGTTTGGCTGATTGATGACCGGAAGCCCCATCAGCCCGCCGTAAATTCCCGGATTGGTGATGGAGAAGGTTCCCTCCTGCACCTCTTCGGGCTTCAGCTTTTTTGCGCGCGCGCGTTCGGCGAGATCGTTGATCCCGCGCGCCAGGCCCAGAAAATTTTTCTCCTCGGCATTCTTGAGCACCGGCACGATCAGTCCCCAGTCGAGCGCCACGGCGATGCCCACGTTGATTTCGCGGTGCAGCACCATGGTCGCTCCGTCGGCCGAGGCGTTGACGGTCGGGAACACGCGCAACCCTTCGACGCAGGCGCGCACGAAAAACGGCATGTAGGTCAGCTTGGTCGAAAATTTCGCCTCAAATGCGGCCTTGGACTTTTCGCGCAGCCTGGCGATCCGCGTCATGTCGGCCTCGTCAATCGAATAAACGTGCGGCGAGACGTGTTTCGACACCACCATGTGCTCGGCGATGCGCTGGCGCATCACGGACATGGCCTGCGCCTCGTAATTGCCGAAATAGATTCGCTCGCGCGGCACGGCATTTTCGAGCGAAGGATGCGCCGTCGCGCCGCCCGTGGCCGGGGGAGGCGGGGGCGCCGGCCGCGCGGCCACTGGTGCGGATTGTGGCGCGGTCACCGGTGCAGCGGTTGCGGCAGCGGCGGGCTTCGCACTGCCCGACTCGACCGCGGCGAGAATATCCTTCTTGCTGACGCGGCCCCCTGCGCCGCTTCCCGAAATTTCGGTGAGATCGAGGCGATGTTCCTTGGCCAGTTTCCGGACGAGTGGGGAACTGCGGACTTTCTGGCCGTTGTCGCGAGGCGCGGGCGCGGCGGGCGCAGCCGCTGGTTCGGGTGCGACGGGAGCCGAAGTGGCAGCTACCGCTGGAGCCGGAGCGGAAATCGGCGCAGGCGCGGGCGTGGAAGCCTTTTCCGCGGCGGGAGCAGCAGCAGTTGTTGTGGCGCCCGCCTCATCAATCACGGCAACAACAGTCTGGATGGGCACGGTCTGCCCTTCGGAGACGCGGATCTCCTTGAGCACGCCGGCCGCCGGAGCGGGTATTTCAGCGTCCACCTTGTCGGTCGAGATTTCAAACAGCGGCTCATCCCGCTCGATGCGGTCGCCGGGCTTCTTGAGCCACTTGGTAATGGTGCCCTCGAAAATGCTCTCCCCCATCTGGGGCATGATGACGTCG
>VFSW01002406.1_pt1 | contig 28206 bp, 28 predicted proteins | sample 5358111 | NCBI WGS metagenome assembly VFSW01 (sample SAMN11554181, study PRJNA540505) | mine drainage metagenome | isolation source: sediment from site ElyBrook_90M | place: USA: Ely Copper Mine, Vershire, VT | collected 2017 | reverse complement strand
TCGTTTTCTTTTTCGCGTCTTCTTTTTTTATACTCCCCTCCCTCTTTGTTTTCTTTCGGGGTGGGGGGGGGGGGTTTCGTCCCCCCCCCCCCCCCCCCCCGCGGCTGAAGGAGAAGCGCTAGAACGCGAACTCGAGGTTAACCTCCATCGCGTGAGTATCGCGCGGCACCGGATCGGTGATGGTCTTGGGCGCCGGGAAATTAGGTTTGGGCCCACCCGTGCCGGTATTCTTGATGGGCAAGAACACCTTGGCGAAGCTATTCGCGTACGCCGTCGAGAACGGCTCCTGGCTATGGTAAAACTGCAAGTTCTGGGTATCGATTGCGAGCCGCATGAACTCGTTGATCTGCCATTCGATTCCCACCATGTAGCGATAAAAATCGAGCGGGTCGTGGTTCACCTTCGAATTGGGTTCGAACCACTGGAACAACCCGAGGAGTCGGAACGGCGTCTCCGGAATGTGCAGATGGCCGAAGATATCAAAGCCTTGCTGGACAGTCCGGCTGTTACCCAGCAGTGCGGCCGTCATCGCGGAGAAATTGTAGTACGGCACGCTGTAAGGATTTGAGGTTCCGCCCGCGGGTGACGCCGATGCAGGCGGGGTGAAGAAGACCGTCGGACCATTGCCGCTAAAGAGATTGCCCCCGGGAAACGAGTTATGTCCCTGATCATACTCGCCCGCAATTCCCCATTCTTCGGCGGTGTAATGGATCATCGCGGCCCATCGATCGAGATGCGCATTGGCGACATGCCCGAACGCGGACGGATTCGGCCCAAAGCCGGTATTTATCGAACTGTTATCGGGAGGCGTGTTGTTGTAGCCGTAATCGTAGAAGCCTGTAAGTCCCAGCCCCTGGGTATTCCACTTCGATCCAAAGGGATAGACCGATAGCCGGCCCATCGCCTGCTTGGTGTTGGTCTGCTCGAACTGATTGTACTTCGCGTTGGTGAAAATGCCGGCGCCATAGTCAACATACTGCAACTCATGAAACTTGATCGGGCCGCCGAGCGAGAGACCGAACTGCGCGGAAGACAGGCCGACATAGTTCCATGGTGAGGCGGTCACGTAGCGGAAAGTAGTCAGATGCTCTTCCCATGGAACCATTGGATTCGGAATCGCTCCCATCTGAATCACGTCCCCCTTGGTCGCGTCGCTCAGCCAATCCAGCGCGCGATTGTACTGGAGCGAGGCGAACTTGATCCGATAACCCAAATCGCCGGTAAGGTTGCTGCTGACTGAAGAGTTGCGGCTGTTGGAGGTAGGCGTCGCGGTGCCATAAGTCTTGTAGACATCGGGCGTCACCCGCACGGTCCAGTCCGGGGTGGGAAAGAAATAAAAGTTGAGATAGGCGCGATCGATGTCGAAGGTATTGTAGAGATTATTGCCGGGGCCCGGCCACTGATTGTTATCGTATTGCGCTGGGCCGAAGCCGGTGTGGGTGTACATCTTGTACCCGCCGTAAACCAGCGTGCCGATCCGAAATCGATTACGGAAATTATCCAGATAGTCGTTCCACGCGGGCTCGATCGTCGCCACCCGCTGCTTCAAATCGGTATTCTCCTTGATCAGCGCCTGCTGATTGGCGACGAACTCGGCACGCAGTTCCTCGTTGTTCTTCTTCACCTCGTCGACCTGCGTCTGCACCGCGGCAGGAGGCGGCGCCGGCTCATCAAAGTTAAGCGTTACCGCGACGCGGCGTTTACCGGGTTTGCGATAGAGCGCGCCGGTCTTAACATCCTCGTACAAGGTTATCCCGCGCGACGGAGGCGTCTGCGCAAAGCTAATTTGATGACTGATAGTGAGCATCATGGCGATCAGCCCGGCCATCGCCACCCGCTTCCATTGCGAACTGTTCATCGAACTTCTCCCGGTTTCCTGAATTGGAGCGCGCGCGGCGTTCATTGGGCGGCCGCGTATCGTTTGGCCTCTTCCTCGCGGAGCTTGGCCAGTTGGTAGGAGGTGTAGACCTTGCCGTCGCAGACGAAGCGGGTTGGGGTGCCGGCATCCAGCACGCCGCAGTTTTGCGCCCGGGGTATGGGCTTGGCGGCGACTTGCGTCGTTTCCCCGGGCGCCTGAGATCTACCGGACAGCGACGAAACCGTTGCGCAGCCGCTCAAGGCTGTCAGTCCCATCGCGATCGCGCCGGCGGTCAAAAGTGTGTTGAGTTTTTCCATCATCGCTCCTCCCAGTTACTAATTTCGTTAAGTTTTGCGGCCAAATTTGCGCTCGATTATATTCTAGTCAATCCATAGGCTTTACAGACTAAGTTCCGAAACGCTGTCTCTTTATGCTGCATTGACGCCCTTGTCAACAGATTCTCTCCCTCGACGGGAGCTTTTGCCGGTTTCACCGTTAGAGAGATATACTCGGCGGGCTACCGCAGAGCCGAGGAGAAGTTCGATGCGACTTAAAGATAAAATCTCTCTGATTACAGGTGCCGGTTCCGGAATCGGCGCCGCGACCGCGAAGACCTTCGCCCGCGAAGGCGCCGCGGTGGCAGTGGTCGATTTGAACGACGAGGGTGGCAATTCGGTCGTCGCCGAAATTCGCAAGGCTGGTGGCACCGCGGAGTTTCATCGCGCCGATGTGGGCAATCCCAAGGAAGTTGAGCGAATGATTAAGTTCGCGACCTCCAAGTTCGGCCGCCTCGACATCCTGCACAACAATGCGGTTTTCACTACCGTCGGCAGGATCGCGGACATTACCTGGGAAGGATGGCAGAAGACCCTCGATGTCGGCCTGACCGCGTACTGGTACGCCACCAAAGTTGCGATCGAGCAGGCGATGCTGCCGCAGCGCAAAGGCGCCATCGTCAACACCGCGTCTGTATCCGGGCTCGCAGGTGACTATACCCTCGGTGCCTACAATGCGGTGAAGGCCGGCGTCGTCAATATCACCCGCGTAACCGGAATCGAGTACGCGCGCAAAGGCATCCGCTGCAACGCGGTATGCCCCGGGCCGATCGGCACGCCGCCGCTGCTCGCGCTCGACAAGTCGCGACCGCAAACCCTGGCACGCATCCGCGAGGCAATTCCGATGGGCCGACTCGGCGAGCCACAGGAGATTGCCAATGTGGTATTGTTCCTCGCGTCGGATGAGGCCTCATTCGTGACCGGTGCGTTCTTCGTCGCCGACGGCGGGCTATGGGCGCATTCCGGAATGCCCAGCCTCTCCGGCGAAGGCCCCGAGTGGTAGGAAATCCATACAGATAGTTCGCAAGCCAGGAGGCAAGATTCATATGTCACAACAGCAACTCGACAGTCTTATTCAGATGATGAAGGCGCAACCGATCGCACAGGCTCCCAGCCTCGCCGAGCAGCGCGCCGGCTTTGAACAGATGGCCGCCATGTTCCCGGTTGACGCTGATATCAAGCGCGAGCCAGTCACCGCGAACGGCGTGAAGGCGGAATGGGTCACCGCGCCCGATGCGGACGCGGGGCGCGCCATTCTCTATCTCCATGGCGGCGGCTACGTCATCGGATCGATCAACACTCATCGCGCGTTGGCGGCTAGGCTCTCGCGTGCCGCGAAAGCTCGCGTCCTGGTGATCGATTATCGCCTCGCACCGGAGCATCCTTTCCCGGCCGCGGTAGATGATTCGGTCGCGGCCTATCGATGGATGCTGGCGCAAGGACTCAAGCCCTCGCGCATCGCGATCTCGGGCGACTCGGCCGGCGGCGGGTTAACTGCTGCGACGTTGGTGGCGATTCGCGACGCGAAGCTTCCGGTCCCGGCGGCAGGCGCGCTGCTTTCGCCGTGGGTCGACATGGAAGGTATTGGTGCATCGATGACGAGCAAGGACAGCGTCGATCCGATGGTGCATAAGGATGGACTGCTGGGGATGGCGAAAGCATACCTCGGCGGTCAAAATCCGCGCTCACCGCTCGCCGCGCCGCTATACGCCGAGCTCGCAGGGCTGCCGCCGTTGCTGATTCAGGTGGGCACTTCTGAGACGCTCCTCGATGACGCCTCGCGGTTTGCGGAGCGGGCGAAAAAAGCCGGTGTCAATGTCACCTACGAGCCGTGGGAAAACATGATCCACGTATGGCAGATATTCGCGCCGATCCTGGACGAGGGTCAGCAGGCAATCGAGAAGATTGGCGCATTCGTGCGCAAACACGCGGAGTGAGAATCCTCGGATGGTGCGGCTGTGGAAGCATCCGCAGCCGCATCATTGCGAGATGGATTGACGAGGGGAGCCCCGGCGGCTAGCCTACCTTGCCGATAGGAGCACTTTGCTTTCGAAGAAAGCCAAATACGCTCTAAAAGGCGTCATAGTGCTGGCGCAAAGATACGGCGAGGGTCCGGTGCTCATCTCGGATATCGCGGCCAGCGACCATATGCCTCGTAAGTTCCTGGAGCTCATCCTCCTCGAGCTCAAAAACCACGGCCTACTACAGAGCAAAAAAGGTAAAGGCGGAGGATATTTCCTCGCCAAGCCGCCCAATGCCATCACAGTTGGCCAAGTTGTTCGCATCGTTGATGGTCCAATAGCCCCGCTGCCCTGCGTCAGCCGCACCGCCTACATGAAATGCGAGGAATGTGCTGATGAACGCACGTGTCCTATCCGCCTCGTGATGAAAGACGTGCGCGAGGCGACCGCGCATATTCTCGATTCATCAACTATCGCTGACATGATTAACCGGGTGCGCTCGATTGACACCGGCAAAGAGTCACTTAACTTCGCCATCTGAGTTTTTTGGTCGGGATGTGCGCGGCATCCGATAGAATCCCACCGGCGTGAATCCTTCGATCAAATCGCGCGTCACTGAGCTCGATTGGACGCGCATCGCACGCGACCTCGACGAGAACGGTTACGCACTCACAGGCGCCGTCCTCACGCCCGAGGAATGCGCGGACCTCGTCGCAATGTATCCCGAGCGCGAGCGCTTCCGCAGTCGTATCGATATGACGCGGCTGCGCTACGGCGTCGGCGAGTACAAATATTTCGCGCGGCCACTTCCAAAAGTCGTGCAGGAGCTTCGCGCGGCGCTCTATCAGCGCCTCGCGCCGGTCGCGAATCGATGGAGCAAGCTGCTCGATGATCGCGAGCCCTACCCTGCTTCGCTCGCCGCGTTCATCAAAACCTGCGCCGCGCATGGCCAGGAGCGACCGACTCCGCTACTGCTGAAATACGAAGCTGGCGGCTACAACTGCCTGCACCAGGATCTCTACGGCGACATCGCGTTCCCACTCCAGTTCGCTTGCGTGCTCAGCCGGCGCGAGCGCGACTTCGAGGGCGGCGAGTTTCTCCTGGTCGAGCAGCGCCCGCGCGCGCAGTCTCGGGGCGCAGCGATCTCGATGGATCAGGGCGAGGGCATCATCTTCACCAATCGCTATCGGCCAGTCGCCGGAGCCCGCGGACATTATCGCGTCAATGTGCGTCATGGAGTGAGCACGCTGCGGGCCGGCCAGCGCTATACTCTCGGCATCATTTTTCACGACGCGCGCTGACGCTTGCACGATCGCGCGCCGCTGTTGTTTATTTTCCAGGAGGAGAGCCAATCATGCCGATTTTCAAGCGCGGTGATGTCACCCTGTACTTCGAGGAGTTCGGTTCCGGATATCCGATCCTGCTGTTCGCGCCGGGTGGGATGCGATCGAGCATCGAGTTCTGGCACAAGAGCCCGTTCGATCCGACCGTCGAGCTGGCAAAAGATTTTCGTGTCATCGCGATGGATCAGCGAAACGCGGGCCAGTCGCGCGCGCCGGTCACCGCTTCCGACGGATGGGAGACCTACGCCGCCGATCACGTCGCGCTGCTGGATCACCTCGGCATCAAGAGCACGCATGCGATGGGCGCGTGCATCGGTGGCTCGTACTCGCTCGGCCTCATCAAGGCGATTCCTGATCGCGTGAGCGCCGCGGTCCTGCAACAGCCGATCGGACTCGCGCCGCACAACCGCGAAATGTTCTTTCAGATGTTTGATGGATGGGCTGAGGCATTGAAGAAGCATCGTCCTGATCTCGATGCGTCGGCGTTCGGGCCGTTTCGCGATCGGATGTACGGCGCGAGCGATTTCGTCTTCAATGTGTCACGCGACTTCGTGCGCAAGGTGCAGACGCCGATGCTCGTGCTGCGCGGCAACGACGACTACCATCCGAGCGAAACCTCGGACGAAATCGCCACCATCGCGCCGCATGCGGAAATCATCCACGAATGGAAAACTCCCGCGACGGTGGGCAGGACGGTCGAGCGCGTGCGCGCGTTTCTCAAAGCGTATACGCCAAAGTAGCCTCGGGCTAAGGCGCGACCACGGGAGCGGCGGCGTCCGATTCGCGGGCGCGCCGCACCTCGGCCATCGTCTCGAGGATCGCGCGGTCGCCGTCGAGTCGGCGGGTAGCTTTGACCTTGGTGATGTGCGGCTTCGTCGTCGCTATCTCCGCGGCCTCGCGCGCGCGCTCGGACTCGGGAACGTGGCCGATCAGATAGAGCCACAGCACGCGGCGCACATAGTCCTCGGTCTCGCGATAATGCGGAATTCCGCCCGCGCGCGTCACCGCGCCTTCCCCGGCGTTATATGCCGCGAGGACTTCCGGCAGCGACAGCTTCCCTTCCGGGCGGTCGCGCTTGAGATAATCGATGAAGCGCGCGGCGCCGAGCGCATTCTGGACCGGGTCGAAACGATCCTCGACGCCGAAGTTGCTCGCAGTCGCGGGCATGAGCTGCATCAGACCGACCGCGCCCTTGGGCGAAACCGCATCGATGCACTCGTCGGACTCCACCCGCGCGATCGCGGAAAGTAGCGTGGGATCGAGCGAATGAACCAACGCCACATCTTCGAGGATGCCCTCGACTTCGAGGCGCTGGAGAACCGGCGACGCGCTATCGCACGAACCGGCACGCGCACCGCCGGCAGCGCTAATCAGTCCGGCGCAGATCGCAGCCGCAATTGAAACGAACTTCATTAGGAATCGCCGCCATTAGTTCTAACACCGGCGGGCCCCGGTGGAAATGCGGGAAACCTCGCAATTATGCTTTGCGGGGGGCGGGATCCGCATCGTGAATGAGGTCAAGCACCGTGGTGTCGCCCAATGCGCTTTGCTGAATCTCTTCGATCTTGCCGATCATCCGTTCGACGCGGGGATCCATCGGATGATCGGTTTTGGTCGCGGCTTCCATTGCATCCGCGACTCGAAGCGACTCGGGACTGCGGGTCAGGAGCAGCTCGTGCGAGGGCTTTGAGGCGACGCGGGTTTGCGAGTTCGCGAGGATCCCCTTGTCCTCCAAACGCTGGACCGTCGCCAGCACGCGTTCTTCGGATACCCCCAACTCATGCGCAATCGCGCCGACCGTAATCGGCTCGCCACCGACAGTCATGCGCTCGCCGATCCGCATCAGGAGCAGCAGGACGACCCGGCGTGTGAAGCCCGGCGGTATGACATCCTTCAAGGGTCGATACGGCCCGCGCTGCAGCACCACCGCAAACTCCACCCCGAGCAGCACGATGGCCCAGCTGAAGTAAATCCACACCAGGAAGATGGGAATCGCGGCAAGGGCGCCATAGTAGGCCTGATAGCTGGTGACGCCGTATTGGAAATGGATATAAGCCCACTGCGCGAGCGTCCAGAGTATCGCGGTTATAAACGCGCCGGTCAGAGCCGGACGCCACTTAACTGTGGTGTTGGGGAAGAAAATGAACAGGACGAAATAGCCGGCCCATACCAGCGCGAAGGAGCCGATGAAGCCCAGGCCTCGCAGGTAAGCCTCGCTGTGGGTGACACCGGCAGTTAGCGTCAACGCCATCACCAGCAATATAGGCACCGTGAAGGTCAGGCTCAGATAGTCGGTAAACTTACGCAAGTAGGTGCGGCCCTTCGCCACACCCCAGCTATGATTGAGGGCATTTTCGATAGTGCCCAACAAGCTGATGTCGGTGATGATGAGCGTAGCGGCGCCGACCGATCCTAAAGCGCCAACCTTCATATTGTGGACGAACCCGAGTAGCTGCTCCGCGATTGCCGGTGATCCAACGTATCGCATGACGACCGGCGAGAGCTGGTCAGTATAGCCGAGCCCTTTGAGCACCGAAAAGACCAACACCAACAGAGGCACGATGGAAAGCGCGGTAGTGTAAGTCAGCGCCGACGCCCATAGTAAGTCATTGTTGTCGATGAAGCGTCCTACCGCCGCCTGCGCGACCATCCTGGGCTGTTCGCTGAAGTCGATGGTAGCGCGAAGCTTCGAAGTTCGCGCGCTTACGATAGGGCTGGCGGATGATGCGCTCACTGCGTCTGGTTCCTGGCCAATTGCGCCTCTCGATCGAACCCCGGCAGGATAGCCTGGATGAATGCATTTTGTACCACTTCGACCACAGCTTGCCAGGTGCTGGTGTTTGGGCTCTTCAATTTACCCGTGAGGTTCACCTCGGTTGCGACCTGCCTCGTCTGAGAATTCTTGAACACGTGAGCGGCGCCGCCGACTACGGCTTCGTAAGCCTGATGGAGTATCGGCTTATGTTTGTCCTGCGCCCAGTCATAGACCGTGAGGTCGCTGAACATCGGTTTAACGTATCCGCTGATGCTCCCGTTGTTCACGCCTAGCTGCGAATACACGGTAAACTCACCGTGCTTCACGTCGAATCGCCCGTAAGCCAACAGCAGGTTGTTCATCGCGGTCATGTCAGTATTCTTGATGGCCAGGTTCAGGTCGAAATGCGGACCCTGTTGTTCAGCGAGGAAGGTCCCATCGAGGGTGGTCACGCCGCTGCCCATAAACATGCCGTTGAGGCTCACATGAGCGGGCCCCTGCTCCTCATGATTCGAGTAGTTAGTCAGAATCAGGTGCGCTTCGGCGAGATTCAACTTGAAATTCGGATTCTTCTCCTTATCTTCATAGGCGAATATGCTATCTCGCACCTCGAAGCGCTTGATTAGGATAACAACTTGCGGTCGATTGTTTTCCTTCTCAATACCCCTACCTGCCGCGTTCACATTTTCCCGCTCGCGCACCTCGGTCTGAGGCGTATGTAGGTAGGTCACCGCGACCTTGTCCAAGGTCGCGTCGTCAACTTCGGCGCGCGCGATCTTCGGCGAATATTCCAGGACTCCCTGGCTGGCAAGCACCCCGCCATGAACGATGACGTTCACATTCATCGATGCGGGAGCCACGGCATCAAGAGGAATGTCGCTGACCCGATAGCTGACCCGCATGCCCGGATAAGGCGCCGCGAGAAAATTCGCCTTTCCGTCAGCCTCCAACCTGCCCTGCTCGAACACCACTGCCCGTATCTGGATCGAGGACGGGTACTCGTTCGCACCAAAATGCAGATTTCGAATGTTGTCGGCAGTGAAGTTGAGCTCTGTCAAATGCAACGGACGCTTTGGATCGTTCGCATCGACATAGGTCACGTCGCCGTCGCGGATACGGAACTTGTTGATCTTAAAGGGATACACATTTTCGAGCGCGCCCTGCCATCCTTTCTGACGAAGCGGCACCTTGTCTTTCTTTTCGGCTTGAAACTGCGCGGTATCGATAAGCACTTTAGGCCGCACCAATAAAACGTCAGCGACCACGTGTCCGGCAAACAGCTCCCGCCACTGGATAGTAAACGACATCCGGTCTATCTCGCCGACCGGCGGCGTCGGATGATGTTCCTGGATTATCCTAAGTCCACTCAGCGTCAATCTGCCGCCCAGGATCTGCAGGTGCGCATGCGGCAAGGTGGTGTGATAACCCTTGAGTTTCTGGTTCATCCCGGTCTCGATTCGCGGCCGGATAATTCCATCCAGGAAGAACGATACGATGAACAACGCCACTAACAGGACGACGACAAACGCGCCGATGCCATACCCGATTCGACGGCCGTAGTGATGGGAAACCATAGTGAACCTGAAGACGATAAACAGGGTCGCGGGCTTCAGTGCGAAGGTCTGAAGCCCGCGAGTTCGCAGTCAATGTGTTAGCTTACCTTGATGACGGTCGCTACGCACGTGCCTCGGCGGTATAGGAAATGTCCTCGGCCTGCGCACGCTCGAAGATCTTCTTCGCGGCGTCGCGCTCCTTCGAATCATCGGCATGCACCGAGATTAGAATGTTGCCATTCTTGACCGCGCCTTCGTAGCGCTTGGCCTCGTACTCGGGGATTCCGAGACCAATCAGCGCGCCGGTCAGACCACCTACCGCTCCACCGGCCGCGGCTCCGGTCAGCGCGGCCAATATCGGGCCTGCCGCGATGAGCGGACCGACGCCCGGGATGGCGAGGCTGCCGATTCCCACCAGCCATCCAAGCGCGCCGACCAGCACGCCGCCGGCAACCGCCCCGGTCGCCGCGCCCTCGGGCGCCTTGGTGTGCTGCTCATGAGCAAAGTCGCGAGTGCCGCTGCGATCCGGGAACAGCACCGCGATGTCATTGTTCGAGAATCCCTCGGTCTTGAGCTGGTTGGCGATTTGAATCGCCTGTTCCTCGGTGGTTGCTATACAAAAAACTGCTTTCTTAGCCATGATCGGGCTCCTTGGTAAGTTATGAAGTTGAGGACCAGAGTTCTTGCGCGCGATTATTCGTTGTGAGCTTCGCGCGCGATCTCCAATTGATCATGCACGTTGTGCGCGCCGGCAATCCTATGAGCCGCGCGAGCTATCTCGGCCTTCTCTTCCGTCGTCTTGACTGGCCCGCGCAGCCAGACGACCCCATCGACCGTGATGATCTTCACGTTCTTCGCGTCCGTTGAAAGATTGCTGTCGGATTCCACCGCCTGGCGGACCCGCCGCGTGAGGTCCATGTCTGCGGGCTTATTGGATTGATCCATCGGCGTCATGCTGTTGCCGTCTCGATCGCGCACGTTCTGTGCACTGTTGTCGGCCGCCGACTTGTCGGTAGAAGGCAGATAGTCGGACGACGCCGCATTGACGGTGCACACTGCGCCGCCAAGGAGGGCCGCCGAGGCAAGAATAAAGATAGGTACTTTCATGATGAGGTTCCTCGACCAGTTAGATTGCTGGTTAGACGCTGCGGTGACGCTTTCGAATCAAATCGAATAGTCGCTCGCTGACAGCGCCACTCATTCGATACGCCTACGAAGCGCCCAGTGACGCTTTACCATCGACAGTGGCCGGGAATCAGCGGTTGTTGTCAGATAGTGGACATGACTCGGCGATCCCATAAGTGCGGATCGCCGAGTGATACTTGCTATGGTGAGAGCTAGGCTTGAACGATTGCGGCCGCCTTGCGCAGGCCATCCAGCTCAGATGCGCTGAAGCCCCAATCGCGCAGGGCTTCTTCGGTATGCTCGCCCGGACGTGCGGGAGGACGCTGAATTTTGCTCGGGGTGCGGCTAAAGCGCGGCGCCGGACCGGGCTGAACTACACCACCCTCCTCGACGAAGGTTCCACGATGCTTATTGTGGGGATGCTTGGGAGCCTCGGCCATGCTGAGCACCGGTGCGAAACACACATCGCTGCCTTCCATGATCTTGCACCATTCGTCGCGAGTCCTGGTCTTGAAGCATGCCGCGACCTTCTGCTTCATCGCGGGCCATGCGTTGCGATCATTCTGGCGCGCTAGCTCCTCCCGCTTTAGGCCCGACAACTCCAGCAACTCATCGTAGAACTTAGTCTCGATGGATCCGACGGATACGAACTTGCCGTCTTTGGTCTCGTAGACGTCATAATAATGCGCGCCGGTATCGAGAATGTTATCGCCGCGATTGTCATTCCAAAACCCCGATCCATGCATGCCGTAAATCGCCGTCATCAGCGAGGCCGCGCCATCGACCATCGCGGCATCGACGACCTGCCCCTTCCCCGATTTCTGCGTCTCCAGGATTCCCGCGACCACGCCGAGGGCGAGATAGAGCGCGCCGCCGCCGAAATCACCGACGAGGTTGAGCGGAGGCACCGGCGCCTCGCCGCGCCGTCCGATCGAATGAAGCGCGCCCGAGAGCGCGATGTAGTTGATGTCGTGGCCGGCCGCATGCGCCATCGGACCTTCCTGCCCCCATCCGGTCATGCGCCCGTACACCAGCCTCGGATTGCGCTTGAGGCAAACGTCGGGACCGATACCGAGGCGTTCGGTGACGCCGGGACGAAAGCCTTCGATGAGGCCGTCGGCCTTCTCCACCAGCTTCAGCACCGCTTCAATGGCTTGGGGCTTCTTAAGATCGAGGGCGACCGAGCGGCGGCCGCGATTGAGCAGCGCATACTTGGTGTCGGTGGCGATGCCCAACCCGGCATCCGCGGTGCGGTCGATTCTGAGCACATCGGCGCCCATGTCCGAGAGCAGCATCGCGCACATCGGGCCTGGCCCGATCCCGGCGAGTTCAATGATTCGATAACCTGACAGCGGTCCCATGTTCGCACCTCCGTTGTGCAGCTGGACGACGATCGCATCAACATACCAGAACCGCCGCCGCAGGGGTCAATCGGCGGCGCGGGAATATCGCTCGGCCATAGTCAGCAAATCGCGCAGAAAAACCAGTGGATCACGATGCGGGAGCTCCGCGAGTTCGAGCCGCGCGCGCATCGTATCCGCGACGTCATTCAAAAGCGCCAGGCTCCGCTCTCCCGACAGACTCGGAACCCTACGCAAAGTAGCGCGGATAAGTTGAATCTCGCGCGGTCCGATTTGCGCCAGCTGAGCGCGCGTCAGCGCGAGCCCCGGCCCCTGCTGCGAAGGCTCGATCTCATGCGCCGGCTGCGGCCGATCGAGGCGGATGACGATCGTGCCCGCGACATGATCGCCGAGCCGTTCACCGCTCGGCGACAGCAGCATCGAAACGAGCCCGACAACGTAGCTCTCCGGCAGGATGTCGACGATCCGCAAAACATTACGCAGCACCGAGCTGCGCAAGTTGATCGGCAACCCGTCGCGTCGCACTACTCTCAGCCCCCCCAGCATCTTTCCGGGCGAACGCCCATTCGTCACCATCTCCCAAAAGATGAAATATCCGGTCTCGACGACGAACTGCGCGAGGACGAACAGCGCGATCACCACGCCGCCGAGCGCGCCGAACGAATCCGTGTGGCCCTTGTTTCGTTCCGTCACCTGGCGCGAGGCTTCATGAAAGACCGCGTGCATCCATTTGTCGATCGAAGTCCCGATCGGGAGAATTGTCATCAGCGCGAGTATCATCAGGAGAAACAGCGCGATGATGACGCAGAGATCGATGCCATACGCGAACATGCGCGGCGCGGGACCCGCAATCGGGAGTTCCAGCCGTACGCCTTCGGGCGAGAAGAGCCCATGAATCGGAGTATCGTCTCCGCGCGCGACGCTGCTCATCGGGGGAAAGCGTGAACGCCGCGGATCGCCACGTCCGCAAGCGGCTGGAAGCGTTGCTCGATGCGGCGGAGCAATCGGGAGGGCGCCCCTCCTTCGAGGACGTGCGCGCGCTCGCGCATCATTATCGCCTGGCCTCGGCGCAACTGGCCGTGTTGCGCTCCCGCGGCAGCGATCCCGAGGCGCTGCGCTATCTCAATGCGCTGTGCGTGCGCGCCCATACGCATTTGCAGGTGGCACCGCCGCGGCGCGAGGCGCAAGTCGGTCAGTTTTACTTCGCGAGGTTTCCCGCGACGCTCGCCGCTACCGCATGGCTGCAAGGTCTGATCGCGATCGTTATGCTGGCGGGCGCGCTGACCGGCGCCACCATCGTCGCGCAGAATCCGGCCAACATTTATGCGGCGATTCCGTCGGCGATGTATCCCGCCGATGACCTCGAGCGGCTGGTCATCTCGCACGCGGATCGCGAGAAATTCCTCTCGCGCAAGCAAGTCGCGTTCGGCATCAAATCGGTCTTCTCTGCCAGCCTGTTTGTTCACAATACCGGAATCGGATTCCTGTCGTTCGCCACCGGCGTCTTGGCCGGCATCCCGACCATCATCCTCGTTTTCTACAATGGAATCACGCTCGGTGCCTTCGCATGGATCTTTTCCCGTGACGCCGCGTGGCCGATTTTCTGGGCGTGGCTGCTCCCGCATGCGATCCCGGAATTGCTCGCGATAACTCTATGTTCAACTGCCGGGCTGCTGATCGCCAATGCGGTGCTCGCACCAGGACGCCGCACTGTCGCGGCCGCACTGCGTGAGGCTTCAACCCCCGCGCTCGAACTGGTGATCGCTTCGGTGCCGCTTTTCATCGTCGCCGCTGCAGTCGAAAGCTTCCTGCGCCAATCGACAATCTCGACCGCGGCGCGATTCGCTGCGGCTGCTATCGCCGTCGCATCGATCGTCACCTACGTATGGTACGTGCATCGGCTCGCGCCGCGGATGCCGGCGGTCGACCTCGAATGGCTCCTCACAGCAGCGCGGCCTGACGAATTGCGAGGTAGCGATTCAGCACCGGCGCGGTGATGCGTGCGGGATCGAGGTCGAGAGTTTGCGCACCGAAGGCCGCAATCCTGGCTAGCGCGGCCTCGCGCTCACCGGCAAGATCCTGCAGCGCGAGGCGCCGATAGAGCCGCTCTCGCGTAATCGAGGGGTCGCGTTCGTCGAGCTCACCCAGCATGCGATCGCGCATCGCCACCAACACCACGACGTGGCGGCGCGCGAGCACGGCAAGATATTCTTCGAGCTCGCGCGAGGCGCTTCCCTCGACGAAATCCGTCAGCACGACGATCAACGCGCGCCGTTTCTGATGACGCGCCAATGTCTCGACGAGAACGCGATAGTTCGGTTCGAAGGGAAAAGGACTCAGCGGCATCGTCGCGCGAACAATCCCGCCGACGCCGCTGAAACCCGCTTTGGGCCGAGTGAAACCGCGCAGCTCACGATCGAATGCGATGAAGCCGACGCGGTCGCCGTATTCCTTCGAGGCGCGCGCCAACGCGATGGCGCAATCGATCGCGTAATCGAGCTTCGATGTCGAGTCGATCTGGCCAGCCATCAGGCGCCCGGTGTCGACCGCGATCATCACCGTATGATGACGCTCGGTCTGATGCTGCCGGACGATGAGGCGACCACGGCGCGCACTCGCATGCCAATCGACATGGCGCGGATCGTCCCCCGAGACATATTCGCGTAACGACTCGAACTCGGTGCCCTCGCCGCGCGCGGGTCGCGGACGGATTCCCAGCTCGTCGCGAAGCGCGCGATGCGTAAGGCCGGCCTGGCGTTGCGGCGTCGACGAAGCCGGGAGAATCGCAATGCTTCCACCGTGGGCAAGCTGCGCACGAATGCGAAACAAACCCATTCGCGAGCACCATAGAACGAACGTCGGTCCGAGCGCATGGATGCCACGCCGCAAGGGAGTGCGTTCGCGCGGAATCTCGATCGATTGATCGCGCTCGATGCGTATCTCATCGATGAGAAGGTCGCCGCCCAATTCGATCGGAAGCTCATCGAGGATGGAAAGTGTGGTCGAATCACCTCGCGGGCGCGCCGCCTTATAGATGATGGTCGCAAGGCGCCCTTTGACCAGGCGATCAGGGATAGTGCGCTGGAGCGATGGAGCGACCTCGTGTCGAGCCGAGATCCAGTCCGTACCCGCGAGCGAGATCAGAATGGCGAACATCGCAATGACGGGGGCGATCAACATCGGAAACGGAATCGCAGCGATCGCGAGCAGCGCAATGACCGCCGCGATCTTGACCAACCGTTGCGATGGAACAATCGTCATTTCTTAATGAGGCACGGCGACGGTGCGCACGACCTCGTCGACCGCGTCGTCGGGACCCATCCCCTCGACCTCGGCACCCGGTTCCAGCACCACTCGATGGCGCAGGGTCGGTCGAATTACAGCCTGCACATCCTCGGGCAAAACGAAGTCGCGGCCCTCCAGCGTCGCGATGGCTTTCGCCGCGCGCACCATCCACAGAGCGGCGCGCGGCGACGCACCGACCGATATCGCGGGATGTTCACGGGTCGCGCGCACGAGCGCCACCGCGTAGCGCAGGATCTCCTCGCGCGCGAGAGTGGACTCGACGATCGCGCGCGCCGCCGCGAGGTCATCAGCATTCAGCAACGCGCTGGTGCCCGCGAGCGGAGTGCGGTTCGCATGATGAGTCGCGAGCACGCGCACTTCCTCGTCGGCGGTCGGGTAGCTCATCCGAATCTTGAACAGGAAGCGATCGAGCTCAGCCTCCGGCAGCGGATAAGTGCCCTCCTGCTCGATCGGATTTTGCGTCGCGAGGACGGTAAACCATTCGCCGAGCGGATAGCTGACCCCATCGACGGTGGCCGAACGCTCCTGCATCGCTTCGAGCAGCGCGGCCTGAGTCTTCGCCGGCGCGCGATTGATCTCATCGACGAGCAGCAGATCGGTGAAGAGCGGCCCTTCGCGAAAGCGGAAATCACCCGCGCGCGCATCGAGGATCGGTGTGCCGATAATGTCGGTGGGCATCAGGTCCGGCGTGCATTGGATCCGCCCGAAGCGAATTCCCAACGTGGCCGCCAGCGTGCGCACCAGCAGCGTTTTCGCGACGCCCGGCACGCCCTCGTAAAGGCTGTGGCCGGAGCAGAGCAGCGTGACGACTGACAGCCGCACCGCGTCGTCCTGCCCGATAACGACGGCGCCGATCGCCGCGCGCATCGAGGCGTAAACTTCCGCGACCCAGGCGGGATCTCGCAGCCGTCCGATGCTCATCGCGTCGTCACGCTCGGTTTTCATGCCGTCCGGTACCCATCTTCGGATACGATTCTATCGCACGCACCGCGTTTAAGAGATGCTGCTGATCACCGGGCGCATAGCTCGCGAGGAGCCAATTGCGGGTCTCCTCGGGAAGCGAACGATCGCGCGCGATGCGCTCCATCAGGAGATCCTCGGGATAGTCAGCGCGCACGCCAATCTGACGGCGCAAGCGGCGGAGAAATCCCGCGCGATATGCGCGAAAGACCGCGCCAGGCTCGCCGGCGCGCGAATAGAGAATCGAAAGCGATTCGACGAACGATGCGATCGAGGGCGCGGGCATCGCGGAGTCATCCTCGATCGAGCGACGCGGCCAGATCCGCTGCGAATAAACCCATAGCATCGCGACCAACAACCCAAGGAGCAGCGGCAAAATTGCGCGCGAATCGAGGATGGCGAACGTCAGCGACGAGGGCGGCGCAAGTCCGTGCGAATACTCGTCGAACACCGGGGCGCCGAACACGCGAGCGAGGTCAACAACGAGCACACTCGCGTCGGCATCGGCGAGATGCTCGTTGCGAAGGAAGCTGTCGTCGGCGATCGCGATGATCCGGCCACCACGTCTCCCGACCATCATCTGCAGCGCGAAGGGTTTTCCACTGGCAGTCATCAGGACGCGCTCATTTGAATGAGGGTCCACTTTTTTCTCTTTCGGATCCGTGAAGTGAACCAGGTCAGGCGTCTCGAGCCATCGCGGCTGCGGCAACACATCGCCTTTGATGAGAAAGCGATCCTCGTCGTTATCGTCCTTGGGTTTGTTCTCCTCCACTTCACGCGTTAGGCCGATGACATCCCAATCGCTAGCAGCATCACCGAAGATGATCGCGGTTCCGCCGCGCGAGGCCCACTCAACCACCTCATGCGCCTGGTCATGCGCAGTCGGTTTGTCCACCTCTAGAAATGACGGCGCAATGAGCCAAATCGCTTCGTTGGTCGGAGCCAGTGTTGGACGCCGATAAGAGCGCGTCACCGGAAAATGCAGTTCGGAAAGCAAATCGAAGGAGGCTTTGTACCCATCGCGCATGATGCCGAAGCTGGTCGCCGATCGTTGCAGCCCCTGATTCGGCCACAGCCATAGATTCAGTCCGAGCAGGAGCACCAGCACCGCGCTCGACGAAATCAATAGTCGCTTCGGAATTGAATTCATCGCGCTTGCGACGAGAGCTGCTCGTACGCCGAGCGCCAGCGCGCGTAAGTTTCCGGATCGTTTTGACGATCGCCGAACCATCGCCGCTCGGTGCGCTCAACCAACGCATCGAGCTCGGTGGCGAGTTCCTCCGCCAGCGTCGAGCCGCGTAGCGCCGCGCGAATCCATCGATTGGAGCGGTCAGGTCGCAGCTCGATGACTGAGCGTTCGGCCAGAGTGCGAAAACTCGCAAGCATCAGGCGATGCGCCGCGTCGAGGTAGCGTCCACTCGCGGCGAGCGTTTCGGCCTCGCGCGCGAGGTCCGGCACGCTCGTGGCGGATGCCGTTTCGGATGACGCCGGCTGCGGCGCCGTCATCGCGATCCATATGGTCCATGTCACGTGCGCGATGAGCGCGACGCTGACCCCCGCGATCGCTAGAACCACTAGCCAGTAAAGCCGCGGCGAGCTGTCGCGCATGACTTCGAGTTGCGAGAACCAGCCGAACAATCGGTCGAAGAATCGCGAGAGCCAGCTTTGGACTTTCGAATGGATACCGTTCGCATCCGCATATTCCGGTCGCGCGAGAATTTTCCCCGCGAGGTCGCGAACTGCGCCGTCCGACATATCAGGCAAGCGAGGAGGACCCCGGCGCCGGCGTCATCGCAGGTGCGCCTTGTGAACGTATCTGTTCGGCCAGCAGGCGAAGATCGAAATCCTCCGTTCGGCAGCGTCGATCGAAGTAGTAGATGACCACCGCCACGCCACTGTAGCCGCCGCTCACCGCTTGCGTCGCCGCGGTCAGAATCACCCCAATCACCGGGATGTATCCCCAGACAAATCGCAAGGCGGCTGCCGGGACGCCTGCAATCAGGGCTGCGGTAATCAGAATCCCGATCGTTCGCCACCATGAGCCGAGCACCAATTCGCGGCTGCGGCGCAGCGCCGCCATTCCGTAATGACGTTCCACGATCATCACCGGTCCGATGAGCGACCAGCACACGATGAAATAGAAGATAATCAGTGCGAGGACAAACATCGCGACCGCAAACAGCGCCTTCGAGAGCAACAGCGTTGCGGCAACCACCACGATCGGGACGGCGAAGAGCACGGCCATCAACAGGTAGGTTCCGAAAAACGGGACCAGGATTGGGCGGGCGGATCGATAAGCCTCGGCAATCGCAATCGGGCGATCGAGATAGACCTCGGCGATACCAATGGTCAGCGCGGCCTGCATCACAGGCGCGGCAACCAGTATAAAAATGACGTCGATGATGTTCGCGGCGGTGCTGCCAACTACGACCGCGGAGGCTTGCAGGATTCCGCTCGGAATCCATACCATCGCCGCAATTCCGAACAGCAGCGCGAAATTGTCGAGATAGACCCGAAACGCGCGGTCGAGGATTTCACCAAATGAGAGCGGACGGATGTCGTAAGCCATCAGCAGCTTCCCCTTCGCAGCGGCTTAGAACAGTGAGTATAGGGATCGCGACAAGGTGTCCATGAGGGCTTCTCAAGCAAGCGCGGAGGATTCCGGCGCGGGTTCCATCGCGGTTTTCGATTGGGCACGAACCTGCTCGGCCAGGAGGCGGAGGTCGAAATCCTCGGTACGGCAACGGCGGTCGAAGTAGTAGATCACTGACACCACCATCCCATAGGTCGTGCTCAATGCGTGAGTCGCCGATCCCAAAATCGACCCGACTACCGGGATGTATCTCCAAACGAAACCGAGCGCGTAGGCAGGAGCATTCGCGATGATGGCCGCGACGACCACTATTCCGAGCGTTTGCCACCACGCGCCCTTCACCAGTGCCCGACTACGCCGAAGCGACCGCCATCCAAAGCGGCGCTCTAGAATCATCACTGGCCCTATCAACGCCCAGCGGATGAGAAAATAAGCCAACCCACTACCGAACACGATCACGGAAATTATGGTCATCGACATGGGCGCAGGTTTCACAAGCATTGACGCAGCTTGCACGCCGCGACCCATGAGCACCGGGAGGGCAATCCCGCCAACGATGCCTACGACTAACGCCAACCCAAAGGAAATGAGACAATTATGACTCCGAGGAGAAGATAGGTACCGATCACTGCAGGAGCGAGGCGCAAGGTGGATCGAAAAGCTTTCCCAACCGATATGGCTCGATCGAGGTACACTTCCCCTACGCCAAGGATTAGTGCCGTATGTTGGACCGGGATCGCGACGAAAAGAACAATAAAACCTAAAATCGACGTGGTCGCGGGACGAACGAACTGCGCACCGATTTCGAGCAGAACGCCTGTCGGTATCCACACCAAAGCGGAAATCGCGAATAGCAGACCGAAGTTGTCGAGCAGCACCCGGAATGCGCGGTCGAGGATTTCGCTGAATGATAATGGTCGGATGTCGTAAGCCATCGACGGTCCCCCACGCCCTCCAACATTAAGTATCGGGACCGCCACAATCTGTCTAGCTCGTGACTACTTCTTCGGCGGCTTAAGCGTGCCGGTCAGGCTTACGGATGCGCCTCCGGCGTTTCCTCCGTATGTGAAGCCAACCGAAAGCGTCGCGGCTTGAGTTCCTCCGGCATTGGCAGGCGGCGCGAATTCCAATCCAATGGTGCATTTGCCCTTAGCCCCGACTGAATGTCCCGAACAGGTGTCGCTGGCGATCGTGAACGAGCCAGGATCGGCTCCGCTCCGCGACACGCTCCCGAGCACCACCGATACCGTGTTGGGATTCGACAACGTCAGGGTCTTCGGCTTGCCGATGGTGCCGGGTGCTTGAGCCGCAAACCTTGCCGAGGTAGGCGCCTTGAGCGCCACCGCGATGCCATCGCCCATCAACGTAACTGCGGGCGAAGTCCCATTGTAGGCGACGTGGATGGAGCCATTGGTCACGCTCTCGACCATCGCCGGCGTGAACCCTACTTGGAACGTGCAAGTCTTCTTGGGCGCGATGCTATGCCCACTGCAGGTGTTGCCCGTTGATGCGATCATGAACGATGCGCTTGCGGTGATGTTCGAGATGTTGGCCGCAGCTGCTCCCTTGTTGGTGAGGGTAACCTTTACGAGCTTGCTGGTTCCGGACGCATCGACCTTGGCGAATTTGATCGTCGATGGTCTCGCGCTCAGCATGGTGCTTGCCGCGATAGCAGTCGGTGTCGCGGTGGGAGTTGAGGTCCTGGTTGCGGTAGGAGTAGCGGTCCGCGTCGCCGTCGGAGTTGCCGGCTTGGTGGAAGTGGGCGTCGGAGTAGAAGTTACTGCCTTTGTAGAGGTCGGAGTCGCCGTTGGAGTTGGGGCCTTGGTAGAGGTAGCAGTGGCGGTTGGCGTTGAAGTAGGAGTCGTGCCCGGGCTGGAGCCTGCTGCGATGGGTGTCGGGATACCTTCGCCCGAGATGTTCAGCATCGATACGATGCTGTTGCCGGTGCCGACCAGCAGATCCGGCTTACCGTTGCCGAGGTCGGCGAGCACAGGGAAACTCGACGATATCCCAATCCGCAGTTCGGTTGGGCCGTTGAAGGTCCCATCACCATTACCGGTCCAGACCTCGCTGTTGGAGAAGCCGCAGCAGCTCGCGATCGCGAGGTCCGGAAATCCGTCGCCATTGAGATCACCGACCTGCAAACCGGTCGCATACTCATCGAGGGCGGTCGAAGTCGGACTGCCGAAATTGCCGTGGCCGTCGCCCATAAAAACGTAGACGGTACTCACGTAGGGCTGGTTGCCGGTGGGAAAATTCGGCGCTGAAAGAACCACGATGTCCTGATTGCCGTCCTTGTTGATGTCCGCGATCGCGACCGCTTGCGGGAAGACCGGAGCGTTGAGCGTTATCGGCGTCTGAAAGCTTCCGTTGCCATCGCCCAGGTAGACTTTTGCCGAGCCGACGATCGGCGTAGTGACGAAGGGCGCCCCTCCGTCTGCGATCACTAGGTCGAGATTCTTGTCGCCGTTGAAATCCATCGCGGCCAGGGCGACCGGATTGAGCGGACTCGCGATAGGTGCCGGGGTTGCGAAAAAGCCATTGCCTTGACCTGCGAGGAAGAACACTGCGCCGGAAACGGGGTCGTACGGAACGTCGCCGCTTACGATACCTCCGGCGATAACATCGAGCTTCTTGTCATTGTTGAAGTCGCCCGCAACCATCGCTCCTATACTGGAGCCGAGGATAGTGTCTTTCTCACCGCTGAAGGTATCGTTGCCGTTGCCGAGGAATACCGCCAGGTCTCCCGTTCCGGGACCATCCTGCGTGGTAACTCCGACAATAGCGTCAATCTTATGGTTGCCGGTGAGATCGCCAGCCAATACGAGCGGCGGCGTTGCCCCGACATTGACTGCGCTGATCGCCTCGGTTGTGCCCGGGGTAAAGGTCCCGCTGCCACTCCCAGTGAGCGTGTAGAGAGATCGCTGGGAGTTCGCGATGGCGGTGGTGATGAGATCGGGCTTGTTGTCCCCGTTGAGATCCGCAGTCGCGAATGAGGGGCCGGTTTGAGACTCGTTGCCGCCGGCGATGGAATAGAAGGGAGCGCCGCCGAAAGTCGCGTCGCCGCGCCCAAGCAGGAAATACACATAGCTAGCGCCGCCCGACCCGGGACCGAAGCCATTGGGATCGGAAAATCCCACGATCAGGTCCGGGTTGCCGTCGCCATCCAGATCGCTGGTTCCGATGTTGGTCGCGCCGAAGATCGAGGAGTACTGCTGCCCCGCGGTAAAGGTCCCATCACCATTGCCGAGGAAAATCGCTACCGTATCCTGAAAGCCACTCACAGTGGCTATATCGATTTTGCCGTCACGATTGAAATCGCCCGCCGCCAGGCCATCAGCGCCGGCAAACTGCAGGCCGGGCTTGAGTGCGAAGTGTCCGGTACCATCGCCAAGCAGAATGTATCCGCCATTGGTAGCGATGGCGGAGTTAGCGCCGCCGGCAAACTTCGCGACCACCGCACTCTGTTCAACGCCCGGTATGAAAGGCCCGTTGATGGCTGATCCGAATGCACCATGACTATCGTTCAGAAATACCTGCAATGAAGGATTGTTAGTACCCGTAGCCGGCAGACCCACGACGACCAAGGTCCGGATGGCTATCGTTATTGACGTCGGCCACGGTGACGCTACCGGTGCTCAGCTGCGTCGGATAATCAGTGCGCGTCTGGTAGCTTCCATCGCCATTGCCGAGAAACACAGACAAGGTGGCAACCGCGGTATTCTGTTCGGCGCTGACAAGGACCAGATCCGGATTCCCATCGCCATTGAGATCCACCGAAGTGATGCAGCCGGGAACGGCCGGTATTGAAAGCGAGGTCGGTCCCGACCCGATGCGGGTCAGGCTGCTGTTGCCGGTTGCAACCGAGATCGCATTCTGCCGGCCGAGCAGCCCATACGAAATCGCGAGCGCTCCGTAGTATAGGCCGTTACTGTTCTTCTCGACGATACCGTTTCCGGACGAAGCGCCGAGCCGCGAACTGAGGCATCCCGCGGGCCACCGATCTCCGGTAGTGGTAAGGGCCGCCTGCTTGTGCAGAACATCCTGGTAGTTGGCCTGCAGCTTTGTGATGATCAGGTTGAGAGGATTGAAGCCATAGGCGCTCAAGGTGCAGTCGCTTTCGCGCTTGAGGAACGCGGATGGCAGGCTGCCGTTCCAATAAGGAGCGTCTTGCGGGGAGAGATAACTCTCCGCGCCGAGGAATTCGATGGAAGGCGGAGCACCACAGACGGACTCAACGATGCGGGTCGGACGCGCCGGCGAGCCTTGTGCCGTAGGCTTTTTGCGAACCCTCCGCTGGAACCCACATCCGCGCCGGAAGTGATCCGCCGTGCAGCGCGCGAATCATCATGAAGATGAGGGGACGGCTATAAAGGCGGCCCGCCTCGATCAGAAAAACCGTCAAAACTAAACAAACGAGTGCGACGATTCGATGCCTTCGCATCAGTCCGACCCCCAATCGATAGCCCCGGTATTCGCACCGGTGGTGGCGCGCCCGGAGGGATTCGAACCCCCAACCCTCAGATCCGAAGTCTGATGCTCTATCCAGTTGAGCTACGGGCGCAAAACTCTCGATCGATCCTTTCGATCAATCATTTTCATTCGCCTATGTCCATCGCGCGCTGAATTTGGGTACCGATGGAATCAGCTGGGTACCCGGTTTGACTCCTTTTCTCGATGCCGACTAAAATATGACTGACCAGTCAGTTTTATATGAGAAAAGTAGATTCTTCCCAGATTCGCCGCGGATCGGGTCTCGATACCTATGTGCCGCGCATCATCAACTCCGAGCCCATCAGCAACGGCGCCAACAAGCGCGAGCGCATCCTCGCCGCGGGGTTGCGCCTGTTTGCCAATGAGACGTACCAGGCCGTCACGATGGATCGCGTGGCCGAGGCGGCCGGCGTCGCCAAGGGCACGCTCTATCTTTATTTCCCGTCGAAGGAGGCTTTGTACTTGGGCATCCTGAGCGACGGGCTCGAAACCGTCAGCAAGCGTTCGCAGGCGACTAACGATACGCGGCGCGATGTTGGCGACCGGCTGCGCCGCGCCATCGAGGTCACTATCCAGTTTTATGATGAGCGTCGCGACCTGCTGCGCCTCATCGCGACCGAGGAGCCGCGGCTGGCCGAGGCGCGCAATCGCTTGATCCAGTCCTGGCGCGAGCGCGGCTTCGTGTTTTTCACTTCGCTCATCGAGGAAGGGATGAAAACCGGGGTGTTCGGGCACACCGACTCGCGCGCCGCCACGCTCGCCATCCTCGGCGGGATTCGCTCGGTGTTGCTGTACTATGGCGCCGAGCATCCGGCGCAGAGCATCAGCCAGGATCTGGGCGATTTCTTCCTCAAAGGACTCATCGCGCGCGGCCAGACCAGTCATCCCAATCACCGAGCAGAGCATCGGCAGTGAGAAAAATCATTCGCCGGATCATCACGCTGATGATCGTGGTCGGGCTCGGCTATGGCTTCTACTGGTTCGGGAATATTTTCCTGTGGCCGCCGCCCGATCGCAGCACCATCCGCGCAGTCGGGATGGTCGAGGCGCCCGAGGTCAACATCACCAGCCGCATCGCGGGACGCATCACCGATTTGAAGCTGCTCGAAGGTGACCGGGTGACGCGCGGGCAGGTCATCTGCCGCATCGAAGACATCGACATTCGCAACGAGCTGCGCAAGGCCGAGGCGGATTTGCTGCAGGCGCAGGCCAACATGATGAACGCGAAGCGCACCATCGATCGCGATGAGCGCCTGTACGCGCAGCATGTCATCGCGGCCAAAGATCGTGACGATGCGCAAACTGCCTATGACCAGGCGGTGGCATCGGTCGCGAGCAACAAGGCCAACGTCGATTTTTTCAAGGATCAGCTCAAGGACACCGCCATCGTGTCGCCGGTCGATGGGGTCGTCGTCAATAAGGCGCTGGAAATCGGCGAATGGGTCACGCCCGGCACGCCGATCCTCACCATCGATGACCTGACGACCATCTGGGCCCGCGTCGATGTGCAGGAAACCGACCTCGGCTCGATCTACGTCGGCAAGGCGGCGCAGGTGGTGCTTCCGACCGACCCGCCGGTGACATTCAGTGGCCGCGTGATGGCGATCGGGCAGGAGGGCAATTTCGCGACCGAGCGCGATGTGCGCCGGGGTCGGCAGGACATCCGCACATTTTACGTCAAGGTGCAGGTGCTACAGGCCGACGGCGAACTGAAACCCGGCATGACGGCGGAAGTATCGTTCGCGCGGCGTCAAGATGGAACCAAGCTCAGCCGCAATAACTACCAAAGACCTCTGTAAGCGCTTCTGCAGCTTCACAGCTGTCAAAGATGTCAACTTCGAGGTTAGCCGCGGCGAGGTCTTCGGGCTGCTCGGCCCCAACGGCGCCGGCAAGACCACGCTGGTGCGGATGCTGACCACGTTGCTGCCGCCGACCTCGGGCGAGGCGCGCGTAGCTGGAGAAGACATCGCGCGATACCCGACCCGCGTGCGAAAAAAGATCGGCGTGATTCCACAAGCGATGACCTCCGACCTCGATCTCACCGGATGGGAAAATATCGACATCTATGGCGAGTTCTATGGAATGCCGCGCCGCCAGCGTCGCGAGCGCGCCGAGCGCCTGCTCGACATGGTAGGGATTCGCGATCGCGCGCAGGATCTCGTCGCTACATATTCCGGCGGGATGCGCCGTCGGCTCGAAATCGCGCGCGGCCTGATTCATTCGCCGGAGGTGCTATTCCTCGATGAGCCCACCATCGGTCTCGATCCGCAAAGCCGCCTCGCCGTGCACGATTTGCTGGTCAAGCTGCGCGAGGAAAGCGAACTCACCATCTCGCTCACCACTCATTATATGGATGAGGCTGAATCGCTCTGCGACCGAATCGCGATCGTCGATCATGGCACCATCGTCGCGCTCGACACGCCGCAAGGGCTGAAGGCAAGCGTCAAGGGCAGCGATCGCATCGAGCTGGAGGTGAAGGGTCCCATCGATCAGATCGTCGCGATGCTGTCGGAGCGACCCGAAATCCACGACGTCAAGCGCGACGGCGCCGATGGTAAGCTGACGATTCGCGCCAGCGACGGTGCGCATGCGCTGCCGCATCTCATCAGCCAGATCGATGCTATCAATGGCGAAGTGACGTCGATCAATTTGCACCGCATCTCGCTCGAAGACGTTTTCATCGAACTCACCGGACGCTCCTTGCGCGATGAGCCTGCACAAAAGGTGAGTCTGCTGGTCGGCGCAGGGATGCCGCAACGGCGCTGACATGCGAGGAGCGAAGCCATCATGAACATGAAGATGTGGGCGATCATGCGGCGCGACTTGCTCAAGCTGTCGCGCAATCCGCTCACGCTGTTGTCAACCATCCTGATGCCGATCGTCTACCTCGTCATCATCGGCAATTCGTTCAATGGCAACCTGAAGCATCTGTCGCTCGCGGTCGTGAGCCAGGACCACGGCGACTACGGACGGCGCATGGTCGAGAAGCTGCAAGCGCTCGAGGCCGGCCCGAAGACCGTGACGCTTTCGTATTTCAGCGACCTGGGCGAGGCGATCGATCAGGTTCGCAATGGCACCTACAAGGCCGCCGTCGTCATCCCACCCGACTTCACCAAGAGTGTGCATGAGGGCCGGGTCGCCGAAATCGGAGTGTTCACCGACAATGTCGATGCCGTCAGCTCAGCGACCCTGGAGAGTGTCCTCGATCAGGCGGCCGCGACGCTGGTCACCAGCGAATACGTCACCGCGCGCGAGCCGAAGCTGAATCAAATCGTGCTGCGGCCGGCCGAGCTCTTCACCACCGTCGATTACGATCGCTCGCTGATTCCCGGCGTCATAGTGATGTCGCTGTTCATGGGCTCACTGATGTCGGGCGTGTTCAACTGGGTGATGGATCGCTTCATGGGCGTGACCGAATGCTACCTCGTAACGCCTCTCTCGCGATGGGAGATCGCGGGCGGCATCCTCGCCAGCGGCGTGACGATTACGAGCATCGCGGCGATCATCGTGTTGTTCGTCGGCTTGCTCGTCACCGGCGCCACCATCGAGGGCGGCCTCCCTGCCCTGCTGACGATCATAGGCATCATCATAGTGGGCGCGACCGGCCTCCTCGCGATGACGTTCTCGGTGCTGGGCCGCGCCACGCATCCGCGGCTGGTGGGAACCTTCGCCGGCTTCCTCAACGTGATCCTCTTTTTTCCGAGCGGCGCGATTTATCCGATCGAGAGTTTCCCGGGATGGCTCCGCACCTTCGCGCGCTTCAATCCGGAGATGCATGCGGTCAGCGCGCTGAAATCGATCCTGTTCAAAGGGGCGGTGTTCGGCGCGGTACGCGCGGACCTGACCTTCCTGCTAGTGTTCACCGGCATCATGCTGGTGCTGGCGAGTATGTCATTTAAACGGACGCTCTAACCGAGGGAAATTCGATGCTATATGAACTGCGAATCTATCATTCCATGCCCAACAAACTGCCCGCGCTGCTGAAGCGCTTCGAAATGGCTACCGTCGCGCTGTTCGAGAAGCATGGCTTCCGGCAAGTCGGATACTGGACCACGGCCATCGGCGAATCCAATGCGGACCTCCATTACATCCTCGCATGGGAATCGATGGAGGAGCGCGATCGCAAGTTTGCAGCCTTCGCGAAGGATCCGGACTGGATTGCGGCGCGCACCAAGAGCGAAGAGAACGGCCCGCTGATTTCGTCCTTCAGCAACAGCATCCTCACGCCGACGAAGTTCTCAGCACTGAAGTAACCGCTATGCCAAGGCGTGAAAAGCCATCGAAGGAACAAGCACGCGAAAGTCGCGGGCCTCGCGATTTGACAAGGCTCGCGCGCCAAGTGGCAAAGCTAAATCCGTAGGCCGAGCAAGCGATGGCAGAGGAAGGATTGTCGCGCGACCTCGGGGTATGGCCGGAGTACTAAGCGCTCATTCTTGTGCCACGATTCCTAAGGTCTTCTGTGCTATCCTTAGAGTTGTCGGCTTTATGCCAGGAGCGACCAGACACGGCTAATCGGGCGATCTGAGGGAATTACCAAACGAAGCCAAATAATCGAGGAAATA
>VFSW01002405.1_pt1 | contig 28216 bp, 34 predicted proteins | sample 5358111 | NCBI WGS metagenome assembly VFSW01 (sample SAMN11554181, study PRJNA540505) | mine drainage metagenome | isolation source: sediment from site ElyBrook_90M | place: USA: Ely Copper Mine, Vershire, VT | collected 2017 | reverse complement strand
ACCGAATTCGCCAGCCTGACCCCGTGCTTGAAGCCGTGGCCTGACCGCGAGTACACCAGCATCACATGGCCTGCGGGAACCTCGAACGACAATCCGGTTCGGGCAACACCCCGGCTACACGCACCAACTTCGCCGTTTTCCAGCGCGTGCAGGTCGAAACATGCGGCACCTGCCGTCGCATAAACCGGCAGGATTGCTTTAACGTGCAGTTTTTTAACCTTGACTTGCATTTCCTTTCCTCCAAGTGTCAATAATTTCAATGTTTCCAAGCAAAACACGACCTATTTCCATCCCAATAGTTTGGGCGACCCCGTTCCATGCGTTCAATGCGTCCATGGCCCCATCAAATTCATCAGATCTTCCAAAAACCTGACCGATCTGGCTCTTGGTCGAACTCCGAATCCTTTCTTCAAGCGTCGTGGTTGCTGAAAATGCCCGCTCAAGCCGCGCCACGAAATCAGGCTCCGCAAGTTTGATTCGATACTTTGCAGCCATTTTTTCGGCATACCGAACGGCCGCATCCCTGCCGCAAAAAGACCCAAGGCAGTCCAGGTTTCGAGACAAATGCTCGTTGGCGTAAACCTCGAAAAACTCTGGCGAAGCATTGTTCCCTTCGCACGAAACACGTCCAGCTTCTGTCACGCAAACTCCGTGAACCTCAATCTGGCGGTAATAGCCTAGAGTTGACAGGCTTTCGCCTAAAACCTTGTCGCCATAAAACAGATCAGTCTTGGTTTGCATTTTCTTCAGCGGCAATTTCGATTTCAAGTTTATCGTTTTCGAGTTTCAGCTTGCGCGCTCGCTCTTTGGACTCATCCGCCTTGGCGCCTAGCCATTCGCAACAATTCCAGCCCGCAAATACCATGGCGGCGCAAGCAAGAAGCGCTAACATCGCAAGCAATGTCTCGCCATCACTTGATACTGAACCTGTCTTGCCATCACTGGTCAACCGGGCTTGCTCAGGCTTTCGCCTTCACAAGCCCCCACCTACCATGTTATGGAGGTGGGGGTAATTGACCGCCCCGACTTCGGTCACAAAATCTTTGATCTCACGAAGATTCCGCAAAAAATCCTCGACCTCTGGTGGGCGCGGGTGGGCGCAATGTTGTCCAACCCCATCGATGATCTTCCCGAGCGTCTTTGCGTAATGCGTTGCGCGGATCTTTCTCGGATTGATGTTGGCTTTCTTTTGATTGGTATTGGCTTTCTTTGCCATGGTCAAAACCCCCAAAAACTGTGTTGGTGTTTGTGAAAATCGGAACCACCGCCCCTCGGAACCGGCAGATCCAACGCGCCGACGCTACGCCCCGGCAGAAAATCGATGCCGGTCAACTGCGTCAACTCGGTAGGCGTGATGACCTTGTAGATCTGGCCCTGCGGACCATTGACGTTGTTCTCAAGGTACACCGCTGCGGCATTGCGCTTCGGGTCATAGACCAGTTTGAAAATGCCTGACGGTACCGCCACTCGACGATTCAGGTATTCGGTATTGCCCTGAAAGATGGGTCCGGTGAAAACGTACAGTTCGCCGTCCTGCTTCGCCAAGTGTCGCACCGCGCCCTCGATGTGGGCGTGCAGTTCGCGGTTATTATCCGGGGCTTGAGGCACCATATTCGACAGTACGAACGTATCGTACTCGGACGCAGCATCCCATGAATCCGCATCGGGAGCCATGTGCCCACGGTCATACCCCGACCGCTTGTAATCCGCCAGTTCCGCCCGTTGGCCATGTGCCAGCCGATCATCAGGGCGAAAACTGTCCGTTCGCCCGTCATGGTTGCGTTGATGCTCGACGACATGCTCTCGTGTCAGATGCTCGACCGAGTACAGCGGCACGCGCAATGCGGGGGAATACTCGCTTGCAAAGCCGCCGTGCGGGGCGCACAACTCAATCAGCCCCGCGCTGGCGCCCGGCGCTTTTTGTGTGACGACAGGAACTACGGCACCAGGGTATTGATCAGGGCATGACGATGACGCCACGGCCAGACCGGGAATGGCGGCCAGAATTGCCGCTTTCAACGCGAGGTTTTTCAGAATCATCTTTGGCTCCATGCTTGTTGTCGGCATCGGATGGCATGAAACCATCCCGCCCGATGCGCGCGTCGTCGAATCAGCCTTTTTTGGCCACGGCTTCCTTGAGCCGTTTGCTGGCAACGAATTTTGGGAGCACCGTGGCTGGAATGTTGATCGACTCGCCGGTACCGGGATTACGCCCGGTGCGCGCGGCTTTGGGAACGGCTTTGAACACCCCAAATCCCACAAGCGCCACGTCTTGACCGGACGCCAGGGTTTCTTCGATGGTGTCCAGAACGAAATCCAGGATAACCGCAGCGCTGCCCTTCGAAAGATCGTGTTCCTCGGCAACCGCCGCAACAAGTTCAGTCTTGTTCATAACTCACTCCTTTGTGTTGTGCTGGAACTGTAAAAACCACGCTCTCCAGCAAAGCGTGGCTTGGAATACTCAAAGGATTGGCATTCCGTCAGGCGCCAGTCGATCCAGCGCAACAGAACACCCTGCCGCATGCACATGCCCACCGCCTCCAAGACGTTCACAGACTTCTCTGACGTTGACCCCGCCCGGCAAAGAGCGCAGGGAGAATTTGCGCTGATCACGAATATCGTAGTAAATCACCGAAAAGTCGCGCCCTTCAGCCAGAACGTCGCCAATCTCGGACGACAGCCATTCGTGCGTGTTCACCGCCATAACTCGATGACCAAGAAAAACGACCGAGCGGGCGTTCGGCAAAACCGACGAAATCATCTGTTTTCTGTAAGCAATAATCGCCGCCCCATCGCTCGCCATTTTCTCAACGAACACTTTTCCGCCAAGAGGGTCCAGGATCAGCCCTTTCCAGGCGTCAATGGTCAGCGGAATCGTGTCAAGCGCTGCGCACACTTCTTTCGATCGGTCGAGTTTCCATGCGGACAGGTCCCGATCTTCGACATAACGAATCAAAGCGTGCGCGTTAAATTTAGGGAAAAACCAATTCCACGCCAGCATGGCCCCGGAGTGCGATTCGTCTACCAGTCCATCCAAAGCGCCGCTCTTGAAATGCGGTGCCACGCGCTCAGCCACCCCGTTGTGATGGTCGAGCAAGCAAACGCCCCCCGCAGTTTGCATGAGGTTCGCCAAGTATTCGTCTTTTGGGCAATAATCGAGACAATAAACAGACGCACCACCCATATCCCCTTGCAACGCTTTAGGGAACGGCTCGGTGTGAAATACGGGAATGTAGTCGGCAGTAGAGCCAAACTTCAGGTAGGCAGAAACGGCAGCACCCATTCCGTCCGGACAGCCGCCATGGTATGAAACGATGATTTTTTCGTGCGATTCGGACATTTCCATATCTCCAGAAGGTTTGTTGGTGAACACCACAACACCCTGAAGATTTTACTCGTCCACCCCACTGCTCAGCCGGTCAGCACTAGCCATAAAAACAAGAACCAGCACGTTTGCAAGCAAATACATCACAACGTAGAACATGACCGCCCCCTTGATGTTTTATTGTTGATTATGGAATTATAACAACTTCATAACCAATTGTCAAGGGTTACCGGGTTCGTGGGCGAGAGGTTGCCGGCTTGGGTTCGTCTTTCAGCACGATCCCATGTTCTTGCGCTACTCGATGCGCGCGCTTGATGAACTCGTCGTTGCCATACACAGTCAGCGGAGAACCGAACTCATGCTGCGCTACCGTCAGCAAGACCAGCATCCCTTCGTCCGTCATGGGCTGTTCGCCGGACTCTTCAATCGCATCCTTATACCGGTGAGCCAGCAGGTAATCTTCCCCGGTGTCCAGTTTGAACAACACATCCATGCGGTTCATCTTCTCGTTCGGAACGATGCGCACGCGGTCCAGAATCATGCTCTCAAGCTGCTTGCGTTTTGCGTTGCGATCTATCTCGATCTTGTCGTCTTGTTTGGCGTCCTGGAACAATTGAGGCTCTTTTGGTAATTCCGCTTCAATCTGTATCTCCGGGGCTGCTGGCGCACAGAACCCACCCATAGAGCGCGGAGGCGGATTCAGGACAAGAGGCGGTTCCAGAGCAGCAGAATCTTTGCGTCCCAAGTTTTTCTTCTGCCAGACAGAATCCTTTGGCAAAAATTCCCTTACAACCTTCTTTTTGGGCGCGCTGACAACCGGACGTTCGGTTAGTTGAAATTCATCTTCATCGTCCTGCTGAAAAACCGGGGCACCGGTCTCCGGCGCATCAAGGTTCTTGACGATTGGCATAGGGCTTACCTCCGTGTCTTCGTGTGTCTTTCATTCTCGAACTCGTCCATCCCGTTTGAGATTGCGTTTTTGACCGTATCCGCCGCGCGATTCCGACCGGCAAACCCTTCGATGAACCCACCGATTTTTGACAGCACCCCACCCTTGATGTTTTTCTCTTCAACGCTCGGCAAAACATTGTTCGTGTTCTCCGGGTCGCGCCTTGGGACCGTGGTACTCGACCATGCGGTGCTGCTTTCGTCAAAATCCTTCTCGAGCATGCGAATTGCGTCCATATTGGGGCTGTATTGGCGCCAGAGAGACTCTGGCAGCGACCCGAGGTAGTCGCCCTGCCGTATCCCTGCCTGCGTGTCGGCCTTGTTGTAGTGCGGCGCCAGGTAGCCGAAACCTCTGTCTCGATCCATGTGCAGGACAGGCATTTTAATCGCAAATCCCTGGCGGTATCTGACAATGGTATCCGGCTCGTCCTTTCTCGGAAACAGGCCGTCGGCCAACTCGACCAACGGAATCGTCGATTCCAGCCCGTAAACAAAAGGAGCGCCCTCTGCCTGCATGTCTTCCGCACCGTCCAATGCCAAAGTGAATACGGCGAGACAGTATTCAGCCGTAGGATCAAGAATCAAATCCGCCCCGATTTTCTGGTTGATATGGTTCAAAATATCCACGGGACGGCTGCAATCGAGATTGTTTTTGAGGCAATATGCCTGGAACTGCTCGGGCGTAGGGCAACCGTCTTTTGGGTCAAGGTTTGGGTTGCCATTGATCTCGCCAAGAACTACGCTGGCTTTTTTTGCGCCGTTATGTTTTTTGCCGTTGTAAAAAAAATCCATGGCCATGTAAAAAATGATGGTCCTTAGCCCAAGCAACCCCTCCGGATCGCTTTCGCTTCGACGAACGATGTCCGCAAACGTCGCCGTTTCTTCGCGCCCGTTCTGGCACCGGACTACGCGGCTGCGCTTCCAGTCGCCTTCTGCGCGCTTGACACAAGAGGCAATCAGGCTTTCGTCCGAAAACAGCGTGTCGTAGACCGAAACGGCCATTGACGTAATCGCGGTTTTTTCGTAATCGGTCATGCGCGAATAACACACCTTTCGGCCAGAACCGAATCGATCGTATGGCACATCCAGAAACGATACTGTTCGACACGCATCATAAAAAGACCTGAACGACAACACCCTGACCCCAACAGACTCAGCAATTCTGGTCGCGCTCTCCACCAGATCAATGTCTGGCGCTTCGCTCGCCTCGCCTTCGCTCGCTTGCTCTTTCAGGCGCGATATTTCATCCAGAATAGAAAGACTCTCGTTCGTCTGCAGGTTCCGGTAAGCCTTCTCGGACCGGTCCAGCATGTAACCAAGCAACTCCCTGGGCGTTGACCACCTGAACGATGTCTTAACCCCGTTCTGTTGGGTTTCTGACTCGAGACAGAGCAACACTCCCGTATCGAACCCTGGGTTGAACGTGACACAATCGTCCAGGTGGTTGTATTTTTGCGCCATTGGATCTCCGGAAATCTGGTGGTTAATTTGGTTTGTGAGCAGGTGCCGCCCCGTTTGCCTTGTCTGCTTCCGCTCTGCGCCGGGTCAACTCTTCGGTCATTCTGACGGCCGCCATGCGAATCGAGTCCTGCCAGTTCGTCGATGTCACTTTTGAAAAGGCCATAAACGCTTTCGCAGACGGATCACCGTTCTCGGACATCGCCTCCATTTTGGTGATCTCTTCGACAACCGCGCCGATTGAGAATACCCCACTGTTCATGCCGTGATCAATATCGTTTTGCGCGCTGACACTCAGGCGTGGAGAGCTGACGGAAATCGACTGAGCGGCGGACTGCGTATCGACCGCAGCGCCAACCAAGCCGGCAAAGGCCGTTTTCACCTGCAAAATATCCGTTTTCTGATCGCGCCACGCCTTCGACGCGCCCACAAACTGCGCCGCAGCAGCGTTGAGCCGGTCCAGCGCAGCCCGCAGCCTGGCCATCTTGAAATTGTCCACCATCGACCGCCGGGACGCCTGATCTTCGACCGGTTTGCCGAAGGACGCAAAAGGCGATTGCGATAAAGGGGTCTGCATTTGCAGCGAAGGCCGCTGAATGTTTACGCCTGTCTGGCTACCGTTTGCCATAGCAAACCCTCCTTGTGTCAAAGTTCATTTATGGCGCAGCACTCGATGCTGCTGGCTGTAATTGCGCGGCGCCATGCATTACCTGCTGTTCTGCGGCCATTACTTGCGGGAGCATATCAGCCTTCGTCGCGGATGCGGAATTTGTCGCGGAAATCGCCAATGCCTCTTGTTGCAGTTTCAGACTCATGTACTGCATCTTGATCATGTCGGCCATCATAAAACTCAACCCGCGCAGCAAAGACTGAACGCTGTTGTCAGCTGAAACGTTGGTGATCCAGTCGGGGGTGGCGGCGCGCCGACCCACTTCGATATCCAGCAATTCCATGGGCGACGCATCCCCTGCCGTCGTGCCTGGGGCAGTCCCATTTGAGTACAAAAGAATCCCGTTGCTGGGATCGTTCAACCGTTTTTTAATATAGTTCGCCCACTTGCCCTGATCGGCCGTTTCCATCGCCTGCAATGTCGCATAAGACCCCGGCGCAATGGTTCTCGATGCCAGAATATCCTCCATGGCATTCCTTGCCGTTGACATCCTTGCCTCATAGGCAACGCGCAACCCTTCGTATTGAAAGCCTTGTGGCGTGTTGTACTCTGCTTTCGACAGTTGCCGAGGCGTATCCGTCCCGTCGATCGCGTTGGTGATAAAATCCTGGCCGGCCTGGGTTTGGGTCGGAGAAAAAGTCAGGTTTGCCACATGACCAGGAGACCCCGCGCCGGAAAAAATGGTTGCGGACGATGCGTCGGAATTCACCATCTGCTCATTCGTGGTAGAGCCATTTGAAACCGGCTTCACCCCTGTACATTGGTTCGGATCGGTTTGTTTGTCACAATACTTTGAAACATGAACGCTTTGAATCAATCGTTGCTGGTCTGGTCCGGGCGGCGCGGTTCCTGCTTTGACGTGTCCGGTATACGCGCCGACCGACTGGTTGTATGAGGCCATCTGATTATTGCTGTTCGCCGTGTTGGCTACCACGCTATTGACGCAAGCACCAGCGTTTGGGGCAATATTTGAGGCATATTGATATTCGTATTGGGCGACAGCAAGAGATTTGTTGAAGTTGTTCGTCGCATCGCCAGCCTGCCCTTGCGTGTTGGCAATCGCAGATGTCACCCCGTCAAAACCCGTTCCAACAAGAGCCGCAAGAGCGCTGATTTGCTCCGCAAGCGCAGAAACGCCTGCATCAATAGGCGTAAAGATCGACTCTGGATTCATGACTAAAACCGGACCGCTAGCGACAGAAGCCGCCGAAACCGAGCCAAGCAAAACAAATCCAGCCAGAGAAGAAACCGCTTTTTTCGAAAAACGTTTATTCGTTAACATTAGTATTATTTCTCCAGATGAATCAAGGCGTTGAGAAAATCGATCCAGCCGTGACGTTTGGAGTTGCTCCATAGGTCATCGCAGAGTTCAGATTGACGCCGGTTCCTTGTATGCCGACCTGACTGCCCAGATTGCCTGGACTGTAAGTATTTATCAGCGAAGTGACCGGCTGTGTCACGCTCATCACCTTGCTGGTCACCACCTGACAAGCCGCAGCGTTGATGGCATTCATCAGGTTGGCCAAACTGAAGCCCGGTATTCCCGGAAGACCTAAACCCAACCCGCTCATACAGGAGGATATCGAACTGGACATGTTATTGACCGGGTTATTGCTAAAAGCCTGTGCTTGTTGTTGTGCGATAGCATTGTTTATATTTGCGCAAGGATCGCCGCCAACATAGGTAGTTTGTCCGGGAGGCGGTAAAACGCCTTGAATTGTGGATACTCCATTATAGGTTGCCACATACCCTTGGGCGGTTGCCCCGATAGCGGCTCCTAGAGTCAGCGCGGCAAAGGCCGCACCGGCTACCGGAGTTTTTAACGCTCGAATCATTCTATCTGCAAACCCTCTCTTTTTTTGTTCAGGCATTATGCCGCGCTCCTTTGAGTGCTTTTGGTTGGTTTTTCGACCTCTTCTTCGCGAAGATCTTCAAAACTGTTTTTTGCTGCGAACAGATCGAGGTTGATATGCCGCTCGACCACATGATGCAGGATGTCAAGCGAACGCTCGGAACGCTTGGACACTTCGCCGGCCAGGTAATCAGGGCCATAGGATGCCCAATGGCCCCGGCAAGCGGCTTTTCTTTCGTCGCTGGACTGCTGATTCATCTGCGCCTCAGCCATCCTGCGAATAGAACGGTACTCTTCCGAAGCAAACCCAAAAACGCGCGAAATAGTCCCTTGCCAAAGCTGAATGCGATTTTCCGGTGGAATCCCCTTCGCGTCGGCCAGCGTGTTGGCCGTCCGCGCCGCAACCGTCATCAACTTGCCCATCATCGCGTCCAACATTTGAGTCTTCGCCTCTTCTCCCTTCATCCAGAAGCAGAACTCGTTGATCTCGGAGGCGAGCCGGAAAGCGCCCTTGAGCGTTGACAGACGAATGGCCGAAAACCCTTCTTCTTCGGTTTCGGCGGGCTGCGCGCTGCCGGAGCATTCCATCCAGCGCTTCGTTTCGTCATCGACCAACCCCATGGAATCATGGGTCAACCGGGCGACCTGCGTGATAGCACCCAAACAGTCAAGTTCGCTTCCACCCTGTTTCCACTGTTCCGCAGCGGCTCTGGCGCACAGCCCGAACATTTCGGACTTCACATACCGAACCTGTGTTCTGCCGAACTCGCCGGTCTGCAAAAGGACTTCGGCCCCGTTCTTGGCGGACGAAAGCAGTGAGGCAACCGCCTTGGCTTTCTCGACCAGGGGCGACGCCGACCCCGGTCGGTTGATCATAGCAGTTACAATCGGCTCGGCGTGCTTGTAAATCGCCATGGTCTGATAGGGGTGCGCCTGCCCAATGTCTTCAGCGCCTTGGACCACGGTCGCCGGCGCCTTCGGAACCTCTACCGACGGGATATTGCCTCTTTCGGTCGATGCGTTGAATTTCTTTCCCATGATGCCTCCCTCCCTAGTTCATACGACCAAGAAACGGGACACCGTCGTTACGCTGCCGTTCCTGGTTGGTTGCGTAATCGTAAAGATTGTCCAGTTCAATCTTACAAGGCTGATCGCCAAAAACCTCTTGAGCCAACGACAAGACCTGAAGCATGAACATGATTTCGTTGGCACAACTCGAGGACAGATTGGATGAAAGCCCGAAAATGGCGTTCTCGTTCTCGACGACATTCAACTCGACGCTGACCCCAAAAAGGTCATTGATGCGCTTCGCCGCCTGATCTGCGAAATACGGGAAAAACCCCGTCTCCGAAAACACATCCGCCGAGGTCAACTCAACACCGCCAAACGTAAAGGTGTATCCGTCAAACACGCACGTCATAACCCCGTCGGCCCCAATCTCTCCCCACAGCGGAAGCTCCGAGGCGACACTACCCACCAAAAGCCCCGGCGAACCGGGAAGAATCGCCGACAAAGCGGCGGCCGATAATCTTTCAACAACCTCACTCACGATGCAAGCCTCATTTTGTTTTTGGCGGTGTCAACCACCGGTTCGTTTCTCACCCTGCTGACAAAAACCCTGATGTCAGGATTCAATACCAGATTCTTTTTCGCCCTGGTCACGGCGACATACAACAGATTTGCCTCTTGCCGATCAATGTCGTCCCCGCATAACTCGTGAAAATCATCGGCAATCGAAACGTGGTCGAATTCCAGCCCCTTTGCTTTGTGCGCCGTAGTCAGCACGCACTGGTTTTTCGTGCTTGGGGTATAAGCCTGGACGTGCTTGTAGAGCATATCCACGGCCTCAGGCGTGCCGTCACCGTATTGCTTGACAACATTGACCAGCGACTTGATCTCCACGTCGTCCACCTGGTCTGCCATATCAACCATTTCTTTGAAACTCTTGAACTGCTTGACCCACGGCGCCGAAATGGAGTTGAAATCCCCGTTCTCGAGGTGATAAACGTCCATCAGGACAGATAACTTGAGCGAATCGACGCCGCCCACCACCGGCACCGAACGGCCCCTCATGGCATAACTCATCGCCTCGTCAATCAACCGCCCATTCGTCCGGGCAATAAACGCCGAAGACTCGGCAAGCCGATTGACCGGCTCATCAATCGTCGTCTCTTTGCCACGCCCTACGATCCGCATCGAATCGCCAATGGCATGCTCGATGATCGCGTTGGCAATGTCGGCCACGGCCGGTCCAAAACGGAAAGAGGTAGCCAGTTGGTATGGCGCAGCATGTTCAAACGCGCTCATGGCGTCTTCCGCCCCACGAAACCCGTAGATCGCTTGATTCTGGTCGCCGACCAGGACAACGCCGCCATTGAATTGAGAGACAAGGCTCGCGATGACCGGATTCGCGTCTTGCGCTTCGTCCAGCAAAACGCGGTCATACCCGCGAATGGCTGCACCCGACAACTGAAACAACTTCAAATAGCCGTCATGCGTCATCGGAATGTTTTTTTTCCGCAGATCGCACATCCACTCCCATACCTGACTGGCAATGGTGACAGCATCTTCGTGAAGATGCGGTGAAAGTTTCGCTTTGAACGCATGCTCCACAGAAACAATCTGGTCAGTCGAATAGAGAAAAGCCTTCAGCGTCTCGATAGCAAAAGCGGCTCTTGGAACGGCAATCCTCATTTCGCGCGCCAACTCGCTGGACCGGATCATGTTGCCGGAAAGTTTGTCCTCTTCTTTGTAGAGAGCACCAATAGCGCCGTAGGCGATGGAATGAGGCGTTCTGCATCTGGTGTTTTTGCCAAACCGCTCCGATGCTTCCATCTGGATCGATTTGTTGAACGCAAGGTAAAGCAGTCGCTCTTTCGGTCGCTCGTTTGCGTATCCGATAAGGGTTGTAGTCTTTCCGGTACCGGCGCCGGCATGAACTCTGATGGAGTTCTCTTTTGACCTGATGACAGACAACTGTTCCGGCAGATAATTGACCATATTATTCCCCGCTCTACCAAAAATGCGCCCGGATTCGCTTCTCAAGAACCATACTGGCGCCCAGAGGGAAGGCGTTGCCAGACTCGCTTGCGCAAATATTCCCGGACGCACTATGAAGTATAGCGTATTCCATAATACAGCGCAACCATTTTTCAGGTGCTCAGGCGGCTTTTTTTCCGCTTGGATCAACGCGCATTTCGGACACCATAGCGTTAATCAGTTGCACCATTTTTTCGATGAATTCGTCAAAAGAAACCGATCCGTCCTCAATGCCGGAAAGCCCTTTTTCCCAATTGGCGGTCATTTCGGGCGAGATCAGAATCCTGCCGGTGCGCGTCTCCGACAATTTATCGTAGAGCCGAATAGCCTTTTCGGTCGGGGCAATGACAACCTTGCCCTTGGTCTTGGTCTTTACCAGATACTCGGTCTTGAACAGTTTTTCAATAATCTCGCCGCGCGTTCTGGCGGTGCCGATCCCGGCTTTCCCTGACCCGCTTTTGTTTTTCTGGCGCAGGACGTCCATCTCGTCGCGCCCGATCTGCGCGTACCTGCCGATGTCGTCCATGATTTCGATCAAATCTCCCTCGACAAAAGCGCGCGGGGGCGTTGTCTTGCCTTCTTTCAGCGAAGCACGTCCGGTCACCATCTGGCCCTTTTTAAATCGCTCAACATCAATCACGCCGAAGATCTCCTTCGTAAAAAATAACGGTCCTGTAGTGAGCAGAACCAATGACGGGAATCATCCATTCGTACTGATCGTGGCTTGAAAACCTGCGGTGCTCATCTTTCTGCCCGTTGTTATGCGACACATGGATCTCCAGGCAACGCTCAGAAGCGGCCATTTCTTGCAGCAAGCCATCATTCGTAACGCCGCTATTAACCCGAAGGATGTTCGCGTGGGACAGATCAAGCGCGAAGTAGCAATCTCCGCCCAAAAGGCGCTCGTAGTCGCTCCACGAATCAAAATAAAACCCTCCGCCCACCGCGACCGGATACATCCCCTCGATCCCTACCGGAACCCCCATCTGATCCTGCAGACGTCCGGCGTTGTCCATGATCTTCTGGATCGGTTGGCCGGAACGCTTTGCCCCAGGATGGACGGTGTAAGCCTGCGCGCCAAGCACCGACGAAACATTGGCAATCTCCTGGAAATAATCGCGGTACCTGAGATAGTTCGACAGGTCGGCCAGCAGGTGCCCGCCAGACATGCGTGCGTTGGCGTGGAGCCTGAACGCTGTATCGGGATACTGCTCACGCAGGCGCAGCGCGTCATCCTCGGTGAAGGTGCTGATACAGTTCTGCGGGCATAACTGGACATTGTCCAGGGAAAGCCGCCCGATCACCGGATCGCACGGCTCATCATCAGACACTATGGACATGACGGCCTCGAAAGACCGTCCCCGAAAAGATGCAGTTGAGAAATGGAAGGTCAAAACTTTGGCCCCTTATTGGTCTGGTTATTGGCGGACGGCTCGTCGCCGGAAAAGACATGTGAGAATCTTGAAAAAAGCTCATCCGCGCTTTCTTCTTCCGTCGCGATCATTTCGTATTCCTCGCCATACTCATAAGAAACCTTTATTTCGAACGCACGGCGCACTTCAAGGGTGTCTCCGGGCTGCCGAATTGCAGCCATGAACGCTTTTGGAAAAAAAGAGATCCCGCCCGAAAGTTCGTCTTCATCGTTGAGTTCAGGGGCCGTATTGAAAAGAAGTTCTTTGACAAGCGGAGTTACTTCGGAAATCAATGCGTCGGTTGCGCTTATGTCGGGCGATTCTTTCTGGTTGTCATTGAAACTGAAATACTGATCGATCCCGCCATAACTGTCGAAATAAATGCAATCAGGCAGGCATGAAGCCGGAAACTGATGCAGAATATCGGAAACCTTTTTGACCTGTTCCGCCGTTACGTCAGGGACGAGTGTTTGAGGCCCGCTGGAGTTGCTGGACAACCCAATGGTTTTGACAATGCAATTACCCGATGGCTCGCCGACTCCAAAGGGGATTCTGACGACTCCGGCATCGCACTCGTCCAAGCCAAACACCTTGCTGTTGACAAAAACCTCTCTCGCAAATCCCACGATTTTCTGTTCCAGTTCTTCCGGATTGCCTGCGTGAAATTCCTGCTTTCCAATACAGAAAACAGACTGGTTTCCGCCATCAAAATCGGATGCCATGACTGACGGAGAAGCCGATCCGGCGGTTATTCCGCCCATATCAACCTCCCATGACACGACTTCTTCACAACAATCGTCGGTATGGTCATCGCCAGGGCGCCCGTAAAAACTTACCTCACAAGAATACTTGTTTTTTTGAGTCATGAAAATCTCCTTTTTGTATCGGCACTCGGTTCAAGGTCGCAGCGCTTTTGCTTTTCTTGCCTTCCTGGCTTCGTCAATAGCGAGCACGGATTCAAACATTTTAACGACCCGCTCCGGCGGAAGCGTAACAACATCCCGCTCGGACTCAACCCCGTACGCACAATAGGTCATGGTCACGCCATTCGCGAAATTCGCAAGCCGTCCCCTTTCTTCAATGTCCTGTAGCTTTGGAATCGACCCGTCGGCCAACTTCAGGGCGTCCAGCGCCTCAATCAACTTGTCCGGGATCAAAGCAATCGTCCCGCAAGATCCTTCGTCCAATTCGAAGCCTGGGACCGAACTCTCAACCAAATGTCCGGCAAGCCCTGATAGCGCATCGTATTCTTCATCAGTGAACCTTCCGTCATTATTGGAGAAATCTCCTTCCTCAATGCCACCATCGTCGCCGCACCCGGAATAATTGAACGAAGCAGACACTTCTGCCGTAGCCATCTTGCGCAGAAGAGCCTCATGCCTGAATATGTAGGGAACCAACTCTTTGGAGAATACCGGCGCGACATCATGCGTTTCGCCCTGCCCAAGCCAATACCGGATGACAGTTGTCGGTTCCTGGTCCGCCAGCGGAGCCCCGATTCCGATTGGGATGCTTACTACCCCTCCGCCTCCGTCGCCATCGTAACTAACCCCTTCTTGCCCGAAGATTTCTGACGCCAACTCTTCCAGCAGCCCGGTGTCAGCTGTTTTCAGGTTGCCAACGAAAAATTCCGTCCCTTCGATAACCTCGCCCGCATACTCAACCTCGCTGTCAACAATATCGCCTTCGTCACCAGTTCCGTAGAAACCGGCCGTAAACACAGCCTTCACGTTCGCTACTGCATCTGATATGTTTTGTTCCATCCTAATCTCCTGGTTAAGTATTGCGATTATTTTTGTCGGACGGTTTGGCGGACGGCGAATCGCCTGACTTGTCCGACGCATCTTCCGTATCGTTCTCAACGTCTCTCCACCCCATTGACAGCGGCATGCTGGACGTGGCCTTGAACTCGTTTTTGCCAAACTGCGCCACAAGCGAAAGAGAAAGATACCGGTAGGGCTGATGGAACTGCGCGACATAACGCCGGCAGACCGCCTCGTAAACCAGTTTTTCAGCCTCCGACTCGATAACCCCTTTATTCCCTGTCGGAATGATTGCATGGTGAGCCGCAGCGCCATCGCCGGTCACCTTCCGATCATCCCAGCACCCGTACTTGATCGACACGTCGGCGCCTCTGATCGGCGCGGACAGTCCAGATACAGCCCCACCAAGCCCAGTGAGCACCTGACGCGCCTCACCGTGCATGGACTCAGGGAGATACCGGCAATCGGTTCCAACGTAGGTCTGCATCTTCTTCTCGTACAGCTTTTGGCACGCCTCCGTGATCTCGTTCACGGACAGTCCATAACGCTTGGACAATTCGGACTGGATCGAAGGAAGCGAAAACGGCAGGGGCGGCTCCTTCGATCGCTCGACGGACTTTGAATCGGTAATCTGCCCCTTTAGGCCGCGCTCGATCTCATCCACGATCGCCTGGGCAAAGGCGCGGTCGATGATTCGTCCGTCCTCATCAATGGCGGGGTTCCCATCGTCAGATAAACTCTTGCTCCAGGTCAGCACCGCTCCATCCCCAAGATCGACCGTCGGGGTCCAAAAAGTTTTCGAGCGAAAACTTGCAATTTCATTTTGCCGCCTGACAACAATCGACATGGTTGGGGTCATCACCCGCCCGACGCTCATCACGCCGCTGTCGCCTGTTCCGTGCGCCAGAGTGACGGCTCTTGTCCCATTCATCCCGATCAACCAGTCCGCCTGGCCTCTCGCCATGGCCGCCAGCCCCATATTCCTGACCGCCGGATCGAAATTGTCCGTCACGTTTTCAAACGCATGGTCAAACGATTTGGTGTCCAGCGCGGAAAACATCAGGCGACGAACGGATTTTTTTGAGATCTTGAAGTATTCCAGCAGTTCGTCGAAAATCAGTTGGCCCTCGCGGTCCCTATCAGCTGCGTTGTAAATCTCGTCCGCAGCCTTCATCAGCCTGCCGATCTCATTGAATTGTGCCTCTCTGCGCTTGTCCTTGCCGGTTGGCGGCTCATACACAAAAGGTTTTGGAATAATCGGAAGCGGGGCGCTCTTCCATGGAACGGCCCCTTTCTGGTTCCTTGGAAGCGTCTTTGGCAAGTAATAGTCAGGCGGCATTTGGGACAAAAGATGCCCCATGGCCCATGTAACCACGTCCTTGCCAACCTTGATCGACATCGCTGACCGATTGAGTTCCCCGCCAAATTTGGCCGAAAGATACCGGGCGAGTTCACGCCCGACATCCGGTTTTTCCGTTACAAACAATCTCACAAGTCAACCCCCAATCACGTCAAATACTTACGAAGTTTACAGTATATCGTAATCTTTCACGGAGACAAAGGGGTTGTCTCGCTTTTCTCTCCCTTGCTTTTCGACATGGTCATCATGTCCTGCACCGACAAGAACGCCGACAGTCCGACCTTGTACAGCCTGGTGATCAATCGATCGACCGTATCTTCTGAGAAAACGAAACTCGAACTCATAAATTTCCGTCCGCCATGGAACTCGCCGGTAATGTCGAGGATTTTCTTGTCGAGGAAGACAACTCCGCCCTCCTGTTTGCTCCCCGGCGTTTGCAGGGTCATTGTTTCACCGCGCCACCGCAAAGAGAATCCTTCCTGCGGGCCAAAATCAAGCTGGCCTGGAACGCCGCGAAGGACAAGTTCCGTCACGCGGCTGATCGCGTTTTCCTTGGTGGCGGACACATTGCTGGACAAAATATCCTTGAGATCAACGCTGGCCCGGCAAAGCACCGCGCGTACCCGCTCCCCGTTCTTGTTGGTGTAAATCCCAACTCGACCGAGTTGCTGTTTTGCGGCGATTTCGGATGCGCGGTAAAGGTTGCCCGTAATCGTCCATCTCGAAAAAGTCACCATCCCGTCAGGCGCGCTGTCGAATCGCAAAAAGGACGTTCTGACCCCTTCCAGGAAACGGAACTCATCATCCGAATAAAGCGAACTCAGCGACATTTTGACGGTTTCAGGCATGGACGGAATAATGACCTCGACTTCGTACTGCCCAAGCAGGTGCATCCTTGCCCCTGGTGGTGGCAACCGGAGCGCCATCACAATGCCGTCGTCCGAACCGTATGGCGTTGAAACGTGAACCGGCGCACCAGGAACGATGTTTTGCAGCGTCTGGTACAGCCATTGTTCTTTTTCGTGGATCTGATAGACAAAACCTCCGTCCGTCTTGTCGATGGACATCGCAGCAACCGCCGCTTCTTCCGACTTGTATTTTTCGCTCCAATTGGAAGGGATCGCCATCAACTTGGATCTCTTGGCCGAATCTCTGATTTCTTCATAAAAAGACCGTTTGAAAACCAGAGTATTGAGCCCCTTGACCATCGCTCTGTTTCTGACCGCCGTTCTCACAATCGCGGAGCGCGGGCAATCCGACAGATCCGGGTTGTTCGGATCGCTCGTCAAGAAAAGATGGTCGGCATAGTCGCCTATTGCTTCTCTGTCCGCATAGGCGTTTGCCATGCGCACCACATCCGCCGCTTTCGGCTGGACGACCTTCTGTTCCCACTCGAGTTTTTCTGCGTACATGGGCAAATTGAATACGCTATCGTCCTTGCTTTCGTTCGCATCCCCGCTGTGGATCTCGACCCGCTGAATGACCTCGGCTTTGACATCGAGGATTTTCTGCTCGAGCGGGTTCAACCCTCTGGAGTTCAAATCCTTGATCTTCGAGTCGTACTCAAGCCCGATTTCCCGATAAATTTCTTTTTGTTTTTCGACGGGCAACAACGACATGCGCCCTGTCAGCCGATTGACAAAATAATTATCGCTGAGCACCTTTTGGTCAATTTCGGAGAAATCAATGCCGATCACTGCCGCAACATTCGGATTGTCAGTCAGGAATTCGCGACATACCTCGTCACCAACACTGTTGATGATGTCCGGGATGTCCTTATTTTCGGCCACGTTGTTTCTGTTTGATTGCGTGTTGGCCGAAAGCTTGCGGATTTTTGCGTTCTGCATCGCAAGCATCCGGTTCTCCCATGGGAGCCCGGACGTGAATGACCAGATCTCTGGGGCGGTAATCTGTCCGCGCCGGTCTACACGACCAAGGAACTGCATGAACACGTTTACGTCCAGAGGAACCTGAGCGATCAACATAACCCGCTGCCGTTGATCCGAAAAGTTCTCGGAAGAATGAAGCGAGATCCCGGTTGAGCCGGCTCTGGTCAACAGCACAGCATCCGTCTCGCCATTGTTGAACTTGAAGATGCTGGCGCTTCTGCCTGGAATCGGATCGGAGGGGGCGATGCTCCCATCTTCGTTAAAGGTGTAAGAATGCTTCCGCCCAGAAATCTCGCCGCAGGTGTATCCTGCCTTTCTGATGCGATCGGCAACGATGTCCAGCGGCATGGCCGGCAAGTCTTCGATATACGAGACTTTTTCAAGCAGCCGCTCATAAACCATCTCAACCTCTGAACGAATGCCGTGTTCTTCAAAAAGATCGAAAACAGAAACGCGCCTCGAATTTCCATAATCATCACGGATAGAGATCTGCGCGGACGCCTGAATCATGCGAACCAGTAGGTCGCGTAAGGACAGTTGCCGCATGCGCCCAACAGCATCCACAACAACGCCGTCTTCCGTTACGTCTTCCAGCAGATTTTCCGAACCCTCTTCCTGAAGGTTGGCGGCGTCAATGGCGGCATCCATGGTCTGCTCCATGACGATAACCGGCTTCTGACCGTTTTTGAGCGCCTCAACCGCCGCATCGGCCACTTGATTGACCACATAAACGAGCGCGATCTGGCGCGAGATACCAAACAGTCTGGAGCCGAAATTGGACGAACTAACCCCGATCGGCTTTCCGGACGGGATATAACTCGCGCCGGCATCCTTAATCTGCTTTTTGAGATCCTTGTCGATAACGCTGATGGGTCTCGCAATTTCCTGGGACATGCCCGCCAGATCGGACAAAATCGCTCCCACCTGGTCGGAGATTCTTTCGTTGCGCAAAATAAGATCTTCAGGGACATCGAATACCTTGAACTTGAGCGCCGAAAGGTCGCGTTCGCGTCGCAGAAACACGCCATCCTCGCAGAGCATTGACGACAAGACCTCCTGCAGCGGCTCGCCGCCAACTTTAACCGCCTCAGTCAGAAAACTCACATCGACCGAAGACGGAAAGGCTTTGTAGTAAATCCCCATGTTGTCAGCGTTCTTGGCAAACGTGGCGGACGAATACACTGCCGCCGTGCTTTCCTGAATCGCAAAGGAAATGTTGCGGCCCGTGTTTGAATCGCCGGCGGCGTTGTGGGATTCATCCAGAATGGTCAACGCACCCGACGACCCACCGCCCGAAATCCATCTCGCCTTCAACGAATCGCCGGCGCTTCTGTTGAATTGAGAATAGGTGGAAAGCACCAGGTTATACCCGCTGTTGATCGCCGGAATACCGCTTTCCAGAACAGTCTGACGAACTGCTGCCGGAGTCTTTTTGTGGATCAACTCCTGAGAATCGCCGTCCGTCGATAGAATCCTGGCGTTGGAGTTCATCATGAAAGGCGTAAAGGCATCCTCCGCGCCGATGTCGCGAATGTCCCGGTAGAGGTCCGAAAATAACCCCTCTTTTTCGGACATGAAATTGGTCTGGATTTCGTTTGAAGCGGCCCACCACGCAAGCGCCGCAACGATCCGCCCTTTCCCCATGCCGGTCTGGTCGGCCAGGATAAGCCCGCGCCCGCGCTTGATGTTCCAAATCCCCATCGCCACAGCGTCAACCTGCTCAGGCTCAAATCCGTCCAGAGTTTTAATCCCGAGTTCCTTCATGACAAACGCTTCAGGCCCCTCGGGATGGCGCTCAAGAAAACGCTCGAAAGCGCGCTGTTGCGGCACGACCAGATTGCTCGGAATCATGGCGCTGGTATTCCCTTTGGCCATCGGGGTGTACTGCGACTGGTAATCGTTGCCAAAAGAAGGATTTTCGTCGCTGTCGTCAACTTCCTCGAAATGCTTGAAATCGACGCTTTTGTGCAGGAACGATCTCGTCAGGACAGCTTGGTTCCAAAGGTCTTCCGGTGTATCAACCACGGGAACTTTGTCGAACCGGAAAGCTTTGGTTTGCCGCGCAGAAGTTGCTTCTTCCGGGGTATAACGACGGCCAACAGCCACCACGCGCACAGGGTATGATGAGCCCTGCTTGCGATACATCGCCCCGTCAACCTCGAACACCCGAACCTCGTAGTGATCTGCAAGCCAGGCGAAAAGCTTGACCGAACCGCCCGAAACAACTCCGGCGTTCTTGTCGTAAATGTTATCGTGATCCGCTCCGATGATAAAAACCGCCCGCCCATCATCCTTCCTGAACTGCAAAGCCCGCATCAAGATTTGATGGTCCAGGCGCGTGACATTGAGCGGCGGGTTGTCGCCTACCGTCATTTTTACAGGGCTGGCCAATCCTCCGAACGGCGGGTTGGAGATCACCGCATCAAACAGGTCGGTCCCCTCGCCCCCGCTGGAAACATTGATCTTCAGGAAGTCGCCGTGAACGACGCTAGACTTCGCGCCAAACGAACTTGCCTTGACCAGTTTTTTTGCAAGACTGAATCTGGACTCTTCGATCTCGACGCCGGTAATCATGGCCGCAGAGAGCCCGGAAACCAGCGATGCGTTACCGATTGTTGGCTCCAGCACTGTAGCCCCGCTCACGTCCCCAAGCGCGTGCTGCGCGGCCACGGACAGAGTGATCGGGGTGGAGTATTGCTGCAATCCGATCGATGTCGATGTTCTGAATACGAATTCAGGCTGATGCGACAGCAGATGATTGGCGAACCAAAAAGCGTCCGCGTCGCTCGAGGCCGAGCGCTGAAATTCAGCAACTCGCCGAAAAACAGCGGACTCGATGTTCTCTTGCACGATTCTGAGCCGAGCGTCAGAGTCCGATACGGGGCTCTTTTCGCCATAAATGGTCGCGCAAAAAGCCTTGATGTCGGCCGGACGAAGATTCTCGTCCCCCATTCTGTGCACAAACCCGTCGGCGCAAAACTCGAGGTCTCCGGGTTCCTTGACGCGCAGGAAAGCGGCAGCAACCGCAATGGATTCCTCGGAAAGCGATTCTCCGTCCTGCCCGTTGATATAACGCCCGCCAAGCGCGGTTTCATAGACCTTGCGGCCCAGATAGTTCAGTCCGAGGTAACGCGAAGCCTGGGTGTCCGAAATCACATTCCCGGTTTTTGGCGCGCGACGGCGCTCAATCACCTGGTCTTCTGGAATATCGACGACGGAAGCGTTCTTGAGAAACGACTTTATCTCAAAAAACTTGATCTTCCCGGCACGGAGAAGCGTTCTGCCCGTCGCGCTCGGCTTGAAGCCAAGGGATACCGCATCCACCCATTCCTGTGAGTTTCGGTCGAGGTTGATAATCCCAACGGCAAAAGACCCGTCAGGCAGTTCGAGCAACTTGATTTTGACTTTTTCAAGACCACTTTTGATCCACTTCATTGCAATCCCCCAGCAAATACCCTTGAAAAAGCCGGGCGGTACATGCACCGCCCGAGCCTTGAACCACCTTTCGCCCAGTTAGGCTTTGGGGCGCGCAGCGGACGGAGCGGAAGCTCCCTCGTCTGCATCCAAACCACACGTCATGTCGTCGGCCGTCCGGGCGGGGGCTGCCGCGTCGGCGGGAGGGGGAAGCGGGGCGGGGGCAGCATCATGCTTCTTGATGTTCTTCACCCGAGCGGTAATTCCGTCCACCAGTTCCTGAGCATGGCGAATTACGGACTCTTCGTCGAAAGAGACTTTCCCGGTGGTGGAAACGATCTTGGGTTGAGTGAAAGCCCCTTCTTCCTTGGTCATGTAAACAGTGCCATGCTCGTTGTTTTCGTCCTTCAGGTGAGGCTGGGTCAGGAACAGCGATAGGGCGGCGCCATCCTTCTCCCAAAGATTGGCATCTTCCTTCTTGCTCATGGGGTCGCCGGCCTTGTGATGATTCAGGTAGGTGCGCAACATCACGGGCTCGCCCAGGTCGGACTTGGAGATAGCTTCCAACAGGGCCATGGTCTTGGGGTTCATCTTGCCATCCTGAGCAACCAGGTTCATCTGCAGGAACTCGGTAACGCGCCCGCCCTTGTCGTTTTGGCTGGACATCTGCACCGTCACTTCACGAGCACATCCGCCACCAAACCCTTCGCGCATATAAACGCCGGTGATAGCATCAGCAGAGATCCCAGGACCGCCCTTGATCCAAAATGGATCACCCGCTTTGTGGTTCTTTCCGTCCTTCGTGCGCACCGACCGAATCGCGTCGGGTTCGGTGGCGTCACACTCGGTAGCGAAAATGGCGCGTTCAATGCCTTTTTCATCCTTGTAGTTGCGAATCTTGTAGTTGATGGTTTCGTTGTTTTTGCGTTCGGGATTGTAAATCGGCATAGTGCTTCTCCTTACTGGTTATAAAGTGCTGCTCTGGTTTTTACGAATTCTTCGGTTTTGCTGCTTTCGTTTTCTTTTCGCGAACTGGCGGATCAATCAGTTTTTCCGTAACCTCCTTGGCAAATACGGCTGCCTGGTCCTTGTATGACTTTTCAAGATCAAGCCGCAACGTCACGCTCTCCGACTGAAAATGGCTCAGGTCAATCTGTTTCGCCTCAGCCATCTTCAGACACCCTTCTTTGTCGCAAACCGTCTCGCCTGTCTCGAAGGCGCTCATATCTGCGCCGGTTTCCTTGAGGTATTCGGCCATCTTGTCAGCGCTCAAAACCGGCAGTCTCGGCGCGTCATCCCCAATGGCCTGCGCGAGCAAATCAAAATCAACTCCAAGATTGACCGTCACCTTGATGCCTGGCTGAGCAATCAGGCCCGCATCGATCCGATTGCGGTTCAGCAACCCGGTCAGTTGATCCCTGATCTCGTCGCAAGATTTGCTCAGCACGTTGGCAACCGCCTTGTTCTTAACGAAAACAGATGTAAGCGACGCAACCTCGGCATCCAGTTCCGGCGGCAAGGAGACAAATGTTTTTGCGCGATATTCGGGAAGTTGCCCGCTCATCACCAACCCCCAAGCCTCGTCGCCACAGCTCACCATATCGGTCCAGATGGTTTCGTCAAACTCGATCTCAGTGACCAGGAGGCTTTCTTCGGCGCCGGACTCCGGGTATTGAACGAGCAACATTCCTGCAATCGGCTTGCTGTTGGACAGCAGGAGTTGGGCGCCAAGGTGCAGTTGAGACTTGTACCGCAGATAAATCTCGTCGTGCAGGCTGGCAACGGAAGGGTGCTTGTAGTCGATCAGGTATCGTTCGGTCTTGCCGTTCCCTTCGATGAAGCACACGTCATCCGGCGAATAGCGCATCCATTCGCGCGGGCGCACCAGATCTTTGCTGTCAAAAAGTTCGATAGAGTCGATGTCCCTGACCGCACCATGATCCTCGAGGAAAATCGACCGGATTCCGCTCTCAAGAAGAATTCCTTTGCGCATGGAAAGGGTCGCGCGCTTCGGCTCGATAATCAGCAGTTTTTGGGCAACCAGGCCCCACAGTGTTTCACCAAACGCATCATCTTCGTCGCGCTGGTGGGCAACAAGAATTCCGACTTCCGAGCCGCCGAATCCGCTCAGGCGATTAACGTGCCACATAACACGGGGATCGTTCTTGTAGAAAGCGACGAACCGATCGACATTTGCAGGCTTGAAGAAGGGTGCCTGCGGAAGCGCGTACAAAGCCTCTCTGATCTGATCCTCAGTTGGCTGTACGGACATAAGACACTCCAAGTAGCGGTTAAATTACGAAGTATGGTTTATTGCATAAGAGTATCACAACAAAAAAACGATTGCAATAAAAATTTCGATGTCTTGCGTGTACCGTCACGGAAAAATGCAAAACATGAACCAGAGCGCGCCTATCGCTTCACCCTCCCGGCTTTCGCCTCTCTGGATGCCCTGCGCATACGCTCTATCGCGGCGACCTTTTCTTCCCAGGTTTTCTTTCTCGCATCCGCGCGGTAAGCCTCCTTCGACTTTATTGCCAGCGCGAGTGCTTCAGCATGGTTTTTGGTTTTTGACATTTTCTACTCCGTTTCCCAGGTCGTGCCAGTTAGGAACCTTGGCGGCTTGCTCGGTCAAACCGTACTTTTCGACAAGCCTCGTCAGTTTTCGTTTGCTGACGGCGTGCTGTTCGATGAACGAGGCGACCCGAAAAAAATCCTTCAGCCTTTTGGTGTCCAAAGCAATGGCGCACAGAAATTCCGGCAGAAGTATTCTGACCGGCTCCCCATGGAAGGTTGCGTCACCCGCCTCGATAACAGCCTCTTCGACCAGATCGTTATAGGCAGGGAGCACCTGCAGCGGCCATTCGCCGAAGCGCACGTACTCGCCCTTGACCACGCCGCCAAGTTTGGCCAACGCATCGTAGATAGGCGACAACGAAAGAAGCACAGAACCTTCCGGCGCCGACATAAACACGAACGCATCCACATCTTCGGTATTGATCGCGTCGATATAGAACGATGCGGCAATAGCTCCACCGATGGCGTAATCAAAAACGCTCCATTACTGCTTTGACCACGCACTCCACAACGCAATCCAGATTGTGCCGCTCAGATTCTTCGATGGTTTTAAAACGATAGACGCCTTTGCGAATAAACGTTCTATTCCCTGTCGGAAGCAGATGGGCTTCGTCGTTAAACTTGCATCCCTCTGAAAGTAAATCTGCGGACGCTGAAAGCGTCATCGGACGTTCTTTGCGACTGCCAACAACGCGCATAACCCCTCCCTTGTTTGGCCTTTGGAACCCGATCGGTTGGCGGTTGTCTCTCAGGCTCGTAGCGATAAACACCTACCACTTTGGCGAGGCAATTTCCAACGGCTTCCATTGTTCGTTCATGATCGATTCGAACGACCATGGACATACGTCCGGCAGGTTTATGTCAAAGCCGGTTTCGTTGAAAAAACTTTGCACCGCATCGGCCCATGGATCAGCCCACCAGTCAGAATCCTTCACGGAAGCCTTGAGACTTGGGGTTCTTTTCAATCTTGCTTCAATGGCGATGCGCTGCGTCCTGATCGTTGAATCCCAACTGGAACCACGTCTTTCCGGTTGATACTTCCATTTGAGCAGATGGGTCAACAAGATAGCCATCCGGTGCGCCAACTCCCTTTGCTCGCTTTTGCCCACGTCCTCAACCTCTTCGGAAAGGTGCTCTATATCCAACTCCGAAAACCGTCCAGCACGAAGCAATGCGGATTGCTCATTGGCCCAGGCAATGATATCGGTGTCGTAAGAATGGGTTATCGTCATGGTCGGTCGGCGGGCGGGTTAGACTACGGTTTGAACTCCGGTCGGCGGAATTACAGCCCCTTCCGGCAGAATATACATGATGCTCATGCAGGAGTTTACCAATCCTACGCCCAAAGTCAAGAAGATGGCTGTGTACCCAAGAACCGAAAAGAACCCTGTCATCGAGTTCATCTGGGCATTGGCAACCACGATCGGATAAATCTGCATGAGATAGTTGCCAATCACGTCCAGCGTCTTGCTGGCGACCAGGAACGAGAACACCAGCATCACCGGACGCATGAAGGACTGCAACATGAACGTGTACCCGTGCGCAGTCCGCTGGCCCATCCCCTCGCCATCCGTATCGAAGTGGGCAAAGGCCAGGAAAGGCGCTGCGGCTACGCCTTCGACTACCGACAACAGCCATGCCAAGACCTGACCCATGAATACGTTGACATTATAATTGTGTATGCTTACAATGGAAGTGTACAATCAAATCGGAGGGCACTATGATCACCCAAACAAAAGCAAAAATAGTCTCGAACCCGCTAATTATGTGCGGAACGCCAGTCGTTGAAGGTACTCGCGTGCCGGCAGAGAATATTCTGGCTGCAATCAGGGACGGGGCATCAAGGAATGAAATCTTCAAAGGGTATCCGTCACTTCCTGCGGACGGGATTGACGCATGCCTAAATTGGGAAAAATCTGGAAAAGTGAATGATTGACCCGTTTTTAATTGACGAATGCTTGTCGCCTGAATTGGCTAGAGCGGCGATGGAAAGGGGCTTCCCTGCAACTCATGTCGTTTATCGAAAATTGCAAGGTACAGCAGATCACGATTTGTTAAAAATCGCAGAAGCGGAAGGTTGGGTAATCGTCACCAACAACGGAAAAGATTTTCTTGATTTATACAAAAACCTTGATCTGCACTTAGGTTTAATTATTGTTGTACCAGGCAGCCTTGGCATGCCAAAGCAGGTCGAGTTGTTTAACAAGGTATTGGATGAGATAGAGCTTATGGCAGATATAGTCAATAAGGTGGTTGAGGTGTTTAGCGATGGCGAGGTTGTTATCAGAGACTTTCCAAATCGTAGCCATCATTCGAGACCTTAGCATGGAAAGAAAGAGCCCTCCAGCACGACTCACGCCGACTCAGCGAGTGCATAAGTCAGTAAAAAAACTTACCGACTCAGGCGGTAAGCGAATTATGCTCAGATTGACGCCGGAAGCATATGCGGCACTCAAAAAAACCATGTCAACCAAAGGGATTAAAACAGAAACTCTCGCAATTAATATTTCCGTGATTGAATACTCGCTTCGCTGAAAAGTTCTTCCCAAGTTCCGAACGAAAGCAGGTTAATTAAAAGCCCTCTGCTTCGCTTCTACCCTTGCCGTGGCAAACCACGGGTGGGCATTATTGGTCTTTGAAACCCGAACAGTTCGTTGATTATGCAATGGTTTGAACTCCATTCTTCTACAAGAGCCTCCACTGCTTCCTTGGAAGCAAGAGGATGATTAGCGTTCTCCGCTTTCAGTGCGGCAATCAACTGATCTTCAGCAAATCTCCTTCCTGCCATGGTTGCGCGAAATCCGTGGATTTGGGATTTGGCGCAAAAAGCGTACTGATTGAGATTGGTCACACCCGCATACGCAGTGAAGGCGGACCTGGTTCGCAAGGGGAAAAATCGTGACACATTACCTGATCGCTTGTCCAAGGACAGGTATCAGGGAATTCGGTATAAGGTATGCACGTCTCTTTTACCGCAGACTCAATAGCGTCACCCCACGCATCAGCCCACCAATCGGCATCAGATAACGAAAATCTCAAACTTGGCGTTTTTTGGATTCGCCTGTCAATGGCGTTACGCTGGATTCTTATCGTCGCTTCCCAACTCGCTCCGCGATGAGACGGTTGAAATTGCCATTTCAACAAATGCGCCAACAACACTGCCATGCGGCTTGCAAGTTCCCGCTGCTCACTCTTTCCCACATCTTCCACCTCGTCAGAGATATGTTCAACATCAATCTCGTCAAAACGACCGGCACGAAGCAAAGCGGCCTGCTCATTAGCCCAGGCAATAACATCGGTTTCGTACATCGTGCCCATCTCTTGATCTCCGGTTGTGGCGAGCCACGGACTGGCATTGTTTGCCGCGCTTTCGGATCAAGCCGCCCCTTTCATCGCAATCACGTTACCAGGCTTTGCTAATCCATTGTCAGACTGATCCATCCGCACCGCTTCGCGCTTCAGTCCGTCAATACGAAGTTGGGATTTTGCGGCAAAAACATACTTTGCATGCATATCGGCAAGCTCGTTGAGATCGGCAACCACGCCACTCGTTGCGTTCAGTGCGCGCCGCTCGCCCATCGCTGTCGCCAAAAGCTGTAGTCCGCTGGCCCATCCCTTCGCAGGGTGGCAACACCCCTGCGCTCTGGTCGTTGACCCAGGAAACCCCCGCTACAACCCCACAGGGGCTTTAGCGGCGGGAGACTTCATTACTACACAGGACGCGGCGAATTTATCGAGGCAGGGAAAAAGTTTACATCCATTGTCTGCTGATTAGACCATGGATTGCTATCGGGAAAAACATCCAAACCAGTCTCGGAAACAGCTTGCGCAACAGCCTTTGCCCAAACCACCTCTTGCCACCCATCATCCTCTATTTTTGATTTAAGACTAGGAGACTCTTTGAGGCTAAGCGCAATCTCAAGACGCTGCGCTTTAATTGTCTTCTCCCAACTCGCCCCGCGTCTTTCGGGCTGAAATTTCCATTTAAGCAAATGGGAAAGCAATACAACCATATGACTCATCAATTCCCGTTGCTCACTCTTTCCCACGTCTTCCACCTCGTCAGAGATATGTTCAATATCCAGTTCAGAAAAACGTCCGGCGCGAAGCAAAGCGGCCTGCTCATTAGCCCAGGCGATAACATCGGTTTCGTACATCGTGCCCATCTCTTGATCTCCTCCAGTTGTGGCGAGCCACGGACTGGCATTGTTTGCCGCGCTTTCGGATCAAGCCGCCCCTTTCATCGCAATCACGTTACCAGGCTTTGCTAATCCATTGTCAGACTGATCCATCCGCACCGCTTCGCGCTTCAGTCCGTCAATACGAAGCATTCCGGCAGCCTCTTGTGCTGTTCTTGTTTTGGCCGAAACAAAAGCTGTCGCCGACGAGTTTGAGGTTGCGGCCTTGTGGTTTGTAACCTGTTTGTCGTCAAATCGCTCTCTTGGTTCGGTTACTGTTCGATAGTTTCGGTCATCGCGTCTCTTTTGCTCAGCCCGTTCTTCTGTTCTT
>VFSW01002404.1_pt1 | contig 28227 bp, 19 predicted proteins | sample 5358111 | NCBI WGS metagenome assembly VFSW01 (sample SAMN11554181, study PRJNA540505) | mine drainage metagenome | isolation source: sediment from site ElyBrook_90M | place: USA: Ely Copper Mine, Vershire, VT | collected 2017 | reverse complement strand
TCCCGCCGGGCGCGGAACGTTAAGAACGGTTCGTGTTAGAAATGTTTTCGAGGCCATGGGCGGAGCGCGCCCGCGCCTCCCAGGCCCTCCGCCCTTCCCGGCGCGCATCGCCGAACCGAAAGATGGATAATATCTCCGGAGAATCAAATAAGCCATGCCCGACCCGGCGGCCCGCGGCGCGAAGAGATGGAGCATCCTCCTCGGCGTTCTGGGCGCCATCCCCATCGGAGCCGTGGCCGCCGGTTCGTTGACTGTCCAGGCCTGGCAATTCCTCGACCCCTGCGTCCACTGGGCGCCGCCCGGAACATCCGATGGCCACGGCTCGAAAAGAGAGGGGTACTTCCTCCCGCCGGGCAGCCTACCCGCCGATTCCGCGGGTCCGTGTAGCTCCAGATTTACTACCATAGGCCAGACGAAGCGGCAGGCGCTGACCCTGATGATCCTCGTTCCCGGAGGACTCCTCATGGCGAGCGTGCTTGCCATCTTTGGCGTGTTCACGTCGAAGCCGCGAATCATCCAGTGGGCGGCTCTCATGTTACTCGTTGAAGTACTTCCTTCGTTCAGCCTCGCCCAACTTACTCTAGCCGAGGCCATTCTCTGCCTCCTTGCGGCCTGGCAAACACGGCGCTTCTTGCGCGCCTCTCCGGCTGGCGTATATTGTGGGTGACCCACCACGCCATGAAACTCGCACGCTCCCTCCTCGCCGCCTCTCTCGCCGCCGCGCTCCACGCGCAGCCCGCCGGGCACTCTCAATCCGAGCACCCGCTCCCCCGCATCGTCCACGCGAACGGACGCCACGCCCTCTTCGTCGACAACGAACCGTATCTCATTCTCGGCGCGCAGGTCAACAACTCGAGCGCCTGGCCCGCCATGCTTCCCAAAGTCTGGCCCGCCATCGACGTCCTCAACGCCAACACGGTCGAAATGCCCGTCTATTGGGAACAGCTCGAGCCCGCGCCCGGCCGCTTCGACTACTCCGTCGTGGATACGCTCCTCACCCAGGCCCGCGCCCACCATCTCCATCTTGTGCTGCTCTGGTTCGGCACTTGGAAAAACGGCAGCTCTCATTACATGCCGCTGTGGATGAAGTCGGACCTCGCGCGCTACCCGCTGCTCCTTGGCTCGAACGGACGCCCGCTCGATTCGCCCTCGCCCTTCGCCGAAGCCTCGCTCCACGCCGACATCGCCGCCTTCACCGCCCTCATGCGGCATCTCAAGCAAACCGACTCGCAGCGCACCGTGCTCATGGTCCAGGTCGAAAACGAACCCGGCGTCTGGGGCGGCGTCCGCGATTACTCGCCCGCCGCCGAACGTATCTATGAGTCCCCGCCGCCGGCGCGCCTCCTCGCCGCGCTGCACAAGCCCACCAACCCGCCTCCCGCTAACTGGCACGACGCCTTCGGCGAAGACGCCGGCGAATACTTCCAGGCCTGGTCCGTCGCCACTTACATCGAACAGGTCGCCGCCGCCGGCAAGGCCGTCTACCCGCTGCCGCTCTATGTCAACGCCGCGCTGCGCGACCCGCTCGCGCCGTCCCGCCCGCCCGCTTACGAAAGCGGCGGCGCCACCGACAACGTCATCCCCATCTGGAAAGCCGCCGCACCCTCGCTCGACTTACTCGCGCCCGATATCTACATGCGCGACAGCACCCGCTATCTCAAGGTCCTCGACTTATACCGCCGCGAAGACAACGCCCTCTTCGTACCCGAAACCGGCAGCGGCCCGTCCATCGCCCGCTTCTTCTTCGCCGCCCTCGCCCGCGGCGCGATCGGTTTCTCTCCCTTCGGCGTCGATTACACGGGCTACGCCAACAGCCCTCTCGGCGCGGCCCGCCTTAGCGAAGAGTCGCTCGCTCCCTTCGCCCTCAACTACCGCCTCGTCGCCCCCATGGACCGCGAGATCGCCCGGCTCAACTTCGAAGGCAAGTTACAAGCCGTCGCCGAGCGCAAAGGCACGCCCGCCGAAACTCTCTCCTTCGGCCCGTGGGAGGCCGTCGTCTCGTTCGGAGTCCCGCAGTTCGGCCCCGGCGATCGTCCGCGCGGTAACTCCGAGCCCATTGGCCGCGCCCTCGTCGCGCAGCTCGGCGAGAATCGCTTTCTCGTCGCCGGCTTCTTCTGCCGCGTCGACTTCCGCCCCGCCGCGAACGGCCGCATGCGCCGCTTCCTGCGCGTCGAAGAGGGCGCTTACCATGGCGCCGCCTTCGAGCCCATCCGCATCTGGAACGGCGACCAAACCGACTGGGGACTCAACTTCACCTCCGCGCCTCAGGTCCTCCAAGTCTCGCTCGCGACATACTGACTTGCGCCGCGCCCCGTGCAGTATACTTACGCAATACGCGCAATCCCGCGCGACCGGAGTACTCATGAAAGCGATCCCGATCCTCGTCCTCGCCGCCCTGCTGCCCGCGCTCTCCCACGCCGCCACCGACACAGGCCAGTTGAACGGCGCATCGTTCCGCATCGACGTGCCCGAACATTGGAACGGTACGCTCGTCATGTACTGCCACGGATATAACCCGAAGCCTGTAACCTTCGACGCGAGCCAGCCGCTGCCCGCGCCGCTCGCCGTCTTCCCCGCCTCCGGCGCCGCGCTCGCCGAATCCGGATACGCCGCCGGCGGCTGGGCCGTCGAGCAGGCCGTGCTCGACACCGAGTCGCTCAAGCGCTATTTCATTGCGAAGTACGGCAGGCCGAAGCGCACCTTCATCGCCGGCCATTCGATGGGCGGCTTCCTCACCATGATGCTCGCCGAACGATTCCCCTCCGAGTACGATGCCGCCCTCCCGCTCTGCGGCCCGCTCGCCTCGGCCGAGTCCTTCATCGGCCAGGACGCCTTCGGCATGCTCGTCATCTTCGACTACCTTTTCCCCGGCGTGCTCCCCGAGCCGGACAAATTCCCACCTAACTTCGAAGGCGGCAAGGATACCGCCGCTAAGATCGTCTCCGCGCTCGACGCCGCGCCGGACAAAGCCAAGCTCCTGCTCGCCGATACCCGCATCCACAGCGAGCGCGACTTCGGCGGCAGCCTCGCCCTCATAAGCTATGTGATCAAGGAGCTCGAACAGCGCGCCGGAGGCAACCCGTTCGACAACCGCGGCGTCATCTATGAGTGGCCGGGCGATCAGAACGCGCTCAACGACGGCGTGAAGCGCTACGCCGCCAACCCGCGCGCCGAGCAGTACCTGCGCACCTGGTACACGCCCACCGGCCGCATCCTTCACCCGATGCTCGCCATCCACACCACTTACGACCCCATCGTGCCCACGCGCGTCCCCGATTCCTATCTCACTCTCTCGACCGCCGCGGGCTCCGGCGGCTTGTTCGTCCAGCAGTACGTCCGCCACGACGGCCACTGCACCATCGCGCCCGAGGAAATCGCGGCCGGCTTCCGCGAGCTCGAAGCGTGGTCCGCGGGCGGCGCGAAGCCGGCCAGCGGCCCGGTTCCGGTGAAATGAAGTTACTCATCTTCTCCGACATTCACTCGGACCGCGCCGCGCTCGAGCGCCTGATGGCCATCGACGCGGACTACTACTTCGCCGCCGGCGATCTCTGTAACTGGTCCCGCGGCCTCGACGCCATGGGCCGTATCCTCGCGCGCCGCGCGCCCCGCGTCTATGTCATCCCCGGCAATCACGAATCGGAGTCCGATATCGCCGCCCTCTGCGCGCGCCATGGCCTCGAAAATTTTCACGGACGCCATATCGAAGCGGAAGGCTGGCAGGTCGCCGGCCTCGGCTACTCGAATCCGACGCCGTTCAATACGCCCGGAGAGTACTCGGAAGACACGCTCGCCGCGCGCCTCGCTCCCTTCGCCGAGCTCGATCCGTTGATCCTCATCTGCCACGCGCCGCCGCATGGCGCCGCGCTCGATCGCGCGGGCGACGGCAGCCACTACGGCAGCACCGCCGTCGCGCGCTTCCTCTCCGAGCATCCGCCGCGCTACTTCTTCTGCGGCCACATCCACGAAGCCGCCGGCGTCACCGCCCGGCTCGGTCCAACCTTTGCCCGCAACGTGGGCAAGAACGGATACCTGCTCGAGCTCTAGCCGCGCTCATCATGGTTCTCCTCTCCGCCTGCGCGGCGTTCCTCGGCTCTTTCCTGCTCTTCGCCCTGCAGCCTATCGTCGCCAAGCGCATCCTGCCGTGGTTCGGCGGCTCGCCCGCCGTCTGGACCACCTGCCTGGTGTTCTTTCAATTCGCGCTGCTCGCCGGCTACTTCTACGCCCACCGTCTGATCGCCCCCGCGCGCCCCAGCCAACAGTTCCGCCGGCACGCCGCGCTGCTTGCCGCTTCGCTCGCGCTGCTGCCCATTCTGCCTGGGCCGTTCTGGCAGCCGAAGCCCGGCGGCCATCCCACGCTCGAAATTCTCGCGCTGCTCACCGTCGTCATCGGCCTGCCGTACCTGCTGCTCGCGGCCTCGACGCCGCTCGTGCAAAGCTGGTACGCGCGCGCCGCGTGCCCGCGGCCCTATCGCCTCTACGCGCTGTCGAACCTCGCCTCGCTTGCCGCGCTGCTCGCCTATCCGCTCTTCATCGAACCGCGGCTCCCCTTGCGTGTCCAGGGGTACTTGTGGTCCGCCGCCTATGTCGTTTTCGCCGTGCTTTGCGCCTCGTGCGCCTGGCTCGCCGCGCGCGCGCCCGCCGTACCCCCGGCGCCCGCCGCCATCGCCGCCCCGCACGGCCCGCACGCCCCCGCCGCGTGGCTGCTGCTCCCCGCCGCCGCGTCCATGCTGCTGGTCGCCACCACCAGCCAGCTCACTCAGAACGTCGCGCCCGTGCCGCTGCTCTGGATCGTTCCGCTCGCGCTCTACCTGCTCAGCTTCGTGCTCGCCTTCGCCAGCCCGCGCTTCACGCCGCCCGCGCTGCTCGTGCGCCTCACCGCCGTCGCTCTCGCTTCCTCGGGCTACGCCATCTACGACATCCACGTGGGCGATGCCATCGTCATTGCGGCGCCGGTGTTCTTGCTCACGCTCCTCATCGCGTGCCTGTATTGTCACGGAGAACTCGCACGGCGCAAGCCCGCTCCCGCGCGGCTCACCTCCTTCTATCTCCACATCGCCGCGGGCGGCGCGCTCGGCGGGCTCGCGGCGGGTCTCTTCGCGCCGCTGGTCTTCTCGGGCGTCTACGATCTCGCTCTCTCGCTCGCCGCCGTCGCCGCCGTCGCGTTGTGGCTCAACTGGCGCGCGGGTTGGCCGCAGCGCCTGCTGTGGGCCGCCGCGCTCGCCGCCATGCTCGTCGTGCTGAACGCGCAGATCGACGGCTACGGCCGCAACGCGATCCTGCTCACGCGCGACTTCTACGGCACGCTCCGCGTCGTGCGTTCCTCGATGCTCGGCGCCGAGGTCCGCACGCTCTATCATGGCTCGGTCGAACACGGCGCCCAGTGGTTCCTTCCCGAGCGGCGGATGACGCCGGCCAGCTACTACAGCTACGCCTCGGGCGCGGGCCTCGCGCTCCGCGGGACAACCGGCGCTCCGCGCCGCGTGGGCGTCATCGGCCTCGGCGCCGGCACGCTCGCCGCGTATGGCCGCGCGGGCGACGTGTTCCGCTTCTACGAGATCGATCCGCACGTGATCGCCGTCGCCGAGTCGCTATTCACGTACCTGCGCGAGTCGCGTGCGCGCATCGAAATCGCGCCCGGCGACGCGCGCCTCTCGCTCGAACACGAGCCGCCGCTGCGCTTCGACGTGCTCGCCGTCGACGCCTTCTCGGGCGACGCGATCCCCGCCCACCTGCTCACCCGCGAGGCCTTCGCGCTCTACCTCGGCCATCTCGAGCCCGGCGGCATCCTCGCCGTTCACGTCTCGAACCAATACCTCGACCTTGCCCCGATGGTCGCCTCTCTCGCGCATCTCGCCGGCTATCCGTGCGCGGTGGTCTCGAGCGCCGCCGATCCGAAGTTCCTCGTGAGCGCCGCCGAGTGGGTGCTGATCTCGCGCGACGAAGAGTTCTGGCGCCGCGCCGATGTCCGCGCCGCCGCGCGCCCGGTCTCCTTGACCGGCGCGCCGCGCCCCTGGACCGACGATTACAACGGCCTGCTCGGCGTTCTGCGCAACCCGTTCGCCGCTACGCGCGCCCGCCGCGATCGTTAAGCAGCCCCACCTTGTGCAGAATGCGCCGGACCTTCTTCGGCGATATCGACAACCGCGACGCCACGCGCGCGATCTTGCGGTCCTCGCGCTCCCAGATCTTCGGAATGATCAGCTCGGCGAATTCGTCCGAGATCTGCCGGAACGTCTTGTCGCCCACCTCGCCCTGCGACCACGCGCGCAGCGTCGCATCCAGCCCGCCCGCGCCGAGTAGCTTCGTCTTGAGCGCCTGCAACTCGTCCCACAGGTAGTCGTAGTCGTCCGGCTTGAGCAGCGCGGAAGCCAGACTCGAGCACTGCGACGCCGCCTCGCGCGCCTGGAAATACGGCAGGCACAGCGTCAGCCCCTCCCAGGTGTGCGCCCGCGCGAGCAGCCAGCGGTTCTGCGTGTGCTTCGCCGCCTCCACTGCGTCCATCGCGTACTCGCGCGCGAGCTGCGCGTGCCGCCCCGGATGCGAGCCCTCCTCGATGCCTTCCTCGAGCTTCGAGTGCTCGGCCATGCACTGCAATATGCGCGCCCGCGACATGAGGATATAGTCCCGCTTCTGTTGGCCGAGCTCGTACGCCTCGCCCGCCTCCGCGCACGCCTGGTCGATCTCGCCGCCGTCGAGGAACAGGTAGCCGCGATCGATATGCACCATCCCCGTGCCGCGGTGGTGATGCAGCAGCCGGTAGATGCCGCCGGCTTCCGCCAGGTGCGCGAGCGACTCCTGCCGGAGTTCCTCGAAACGCCGCCGGTAGCTCGCCTCGGCCGCGGCCTCTTCATTCCGCGCGCCGTTGGCCGCGCGCGGCGGCCCGTCCTCGCGCCGCCGCGTGACGGCCGTGTCCACGCGCCGGCGGATCTGCAAAGCGATCAAACGTTTCACTATGGCAATGTTCGCGAGGGTGCGGGCGTAATTGCGATGCTGCGCGTCCCGCTTCTTGTACCATTCGATCGCGCGGCCGAAACGTTCGAGCGCCGCGTCGTGCCGGCCCTCGCGGCGCGCCAGCCGCCCGTAGGCCGATTGAATGTTGCCGAGCGTCACGTAGTCGTCGGTGGCGAGCAGCACCGCCTCGGCCTCTTCGAGCGTGCGCACCGACTCCTTGTACTTGCCCTTCTGGAAATACAACCAGCTCTCGAGCGTGCGCATCACGGCCGCCATCGCCACGTACCCGAACTCGTTGGCGATGTCGCGTCCGCGGATCGTACACTCGAGCGCCGCGTCGTAGTCGGCCTGATAGCGACGGCAGCGGCCCTTCCAGAAGTGCGCCAGCGCAATCAGCTCGCGGTCGCCCGCCTCGTTGCCCGCGGCGAGCATGAAATCGAGATGCCGCACGGCTTCTTCCGGGTTCTCGTCCGACATCGCCACGAACGCTTCGGCCAGGCGCACCTGCAGGTACTCCCACAGCGGCAGCTTCGGGCGCAGGGCTTCGGGAAACCGCTCGAGCAGCCGCCGCACATCCTCGGGGCTTCCGTAGCCGGTGTCCACCCAGCGCGCGAGCGTCGACAGGCACGCCGCCGCGCCGGCCGTCGCGCCGTCCAGCCGGTCGAGCACGTCGCGGTGCGTCTCGATATAACTCAGCCCGCTCGACACGCGGCGGTACACCAGGTCGTCGTGCAGCTTCCGCACGAACTCCTCGCGCGACGCCGGCGTCGCGGCGTCGAACGTAGTCGTTGCCATCCGTCCCAAGCGTGCGTCCTCAGTCCAGGCGCTCGTACGCCGCGAGCGTGAGGAACTCCGGGAATTCCGGCGCCGAGATCAGCCGGTCGAAGATCACCGCCGCGGCGTGAAACCGGCGTTCGGCGAATGGCGCCATGCCGAGCGAAGCCTCGAGCCGGTCCATCTGCTCGTCGAGCGCCTGGCGCACCAGCGCGAGCGTCACCACGCGCCCGTCGGTCATCCGCGCGCCGTGCCTCACCCACTGCCAGAGCTGCGCGCGGCAGATCTCGGCCGTCGCCGCGTCCTCCATCAGGTTGTAAATCGGCACGCAGCCCGATCCGCGCAGCCACGCTTCGAGGTACTGCAGCCCGACGTCGAGGTTCCATCGCAGTCCCTTCGCGGTGATGTTGCCTTCGGGCACTTCGAGCAGATCCGGCGCGCTCACATTCACCTCGTCGCGGCGCCGCGCGATCTGGTTCGGTTGCGGCATCGCCTGGTCGAACACGTCCTTCGCCACGGCCACCAGTCCCGGATGAGCGACCCACGTGCCATCGTGTCCGAGCCGCACTTCGCGCAGCTTGTCCTGCCGCACCTTCTCGATCGCGCTCGCGTTGGCTTCCGCGTCGTTCTTGATCGGCACCTGCGCCGCCATGCCGCCCATCGCGTGGATGCCGCGGGCGTGGCAGGTGCGGATGAGCAGCTCGACGTAGGAGTTGAGGAAGTGCCGGTCCATCGTAACTTCCGAGCGATCCGGCAGCACGAAGTCTTCGCGCTTGCTGAATTTTTTGATGAAGCTGAAGATGTAGTCCCAGCGTCCGCAGTTCAGGCCCGCAGAGTGCTCGCGCAGCTCGAAGAGAATCTCGTCCATCTCGAACGCGGCGACGATGGTCTCGATCAACACGGTCGCGCGGATCGAGCCGCACGGAATGCCGAGCGCCTCCTGCGCCGCGACGAACACATCGTTCCACAGCCGCGCTTCGAGATGGCTTTCGAGCTTCGGCAGATAGAAATACGGACCCGAGCCGCGCGCGAGCAGCTCGGCCGCGTTGTGAAAGAAGTAGAGGCCGAAGTCGAACAACGACGCCGAAATCGGATGGCCGTCGACGAGGAAGTGCTTCTCGACGAGATGCCAGCCGCGCGGCCGCACGAACAGCACGGCGGGCGTGGCGCCCAGCCGGTACTGTTTGCCCTCCGGGCTGTCGTAGCCGATGGTCCGCCGCACGGCGTCGCGCAGGTTGACGTGGCCTTCGATGTTGTTCGGCCACGTCGGAGAGTTCGCGTCCTCGAAGTCGGCCATGAAAACGTTCGCGCCACTGTTGAGCGCATTGATCACCATCTTGCGATCGACGGGGCCGGTGATCTCGACGCGCCGGTCCTCGAGATCGGCGGGGATGGGCGCGGCCTTCCAATCGCCCTCGCGAATCGAGGCCGTCCCGGCGAGGAAATCCGGCAGTTCGCCCGCGTCGATTCGCGCCTGGCGTTCGACGCGCCGCGCGAGCAGCTCGGTCCGCCGCGCGCCGAAGCGCCGCTGCAAATCGATGAGAAACGCGATCGCCCGCGGCGTAAGAATCTCATCTTGCCGAGGATGGCGCTCGCCACAAAATTCGCTGACCGGGGTAGCGCCGATGCCGGGTGTGCTCATGTCTTCTCCTTTAAGGGATCATCGTAGCTCAATGGTGGGTCATTCCGTCCCACAGAGCCGAACCGGACTACTCAGATTGAAGGCCCGCCGCCCGAAAGTTTAGGCTGATGATTAGGATTGGGGGACTTGAGTGGGTCATATTGAGACAGCCCGTGTGCTGATTCTTTTCGGGCCGCCGGGCAGCGGCAAAGGCACGCAGGCTGCATTTCTTTCACGGCTGCTGGCGATTCCAGCGATCTCGACCGGCGAGCTTCTGCGGACCGAGGCGCGTCGCAACACGGCGCCGGGCCGCGCGCTGCGGGCGCTGCTGGCCGGCGGCGGACTGGTGAGCGACGAGGCCGCCAGCCGGCTCGTCGCGCTCCGCATTGCCGAGCCGTCGTGCCGCAACGGCTTCTTGCTCGATGGCTACCCGCGCACGGTGGCGCAGGGCGCGTGTCTCGACGGGCTGCTGCAAGAACGCGGGCTGCCTGAGCCGATGGTGCTGTATCTCCGTGCGCCCGACGAGCTGATTTTGAAGCGCCTCTCCGGCCGCCGGCAGTGCCCGGCCTGCGGGCGCATCTACAATCTCTGGTTCCAGCCGCCGGCGAATGCGGGCGTCTGCGATGCCGACGGCGCGCCGCTCTCACAGCGGGCCGACGACCGCGACGACGTGATCCGCGAGCGCCTCGCCATTTACCACCGCGCCTCCGAGCCGGTGCTCGGGTTCTACCGCCCGCGCGATTTTCGCGAAGTCGACGCCAGCGCTCGCGAGCGCGAGGTCACCGAAGCGATCCAGGAGCTGCTCGCGCCGGCCGCGGCCGCCTCGCGCTAGAGGCTCGCGCGCTACGGGCGAAGCGCGGCCTTGACACTCGGTACTCATCAGTATATAGTCTGACGAGGATAGACCACCGTGCCCAAACCGCCGTCGCCCGAAAGCTTTCTCCCACTCAAGCCGCACTGGCTGCATGTCCTGTTGTCGCTGGCGAATCGGGACCAGCACGGGTACGGGATCATGCTCGACGTTCTGGAACGAACCGATGGCACGGTTCGGCTCTGGCCGCCGACGCTCTATGGAACGATCAAGCGGCTGATCGACGAAGAGTTGATCGAAGAATCCGGCAAGCGGCCGGATGCGGAAATCGACGATGCGCGGCGGCGCTACTACCGCATGACCGCGCTGGGGCGCCGCGTGCTCGCGGCCGAATGCGCGAGACTGGAGGATCTCGTGCGCGTCATCCGGTCCACGCGCGGATTGAAGCCAAGAAGCGTGGGGTAACAGCGGAGTCTTACATGCTTGAAGCGCGCTCGCTGACGAAATACTACAATCACACGGCCGCTGTCCGCGACGTGAGCTTCACGGTGCAGCCCGGCGAAATCCTCGGATACCTGGGCCCCAACGGCGCCGGGAAAACCACGACGGTGAAGATGCTGACGGGCGTGATTGAACCTTCCGAGGGTTGCATCCTGTACCAAGGGCGAAGTGTCCGTGAAGATTTCACGGCCTTTCAGCGGCGCATTGGCTACGTGCCGGAAGAGGCGCACGTCTACCCGCACCTTTCCGGCCGGGAGTACTTACAACTCGTGGGCCGCCTGCGCGGAATGCGGCGGCGGGTTCTCGATCCAAAGATGGACGAATTCCTCCGGCTGTTCTCGCTCTGGGACGACCGGCATGCGCCCCTCTCCACTTACTCGAAAGGTATGCGCCAGAAGATCCTGCTCTCGGGCGCCTTACTTCACAACCCCGATGTTCTGATTCTGGATGAGCCGTTCTCGGGTCTCGATGTGAGTTCGGCGCTGATGCTGCGCAGCCTGTTACGTGCGCTGGCGGAACAGGGGAAGATCATCTTGTACAGCTCCCATGTTCTGGAAGTGGTCGAGAAGGTATGCTCGAAGGTTCTCATCCTGCGCAATGGCGAGGTCGTGGCGTACGATTCGATTGGCCGGTTGCGAGAGCTTATGAGCCAGCCGTCACTCGAAGGCGTGTTCGCCCAACTTACGGAGGCGGAAGATAGCGGCGCGCTGGCTGCGAAAATCCTCGACGTCATGACTTCCCCAGACGGCGGCGAACATGCCGGGGAAGCGCCGAAAGGCTCGGTCGCATCCGCGCGCCGGCCGTTCCAGCCACCGGTTGCGATGGGTCTTCGCGCATACAGAACTCTGGCAGGCGCCTTCCCGCATGAGTTCCAGAACGTATACGGCGACGAACTCCTTCAAGTTACCGAGGCCGCTATCGAGCCCATCTGGCGGCGCCATGGCGCGCTCGGTTTGGCGCGCTTGCTGCTGGACGTCGCGATCCGGGTGTTAGTGGAGCACTGGGCGGAGTTACGGCAGGACATACGCTACGGATTGCGCGGGCTCGCTGCGTCTCGCGGCTTCACCGCGGTCGCCCTGCTGTCGCTGAGCCTGGGAATCTGTATTGCGACCTGTGCGTTCAGCGAAATGAACGGAATCGCGCTGCGCAGCGTGCCCGGCGTTGAGCGTCCCGACGAATTGGTGGCTCTTCAGGCTCCGGCGTCGTATTCCGACTACCGGCGCTTCCGTGAACAACGCGACCTATTCTCGTCCACGATGGCCTACGCGGCGCCCGTGCCGTTCGCCGTCTCGCTCGGCGGCAAGACAGAGCGGACGTGGGGACACCTGGTGAGCGCGTCTTACTTCTCGACGCTGGGCGTACGTCCGGCGCTCGGCGCGTTCTTCCATCCCTCGCAAGAAGTGAACGGGCAGGCGCCCATCCTCGTCGTCAGCCAACGCTTCTGGCGGGAGCGGATGGGCGGAGATCCTTCGGCTATAGGCAGGACTCTGCGCATCAATGGCCAGCCTGTTACCGTCATCGGCGTGGCCCCGAAGGATTTCCTGGGCGCATCGCCTCTCCTGTTTCCGGCCGACCTTTGGATGCCGGCGTCCGCAGCGCGCGGCATCGCGCCAGAGTTGGCGGACAACGCACTGGAACGCCGCGACGTGACGATGTTTTTCGTAGTGGGCCGGCTGGCGCCCGGGATCGCCATCTCCGGCGCCGAGGCGGAGCTCGATACCATTGCCCGCGACCTCGATCGGGACAGAGTTGACGTGGACCCGAGGCGTAGAGACCGGCGGGCGCCGCTCGTCGAAGGCGGCAAGCTGTTTCCTCTCCGGAAGCAGGACGTGCCGTTCTTTACATCGTTTCTGAGTATCGTCGCTGGCTTAGTCATGCTGATCGCATGCGCCAATGTCGCGAACATGATGCTCGCGCGCGGCGCAGGCCGGCGAAAGGAGATGGCCGTTCGTCTCGCTCTTGGCGCAAGCCGCTCCCGGCTGATTCGCCAGTTACTAACGGAGAGCATGGTGCTGGCGGCCGCCGCGGGCGTAGCCGGATATTTTGCCTCGATGTGGCTGATGACGCTGAGTTCTCAAGTGCGGATGCCTTTCCCGATGCCTGTCGCCTATGACTTCCGGCCCGACGGACACGTTCTGTTACTCACGATCGCCCTCTGCCTATTTACCGGGGTTGTATCTGGCCTCGCGCCGGCATTGCAAGCTACGAACACGGACCTGGCGCCCGCACTCAAGGAAGGCGGCAACGTCTTCGTTCGCGCTCATCGCCGATTCAGCTTACGCAACGTGCTGATCATTTCTCAGGTGGCTTGCTCGCTGACGCTGTTGGTTGTACTTGGCCTTCTGTCAATCGGGATCCAGACTACACTGACCATTGAGGCGGGGTTCAATCCCAGGAACCTGTACCTGATTTCTCTCGACCCGGTTCGCGACGGATATTCCGGCGCGCGATCCGAGGTCTTCTTTGACAGGTTGTTAGACCGCGTGAAGGCTCTGTCGTCCGTCACGGCGGCGACACTCACGGAAACCGTACCGGTTTCGATGCCGGGGACCGGAGTAACAGTCTCCACGGTCCCTGGAGGTCCGCAAGCGACGGTGCGCGCAATCAAGCACGTTGCCGGAACGGACTATTTCGACACAACGGGGCTTCCGATTCTCCTGGGCCGCGGCTTTCGTGAGCAAGACGGGGCGGACCACGCGACGGCGGTGATCGTCAACGAGACCTTGGCCCGCCTATTGTGGGGCGGGAAGATATCCGTGGATCGCCTGATTGAGATTCGAAATGGCGAGATGTGGGGGGCAAAGATCCTGCCCGGACCTTTCGATTACCGTCCGACGGTATCCGGAGGAGGCGTCGAGAATTTCGAAGTGGTAGGAGTGGCAGCCGATGTTGCCGAAGGGTTGGCCGTGGGAAGGCCGCAGCCGGCGCTGTATTTTCCCATGCAGCCGTACAATTACAGCCATCCGTCGTTACAAGGCATCACGCTAATGGTGCGGGCGACTCCAGGCGCTAACCCGCTTCCGGCGGTGCGCCGCGAGATATCGACGATAGGACAAGGGATCACGCCATTCAATGCGAGGACCATGGACGATCAGATTCGCCAGTTCATGGCGCCGCTGCGAATGGCAGCCTGGACCTACTGGCTGATCGGCGCGTTTGGCCTGGTTCTGGCGGCTGTCGGGCTGGCGGGAGTTACAGCCTATTCCGTCGCGCGGCGCGGCCGTGAGATCGGCATACGCATGGCTCTCGGCGCCAGGAACCGGGACGTCATTTATCTGGTCATGAGGGAAGGCCTGGTCCTGGTCGGCGCCGGCACAATCCTCGGCATGACCGGCGCATGGGCCGGCGCACGGTTGCTCTCTTCGATGAACTCGAGCGTTGGAACGGTTACCAGCACGAGCACCTCGGATCCCACCGTGCTTATCGGAGCGCCGCTTCTGTTGGCGCTTCTCGCTCTCGTCGCGTGCTACCTGCCGGCGCGGAGATCGACGCTGATTGACCCGGTGGCGGCGTTGCGCCAGGAATAGAGATCGCTGCGTGAAAGATTGGCTTCGAGAGACACACGGACCGGACTTCGAACTACTTCGTCATTTTTTACGGCGCTTCTTCGAGAGCGACTTTATCACCACGCCCGGCCAAGTGACGCCAGTGCTGATTGCGACGTTGCCCGTGTTTTTTCAGTGGTTCTATCTGCTCGTCCAGCCGATGGGGAAGAAATACGCGTACCTGTCAGGCTTGGCCGTGCCTGGGCCATACTTTGAAGCCGTCCGGGCCGACGAACTGTGGCTTATCGCGTTGATGATGTCGGCGATCGGGCTGCTGACCGCCATGAAGTGGCAGTTCCTGTTCCCCGACCTTCGGGATTACCGTGTGCTGGGCGCCTTGCCGCTGCGCCCGCGACAGATCTTTGGGGCCAAGCTTGCCGCTCTTCTATTAGTGGCGGCGGCCACTCTCGTCACGATCGATCTATTGCCGAGCGTGGTCTTCCCTGCCCTCTCGGCGAGCCGCTGGGCGCTCCATCCATCCTTCGGGGCGCGCGTCCTGGCGCACGCCGGCGCTTCGGCGGCCGCAAGCTCGTTCTTCTTCTTTGGCCTGGTCGCGCTGCAGGGTGTTCTTCTGAACTTGCTGAAGCCGCGGGCATTCGGACGAGTAACCGGATACTTACAGGGCTGCCTGGTCGCGATCATGCTGGGCCTGATCGTGCTGAGTTTTTCCATTCAACCGCAAATCACGAATGCGTTGATTCAACCGGAATGGGCGCGCTGGCTGCCTCCGGTATGGTTCCTGGGGTTGTATCAGACCCTGTCTGGAGATCCCGATCCGGCGATGCGGGCGCTCGCACACCGCGCGTGGGCGGGACTCGCGATTTCCGTCGTGGTGGCGCTCGTGACCTACGTGCTCAGCTACCATCGCCATCGGACATTGCTGGTAGAGGGAACGAGCGGCCCGGCCAGGGACCGGCGAGGCCGTATGTTCCCCGGCTGGCTCGCAACCAACCCGCGCCAGCAGGCGGTAGTCGCCTTCATGACGCAAACTCTGGTGCGAAGTAACCGTCACCGTACGATCCTGATGGGCTATGCCGGGCTGGGATTCGCGGTCATACTTACAGGGCTTATCAGCATGCCTAGCCTCGTCGAGAGCCGGCGCGTGACAGCCGCGGACTTCATTTACTATCACATTCTCGCACTGCTGCTACTATCGATCGGCGCCCGGCATGTGTTTTCCCTTCCCACGGAATTGAACGCGAACTGGATTTTCCAAATCACCGAAGGCGAGGGACGAGAGGCTTGGCTGAGCGCGCTGGATCGATTCGTCCTGTTCTGGGGAGCGGTAGTTATGTTCGCGATCCCGCTTCCGCTCGAGATCCGCCTGCTCGGCTGGCGTGCGATCGCCGAGCAAGTGTTATTCCTCGCGCTGGGCCTGCTCACTTACGAGTGGTTCTTCTCCTCGTGGTGTAAGCTGCCGTTTACCTGCTCGTACCTGCCCGGCAGGATGCCCGTTTGGATGATTCTGGCCTTCTTTGGCCTGCTCGGCGTCGTGGCCGCTGTACATAGCCTTCTGCTGGTGATTCTTTATGGCGGCGTGAGCTACGCGATTGTTGTGGCTGGGCTGCTGGCAGCCTGGAGGCACGTGCGGCGCGGCCGGCGGCAAGGCTGGGTCGAGTTACGCCTCAAGTATGACGATGTGCCCGAGCCCGCGGTTCACGGATTGAATCTGCTCAAGTAGAGCGCGCCCGCCGCGGCCGCCCGGGAGCTTTTTCCCGCTCAAGCCGCACTGGCTGCTGGTCTTGTTGCCGCTGGCGAATCGGGACCAGCAGCGCTACGGGATCGTGCTCGACGTTCTGGAACGAACGGATGGCAAGGGGCCGGATGCGGAGCTCGGCGATGCACGGCGGCGCTTCTACCGCATGACCGCGCCGGGGCGCCGCGGGCTCGCGGCCGAATGCGCGAGCCGAGAGGATTTGGTGCGCGTCCTTCACACCCCATTGCTCAGGCGCGTTGATTCGTGCTTCAATGGGGATTGTCCCCCTCGGCAGAGCCTTACTCTAACTACGTCCCGGAGGCCCGCACCCGTTGAACACCGCAATTCTGGCGCTCGAAGATGGCACATTCTTCGAGGGCGAGGCATTGGGCGCGCCCAAAGACAGCGCGGGCGAAGTGGTGTTCAACACCGCCATCACAGGCTATCAGGAGATATTCACCGACCCTTCCTACGCCGGGCAGATTGTCGTGCTCACCAATCCGCAGATCGGCAACTACGGCGCGAACGACTATGACGAGGAGTCGGGGCGCCCGTACATCGAAGGCCTCGTCGTGCGCGATTTTTCCCCCGTTGCGAGCAACTGGCGCTCGATCGAAACGGCGGACCGCTATCTGGCCGAACGCGGCGTGGCGGTCGCGACGGGCATCGACACGCGCGCGCTGGTGCGGCATCTGCGCAGCCTGGGCGTGATGCGCGGCGTGCTGTCGGTCTCCGGCGGCGGCCGCGACGAGTTGCTCGAACGTGCGCGCGCCGTCCCGTCGATGGCCGGCCTCGATCTCGCTTCGCGCGTCGGCACGGCCGCGCCGTATCGATGGGACAAGCCCGAAACGCCGGTTTCCGATTCCGACCGCGACACGGCGCCCGCCGCCCCGCGCTTTCACGTCGTCGCCTGCGACTACGGAATCAAGCGCAATATTCTTCGCCGGCTGGTGCAGACCGGCGCGCGCGTCACCGTCGTCCCCTCGCTCACGACGGCCGAAGACATCCTGGCGCTCAAGCCCGACGGCGTGTTTCTTTCGAACGGCCCGGGCGACCCCGAACCGCTGGCGTTCCAGGCCGCGCAGGTCCGCAAGCTGCTCGGCCGCACGCCGGTGTTCGGCATCTGCCTCGGCCATCAGATCCTCGCCCTCGCGGCCGGCGGGCGCACTTACAAGTTGAAGTTCGGCCATCGCGGCGCGAATCACCCGGTGCTGAACCGCATCACGAATAAGGTCGAGATCACGTCGCACAATCACGGCTTCGCGGTCGACGCCGATTCGCTCGACGCGAACCGCATCGAGATCACCCACGTCAATCTGAACGACCAGACGCTCGAAGGCTTCCGGCGCCGCGACGTGCCGGCCTTCTGCGTGCAGTACCACCCCGAGGCCGCGCCCGGCCCGCACGATTCGCGCTACCTGTTCGACGACTTCGCCCGCATGATGGAGGCGGCGAGCCAGCGCTGATGCCCCGACGCAACGACCTGCATCGCATCCTCATCGTAGGCTCGGGTCCGATTGTGATCGGCCAGGCCTGCGAGTTCGACTACTCGGGCGCCCAGGCCTGCAAGGCGCTGCGCGCCGACGGCTATCAAGTGGTGCTGATCAACTCGAACCCGGCGACGATCATGACCGACCCGGAGCTCGCCGACCGCACCTACGTCGAGCCGCTCACCGTCGCCTTCGCCGAAGAGGTGATCCGGCGCGAGCGTCCGCAGGCGCTGCTGTCCACCGTCGGCGGCCAGACCGCGCTGAATCTCTCCGTATCGCTCGCCGAGGCGGGCGTGCTCGACCGTTATGGCGTCGAACTCATCGGCGCCAAGATCGAGTCCATCAAGAAGGCCGAAGACCGTCTGCTGTTCAAGGACGCGATGCGCAAGATCGGGCTCGACATGACGCAGTCGCAGCTCGTCAACAACGTCGAGGACGGCGTAGGCTTCGCCTCCCGCATCGGCTATCCGGCGATCCTGCGCCCCAGCTTCACGCTGGGCGGCACCGGCGGCGGCATCGCGTACAACCGCGAGGAGCTGGCCGAAATTCTCGAGCGCGGCCTCGATCTATCGCCGGTACACGAGGTGCTCGTCGAAGAGAGCGTGATCGGCTGGAAAGAGTTCGAGCTCGAAGCGATGCGCGACCTCTCGGGCAACGCGATCATCGTCTGCTCGATCGAAAACTTCGACCCGATGGGCGTTCACACCGGCGACTCGATCACCGTCGCGCCCGCGCAGACGCTTACCGACCGCGAGTATCAACGGATGCGCGACGCCGCGCTCGGGTGCCTGAACGAGATCGGCGTGGACACGGGCGGGTCGAACGTGCAATTCGCCATCGACCCGGAAAACGGGCGCATGGTGATCGTCGAGATGAACCCGCGCGTGTCGCGCAGCTCGGCGCTGGCCTCGAAAGCGACGGGCTTCCCGATCGCCAAGATCGCCGCCAAGCTCGCTGTCGGCTATCGTCTGGACGAGCTCAAGAACGACATCACGCGCGTGACGCCCGCCTGTTTCGAGCCGGTGCTCGACTACGGGGTGGTGAAGATCCCGCGCTGGCAGTTCGAGAAGTTCCCCGGCGCCGAGCCGGTGCTCGGCACGCAGATGAAGTCGGTGGGCGAGGTGATGTCCATCGGGCGCACATTCAAACAAGCGCTCGCCAAGGGCATCCGGAGCCTGGAGACCGGCCGGGCGCCGTCGGCGCGGCGCATCGACGAGAACCTGGTGTCGAACCGCCTGATCACGCCGAACCCCGAGCGGCTCGACTATATCCACTTCGCGCTCGAGCGCGGCGATTCGGTCGAGGAAATCCACTCGATCACCGGCATCGACCCGTGGTTCCTCCGCCAGATCCTGGAAAGCGTCGAGTTCGAGAAGGAGCTGGCCGGCGAGACGCTCGACGGCATCTCGCGCGAGACGCTGCGGCGCGCCAAGCGCGAAGGCGTCTCGGATACGCGCCTGGCGAGGCTTTGGGGCGCGGACCCGCTCGCCGTGCGCGAGCGCCGCAAGGGGCTCGGCATCCAGGCCGTGTTCAACCGCGTGGACACCTGCGCGGCGGAGTTCGAAAGCTTCACGCCTTACCTCTATTCTTCCTACGAGTCCGAAAACGAAGCCGCGCCGACGGATCGCGAGAAGGTCGTGATCCTCGGCAGCGGGCCGAACCGCATCGGCCAGGGCATCGAGTTCGACTACTGCTGCTGCCACGCCTCTTTCGCGCTGCAGGAGTTCGGCCGCGAGTCGGTGATGGTGAACTGCAATCCGGAGACCGTCTCGACCGACTACGACACCAGCGAGCGGCTGTACTTCGAGCCGCTGACGCTCGAAGAGGTGCTCAACATCGTCGACGAAGAGAAGCCTGGCGGCGTGATCGTGCAGTTCGGCGGGCAGACGCCGCTCAATCTCGCGATGCCTCTCAAGAAGGCGGGCGTGCCGATCATCGGCACCGACCCGTCGAACATCGATCTCGCCGAGGACCGCAAACTCTTCGGCCGCCTGCTCGACGATCTCGGCATCCCGTCGCCGGCCAACGGAACGGCGACCAGCCCCGAAGAGGCCTGCGACCTGGCCCGTCGGCTGGGCTTCCCGGTGCTGGTGCGGCCGAGCTACGTGCTGGGCGGGCGCGCCATGGTCATCGCCTACGACGAGGACACGGTGCGCCACTACATGCGCGAGGCAGTGAACTACTCGCAGGAGCGGCCCGTGCTCATCGACCGGTTTCTGGAGGACGCGACCGAAGTGGACGTGGACGCGCTCTCGGATGGCGAAGACGTGCTGATCGCCGGCATCATGGAACACATCGAGGAGGCCGGCGTGCATTCGGGCGACAGCTCCTGCGTGCTGCCGCCGCATTCGCTGCCCGCCGAGGTCATCGAGACGATCAAGAGCTACACGAGGCGGCTGGCGCGCGCGCTGAACGTGATTGGCCTGATGAACGCGCAGTACGCGATTCAGAACGGCGCGGTGTACGTGCTCGAAGTGAACCCGCGCGCCTCGCGCACCGTTCCTTACGTGAGCAAGGCCACCGGCGTGCCGCTGCCGAAGATCGCGGTTGGGCTGATGCTCGGCAAGAAGCTCGCCGATTTCGCCGCGCTGACCCAGTCGGCGCGCGACGGCGTGCTCACGACGCCGAAATACTTCGTCAAGTCGCCGGTGTTCCCGTTCAACAAATTTCCCGGCGTCGATCCGGCGCTCGGCCCCGAGATGCGCTCGACCGGCGAAGTGATGGGCATCGGAGAGAGCTTCGGCGAGGCGTTCGGCAAGGCGCAGATCGCGGCGGGCACGCCGATGCCGGATTCGGGCGCGGTGTTCCTCAGCGTCAACGACCGCGACAAGCCCGCGGCGGTCGAAGCCGGTAAGCGGCTCGCCGCGCACGGCTTCAAACTGTTCGCCTCGCGGGGCACGGCGGCGGCGCTGAAGGCGGCCGGGCTCACTTGCAAAGTGGTCTTCAAGGTCAACGAAGGCCGTCCGAACGCGGTCGATCTGTTGAAGGCCGGCACGGTGCAGCTCATCATTTACACGACGACCGGCGGCCGCACGTTCCCCGACGAGCAGGCCATCCGCCGCGCCGCCATCGCGTGCCGCATTCCCTGCATTACGACGATCAGCGGAGCGCGCGCGGTGGTCGAGGCCATCGCGAGCCGCGGCACGGCGCCGGTGCGCGTCTGGAGCCTGCAGGAGATCCACTCGACGCGGGGCGAAGCGGCAACTTCCTAGCGCTGCTGTTCAAGCTGGATGTAGAACAGCTTCGGGCAAAGTTCGCCGGTGGCGAACAGCCGGTGTTGCCAGGACCCAGTGTGCTGTGCAGACTGGCATGGAAAGCCCGCGAGAAAACTCGTGGACATCGCAGGTCACGCGCAGGGAGCTCAGTTCATACGCATGCCGGGGGCTGCGCGGATCTCTTCCACCGTCCGCGCGGCGGTGAGCCAGTCACGCGCCGGGCGCCGCCGCCTTCGCCTGTTCACGCAGCGAGGCGATCCGGTTCTGCAGGGTTCGCAGGCTGATTCCCAGCATCTGAGCGGCAAGCTTGCGATTGCCGTGCGTGTGCTCAAGGGAGAGCCGGATGTATGCCTCCTCGATTTTGATGAGTGGCTGGCCAGGCTGAAGCATGACGGAACTCTCGACGCCGGGCGGCTGTTTGCCGTTCCGGACCGCTCCCGCACGGATGGAAGGAAGAGCGAGGTCCGCCGGCCGAATCAAACCTTCACCGGTCAAGATCGCCGCCCGCTCCAGGACATTGCGTAACTCGCGAACATTCCCGGGCCAATGGTACCGATGGAGGAGATCCATCGCTTCCGAATCCAGCCCGGTGATGCGCGTGCCATGCTTCATGTTCAGACCTCGCAGCATGACATCCGAGATAAGCGGGATATCTTCCATACGCTCGCGCAGCGGCGGAATTACGATTTGGAAGACGCTCAACCGGTAGTAAAGCTCTTCCCGCAACTGCGTTCCCACGGCTTCGCTGGAGGCGGCAAGGACGCGAACGTCGACGGGAATTTCACTCTTCCCTCCGAGCCTGCGCACCCGCAAGTCCTCGAGAACGCGCAGGAGCTTCGCTTGCGTGTATAGCGGCATTTCGCCGATCTCGTCGAGAAACAAAGTGCCGCGGTGCGCCTGCTCGAAGCATCCCGCCGAGCGCTCCATGGCCCCCGTAAACGCCCCTTTCTCGTGGCCGAATAACTCGCTCTCGATCAGAGTCTCGGGTAACGCCGCGGCATTGATGGCGACGAAAGGCCCCTCGCTACGGGGGCTGCATTTATGGATTTCCCGTGCAACCAATTCTTTGCCGCTACCACTCTCTCCATAAATCAACACGGACGCCGACGTAGGCGCCACCTGCCGGATCAGCGAGAATATCTTCTGCATCTCCGGCGAAGTCCCCACCATGTCCCCGAGCACGCCCCGAAGGATCAGGTCGCGCTGAAGCTCGTCCGTTTTCTGCAAACTTCGCTTATAGCGAATCGCGCGTTCGAGAAGCGTCTTGAAGGCGCGCGGCTCCACGGGCTTCTCGAGGTACCAGAATGCCTTCAGGTCATGGACGGCGGAAAGCGCCTTTTCCATGCTGCCAAAGGCGGTGAGGGCGATCGCCGGAGTGAGGTCGCCGCGTTCCTTGAGATGCCGAAGCAATTCGAAGCCGTCCAGGCGCGGCATGACCAAGTCCGCAACAATGACGTCCGCATTGAAGGTCGAAAGGCGTTCGAGCGCTTCCTGCCCGTCGGCCGCGACCTGCGTGTCAAAGTCGCACTCGGCGAGCATGGCGGCCAGGGCGGCGCGCTGACGCTCGTCATCGTCGACGATGAGGATCCGGCCAGAAACAGCAGGCACTCGGGACACCTGATTTAGTGTAGCAGTCCGCGAGGAAACGAATTTGGCGCTCCGCAGCCCGACTTCATCCCGAGTGAAATTCATGGCGTCAGCGCCTCGCGACCCTCGACCTGGAGGGGCGCTGTTCGCCGCGTCCCGGCGTCCACTGGCGCGGCTTGGCTTCGCCGCCATCCGCGCGTGCCTGCCGGCACGAATTCATGAACGATCATGGCCTCGCTTTCTCGCGGTGGATCGTCTGGCTGCCGGGTCCGGCGCCCGGCCGGCGCATCGATCCTCGTCCACTGGCGCATGGGCGCCCGCGTCGTCCCGCCGTTCCGAATCCGCATCGCGTGGCTAAGGCCGGCGACACGGCGCCACCCACGATACGAACGCCACCGAGTCCGCGGGCGACGATCGGCCGGTTCCGATTCAGTTGAGCCTATAACCGGTCACGCGTCCCCACATTCCGACCGCCTGCAGGACCCATATTGCGACCGCAACGACAACCACTACGTTCAGAATGGTCTTGATACTGCTGGCCATGGGAATGTATGTGTTGATCAGCCACAATGCGACGCCGACCACGATCAGCGCAATCACGATGTTTATCAGGGGCATTGTTTGTTCTTCTCCTAAAGATTAAGCTGCAATCTTCTATCCAGTCTCCAACGGCTTACCTGTCTAGCCCGGAACCAGGTCTAAGCTTCGTTAACCGAGAATCCTGCGTCCTTGAAATAGGCGGATCACGACGATTACCAAAGCGATGACCAACAGGATGTGAATCAGGCCGCCCGCCGTGTAGGAGGTGGCCATTCCTAAGGCCCACAAAACCAACAGAATTACACAGATTGTCCAAAGCATTGGCTTGCTCCTTCGACGTGATGTTGCACGCGCGGGTCCAAAAGGAGGCGCCCTGAGCAACATGTGGACCGCGGGAGCGTTTCAAACCAAGAACGGAGAGTCGATCGGGCGCCATGTGCAGAATCTGCACGGGGCATCGAGATTGCTGCACGTCGCCCGTCGCTCCGGCGCCGGTCCGTACAATGAACGCGCGGCGCAGCTTCCTGAAGCCGAGCGCGAGACGCCGAGCGCGTCGTTGGTGAGCTTAACGCCGGCCGCATTCGCGAGGGAAGCTATGGGAACGTCCGCTCACTGGTGGACTTTACCGCCTTGGCGAAAGCGGCGGCGCAAGGCCGGTGTGGGATGGCGGCGATCGAGTAACGAATCCCTCTACGAGCTGCCGAGGCCGTAATGGGACGGGAAGATCCAGCCGCTAACCGGCGTTGAAGGTGGGACGGGAAAGTGGCGGTGAGCCACCAGGATTCATAACCCTTCGAGGGGTCCCGGCGCCGCGCCCATCCCTCACCCGACTTATCACCCGCCCCGCTCCGCTGTTACCCGCGCAGCAGAGGAAAGCCCCGCATGAGGCGCTCCCGCGGGAGATGATGGAGGACCGTATCTTCGCCAGCAGAAACCGGGTTACTTTCCGATAAGTGAAGCGGAACATGAGTAACTACAATCCACGGCGCCGGAAGCGGTGGCGCACCCGGCGCATCGACGTGTCCAAGCGGATCGGGATTGTTAAGTGAACCGTATTGGAGCTAGCTCGCAAATCTATCGGATCTCTTGGAGGCCTGATAGGTTCGCTCCATGCCGGAAACCGACGTAGAGTCCATCTCGCGTCCCCCGCGCTCGGCGCCGCCGGGCAAGATTGCCGGCGGCGCCGCTGATGTTTTAGCCCGGCGTCGACACGATGGATGAGCGCACCGAGCGAGTTGGGGCTACACCGCCGGCCGATTGCCGTACCGGCGGGTTCGGACTGCCTGCGGCTTGGGTCGCCCCGAAGGCCGAATGCCTTCAGGGACGCCGTGATGAACCTCATCTGTTCTTTTCGCCGTTGGCCCTGCACCCAATTAGCGCTCGCGGCGCGAGTACTTGTTCAAAAGAGCGATCAGAGGAGCGGCTGATTTAGGCGGGCGTCGGCCGTCCGATACGATGGCCCGGTTTTCCAGTTTGCTCCCGTAGAGGGTTGCGTTGTCGTCCAGATCCTGCCTAAGGGTTGCGCCTTGCAGAGAAATACCGGCAAACAGTCCCTGGGTGCGCGACCACGAAAGAATCTCAGCGTGCATTTGGGCGTCGGTTTGAGCCGTCGCCGTCCGTCCTACGGGGCCCGCCGCTACCGAACCCTCAGCGCCCAGCGTGAACTTACTCGACAAGAGCTTATCGGCCCCCGCCTTCGACATGACCAGCATAATGAGATCCGACTCCGAACCGCCGATCTGAAATCCAACGCTACCGCCTTCGATACGAACCGAGGCGGGCGCCGACCAGCCAGAGCCGCCCTTGGCGCGGCACAGCAGATCGCCCTTGCCGTACTTTCCGCCGACTACAAACGCCGCCGTTTTGAGGTCTGGAACAATCACGATGCAGTACGCTTTTTCAAGCAGATCCTGCGGGATTCCCTTGTCGGGCGCCGCCATGATCTCGGAAAAAACCGATGCGGACTGTCCCAGACGGTCGGCAGGCTCCTTATCGATCGCCAGCAACGATGTTGTGAAGGCCAGGCTGGCCACGATCAGTAGTTTCATATGTGTGTGCCTCTTCTGTCGCACCTATTGGTGACGACCTTTTCTTCACTGCACGGTTCGCGCCACTTCCGCTTTCGCAAGGGAAACCCGCGCGGCCGGCGCGCCGACAAAGGGGGTTTTGAGGAGATTCCCTAGTGTGCCGCGCCCGCCGGGCCCTACAGAACGCCGCTAAGGCCTCGGCGGATGCAAATCTTACAATGCCAAATGCAGGTTCTGCTGCGAAGCGTCGTGTCAAGGCACTCATCGGCCACTGTCGGGCAGTAGGCTTGGGCCGAGAAGGCGCTCGACCAGCTTCCATCCGGCATGGAACAAGGCGCAGTGCTCCGAGGCTCCAAGTCCAACATCTCAAGCCGAGTGGTGACGGGCGGCCCAAAGTTTTCTCGCGTGCCGGTGTCCCTTATGAACGAGATCGCTCACGACAGAAGCGAAAGCTTCACGCCAGCGGAAGCCTACGCCGCCGATCGCGAATCGTTTGGACATCCGCATGCTCTCATTCAGCCGCCCGGTCTTCACGCCAGAACCGGTGACACGAACCAAAAGAGGAGAACAACTGAATATGAAACTAGGACGTCTTGTCCAAGCCGCCTCCATCACAGGGGCGGCGGTCATTTTGATGGCTGCAAGCGCCAGCGCTAGCACCATCGTCTACAACACCGATGCAGCAGGTACAGGCTTCGGCGGTACCGTGCTGGCGCTGAACTCGGTGCTCGGCGCCCCCGCCACGCTGACTTTCGTGCCCGACGCAAATATCGCCACGGGCATACCTTCGAACGTGAACCTGGGAATCTTCACGCTGGTGTGTACAACGTGTTCGGTGCAAGGCGGAAGCACCAGCGCAACATTCGACCCTTTCTCATTTGACTTGGTGGTAACCGACGTGACCGACGGCATGGCCATGGGGACATTTGTCGGTACGTCGACCGGCGGTACGGTCTTTAGCAACGTGAGTCCAATCGTAGTGAACTGGGCGCCGCTGGTCCTTGGCCCAGGAACCACGAATGCGACACACGGCAACTTCGCCCAGACTTTCTTCACCACGACGGGATTCACCGGAATCGTCGCTCCGAACTCGGGGGCCGTGCCCGGGCAATCGACGGTTCAGGGCTTTGTCGGTTCGACCGCGGCGCCCGAGCCAGCCACGCTGAGTCTCATCGGCGGCGGTCTGTTCGGTCTGGGACTGCTTGGCCGCAAGCGATTCAATCGCCTGTAAGGTCTCAGAGGTGAGTTGACCAATGCATGAATCGGGGCGGCTGACGACAACGGCCGCCCTTATTCGGCTTCAGGTCAATCCAAGGATCGAGCCGCTGTCTGGGCTACCGGGTTCGCTTGGACTAGCAAGTGAATACGAGCGGCGGCAAAATAAGGTACGGTCAGTACTAATGGGTGTAGTACTTCTGGTACCGTTCCGTGCGCACGCGAGCCTGTTGGCGTGAAACAGGCGGCCGCGGCAGAGGCGGCTTGGATGTACTATGGATTACAGCGAAGGGCTAGAAATGAAAAGATCGATTCCGGAGGAGACATGAATTTACGAAATAACTACGCTTTGCTTCTGTACTCATTCTTGGGGCTGAGTCTCCAGGCTGGTCCGATAACTCTCGGAACGGCGAGCAACTACTCGGTGCTGGCGGGCTCAGCCGTGACTAACACCGGAGCGACGGTTCTTGCGGAAGACCTGGGCCTCAGTCCAGGCACATCGGTCACGGGATTTCCTCCCGGAGTCGTGAACGGGACGGAAAACGTGACGGATGCGAACGCTTTGACCGCCCAGAATGACGCCCTTACGGCATACAACTCGCTTGCGGGAGCTGCGCCCAACCAGAACCTAACTGGCCACGATCTCGGTGGACTTACATTGCTGCCGGGCGTTTACAAATTTGACTCGTCGGCTCAGTTGACTGGCGCGCTGACTCTCAATTTGCTGGGCAACGCCAATTCGCTTTTCATTTTTCAAATTGGAAGCACGCTAACGACAGCGAGCAACTCGTCTGTCACAACGATTAACGGCGCGGATTGCTGTAACGTGTTTTGGCAGATCGGCAGCTCCGCAACTCTCGGCACTGGCACTGACTTCCGGGGGAATATTCTCGCGCAAACAAGCATCACCCTGAATACCGGCGCGAATATCTCGGATGGGAGGGCGCTGGCCCTGACCGGCGCGGTGACGCTCGACGACAACAATATCTCCAGCGTGGTTTGCGACACCATCAGTTCCGCCGCGACCCCCGAGCCTGGATCTCTGATGATGCTTGGCGCTGGGCTGTTGTGCCTTGTCTTGCACGGCGGCCGGGCATCCAGGAAACAATCGCCCTAAGTCCGTGGGACTATTCTCCGCCCGGGTCAGTTGACTGGCGCGTTGACTCCTCTGTGCCAACATGAGTGAGACACCTACCCGCCTGCAATTACTGACTTTTCAGGGGCGGAGACATGAGACAGCATGGAAGGCGGACGCGCTTAACCGCCAAGCCGCTGCTGGTGTGCGCCGCAGTGGGTACACCAGCGAGGCCGGCTTCATCCTGAGGAATGGCCGCTCATTCGAGAGCGCCGCATTACCACGCAGAATCCGGATGGGGCGATTGCGAATGCTTCCGCAATGCCGCGACACTGGCGCTCCGGAAGACCGGCATCTATACGTACGTCCCGAAGGGTCACGCGGTCGACCGATGGATCGCCTTATACACGCTGGCGCACGCCTGGCGCATCCCCTCGGACATATCTTCGTCGTCTGTCCGACGTGGGATGAGGCCGCCGAATACTTCGGCGTACGCTTTCGACACGATGATTCGCGCCCGGTGCTCTAAGGACGGGAGGGACTACCGCCCGATCGACAATCCCGAGATGGGCTTTCCACTCGTGACCGGCACAGACAGCGTGGACGGAGCCGTCATCCATCGGCCTGAGGAATCGGCCTGCCGCTGAGCCTGGCTCTCACGAGTACGCGCCGGTGGTGAGCGGTTCACGAACCAGGCAGCCGCGGCCTGAATGCTCGAAGTCCGCCTTGGATGGAAGCAAGCGCCAGGAGCGTCAGGGACGGGCGCGCGTAACGCACGCAAGCACTCGCCACGACCGCCGTATTCATTACGAGCGCTGGCTTCGAAGAAGGCGGGGGAATAATTCGTCGCAGAGGCCGTCTTCACCTGGACGGCCTGCGATGCGTTCACCCATGAATAAAAGCGTCAATACGCGGCCAAGCGATGGCGCCTTGCCCTTCATCAGGTTCATGCCGCCACGAAATTGGTGGCGGACACGGGTCCAACGGCGGCTATGCGAATTGCCTGGGCGAGGATCCCCGAAAGTTTGACGGACCATGCCCGCCTTGCTACCATATAGATGCGGGGTGGAGCAGTCTGGTAGCTCGTTGGGCTCATAACCCAAAGGTCGAAGGTTCAAATCCTTCCCCCGCAACCAACAGAATCAGTTGGTTGCATCGGATTCCCGGTTTTTTCCTCCC
>VFSW01002403.1_pt1 | contig 28251 bp, 22 predicted proteins | sample 5358111 | NCBI WGS metagenome assembly VFSW01 (sample SAMN11554181, study PRJNA540505) | mine drainage metagenome | isolation source: sediment from site ElyBrook_90M | place: USA: Ely Copper Mine, Vershire, VT | collected 2017 | reverse complement strand
CTATTCGAGTTCCCTTATGCGCGACGATGGTGCCGTCGAAAAAGCAGTTGCCGGTGATTTGGTCTTGGTGAGGCTCGGTGTTTATCAGATAGGCGACCGGACCATGTTTTGCGATCTCACTTCGCCACATGATCGATTGGGTCGGCATCATCGGTTTCAACTTGCCGGTCTTTTTCTGGCTCAAGCAGGACGAGGACATCGCGCGCGCGAAGGCCAATCTGCAAGCCGCGCGGTCCGATCAGGCGCTAATTAAAATCCAGACCGCCGCCGCGGTTGCTACTTTGTTCCGCAGCGCGCAGTACGCCTACGAAACCGCCATCCTCTATCGCGATTCGCTGATTCCCCTGGCGCGGCAGAATCTTCGAGTCGCGCTGCCCGCCTATCAGTCTGGTAAAATCGATTTCGTGACGCTATCGGGTGCACTGCAACGCGAGTACGCTGCGCGCGTGAGTTACCTGCAAGCGGCAAATCAATTTCTGGCCGGCGAAGTTTCGCTCGAGCAGGCGATCGGAGCGCCGTTGCATCAATGAGCCCGCGCAATTTCAACCCCATCGCGCTCGCCGCGCTGGCGGCCGCCCTCGGCGCGGCAATTTCGGCCGGTGGATGCCACAGCGATTCGGCCGGTAGCGCCGCCGCGGTCCCTGAAGCGACCCCCGCGGTCCGACTGGTTCGGCAGCAGGGCGTTGAGCTGATTCAGTTCAATGCCAACGAAGTTCCCGGTCTGGCAATGGAGGAGGTGCGCAACGTCGAGCTGCCGGGCCTGCTGGAAACATCCGGGCAGATCACCTACGACGATCGCAGTGTCTCCACGATCGTTTCGCGCGTGCAGGGGCGAATCGAGCAAACGCGCGTCTCGCTGTGGGACAACGTTCATCGCGGCGAAAAAATCGTCGCGCTCTACAGCCCCGACTTCATGACCGCGCAAGCCGAGTATCTCCAGGCTCACGAGTCTTCAAATCTACTGGCGGCGCCCGGCGTTGGGGCTTCGTCGGATTTTGCCGGCACTCTATTGCTGGCCGCCAAACGCAAACTGCAGTTTCTCGGGATGAGCGATGCCGACATCCAGGCCATCAAGGCGCCCGATCCGATTGTCTGGATGCGCGCGCCGATCAGCGGCACCGTGGTCGATAACAAGGTGCAGCGCGGGGCCGCCGTCAATCCGGGCGACGTGCTTTTCTCGCTCGGCACGCTCGACGACGTCTGGATCACCGGTGATATCTACGAGGACGATCTCGCACGCGTGCGCGTCGGCCAGCAGTTGTCGGCGGTAACGACCGCTTTTCCCGATGAAGTGTTCAAGGGCGTGATCGCGCGCATCAGTCCGAATATCGATCCCGCCACGCACACGCTTCAAATCCGCTGCGCAGTGAAAAATCCAGGCTCCAGGCTCAAACCGCAGATGCTTGCGAAGGTGACCATCGTCACGCGGCCCGGCCAGGCGCTGGTAATCCCTCAGGACGCCCTCGTATTCGACATCGACAACTATTACGCATTCGTCGAGGTGAGCCCCGGCACGTTCGAGCATCGCAGGGTCTCGATCGCGTCGTGGAGCCGCGTCGGCTACGCGCGCGTGGTCTCCGGGCTCAAGGCCGGCGACCGCGTGGTCAGCGGCGAGACCCTCCAGGTGAACGCGCTATGGCACGAGGCTCACGGGGAAAGTTCCTAGACCCGGCGGCATTGCCGGTCGCAGCGGTAATCTTTGGCTAAGCGATGATTCGATCGTTGATGGCGCTGGCGTTGCGCGAGCGGGTAGTCGTAATCGGCATCGCGCTGATGCTGCTGCTGGCCGGCGCCTTTTCGTTCTCGCAACTGGATATCGAAGCCTATCCGGATCCGGTCCAGCCACTGATCGAAGTGCTGACGCTGCCCAGCGGTCTCAGCGCCGAAGAAGTTGAAAAGCTGGTCACGGTGCCGACCGAATACGGCTTGGGCGGGATGCGCAATCTCGAGGCGATGCGCTCGATCTCGCTGTACGGACTGTCGGACGTTCGCTGCTACTTCTCGTGGGACAGTGACTACTACTGGGACCGCATCGAGACCGTCAATCGGCTGTCGTTTCTCAGCCTGCCGCAAGGCGTGACGCCCGGAATTTCGCCCGAGAATCCCATCGGCGAAATTTACCGTTACACGGTCGAGAGTTCCGATCACGATCTGACTAATGAGAAGACAATCGAGGACTGGGTACTCGAAAAGCAGATCCGCACGGTGCCGGGCGTCGAGGACGTTTCGGGTTTCGGTGGATTGACGAAGCAGTTCCAGGTCGAAGTCGATCCGCACAAGCTCAACTATTACCAGGTTCCGCTGTCCACGTTGATCGCGGCGCTGCAGAACTCGAACACCAATTCCGGCGGCAACTATATGAGCGTCGGCGAGCAGGCTTTCGACGTCCGCGGGCTGGGCTTTTTCCGCGGTCTCGACGACATTCGCAACGTCGTGCTCAACGCCAACAAGTCCACCCCAATCAAGGTTTCCAACGTCGCCGAGGTAAAGATCGGCTACGCGCCGCGGCTCGGAATCGTCGGCAAGGACAATCAGAACGAGGTCGTCACCGGCATCGTCCTGATGCGCAAATACGGCAACACGCTCGCAACGCTCAAGGGCGTCGAGGCCAAGGTCCACCAACTCAACACCACGGGCATCCTGCCCAAGGGTTACAAGGTCGTGCCGTATTACGACCGCACGACACTGGTCGAGACCACGCTTCACACCGTGATCGAAAATCTCACCATCGGGATGGCGCTGGTCTTTCTGGTGCTGATTTTCTTTCTCGGCAACCTGCGCGCTGCAATCATCGCCGCGGTGAACATCCCGCTCGCGCTATGCGGAGCGTTCGCTCTGATGCACGCGACGGATACGCCCGCCAATCTCATTTCTCTGGGCGCGATCGACTTCGGCATCATCATCGATACCACCGTCATCGTGATGGAAAACATCGAGCGCCACCTCACTGCGTCCGAGCACTCGACCGAGAGTTATCGACTTCGAATTCTGGCCGCGGCGCAGGAAGTTGGCGGCCCGATGTTGTTCTCGACGATCATTTTCGTGATCGCATTCCTGCCGCTGTTCACGATGCGCGGGGTCGAGGGCGCCATCTTCTCACCGATGTCGCACACCTACGCGTTCGCGCTGGCCACCGCGATTCTGCTCGCAGTCACGCTGTCGCCGGTGCTGTCTTCGTATTTCTTCGCGAAGGGGATGCGAACAGTTCGCAACCCCATCTGGTTGGGAATCGCAGCGTTCTACCACGGACTGTTTGTCCGGATCCTGCGTTGGCCGCGGTTGACGTTGACCGTAGTTGTTCTGCTGGTGGCCGGCGTGTTGTCGCTGTTTCCGCTGCGGGGCGGGCAGTTGCTGCCCAAGCTCGAGGAAGGAAACATATGGGCGCACGCGACGATGCCGCTGACGATCTCGCTCGAGCATGGCGCCAAGCTGTGCAATCGGATGCGCGCCGTCTTCAAGAGCTTCCCGGAGGTCACCTCGGTTGTGTCGCAGCTCGGCCGCCCCGACGACGGCACCGAGACCACGGGTTTTTTCAACATTGAATTCGCGGTCGATCTCAAACCCGACACCCAATGGCCCGCCGGGATCGACAAACCTAAACTCGTCAAGCAGATTGACGACAAACTCACACGGCAGTTTCCGGGCGTGAGCTTCAGCTACTCGCAAAATATCGAAGACAACATCGACGAAGCGATCTCGGGGGTAAAGGCCGGGGAAAATGCGATCAAGGTTTTCGGACCGGACCTGGCGACCGACGAGCGTATCGCCAACGACATCAGGGAATCCCTGGGCGGGGTTTCCGGAGTCGTTGATGGAGTGGTGTTGCGTTCGATGGGCCAGCCCAATCTGCAAATCACCCCGGACCGCGCCGCTTGCGCGCGTTATGGACTCAACGTCGGCGATGTCGGCGCCGTTGTGCAGGCCGCGATTGGCGGCCAGGCCGTCACCCAAGTGCTCGATGGCGACCGGCGCTTCGACCTGGTCGTGCGATGGAAGCCCCAGTACCGCCAGAGCCTCGACGCGATCCGCCAGATCCGCGTCAACCTCCCGTCCGGCGGTCAGATCCCGCTTGACCAGATCTCCAAAATCGAGACCGCCGAAGGCGCGTCATTCATCTACCGCGAGGCTCTGCAACGGTACGTGCCGGTCAGGTTTTCCGTCCGCAACCGCGATTTGCAGAGCACCGTCGAAGAGGCCAAGCGGCGAATCGCGAAGGAAGTCCATCTTCCCGAAGGCGTGCATCTCGAATGGTCGGGCGAGTACGGCGAGCTTCAGGCCGCCAATCGCCGCCTCATGATCGTCGTGCCGTTCGCGCTGTTGCTCATCGCCGGTGTTCTCTACGGCGCGACGCAATCGCTGGTCGACACCTTCATCATCATGGCGCAGATTCCGGTCGCGGGGCTCGGCGGCGTTCTCGCGTTGATTATCACCGGCACCTCGTTCAGCGTGTCGGCGGGCGTGGGCTTCATTTCGATTTTCGGAATCGCCGTGATGGACGGTATTCTGCTGAGCTTCTACATCCGCCGCTTGTGGGAGGAAGGGCATCCATTCGTCGAGTCGATCATCACCGGGTCCGACCGTCGTCTGCGCGCCACGATGATGACCGACCTGGTTGACGCGCTCGGCTTGCTGCCCGCGGCGATTTCGACACGAATCGGCGCTCAGACGCAGCAGCCGCTGGCGATCGTCGTCATCGGAGGCGCGCTGGCGATCATGCTGCTAACGCGAATTCTGCAGCCGGTGTTGATCCTCCTGTGCCATCGCCGGCTGCGGCTTGCCGATCAGGACCGCCCGCCCCTGACGCAGCCGGTGGGAGTCGATCTTCCGGACTGATACGGCGAACCGCTGCGCCCGCTCAGGGCCAAGCCTCGCCGCGCAGCGCGAAGCGTGATAAACGGGCGCAAGGAGGATCCGAGCGATGGAATTCGAGATGCTCGCGAGCGGCTACGGCCTGCTCGAAGCGCCGCGCGTCGATGATCTCGGCCGTCTCTACTTCAGTGACATTCCCAACGGCGGCGTTTACCGGCGCAATCCCGGCGGCAACGTCGAAACGCTGATTCCCAAGCGCAAGGGCGTCGGCGGAATGATTTTCAACGCCAGCGGCGGGCTCGTGCTCACCGGCCGCGGCCTGATTCATTGGGATGAGAAGACCGGCCGCAGCCGCGATCTGTTCGTCGCTTGGGGAGGCAAGCCCGTCGGCATGAACGATCTTACCACCGACGATCACGGCAGCATTTACACCGGGACCATCAACTTCGATCCGCTGAGCAACGAGCAGCCGATTCCGGGCAGCCTGTTCCGCATCGATCCTCCCGGTCGCGCGGTGAAGTTGTGGGACGGCATCGAGGTCAGCAACGGGCTCGGCCTCAGCCCCGACCGAAAACACCTGTATCATTCGGATTCCCCCACCGGCGCGGTGTGGGTTTACGACGTTACTCACGAGCGCGGCGTCAAGGACCGGCGCATCTTTGCCAGGATGCCCGCGGGATTGCCCGACGGGCTGGCGGTCGATGCGCAAGGCGGCGTGTGGGTTGCGGCTTTCCGCGCCGGCGAGGTCGTCCATTTCTCGAAGGACGGCGCCGTGGCCGAGCGAATCAAATTGCCGGCCACGATGGTGACCAGCCTGGTCTTCGCAGGCCGCGACCTGCGGGACCTCTACGTCGTGACCGCAGACAACACCGACGATCCAAGTCGCAAGGGAACGATTTTCCGCGCGCGCGCCGACGTGCCCGGCCTGCCAGTGCCGAAAGCGAACTTTTAGTTTTTCGCTTTTTAGCTCTCGACCGCGGCCCGGGTCACGATCCGATCTTCTGACGACTGCGCGCGCGATCCAGCCAGCAGTGCGCCCGCCGCGATCGTCAATGCGAATGCGCCAATCCGCATCGCGGCGGGCACCGAACCCGTCGGCAATCGTTCGCCGAACGCGATCATCCCGCCGGCGATCGGTACGATGTTCGACAGCGCCCCCGACAGCGGCATCGCTATTATCCCGCGCGCCGAATGAAACGAGTTCTGCAGCAGGACAATCCCGACGATGTTGGCGACGATCAGGCCGTACACGTAGGGATTCGATACGATTCGCAGCGCGAGCGAAGCGGCGGCGCTGGCGGTGAACTCTTCGGTCATCGCCTTGGTGAACAATCCTCCCAGGCCGAACGCGACACCAGATAGAATCGCCGCCGCGGCGCCGCTGGCGTTCAGCCGTGCGACGGCCATCGGCGCGAGCCCTGCGACCGTCAACAGCGCGGAAAACATCAGCAGCGTTCCGGGTTCGAACGCACCTTCGGTCTCGCCGGCCTGAAGCGACAGCGTAAGCATCAGCATCCCGAGCACGATCGCGCCGATGCCGACCCATTCGCGCCGATTCGCGCGCTCGCCAAGAATCACCACCGACGCGATTACGAACAGCGCGATCCCGCCCTGCATCATCACCGCCACCATCGAAACCGGCGCCCTCGACACCGCAATCACGTAGAGCGCCCAGCCCGCGGTCTGCACGCCGAGTCCGCCGATCCACATGGGATCGCGAATCCAGGCGACGATCGCGCCGATCGTATTCGCGCCGGCCGCCATTGGCAGATGCGCCGAGCGGCTCTTCATCATCAGCAGGCCGAGCGCCATCAGCACGCTGGCAACGATCGCGATGGACAGGTAGAAGATCACCGCCTTCAGTTCTTCACTTCGCGCATCGCGCCGCCTCGGATCACCTTGAACTGGCGTCCGGCCCACATCACTTTGTTGCTGAGCAGGCTGGCAAACCAGACCCCGGTCATTATCAGGTCCTTGATCGGAACCATCCACAGCTCGGTCAGCATCTCGGGCATCTTGAGCACGCGGCTGACGATTACCGCCGACATCGCGAGCCGCGCCGCAACTACCAGCACCAATGCCGCAAAGGCCGCGGCGCTGCCGCGTGAGATCGCAAGCCCCATCAGCGCCCAGAACGGGCCGTGTATCAGGATTGTCGCGATGCTGATCGGGCGCACGGTGCGGTAGGTGCGCGCCCAGCGGAGCTGATGATGCCAGAATTCAGCGAAGTTCTTTTCCTCGCAGGTCAACGTGACCAGCGAATCGGACAGTTTGATCGCGTAGCCCTGCGCATTGGTGAAGTTGCCCAGGTAGAAGTCGTCGGCGAGCATGTCCTTGACCGCGCGGAATCCGCCCGCGGCCTCCAGCACCGGGCGTTTGATGGCGATCGTCGCGCCGAGTGCATAATGCATCGGCTCGATCATTTCGGCGAGCAGAATCTGCGGTAGAAAATCGGTGTTGACATAGAGCGCCTCCAGCCGCGAGGCGAACGAGCCGCCCGGGCGCGCCCGATACGCGCAGGTCACGATGCCGATTTTCTCGTCGGAGATCAGTTCGCCGACAATCCGCTTGAGGTAGTCGCGCTCGACGGATACATCGGCGTCGCTCAGTACGAATACTTCGGCCTTCCCGGCCCGATCCGCCATCTTGACCAGCTTCGCGATCTTGTGATTGCTGCAGCCGGGCTCTTCGCCTACGACCAGCGTGATGCTCGCGTGCTGGTAGCGTTGGCGGAGTGCGACCGGAACTTCGGCGGCCGTATCCTCGTAGTTCTCGACGCCAAAATAAAAGTCGGCCCGCGGGTACGCGATTTCCAGAAAGCTGACCAGGTTGGCCGCCAGCGAATCGCTGGTCCCATGCAGCGGCTTCAGCACCGCCACGCGCGGTGGAATTTTGGGCAGCGGGAGCAGGGGAGAAGTCGTGCGCCGCGCAAACTTGATCGCAGCGACGGTAGCGGCGGCGTAGTAGAGCACCGACACGCACACGCCCGCAGCCGGTAAAGCCATCCAGATTGTCATCGAATGATTCCCGCGCGGCAATTTGACCCGGTGCGACAGATGGCGCCACAGACATCTTGCTGCGGACCTTGCGCTGGCCCCTTACTCGCGCCTGGAATTCGCCGTCAGGCCACCGCTTGCTGCGCCGTCTGATGCCGCCGCTGGCGCATCGTGGAAAGAAACTGCCGCCCCTCGTTCAGCATCCGCCTGGTCTCTTCCATCGACGTCATCATCTTCTTGACCGATTTGAAGATGTACTTCGGGCGGAAGTAGAAGCTGCGGTAAAAGCGCTCGACCGCGCCGTAAATCTCGTCGTTGGTCAGGCCCGGATAGGTGATCGTGCACTTCTGATAGCCGGATTCATCGAGCAGCGGATCGACCGCCAGAAATCCGTTCTTGGTCACGTAGTCGAACAGCTCGGTGCCCGGATACGGCGACGCGAGCGACACCTGAATCGTCTCGCAGTCCATCTCGCGCGCGAACCGGATCGATTCCTCGATCGTATCCTTGTTCTCGCCGGGAAGTCCCAGGATAAAAGTCCCGTGAATCAGGATCCCCAGTTCGTGACAATCCTTGGTGAAGCGCCGCGCGCGATCGATTCCGACGCCCTTCTTGATATTCTTCAAAATCTGCGCGTTGCCCGACTCGTAGCCGACCACGAACAGCCTGAGCCCGCCGTCCTTCATGATCTTCAGCGTTTCATAGTCGACGTTGGCGCGTGAATTGGTGGACCACGTGATTCCCAGCGGCTTCAGCAGCTGCGCGATTTTGCGCGCGCGGGCCGGGTCGGCGGTGAAGGTGTCGTCGTCGAAGAACAGTTCCTTCATCTTCGGGAACTTCGACCTCATCGCCGCCACTTCCTCGTACACATTCTCCGGGCTCCGCACGCGATAGCGATGCCCCTGCGTGACCTGCGGCCACAGGCAGAACGTGCATCGCGCCGGGCATCCGCGCCCGGTGTACAGCGAAACGTACGGATATTGGCAGTACGGGCTGTTGTACTTCAGGTAGTCGAGGTTCTTTTCATATACCTCGGTGACGAACGGCAACTTGTCGAGTTCTTCGTCGGTGAGCGCCGGACGATCGGGATTGTGATGCAGCCCGCCGTTTTTCTGATAGCTGATTCCGGCGATCGTGCTCCAGTCGCGGCCCTGCGCCACTTCCAGCATCGAGTAGTCGAATTCCTTGCGCGCCGCGATATCGATCGCCGGCGACAGTTTCAGCGTTTCGTCGGGCCGCGCCGTCGGATGCCCCCCGACCATCGCGATGATCGCATCCGGATTCGCCGCCTTGATTGCTTCCGCGGTGCGCGCATCCATCCTGAGCGACGGCGTCGAGGTGTGAATCACGACCAGGTCGTAGTTCTTCGCCTCGTTGACCGTCATCTCGACCGTGTAGTTATGCGGCGGCGCGTCGAGCAGGCGTGCGCCCGGGATCATCCCCGCCGGATAAGCCAGCCAGGTCGGGTACCAGAATGACCAGACCTCGCGCGTCGCCTGGTAGCGCGAGCCCGCTCCCCCGTCGAAGTCGTCGTACGAGGGCGGATTGAGAAAAAGCGTCTTCATTACATCCATATTTTAAGCATACCCCGAAGGCCTGTCAGATTGGTTAGTCAGCGACTATACAAAGCACGACTACCTAAGGCAACAATGCGCGAAATTTAAATCGCTTCCCGGCCATCTCTATTCTTTTGACCCAAAAAACCGTGCATTTTCGCGGCTTTTTCCGCCTATAGCGGCGCGGCTGGCCGCTACTTGCCTCCGACGATGATCATCCGCCGCGTGCCGATCGCGTACGCCTCGCTATCGAATCCCCCGAACACGGCGGTCACGCGCAGCCCCACGCGGTCCAGGATGCGGGTCATTTCGGTCAGGGTGTAGAGCCGGATGATATGCCCGATCGACTCGCGGCGGCCTCCCTTCGGCTCCACGACGATGAAATGCACGTGCATGCGGCTGGTCGCGAGATCCAGGTCGCGCCGCTCGACGTACAAAGTTCCGTCCGCGCCAGTATGCCAGTCGTTCTGGATATAGTTATCGATCGCCCACTCACGGTTCAGCATGTCGAGCAGGATCCGTCCGCCGGCCTTCAGCGCTTTGGCGGCCGATTCCAGGACTTTCAAATCCTCGGCTTCGGACTCGAGGTAGCCGAACGAGGAGTACATATTTACGATCGCGTCAAAGTTGTTTTCGAACGGGATCTTGCGCATGTCGGCGGCCACCGTCTCGATTGTGACCTTGCTCGTCCTGGCCGCTTGGTTGGCGAGTTCCAGGTACTCTGGATTCAGATCGAGAGCGGTTACTCGCAAGCCACGTTTCGCCAACTGGATCGAATGCCGCCCCTGGCCACAGCAGAGATCGAGCACCGATGCGCCCGGCTTGAGCTGGAGCGCGCTGACAACGAAGGCGCTCTCTTTTTCAGCGCGCTCTTCGGTGAACGTGTGGCCATAGACGTTGAGGTAGTCGCCGCGAAAAAAGTCCACGTACCAGGCGGAGCCTTGCGATGCCATCGCGTCCCTCTAAGTCTGTTGGGGTTCTCGCTTCAGGTGCGGACAACCACTACCGGGCGTGCGGCGACCCAGTGGCACAGGCCGGCCACCGTGCTGCGAGGGATGAAGTGCAGCCTCACTGCGAAAGGCTCAACTCGGGTGGTAGGGAGCATCGCCAGAAGGCTACGGTCGCGTAATTCGTGCGTCAAGCACATATCACGCGCCCAGAATTATCTTTCGCACCTCGGAATTCGGATCATTCACGACCTGGCTTTCAAGATTGAACACCATCGTGGACCGCTTCCCGGCATCAGGCTACGCGGCGACGATCCACTCCCGGGCCTCGGATGCCTGGGCGGTCGTGAAGACTCGCAGCTCTCCGGGCATCAGAAAGCGGAAAGCGCCCACCGCATGCCTGATCCATGCGACATCGGTCACGACGGCCGCCCGTTCCCAACGTGAAAGATGCTCAATTCCGAGTTTGAAGTCCTCCCACTCGGCGCCGAAATCGATCCCGGTGAATTGCGAACCCAGTTCGTAATAGAGCCGCAGCTTGGCATTTCGTTTCAGTGACTTCTCTATTGCCGGTATCACAACCTCGAGGTAGTCTTTTCTCGTCACCCGGCCCTTGGCCACGATTCCCACTACATTGTCGGGAAGGCCTTCGATAATCTCAATCATACTGCATCTCCTCTGGTTGCGCTTCTGACAATACTATAGTCTAACCGGACTTGGAGCGTACCGGTCCGATGCCACCCGCTGTATCTTTGCTATCACGTCAACCGTTTTTGACCAGACGATGGCCGAGCAGGTTGAGCTTGAAGCTGCGCACGGTCTCCGGCGGTATCACGTCGCCGCTTGGGCTTTGGAAGTGGAGTGCATCGAAAGGACACTGCACGATGCACGCGCCGCACTGCACGCATTGGTGCGCTCCTGGCAGCGTGGCCATATGCCGGATGTGATCGAGCTGGAAAACTTCGACCGGGCATACCTGTTCGCAGAAGCCCGCGCCCTTGCATAGTTGCGGGTCCAGGGTTATCCGCAGCAGCCGATCCTCGTGCAAGCCGCTTTTGTAAGTCGGGGTGCTGCCCATAAGGTCGATGCTCAGCACCAGCACCACGACCAGCGAGATCGCACTCCAGCGCAGCAGCAATGCCCACGAGAACCCGCCGATGAGCAAGGCATAACTGAAAAGGACAGCCAGGAAGATGGCCCAGAATACGAGCGGTAGGGCGCGCGGGCCGAAGTCGAAGAAGATGAAGCCCACGTGCTTGCCCTCAGTGCGCAGCCCCCGTTCATAAAGGGGGAAGGCGAGGAAGATAACCATCGACAGTGCCCACACCAAGCCGATCACCGGGAGCACGCCGTCCCTCCAAAACGGAAACAAAAGCAGGGCGAAGAGGGAAATCGGAAACGCCCACGCAATCGCCATCTCGACCCGCTGCGGCCATGGGAAGGCAACTGCACCCATTTCCCGTGTTTTTTCGAAACCGTTGCGCACGAACGCCGGAATTGCGCTGGCATACACCGGTCCCCAGATGACTTTCCATCCGGCATTATGCTGGACCGCCCGCCCCTCGATGCCGGTGGCGGCAAGCTGCGGCAGGATTACCGTCCGATGGTCCACGAGATCCTCGATGCCGCTGGTTTTCAGCACCGACACGACATCATGATTGGTCAGCATCCCGCCTGTGGCGGCGCACCAGACGTTGACCCCGCGGCTGTTGGCGACCAGCAGGTAAGCGTCCATTCCTTCGATTGCCCGCTTGAGCCGTTCCACGGTGAGGCGGAAGTTGCCGGTTAGCAGCACGGGTGAATTTCGGTCGGGATTGCCGATTTTCACCAGGCCGGTCCTGCATGGAAACGGCAACACGCGCAACAGCGTTTGAAGCACATCGATCAAAATGTAGCGCAGGCGATTCATGCCGCCTGGCCCGGCGCTCGCGCCGCCAATTCAATGAAACTGCCCAAGCTGTTGGAGCGGAGCGATTCGATCGAGAAGCCTGCATGAGTGACCTTCTCGGGGAGGTTCCCAACCGCATGGGTCGTCTGCTGGGTGACGACATACGCCAGCGCCGCGAGCGGAGCCCTGCTCAGAGCATGGATCGTCCGGCGCACAAGACCCGTCGGCTTGACTTCATCGGCAATCAGCAACAGGCCGCCGGGCCTGAGAATCCGCCTGATCTGCTTTAGCGCATAGTGGATTTCGTCCTCGCTCAACTCGGAGAAGCATAGCCCGCTCATTACAACGTCGTAACTTGCCGATGCGTCGGCGCCGAGTTCGGCAATCCCCATCTCCCGAAAATCGATTTTCTCGGCAAGGCCCGCTGCTTGTGCGCGCTGTCCGGCGATCTCCAGCATCTGGGCGTTTACATCTATCGCGCTGACGCGCGCTCCGCGGCCGGCGGCTCGCAAGGTCAAAGCGCCGGTGCCGCAGCCCAGGTCGAGCACGCGCTGCCCGTCATGGATGCGGCTTGCGAGGCGATCGTAGGCGCGCTCCAGACTCCCGAAGGTGAGCAGCCACATGCCGAGATCGTACCGGCGCGGCGCGGATTCCAGAATCCGCATTAGAACGTAGGTGCTCATTGGATGCGCGCGTCTCCCTCGAACGAGCGCGTGCTGCGAGTGATTTTACCTCTTCGCCCGCTTGCTGTCATGGCTCCTTCGGCTCGAAAGCGCGACTACAGCCATGCGAACGACTCGCGGATGAACGCGGGAGCGCCGCCGCGCGCGATCGTCCCGTGCGCCATCACGGCATTGACCGGGTCCCACGCCAGCACGCGCCCGAGCGCGGCGCGCGCCGTGGCGCGCCGCACGAAGCTCAGGCGCCATTCCAGCGGAGCGCGTCCGACCGGCTCGGTGATTCGCCACAGGCGCGCGATGGTCGTCTTCCATCCCTGCCATCCCGGGGTGTTGCGCAGAAACTCCATCGAGAAGTTCTCGATCAGGTCGGCGAACAGCGCAGTGCGTGACGCGCGATGAAAAAAAACGATCTCATCCATGAACAGGCTGCCGCGGAAGACCGCCTGGTCGATCTCTCCGCGCCAATCCTCGGGCGGATCGTCGGATAGCACGCCGCTGAATTTCAGGTCGGCGCGCTTGCGAATCACCGACGGCAGGCCCCACAGTCTCGCGCCGGGGAACTCTGATGCCCAATCGCCCATAAACAGATGATGTAACTTGTTGGGGGAGACGAGATGCGCCGGGCGGCCGAGTGCCGCGAGCTGCGCCCGGAGCAAATCGGTCAGTGGAATCGGCGACCAGATCCACAGTGCGCCACCGGCGAGCCGCGCCACGGCCATGCGGGTGGGATAGGGAAAGGAGTAGAAATCGACGATCGGGCCTTCGGCGATCCAGAAATTTTCACCCAACTGCTGAAGTGTCGCGCTCACGATTCTCGCCGCACCGCACTATCACGCGCCCAGAATTATCTTTCGCACGTCGGAATTCGGATCATTCACGACCTGGCTTTCCAGATCGAACACCATCGTGGACCGCTTGGCGGCATCGTAGGGCGGCCAATGCGGAATTGCGGGGCAATCGGGCTTGCCGGTGCGGGCAAACGCGACCCACGCTCCCCCTATCTGCTGCTGCATCCGCGCGGCTCCGGGGTCCGGACCGGCAAACGCGCGCACCCGGCGGTAGGAATCGAGCATGAACGGAATCTCCATTGTGTGCGGGGTCTTGAATAGGCCGCCTGCTACCGGAGTTTCCCAAGTCAGGTACCACATGTATGCCGGCGCGCCAGCGTGCGCCGCCTTGCGCTCGGCCAGTGTGATCGATCCGCCCATCGCGAACATCGAGCTCATTGCAGCAGTGAACAGGTAGGTCGGCGAGTAGTCGGGTCTGATCTTGCGCCATGCCTCGACCAGCGGCTTGCCCATGGGGCCGAGCATCGCGATGCGCTGTTGGAGGTCGGCTTCGGTCATCTTTCCAAACCACGGCTCGCCCGCAGTGAAGATGGTGACCTCGTCCTTCACGTAGCCGACCAGCACCGGTACATCGCGGGACACCGCAGGCGCATCGGGCGTGAACGGATCGCGGGTGATCGCGACACCATCGATGATCGGGATGTAGCCAATACCACCGGGCCGGCGCATGCCGGGTACGCGCGGCCCGGCGTTGTTCTTCGCGTCCGCCGCGAAGGCGGCGGCGATGATCGTCTGGGCGGGCATTGCCTGGAGCGACTTGATGTCGCCGGGCTGGATGCCGAGTTCCCCGAGGAGCGCTTTGGCGGCTGCGGTGGCGGGCTCTCTGCGACCGACTATCAGGCCAGGACCCGACTGAATCGACGCCTTGTGGAATAGTCCCTTCGCCGAGTCCATCGACATCAGAATCGAGACTTTCGCACCACCGCCCGACTGGCCCATGATGGTTACGTTGCCGGGGTCGCCGCCGAAATTCGCGATGTTGTCTCTCACCCACTGCAAGGCGAGCACCAAGTCCTGCATGCCGACCGTGCCGGACGATTTGTAGGCATCGCCCATCAGGTCGCCCAGGTGGAGATAGCCGAAAACGTTGAGGCGATGATTCACGTTGACGGCAACGACGCCGTGATCGCGGGCGAGGTCTTCCATGCAGTAAACCGGCTGACCACCCGAGCCGTAGGCGAAGATGCCGCCGTGAATCCAGAACATCACGGGCCGCCTCTGGTGGTCGGTCGCAGGCGTCCACAGGTTGAGGAACAGGCAGTCCTCGTTCTGAATTTTCAGCTCAGACGGGGTTGTGAACACCCGGGCCATCAACATGCCGTAATCGCCGGCCGGAGCCGCGGTCGCGCCCGACGCCATCTGCATCGCGGGCGCTCCGTAGTCGGAGCAGTCCAGCACCACCTTCGAGGGGGCCGGCCTTTGCGGCGCCGTCCAGCGTAAAGGACCCACCGGCGGGGCGCCGTAGCGGATACCCTTGAAGGTGTGCACGCCATCGTTGATCAGGCCCCGCACCGGACCGCTGGTCGTGTCGATGATATTGGTGATTTGCGGCAGCTCGATGCTGTCAGCGTGATGAAGCGCGGTGCTTTGCGCTGTCGGCATAGATTTGTTCTCCTGCGCGAGGCTCACTCTCGTTGCCGCAGTCGCGGCCGCAGCGACCATGAGTCCCAGAAAGTCGCGCCGGCGCATCTTCGGCGATTTTGTCCGCTCTGGTTTCATCCGAAGTTGAGCTTTATGGGAGCATAGCTCAAAAGCGCTTGCGCGGAGAATCGAGAAATCGCACCGCGTATTGGCGGTCGAGCGCGATTACAATGCGTTGTTGAAAGCGATCAAAAGTGGGCGAATCAAAGTCGCCGGATGATGGTCAAGCCGACCGTTGGGGCCGGTGATGAACAGCGCCGTGGCCTACAACGTGGACGTGGAACTCTAAGCTACGTGCTACCAGGCGGGATATTGCTTGCGGCTCGATTCGAACCGGCAACCGGGTCGATCGGTCACTGCGTGCGCTGCGGACGAGTAAACAAGCCGACGTAGCGCGCCACGATCAGGTACTTCTTGAACAAGCGGTTGGTCTGTTCTTCGTGCGCGCTGATCGTGCTGCGGTCTTCGGGATCAAAGAAGCAGGTGGGATCCTCGGCCATGTAGTCGCCGTTGTGGTAGTACGCCATCGCACGGCATCCGCCGCATGTGTACTGATACCGGCAGTCGCCGCACTTGCCTTTGAGCTTGCCACGATCGAGCACGTCGGCAAACAGTTGGCTGGAAGCGACCAGCTCGTCCAGCGGCTTTTCGCGCACGTTGCCGGCCTTGAGCTGATCGAGCAAAACCGGACAGACCGAAACATCGCCTTCCGCGTTGAGCGCCAGCCAGGTCCCGACCCAGCATCCGATCGGCGGATTCTGCGGTACCGCGCCATTGGCGGCTCCTCCGGAGACCTGGGCGTGCAACTCCGGCGAGAGGAAGAATGGGGTATAGCTCACGTAGCCATTGACGTGACTGCGCAACTCGGGATGGAAGTGAGCTTCGAGATCGTTGCGATCGAACGCGAGCTTGGTGAACAGATCGCAGCCCGATCCGCGCGCTACGTAAGGCGAGCGGTTGTATGAAATCCGCCGATCGGTCAGATACTTGATAGTCTTGGCGAAGGTCTCGGTATTGTCCTTGGAGATCGTGACGATGACGTGGCGATCAATCTTGAGCTCCTCGCACAGGGCGAGCACCTCCAAGGTACGATCAGGTTTGGCGTCACGGGTCCACTCGTTGCGCTCGTCAATCGAGTTCAGCCCGACCGATATTGTTACCTTGCCGTTGGTTGCTTCCTTGATTTCCTGCAGTTTTGTCCGATCGATTACCTCGCCATTGCTGCAAACCTTGCACTGATAGCCTAGCTCCACCGTAAGCCGGAGAAGCTCCAAGGCATCCTTGCGCAACAAGAACTCGCCACCGCTCCATCCGACAGCTATAACGCCGAGGCGCTTGGCTGGTAGCAATACCAGTTCGCGAATCTCATCGAAGCTGAGCTCGCTTCGACGTTTGTCTCGAACCTTGTGCGCATCGTTGCTGCCGGTCATGCACAAAGGGCATTGCAGATTGCATAAACGAGTAGCCTCGAAGTACAGCGCCGGAAAATTATAACCCATGATCTCGCGAAGTTAGCAGCAATTATCGTTCCGTACAACGCGGGTCTTCCCGCGTGCATCCCTCGGGTGAAATTATTCCGAAACTGGGTCCTTTCGATGCAGGGCTGTTTCCGTTGGAAGCAGTCCTCAGGGTTGGAGCAGTGTCTTGCGCCATTGTCCGCCGCGGCGCAGGAACAATTCGCGCCGATGCAAGCGGAAGGGAGCTTGCACCCAGAATTCGATCCGATTCGGCACGACACGGAGTCCGAGCCAGTAATTCGGCCGCACTGGCTCTTTGCCCCTCAATTCCCGTCGGAACTTGGCGACACGCGCGACCAACTCTTCGCGGCTTTTCAGCCGATCGCTCTGGTGCGAGACGCTGCCCGAAATCCTGCTGTCTATCGGCCGGGTGGCCCAATACTCGTCCGCTTCATGTGTCGTCATGCGCTTGACCGAGCCATCGATCCTGACCTGCCGTCCTTTCCGCGGCCAATAAAAAGCGAGCGCGGCGTGGGGATTTTGCGCAATTTGCCGGCCCTTGGGACTGCGTATATCTGTGTAGAAGGAAAACCCTCGCCCATCCGCTTGCTTCAACAGGACGTAACGCACGCTGGGCATACCGTCACTGCCGCAAGTAGCCAGCGCCATCGCCTCCGGAAGCTTGGTGTCGGCGGTCACTTCCTCACGAAACCATCGAGTAAATCGCGCGATCGGATCGTCTGTCTTCATATTTTCTCTGTTGGAAGCATTCTTGATGCCATAGCCCGACCGGCTACAATCAGTTTGATGATTCGTGCGACGGATTGGTCGCCAACTCGCCGCTGCTTGGATATAAAGCGGCGGGCCATTTGACCCGCTGCTTCGTTGCGCGCGTAGTTAAATCCGGCCCTTCTGTCTACTTCTATTACTTCGGCGCTTTGCCGGTCCCGGACAGATGGATCGTCTGCGGTGCTCCCGTCTCGTCGTCGTTGATGATCAACTTTACGCTTTGCGCCCTGGTATCGGTCGGACTGAAGGTCACCGATACCTTGCAGCTCTTTCCCGGCTCCAACAACGGGGGGCATTCGCTGGTGGCTGCGAACGGCGCGGCGGCCGACGCGCTGGTGATCGATACCGCAATCGCGGATTTCTTGGAGCTGCCGTTCTTGATCGTCACCTTCCTGGGTTTGCTGACCGAATTGACTCTGGTGGAATTGCCGAAGTTCAGGGATTTGGGTGAAATCTTCAGCTTGGCGTCGACAGGTGTCGGCGTCGCAGTCGGTGTGGGAGTCGCCGTCGGGCTCGCGCCTAATGCCTTCACAAGGTTATACGCATTCACCGTCCCGATTCCGGTGGCAAAGTCCCATCCGGTTGTAGCTCCGCTTGTGGCTGCATACGCGGGCTGATACGCCGAGTTGGAAGTGGAAAGTACGCCATACGTGCCCGATGGCTTGTAACAATTGTTCGAGGTCGTGCATGGCACGTCCATGTCGCCTTGGGTCACGTCGTAGAAAATGCACGAGTTGGCGACACCGTTGCCGAGTGTCGAGTCGCAGGTCGAGCTGCCACTTGCGCCATACTCGGCTTTGGCCAGCGAGTAGTAGGTGGAATTCGGAAGACCCTGGCTGCTGCCGCTATATTGATTCGCGAGCGCTTGAATCGCGGCCATTATCGGCGACGAGACCGACGTCCCGCCGAATCCCGCCCACGTAACAGGAGCACCCGAACAGGAGGCTGCGCCGTTGCTCTTTTGGCTCGGATCGGACCAACAGACCACGTAGTAATGGCCCCAGAAGCCGTTGGCGGCGAACAGCGACACGTCGGGAATATCCCGCACGCCGTCGCTCGGGTTGCCGAACAAACCGGATTGCCATGTCGGTTTCGCGTGTCCCTTGCAGCTGCCGCTGACGACACCCCGGGTGGACGCCGTTCCAGTAGCGCAGCCGCTCGGGCCGCCGCTGCCCGCGGTGGTATTCAGGTAGCCCTCCCCAACGCTCACATCGTTGCAAAAGCCGTTTTTCCCGTAGGTCACTTCGGAGAGGCCGTATACGAAAGTGGCGATCAACTCGCTGGCGCATGAGTCGTTCCAGGGAATTTCCGGAATGTAAGAGAGTGCCGAGCCAAAAGTCGTCCCGTTCGTGCCGCTCCAGTAAGTGCTGTTCGTGCCCGCGTACGTGTCGCCGAAATCGGTGCCACCCACCGACACGTTATACGGCGTCGAGGTGTATCCGCTGACTGTTATGCCATGGGTCGCATCGGTCGCGCCGTAGTCGGTGCTGGCCGCGCCCTCGTCGCCCGATGACACGAACACCGACACTTTTTCGGTAGCCGCCTGCTGATACAGGCCGTAGATGTACGAGTTCTCCCCCGCGCCGAGCTCCGATTCGGACCCGCCATAGCTGATGCTCACGGTCGCGGGGAGCGGGCCCCCGTTGCTCAGAATGTTTTGCAGGGCGATGAAACCTCCGAAGTTGGTGCTGTCGGCGCACGAGGCCAGCTCGATCGTAGCGCTGGGAGCCGCGGCGCTCGCCCATTCCACGTCGATGGCTGCCTCGCCGTCGTCGCCGTTGGGATTGACGCCCGGGTCGGTACAGCTGGGGCCGCCGCTGCCGGGTGCCGGATGGACCTGCTTGAGAGAGCCGTCGGGGTAGGCGCTGGCCATACCAAACGTGGAACGGAACGTGTCCCAATCCCCAGGATAGTTGTAAACGTCGCTGTCTTCGACGACTACGATCGTCTGGCCCTGGCCTGAATAACCCTCTGCAAACAGCGGACTCAAGTTGTAGATGGTGGCCAAGTCAGCGGGCGCCACCAACTGATTACCGCTGCCGGTCGTGTAGTCCGCGCGCGACTGGTTCATCGGACGCGGCATGAAGTTGTTCAGCGACACGACTCCGACTACGGCTGGCGCCAGCGCGGCCGGAATCCGCGGGTCGCTCATGTTGGCGATGTGCTTCTCACCGTTCGCCTCGAGATTGTGAATCTCAGTATGGAAGGCCTCGCGCACCTGGCCGGCCGTCCCGGAAAATTCGATCACCACCCGGCTGGGATAGACCAGATTGACGGTGAAGCCGTGCGATTGGAGCCATCCCGTGATCTTCGCGAGGTCTTGGTCGGCCAGGCCGTAGCGTTCTCCGAACTGCTGCGCCGTGAGCCAGTGATGGAAATTCGGCGAGTGCGGATCGGTCAACTGATCGATGTAACGATCGAGGGCCTGTTCGCGTTCGGGCGAGCGCCGCAACTGGAGCCACAGGTGCTCCATCGGAAAGCTGTCAGCGACCGGGCCGCGATCGTTGGCCGCCGTCGCTTCCGGACGCGTATTGCCCGCCAGCGTGACCAGGTTGGTCTCGTTTATCGTCTCGGTGATCAGAGCGCGGGGTTGCGACACCGCCCCCACAATCTGCTGGTAACCTGGGATCGCCGCGAGGAAAATCGCGCAACACAAGAGGGTTTTCTTCCCGCGAGATGGTCGGGCGCCCTTGGTTGCAGAAGTAAAAGCCATCTCAGCATATAATACGCTTGGCGTTGCAGAAACGGTACGCGACGACTAAGTGGCTCCCGCTCCTGCCTCGCCGCCGGCAACTGGCGCGGGCGTCGTCACGAATGCGATCGCGCCCGTCAGACCGCCCACCATCGTCGCCGCAAACCACAGCAGCCCTAGCGCGATCGCGTCCTCTTTTCGCATTCCGGCCATCCCGAACAGCACCAGGTAGGCTGATTCGCGAATCCCCAACCCATTCAGCGTCAGCGGCAGACTTGCAAACACGTTCGCAATCGGAACGCACAGGATAAACAGCGAGAGCGGCACTGCCAGGCCAAGTCCTATCGCCAGAATGTACTGGCACACGGCCAGCCCGATTTGCAGCACAATCGACAGTGCGATCGCCGGAATCAGCGCCGCGGGATTATGCAGGTACGGCGCGACCAGGCCGCCCGCGCGGCGGATAGATCGTGGCATCAGATGAATCAGGCGCGCGACCAGCGGCGATGCGAGAAATCCCGCCATCGCGATCGCACCGACCGCGACCGGCGGCGTGATGACCGAGCGCGGGAGCGGCGCGAAGTTCAGGAACATCGCCGCGATCGCCGCCAGCCAGAACAGGCTGATCAAGCCCACGGCGCGAACCGCAACTACCGACGCGATCGCCTCGCCCATCCTGCCATGGCGCCGTCCGAGATAGACGGATCGCGCCGCATCGCCGCCGAGCAATCCCGGCACGAACAGATTCGTGAACATGCCGACGAATATGTAGGCGAGAAACTCGCAGTAGCGGCCGTGAACTTTCAGCAGAGCGGCCAGCAGCCGCCATCGATACGCACACATCGCCTGACCTGCGAGGTAGAGTGCGACGGCTGCGGCAAAGCAGCCCGGACGCTCGCGGCTGAGGATTCGAAAAATCGGCCGCGCGTCGTAGTGCGCCAACAAGCCGGCAACCACCGCCACTCCCAACCCCGCCCGTATCGCAAACGCGCGATACGGATGCGCTGGCCGGGCGGCAGATGCAACCGCGGGCGCCGATGCGGCCTGCTCAGTTGAAGGTGATTGGTTCACGGCGGGAGATTCTTTCACGTCGGATAATTGCGCGCTTCTTTCCTTCGATTGCGATCACGTCGAAGTCGCCAAAGCGCTCCTTCATTCGTGCGAGATCGCCGGCGTCGAGCACGATCACGACACGGCCCGGCTGCTCCCATCGCCGAAACATCCGCTCGTCACTATTCAGGAACCACTCGCGCGCGTCCGGGTCCAGGCGCGAGCCGAAGTCGAGTTCGGTGCGCCCGCCGACCAGGACGACACGGCGGCGATTGTAGAACGGTAGCGACTGAACGTAGCGATGGTAACAGATAATGGCCGCGTCAGGCGCCGCCTCGGCAATGGTGCGGCTGAGTCCGGCGTATGAACGCATCGGCTCGGCCTCCAGCCGGGCCCATCCGCCCGCAATCAACGCAAGCGCGAGCGTGACGACGATCGCCGCGAGTCCCGCGGGATTGCGGCGCGCAACGAATATCGACATCGTGACCGCGCCGCCGGCCACCAGGATCGCGCCGATCGCGTACATCGCCGGCCGCGCCGCCATCACGTACGGAGTGCGAAATTGCGGCGCCGCGATCGCCGCGACGATCACGCCGGCGCCCAACAGCGCAAGCATCGGGCCGCTCTCGATGAGTATCCGGGAATCCGGCGGCCCAATTGCGGCGCGCGAGTCTGCGGGCGGCCATGCGCATGCCACGAGTCCGTCGGCGATCAACACGGCCAGCGGAGGAACGGCCGGCAGGATGTACGGGATAAGCTTCGCAGTCGCGCACGAGAAGGCGACCACGGTGACGCCCGCCGCGACCATGCAGAAGCTTCGCGCCGGGTTACGCGGGGCCGCGCGCCAGGTGAGGAACGGTACGAGCAACGACCATGGCAGCAGTCCGACGGCGAGCACCGGAAGGTAGAAGTAGAACGCTTCGCTGTGGCTGTAGTTGGAATCGAACACGCGCCTGAGATGCTCGCCGACGAAGTAGAAATCGAAGAAGCCCGGCTCGCGTATGGTCATCGCGATAAACCACGGCGCCGCGATCAGAAGCGTGAGCAAAAGACCCGGTATCGCGCGGAATTTCGCGATCGCGCCGCCCAGTTCGCGATTGAACGCGAGCCAAAGCAGCATCGAGAGAATTGGGATCGCCGCACCCACGGGCCCCTTGGTCATGACGGCCAGACCCATCGCGACGTACGCGATCCAGCACCATCGGCCGCCTTCATCCCAGTGGAGATAAAGCGAAAAGGTCGCGATCGTCACCAGCGCCGTGAGCATCATGTCGGTCGTGAGCACCTGCGCCATCAACGCGTATAGCGGAATCGTGGCGAGGATGGCGGCGGCAAGAATCGCGTGGCGGCGCCCGAACGCGCGAAGCGCGAAGAGGTAAGTCGCGAGTATTCCGGCGATTGCGGACAGTGCGACGGGGAGCCGCGCGGCAAATTCCGACACTCCGAAGATCCAGAAAGAGAGCGTAGTCAGCCAGTAGAGCAGCGGCGGCTTTTCGACATAGGCAACATAGTTGAGATGCGGCACGAGCAGATTGCCGCTTTGCAGCATCTCGCGCGCAATCTCCGCGTAGCGCGCCTCGTCGGGCTCCCAGAGACCGAATGAACCGAGATGAAACAGGCAGACCGCAAGCGAGAGCGCGACGATTGCACCGACGTCGTACGCGATTGGCGTTGCAGGCCATCGCGGCGCCGACGGTGGGGCGAACGGCGGCGAAGAGTTATCGTTGCGAGCGATCCCGGACACGAGGATTGAGTCTAACGTGCCGGGACGGCGGCTAATAGCCGAGCGCGCCGCCGCCCTTGCGCGGATCGAACGCGCCACGGAAATTTCCCGGTGCGATAGTGATCGCACCGACCGCTCCGAGCGCGGGCACGAGCTTGAGTTTGTAGCCCATCTGCTCGAGCGCGCTGCGGGTCGCCGCGGGCATCGCTTCTTCAACGAGCACGACATCGGGCGCGGCCTGCTCGTGAATTCGCGGCTCCGCGACGGCGCTGGCGGGGTCAAGATGGAACGCAAGGATGTTGAGCGTGACCTGCAATACGCCGCTGACGATGGTTGGACCGCCGGACCCGCCGGTGGTCATGACGGGCAGGCCGTTCCTGGTGACGATTATCGGCGTCATCGACGAGAGCGGGCGCTTGCCGGGCCTGACCTCATTGGCGCGCTCGCCTTCGAGGCGATACGCGTTGGGCACGCCGGGCGCGACGGCGAAATCGTCCATCTCATCGTTGAGGATGATGCCGAGCGCCGGCACGCTCAGCTTGGCGCCGAACACGGTGTTGATGGTGGTGGTCAGCGCAACGACGTTGCCGTCCTTGTCCGCGACCAGCAGATTCGACGTGCCATGATCGTGCGCAGGCGCCGGCGGCGGCGGCGGTGACTTTCTGTGCAGAGCACGCTCGCGCAATTCCTGAATGTGGGCGTCGGTCAGCAGCCGCTCGATCCGGATGCTTGCGAAAGATGGATCGGCGTATTGCTCCCGATCGACAAAACCCTGACGCAGCACTTCGATCAGACGCGCCAAGTACGGTGGCGAGTCGGTGCCCAGCCCGGGGAGATGCCCTGATTCGAGCGCCCCGAGCATTTCGAGGACCACGCCGCCCGACGACGGCGGCGGCATCGCATAGATTTCATAGCCCTCGTAGCGGCGGTGAATGGGGTCGCGCCAGACGGGACGATAGTTGGCAAGGTCGGCGTCGCCGATCAGCCCGCCGTGCGCCTTCATGAACGCGGCGAGCGCGGATGCGACTTGGCCGTGATAGAAATTCGCGACCGGATCGTCACCGAGGTGTCTGAGCGTCGCGGCGAGATTCTTTTCGACGATCATGTCGCCGGCCTTGGGCGCGGAGCCGTCGGGTTTCAGGAAAACCTGGCTCAGTCCGGGATCGTTTTTTAGCTTCGGGGCGAGCCGTGCGATTTCGCCCGCCAGATGCGGGCTCGCGGCGAAACCGCCGTCGGCGAGCTTCTCCGCGGGCGCCGCGATTTGCTGAAACTTCATGGTGCCGAAGCGCCTGAGCGCGGCGTCGATGCCCGCGACCTCACCCGGCACGCCGACCGCCAGGACGCCGTCGCGCGCCAATTCCTCGTCGGGCTTGCCGTTGCGAAGGTACATGTCGGCACGGGCTTGAAGCGGCGCGGTTTCGCGAAAATCGAGCGCGTAGAAAGCGTGGGTCTTCGCGAGGTAGATCAGCATGAAGCCGCCGCCGCCAATTCCGCACGCGGCAGGATTGGTGACGCCCACTGCCAACGCGGTAGCCACGGCAGAATCGACGGCGTTGCCGCCGTGTTTGAGTATCTCGACGCCGGCGCGCGCGGCGTCCTCGCTTTCCGACACGACCATTCCATGGACGCCGACTGCGGAGGTATCGCGAGCCGTGGCGGTGGCGTCGGAGGGCGCCGCAACGAACATCGCGATCGCGAGTGCGACCGAGACAGCCGTCGCGCGCGAACAATCGGCCCAAAGTTGAATCCGGCGTGGCATCGGCATCACGGCTTTACTAACAGCCATCGCCGACGGATGAAAGGACGGTCGAATGGAATCGCGGGCCGTTAGATTTCACGGTTGGGAAGTGCTTTGATCGCAACCTAACCGGAGGGAAAAGATGGACTTCGCCGAAATCATCTACGACAAGAAGGATCGCGTGGCCACGGTTACGATGAACCGGCCCGCGAAGATGAACGCGTGGACGCCAAAGATGGGCGCGGAGATGCGCACCGCGATGCTGGATGCCGAGCGCGATCCGTCGGTCGGTGCGATAATCGTCACCGGTGCGGGACGCGCGTACTGCGCCGGCGCCGACATGGGTGATCTGTCGCATGTCGCCGCGGGAACTGCGTCGGCGCGCGGGGCCGTGGTGCAGGATCAATGGCTGAGCGCGCAACGCGCCGATTACCGGACGTCGTACTCGTGGCCGCTGGCGCTCAACACTCCGGTGATTGGCGCGATCAATGGCGCGTGCGTGGGCCTGGGCTTCACCACCTGTCTGTACCAGGACGTCAGGATCGCGTCGGACAACGCGCGGATGGGATTGATCTTCACGCAGCGCGGGCTTGCGATCGAGCACGGCAGCAGTTGGATGTTGCCGCGAATCGTCGGCCTGGCGCGGGCGATGGAACTGGCGGTTACGGGCAGGCTGGTGGATGCGAACGAGGCGCTCGAGATGGGGTTGGTCAGTCGCGTCGTGCCGCAGGACAAGCTGATGGCGACGGCGCGCGAGATCGCGTCGGGGATCGCGAGCAAATGCTCGCCGCTCGGAGTCGCGCAGGCGAAGAAGATGATCTACCAGCATCTGTTCACCGATCTCGCCACGGCCGTGCGCGACGATGATGCCTCGATGGAGATGATGACGCGTTCGGAAGACTTCAAAGAAGGCGTGAAGGCGTTTTTGGAGAAGCGCGCGCCGAAGTTCACCGGCAAATAGCGGCGAGGTCGCGGCAACCTAATCCCCTTCCCTCGCGGGAGCGGGAACCAACGCGGGGTGGCTACTTGTCGAGCGGGTGCTTGAACTTGCGATCGGGATGACGAATCGTAAGCACCGGGCAGGACGACTTCTGGACCACGCGTTCGGCCACGCTGCCCATCAGCACGTGCGCCAATCCGGTGCGTCCGTGGGTGCCGAGCACGATCAAATCGGCGTTCTCGCTCTGGGCCGCGCGCAGAATTTCCATGAACGGAGAACCAACTTTGAGCTGGACCTTGACCTTGAGTCCACCCTCGCGCAGCTTGCCGGCAATCTTGTCGAGCTCCTTCTGCGCGAGCATCCGCTGCTCTTCGGCAATCCGGCCCATCGCGCCAACGTCCATCGCCGGGCCCAGTTCCGGCGTCATCATTACCGGCGCAAGCGGCTGATCGACATGCACCAGCACGATCTCGGCCGAGAACTTGACAGCGATCTCCTGGGCGAAGGTAAGCGCCAGGGTCGAGTCTTCGGAGAAATCGGTTGCGGCGACAATTTTTGAAAAGGTTGGCACAAGGCAACCATAACGCCGTGACGGCAATCGTGGCAAGGGATGGATGCGGCTGCGTGCGGACTCGACCGGCGCGGTAGCGCTGCATTACAATTTACCCAAAATCGTGGGAAACTGAGACGCTATGGCTACCAGCCGCGGATTTGGGATTGCGGACTTCGAGCGCGCCTTCAACGAGTTCTTCGACGAAATGTTGATCGACCGATGGAAATGCGCAGCGCCCGCCCTTGAATTCGAACGCGCGCAGGTCATCGACCGTGGCGATCGTTACGAGGTGCGAGTCGCGGCGGTCGGCGTCGATCCCGCAAAGATCCAGGCCGAAGTCTCGGGCCAGCGGCTGGCGGTTCGCGTGCCGGACAAACTGGGCGGGACGCTCGAGAGTTCATTTTCGTTCTCCGACTCGATCGACGGCGAAGCCTCGACGGCGAAGTGGTCCGAAGGCACGCTGGTTATCACTCTGCCGAAAAAGAAAGGCCGGCGAATCGCGCTCAAGGATTCGTGATCGCGCGCCGCGAATGCCGCTACCAATATGACTGACAAGGGCGACCTCATCGCTACCGACGCCAGCGCCGCGCTGATTCACGTACCGCCGCCCGCGGAGCTCGACGCTTCCGAACTCAAGGGGCAGGTGCCGCTCGACGCAGTTTCACTGGAGCGCGCCGCGTCCAGCGATGGCGACCTCGAGCTGTTTGGCCAGAGCCGCGCGCTTGACGCAATACGGCTTGCGATCGGAATCGACGCGGCCGGCTACAACGTTTTCGTAAGCGGCCTGCGCTCGCGCCATGAGCGCGAATCGGTCCTGCGCCTGCTCGGCGAAAAGGCCGCGACGATGCCGACGCCCGGCGATTGGGTGTACGTAAACAATTTTCGAAATCCCGAATCTCCGGTCGCCATCTACCTGCGGCCGGGCCAGGGGGTTGAGCTGCGCGCGCGGATGACGGAGTTGATCGGCTTTGTGCTCGAGCAGTTGCCGAAAGCGTTCCGGCGCGAGGACTTCGATCAGGAGCGCGCGGCGCTGCGCGACAAGTACAACAAGCGCGCGCAGGAACTGTTCGGAAATCTGGAGACGCGCGCGCGCGAGCGCGGCTTTGCGATCCAGAGCACACCGACCGGACAGGTGATATTCATCCCGCTGATCGAGGGCAAGATGCCCGAGTCGCCCGAGGCGCTCGGCAAAGCGATGGCGGCAAAGACTGACGCCGAGCGCGAGCAACTGGCGAAGGTGCAGGGCGAGCTGCAGGACGAACTGGGCACGTTGATGGTCAGGCAGCAGGAAATGATGCGCGAGCTGATCGACGACATCCGCGCAATCGAGCGCGCGTTCGCGGCGCGGCTGATCACGCCGTCGATTGAAGAGTTAAAGCATCACTTTAATAGTCCCGCGGTCGAAGCCTACCTCAATGAAGTCGCCGAGCACATGCTCGGCAATCTCGATCGCTTCCGCGAAGCGCCGGCTGAGCAGGGCCCAAGGCCTGCCGCGGCAATCGAGGACGGCGCGCGCTGGTTCGACTACCAGGTCAACGTGATGGTCGATAACTCGGCCACGCGCGGAGCGCCGGTGGTGCTTGAGGATGCGCCCACGTATCGCAACCTGTTCGGGACGATCGAGCGGTGGATCGACCCGCTGGGGCGGTCGGGGACCAACTTCACGCGGATCATAGGCGGATCGTTTCTGAAATCGCACGGCGGTTTCCTGGTCTTCGATCTCGAGGATGCGGCGGTCGAGCCCGGCGTCTGGAAAACGCTCAAGCGCAGCCTCAAGTCGGGGCGCATGACGCTGGAGACTTTCGAGCCGCTGCCGTTTTTCTCGATGAGCGGACTGAAGCCCGAACCGATCGAGATTCACAACAAGGTCGTGGTGCTGGGCGGCGCGTATCTTTACAACCTGCTTTACTTCTACGAGCCGGACTTCGCGCACCTGTTCAAGGT
>VFSW01002402.1_pt1 | contig 28252 bp, 29 predicted proteins | sample 5358111 | NCBI WGS metagenome assembly VFSW01 (sample SAMN11554181, study PRJNA540505) | mine drainage metagenome | isolation source: sediment from site ElyBrook_90M | place: USA: Ely Copper Mine, Vershire, VT | collected 2017 | reverse complement strand
GTAATATAGATTATGATAAAAGGTTTTTACGGGCGTATAACGTTTTTATTTTGATATAAGTAGATGGCATGGCGGACAAAGAAGCGCTTAAGAGAAAACTTGAGGAGCTGGAAAAGGAGTACAGCGGGACAAAGTACAATAAAGCTACAAACAAGCATTTGGGCATACTCAGGGCGAAGATATCCGACATAAAGGAGCAGATGGAGAAGAAATCGGGGAAGAAGGGCGCCGGGTTCTCGGTGAAGAAGAGCGGAAATGCGACGATATGCATGGTTGGATTCCCGAATGCCGGAAAGTCTTCAACTCTGACAGCGCTTACGGGGGCGGAATCTAAAGTCGCAAGCTATGAATTTACAACACTTGACGTGATTCCGGGAACGCTCGACTACAACGGAGCAAAGATACAGATATTCGATTTGCCGGGGATTGTGGCTGAAGCGCATCTGGGAAAGGGCAGGGGACGTGAGGTGATAGGCGTGATGAGGAATGCAGATTTGATTCTTTTTGTCGTTGATATTAATACATATGCTGATGTTTTCCAACTTATCGAGGAGCTTAGGCTTTCCAAGATACGGGTAAATGCAAGGAAGCCGCAAGTGAGGATAGAAACCAGAGATTCCGGAGGAATCACACTGTCATCTGGGCATGGCTCTGTGCCTGACAAGGAATTTATCATCAATGCCCTTAACCTTCGCAAGATATTCAACGCGAATGTTTACCTGAGCGGGGATTGTTCCGAGGATGAATTCAATGACTTCGTACGCGGCAGCGTCATGTATGTAGGGGCAGTGGTAGCACTGAATAAGATTGATATGAAGCAGAAGGGGGAAGTTGACAGGGTTGCTTCTGAAATAAGGGATAAGACCGGTATGAAGGTTGTTCCGATAAGCGCAGAGCGCATGACCAATGTGGAGAAGCTTAAGGAAACGCTGTTTGTTTCCCTGGATCTGATGCGCATATACCTTAAGCCGAGGTCAGGCGCTGCTGACGTTGAAAAGCCGCTGGTGCTCCCGAAAGGCAGCGTGCTACTGGATGTCGCGAAAAAGGTAAACTCGAAAATTGCAAAGGACGCGGTTTATGCTTATGTGACAGGGCCGAGCGCAAAGTTCAGGAGTCAGCGCATGGGCATGGACCATTTGCTGCTTGACGGGGACATAGTAACCCTGGTCTACAGGAAATAGCATATCAATAAATCTTTTTCTTTGCAGATAGCTATGTTGCCATGCCGATAAAATACTGGGAGTACGAAGACGCGCCGCTTAAGGAAAAGCTAAAGGACATAAGCGTAAAGCATGTTGCAAAGATATATTTTGAGAACGAGACGAAGGCTTACAGGTTTGCGCGTGCCCTTTATGAAGTGAAGGAAAGGAAGGAGCTGCGGTTGAGGGACTGCCCTGAAGACCTGCCGCAGGCGACATGGAAAAGGTATCTTGACTTTGGAGTGACTGTAGGAATACTGAAGCATGAGGCAGGGGCGTACAGCTTCACTGATAGGTATTCCAAACCTTTGAAGAACATAGCCGTATACATAACGGAATGGATAAATACGCCGAAACAAGAGGACCTTGGCATAATATTCGCAAGCGCTAAGACAGGAAGGCAGAAGAAGCGCGGCGGAAAGGGCGCAGTAAATCAGGAATGATGGAATTTGCCATCTAAACGTAGTACCATAAAGTGCCGTATTCGCTGTCTTCGATTTTCAGTTTGTAGTTTGAAAGAAGTTTTTCCCTTATTTCATCTGATTCCTTGTATTTCTTTTCCTTCCGCAGCCTGCCCCTTTCAGAGATGAGCCTCGCCTCTTCGTTTCCTAGCGCCTTCTTGTATTTCTCATCCTCGAATATGCCGATTATCGATGCTGTTTCAACTACTTTCTCAATAGCTTTTTTCTTTGCAATAGCGTTTACCTCTGCGTTGGTCTCAGCGATTTTCCGCAAATCCCCTATTGCAGACTGAAGTTTTGAAATTGCAAGCGGAGTGTTGAAATTATCGTCCATAGACTCTGCAAATTCCTTTTCCATAAACGCAACTACTTCGTCTATTTCGCTTGCAGAATCTTCCATGTTCGATTCTTTTGCATTGTAGAACAGGCTGAAAGATGACCTCAGGAAGTATAGCAGCTTTGAAGCTTCCTCGAGGATGTCTTCCTTGTAGTCCATGTCCTTTATGTAATGGGTCCTTGCAACCATCATCCTTATGGTTTCAGGGTCGTATTTCTGCAGCGCCTGTTTTATCGTGACGAAGTTCTTCAGGCTTTTTGACATCTTCTCAGAACCTACGTTCAGGGTCCCTGCATGGATCCAGTATTTTACCATAGGCTTTACGCCAAAAGCTGCTTCTGCCTGTGCTATCTCGTTCGTGTGGTGCGGGAATATCAGCTCGCGGGCACCGCCGTGGATGTCGTACTGCGGTCCGAAAAGCACGTGGGTTATCGCAGTGTCCTCTATGTGCCAGCCAGGCCTTCCTTCAAGCGGCTTTTTGCTGCCGTTTATCTTGATCTCTATCTTCCATGACGGTTCTCCGGGTTTCGCTGCTTTCCATAAAGCGAAGTCGTATTCATGCTTTTTCCCCTGCTTCGGCTCTATCCTGTGTTTTTCCAGTTCGTCCAGCTTTATTCCCGACAGTTTTGTGTAATCCTTGAACTTGGCGACATCATAGTATATGTCATTGTCAAGCTCGTATGCATAGCCCTTGTCTATAAGCAACTGTATCTGGGCAGTTATCTCTTCTATGTAATCATGCGACCTTGGGTATTTGTCTATGTTCTTTGTCACGCCGAGTTTCCCCATATCTTCAAGCAGGCTTTTTTCATAGATCCGTGACAGCTCCTCTGGAGAAATCCCTCTCTCATTCGCCCTGTTGATTATCTTGTCCTCTACATCAGTTATGTTCTGGACGTAGTTCACCTTGTAACCTGAATGCCGCAGCCACCTGACTATTATGTCGTAGTTCACGTATGCCTTTGCATGCCCCAGGTGCGCATCGTCGTATACCGTCTGGCCGCACACGAAGAAATTTATCTTGTCACCGCTTATCGGAACAAGCTTCTCGCTGCTCCTTGACAGTGTGTTGTATACAGTGATGTCCCTTGCGCTCATTTTATCAGCCGTTTCCAGGCAGTGTGACGTTCGTAATTATGCCTGGGGTGAGGACTGGGCTCGCGCCTATGTAGAAATCGCCTATGCTGATGTACGAGTATTGCGATTGCGTTGAAGCCTGAACGTCTGCTACAACTCTTACGCTCACGTTCTGGCACAGGACGGGAGCGAGGCTTATGCTTCCATTCATGAATGTGGTGAAGTAGTTGGGGGTGATCGAGCCGTTGAATGTGTTGAAGTGCACTATTTCCGCAACTGAATTGCCTGAAAGTATCTCTACGTATATGCCTTTGTTCTGCGGCGATTCAATCTGGAAGTTGAGATATAGCTCTTTTGCCTTGAACTGCCCTGAAGTCAGATTGCCAGATCCAGGGAGGAAGCCGCTTGTGAAAGTTGATGCTGCGAATCTACCACTGTACCCTGACCATGGAGCCCCGTAGTACTGCGTGTTATTGTTTGCATACGTCAGATTGAGCGGCCCTTTGCCGAATGCCTTTCCTGAAACGTTCCATCCTTCATAAGTGCCTGTTGAGAAGTTGCCATTGTATAATGGGAATGTCTGCGGAGTCCTCGGTACGCAGAATTGGTATGCCGTAGTTACAGGCTGGGTTGTCTGCACGGTTGTTGATGTAGCCTTTGTAGTTGTGGGTGTGCTTGTAGGATGTATCACGTTTGTTATAATGTTGGCGCCGTTGTTGTTTTCAAAGAAGAATACTGCTGCCATTACAGCGATGATTATTATGACAAGATACACAATCGGTTTCTTTTTCATGCAAACACTACTGATTTGATGCAACTGTTTATAAATGGTTTCTGCGATAAATTTAATAGATATTTGCTTTAATTAGATTCTGCATTTAGAAGCGATTCATGGTGCTCATTTGGGAAGTATACCTAGGAAATGGAAAAAGAAGGGAAGGATGCGCTGGAAATGGGTAAAGAAGAGAAGGAAGAGAATAAGGAGAGCGCAGAAGAGAAGGGTAGGGGACCTCTGACCCTATGCTTTGCATAAATTTCATACATGGCTTAGCTAGGCGAGCGTCCTTCTCTGGTACCTGCCCCTTTTCTTTATCTCCTTCAGTTTTGAGAGCACTTCCTTGTGGCTCTTTGCCTTTGATGAATAGCCGCGTACGAAGTCAGCATACTGGCTTTTCGAGACGGACCTCTCCATAAGAAGCATGTCGAGCGCCTTTTCCTCTGCACTGCTGGAGAAGCTGCCTAAGCCGAAATCTATTATCGCAGGACCTTTTTTTGTAATAAGTATGTTTGCAGCCGTGAAATCACCATGGACTATGCCGTTGTTGTGGATCATTGCAAGATGTAATCCGATTTTGAATAAAGAATTGATCGGCGCGCGCGTGTCCTTCAGGAGTTTGCCATCAAGCTTCTCCATGAATATCGAATACTTGCCTACTGCGGCTACGGCCGGCGCCGCTGCGCCTGCTGAGAGCGCAGCTGCCATTAGCTTTGCCTCTTTCTTTGTCCTGCTCGTCCTTATCTGCTCGTCGAGCTTCTGCTCCCTGTAATCCTTCCTGTTCCTTAATTTGACGAGCATGCTGATGCCGTTGATCTCAGTCTCGTATATCACTGCCTCTGCGCCTTCGCTTATCTTTTTCATAAAATAGCGTCCTCTATCCTGTATTTCTGCTCTATGCTGCAGTCCTGAATCCTTGTGCCAGTGTTCCTTTGAAGAAGTTCCTCTGCGACAAGGGCTATCATCGCGCCGTTGTCCGCGTTGAACTGGTCTTCAGCATAGCCGAATTTTATGCCGTGCTCTTCTGCCATCAAGCTGAGCGCACGCTTCAGCCTTTTGGATTGCGCAACTCCGCCGCACACGCAGAGCTCTTTTGAACCGGTGAGAAGAAGCGCCCTTTCAGTCGCTTCCGTAAGCATCGCAAACGCGGTTTCCTGCACTGAGAAGCAGATGTCGCTTGTGCTTTCAGCGCCTTTGAGCTTTGAAGCATGGGTCAGCAGACCTGTGAACGAGAAGTCCATGCCTTTCACAGTATACGGCATTGTCATGTATCTGCCATTTTCCGCAGCTTTTTCTATCGTGGAGCCCCATGCGGGATTGAGGCCAAGGTTCCTTGCAAGCGCGTCGAGCATATTGCCTATTCCAATGTCAAAAGTTTCGCCGAGGACTTTGTAGTGCTGCCCCTGCTTTTGGAGTAGTTGGGAGTTGCCGCCGCTTACGTATAGTGCGATCGGGTTCCTGAAACCCGACATTTCCTTTGCTATCTCGATATGCCCTATTCCGTGATGCACAAGCACTATTGGGATGGAAAGCCTTTTTGCAAGCGTCTTTGCCGCTACCATTCCGATGTACAGACAGTTGCCTATGCCTGGCCCTTTCGTGTATCCTATGCCTTTTATGTCGCGGTAAGAAAGCCCTGATGCTTCGATTGCAGATGATATCACATGCGCTCCGTTTTCAGCGTGGAACTGCGCAACTTCTTTCGGTATCATCCCTGTCTTCCCTATCTTGTACATAGCCTTTTCGTTCGCAATGACCTTTCCTTTGTCGACTATCCCTGCACCGAATGTATGCGCACTGCTCTCTATGCCAAGTATCGCCATGGTTTGTAATCGGATTTTGATTTTATATTGGTTTTGCAGGGATTGCCGGTAGTTATGATGTTATTTATATATCTTGATGCAGTTTAGGATTGCATCAGCGGTGGTTTGATGGCATTTGCTATGCATAGAAAAGAGAAAGAGACTGCGATAATGATATCTGACAGGAACGTGACGGTTTCTGGAATACGTGAGAGCATGCCTGATGGATGCAGGCTTGCAAGGATCTACGAGGTTGCAAAGAGCTTCAGGAATGACGATGACTTCAGGAGGATGGCAAACACGAGAGTGGGTATGGAGTATTGGGTGGCAGACATAGGGACTAGGGACATGGGCCATCATGAAATAAGCAAGGATGGGGAATTGATAAGCATAAGCGAGAGCAGATTCAAGGAATTGACGTTTGAGAGAAGGGCGCACGTTTACCCAGGGAAAGGGCATGTTGTTGTCAGGTTCTTTGACTTTTATTTCGGCGAGCAGGCACGCGGCCTGTTCGTGGACGCGTTTGCCAGCAATTACCATGGTCCGACGTACCGCGCCGGCATGCTGTATGTGGAAGACAGAGGGACTGCGGCCAAAAATCCAGAAGTGTTTGCGAGAAAGGACTTGAGGCAGGAACTGAGAGCATAACTTTTCCTGTTTCAGTCGGATAACATGAAGTCGTTTATCCTTATGCGTTTCTTTGCCTCGTTGTGCTCCTTCAGGAACTTGTTTATCCTCATCGCAAGGTCCTTCTTGTGCTCCCCTGCGAGCAACGTCCCTTTTCTTTCCCCGTCGAATATCTTCTTCAGTTTCTTGTCGTCAGGCTCGAACATGTATCTGTAATACTGGCATACGGCGCATTTGTCAGGGTTGCCGCCCAGCTTCTTCTGCAGTTCAGCTGTGGACTGCTGCCCTGTAATCGCCTTGTTGACTTTCTTTATCACCGTCGCTTCGTCGTCTGCCAGGTATATCGTGCCGCTTGGATCGCTTGCAGACATTTTCGGGTCCATTGACAAAGAAGGCATGAATTTCGACAGCAAAGCGGCAGGTTTGTAATAACCGAGTTTTGATATTGCATTCCTTGCAACCCTGAAGTGGACGTCTTGGTCGACTCCCATCGGTATTAAACATGGTACGTTCTTTCCTGCCTCGACAGATTTGAGGAACGCAGGCACGGCCTGCAGCGAAGTGTAGAAAAGCGCGCCTATGTTCGTGTCGCTGCCGAAGCCGAACGCGTCCTTTATTATGGAATAGGTTATGTACTTCGATACCCTCACAGCCTGCTTGTACAGCGTCTTTGCATACTCGGTGTCGAGGAATATCTTTGTCTTTTTGCTGTCGAACCCTAATGCGGCTATGTCGAGCGCGTCCCCCATCGCAAGTCTGCGGCCGTTCTCGAGCGTGAATTCTGGATTGCGCTTCACAAGGAACTTCTCCTCGTCAGGAATCATTATCAGCACTTCGGCACCGAACCTGTCCTGCAGCCATTTTGCCATCTGGAACTGCATAGTCTGCGCAATAGTCATGCCTCCTGAAGGGGCTATTCCGGTGTACACGTAGAATTTATCTCCCTTCTCGTACTGGTCAAGGAGCCATTCGAGATCCCTACACGCGAAATACAGCCCGCGGCGCATCATGAAGTTGCTCGCTCCTGCTATGCCATCGAATCTTGCCAGAAGCTTCTCGTCAAGATGCCTCAGTCCGAAATCAGTTATGAGCTTGCTGTAATCCACGTCTCCTTTTACCTCATAAGGCGTTACTTTTTGCATCAGAATGACCAGCGTTTATACTTTATTCACAATGCCATTATTAATTATTATTGTGCGGACGCATTTTGTATGGCTTGCACGAGGTTTTGCGGACGCGTGCGGAAGATACAAATGTATATAAACCTTTTCATTTAATAAATAGCGGAAGTGGCTGTGCTAGTCTCTACTCTTCGTGTTTATAGGTGTATGTTTGCCAGATAGGAGCGACCACGTTATTGTCCCAAAACACAGATTGATTACTGAAAAGGAGGTGAAGGAGCTCCTTGAAACGCTCGACCTGAAGAAGGACAATCTCCCGCGAATATTCGACAGCGATCCGCAGGTGAAGATACTAAACGGAAAAGTGGGCCAGATCGTGGAGATAGACAGGATTGAAGGCGGAGTCAAGGTGCCTTACTACAGGCTTATCACAGAGGCTTGATCCTATGGATAACAAAAGCGTTTTATTGGAGTCTTATTTGGACACTATGCCGCTTATCTCGCACCAGGTGGAGAGCTACAACAGGTTCGTGAGCCAGGGTATTCAGAAAGTGGTTGACAGGCAGAATGTGGTGCAGCCGAGCGTAGAGGGCTTTTCATTGAAGCTGGGCAACATAAGGCTTGACAAGGCCTCTATAATAGAAGCTGATGGTTCTCGCAGGCAGATAATGCCGAACGAGGCGAGGCTCCGCAATCTCACTTATTCAGCCCCTATATTCATAGAGGTAGTGCCGGTGATACGGGGCATCGAGAAGAAGGCTTCCTTTGGAGAAGTGTTCATCGGAGAATTGCCGATCATGGTGCGCAGCGACCTGTGCTACATAAAGACAATGTCGAAGCAGCAGCTTGTCGAAGAAGCTGAAGACGCTGAAGATCCAGGCGGCTATTTCATAATTAAGGGCGTGGAGCGCGTGCTCATAGGGCTTGAGGACATTGCGCCGAACCGCGTCATAACTACAAAGGGCAAGGGCGGAGACAAGGTCAACAGCGTCGTGTTTTCTACCGCGCCTGGTTTCAGGGCAAGGTGCGTAGTCGCAAGGAGCCAGAACGGCATATTTGCAGTTGAATTCCCTACAATCTCGAAGAGCATAAACCTGATACTGCTGCTCCGTGCACTTGGCATGTCCGAAAAGGAACTTGTGAAGCATAGCTCGGATTCACTCGCATTCAGGAACGACCTTATGCTCAACCTTGAGGTCAGCGACTTCAAGAACTTAACTCAGGCAGAGGCTATTGCAGAGCTTGGAAGGATGGCCGCTCCGGGCCAAGCGCCAGAGTACCAGCTTTCAAGGGCCGAGACGCAGATAAACAACTATCTGCTGCCGCACATAGGCGAAACCGCAGAAGAGAAGATGAGGAAGGCAGATTATCTCATAACGATGGCAAGGAAGGCTACGATGGTAGGCAACAAGCTCGCGCGTGAAGACGACAAGGACCATTATGCGAACAAGCGCATAAAGTTCGCAGGCGAACTCATGGAGGACCTTTTCACTTATGCATTCAGATTCTTTGTAAAGGAAGTCAAGTACCAGATAGAGCGTACAAGCGCCAGGGGGAGGAAGCTCAGCATACAGTCGATCATAAACCCGGACACAATAACAGAAAGGATATCATATGCGATGGGAACAGGCACGTGGGTCGCAGGCCAGACAGGAATATCGCAGGTCCTTGACCGCACGAATTTCTCAAGCGCTTACACGCATTTGCGCAGGATAAAGTCGCCGCTGGCGAAGAAGCACCCGCACTTCAAGGCAAGGGAGGTGCATGGCACGCAGTGGGGCAAGATATGCCCGTCTGAAACCCCCGAGGGCCAGGAAGTTGGTCTGACGAAGTACCTTGCACTGATGTCAAGGGTTACAGTAGGCGCGGAGGAGTCGTCTTTTGAGGGCAAGCTTGAAGGGCTCAGGAAAGAGACAAAGTGATCGTATGCCGAAGGAAAAAATTACTCATGTTTATCTGAACGGAAGAGACATAGGGTACGTAGACGACCCTGTGAAGTTCGTCAAGGAGGTCCGCGAGTCAAGGAGGAAGGGCATGGTTTCAGGAGAGGTCAATATCGCGCATTATGAAAAGCAGCATTATGTCAACATAAACAGCGACAGGGGGAGATTGAGGAAGCCTTACGTAATAGTTGAACAGAAGCAGTCGAAGCTGACCCCCGAAGTCATTGAAAAGCTCAAGAACAAGGAGATAAACTTCAATTACCTCTTCAGGAACGGCATTGTGGAATATCTTGATGCTGAAGAGGAAGAGAATGCGCTAGTCGCGTTCAAGGAGAAGGACATCACAGATGCGACAACTCACCTTGAAGTCGATATTGCATCGATCTTCGGGTTCACGGTAAGCACTTCGCCGTACCCTGAGCACAACAGCATAGCCAGGCAGGCAATGCTTTCTAATTTCATAAAGCAGTCTCAGGGGCTGTTCGCGATAAACTTCAACCAGAGGTTCGACTCTAGGAGCTACCTGCTGTTCTATCCTCAGGTGCCGATAGTGAGCACAGTGTCATACAGGAAGACAGGGATACAGAAGCACCCGAGCGGCCAGAACCTCGTGGTCGCGCTTTCCACTTATTATGGATACAACATGCAGGACGCAGTGGTGCTTAACAGGGCTTCTGTGGAGCGCGGCGTCGGAAGGTCGTTGTTCTACAAGACCTATTCCGATGAAGAGAGAAGATATCCTGGAGGGCAGAGGGACAGGCTGAAGGTTCCTCCGGCGACTGCTGAAGGATACATGGGTGAGCATTTCTATTCAAAGCTCAGCGACGACGGAATTATAGAGCCTGAAATGGACGTGGAAGAAGGGGATGTGCTGATAGGGAAGGTGTCTCCGCCAAGGTTCCTTGAAGAGAACATGGGACCGAGCGGCATAGAAGAAAAAGTCAGGGACGATTCAACAGTCCTTAAGACAGGCGAACGAGGAATTGTAGACAGCATAGTGATAACAGAGTCGCCGGGAGCGACGAAGCTCGTCAAGATAAGGGTGCGGGGGCTGAGGGTGCCTGAGAACGGCGATAAGTTCGCGAGCAGGCACGGGCAGAAAGGGGTCACTGCACTGATCGTCCCGCCTGAAGACATGCCTTTCACCGATTCAGGCATTGTGCCTGACCTTCTGCTGAACCCGCACAGCGTGCCTTCAAGAATGACTTTCGGCCATTTGCTCGAAGAGCTTGCAGGAAAGGCAGGCTCTGTGAAAGGCCAGACGATAGACGGGACCGCTTTTGCAGAAGACGGAGTGGAGAGGATGACTGAATACGGGCACATGCTCGAAGAGAATGGATTCGACAAGTACGGCGAGGAAGAGATGTACGACGGGATAACAGGATTGAAATTCAGGGCCAAGGTCTTCTCCGGAGTCGTTTACTACAACAGATTATACCACATGGTCAGCAACAAGATACAGGTGAGGAGCAGGGGCAAGGTGCAGATACTGACGCACCAGCCTACGGAGGGCAAGGCTAGGCAGGGAGCCCTCAGATTCGGAGAGATGGAACGTGACGCGCTTATCGGCTACGGAGCGAGCCTGCTGCTCAAGGAAAGATTGCTCGACCAGAGCGACAAGACCACGGTATTGATATGCAAGGAGTGCGGGAACATAGGCTATTACGATCATGTGAAGAAGGCGAATGTCTGCGTGATAGACAAGGGCTCGAGCTTCGTTGAAGTGGAGATAAGCTATGCTTTCAAGGTATTGCTTGACGAGATAAAGTCGCTGCACATAATGCCGAGACTGCGTATTAAGGAGTGATGTTATGAAGACCGAAGCTGTAGACCATATAAAATTCGGCGTGATGAACCCTGAGTATGTAAAGGCTCTTGGCGTAGTCAAACTCACCGTTCCTGACACTTACAACGAGGACGGCTATCCGATAGACGGCGGCCTTCTTGACCAGCGGTTGGGAGTGATAGACCCTGGGCTCATATGCAAGACCTGCGGCGCGAGGGCGAAGTCATGCCCGGGCCATTTCGGAAGAATTGAGCTTGTAAGGCCTGCGATACATTCTGAATTCGGCAAAGTGCTGTACATGATACTGCAGTCAACTTGCAGGAACTGCAACAGACTGCTTCTTGATGATGAAAGCCTTGCAAAGTACAGGGACAGCAAGCCCATAGACGTCGAAAGCCTTGTCATAGAGGAAGGGGAGGGGCAGGAAGTGAAGAGCGCGATGCTGAAAAGGCTCAAGGACATAAAGAAGTGCGAGAGGTGCGGAACTGTGAAGAAAAAACTGAAGTTCTCGCTGCCGACTTACTTCTACGTTGACGATTACAAATTGAAGCCGAATGAAATCAAGGACATGGTCTCAAAGATAAGCAACGACGACCTTAAAATACTCGGCGTAGACGCTGAGAACAGCAGACCTGAATGGCTGATAATAGACATACTGCTCGTTCCTCCTGTGAACGTCAGGCCGTCGATAACCCTTGAAAGCGGGGAGAGGAGCGAGGACGAGCTTACGCACAAGCTTGTAGACATAATGAGGATAAACCAGAGGCTGGAGCAGAACCTGAATGCAGGAGCGCCGCAGATCATAATAGACGACCTCTGGGAGCTTCTGCAATATCATGTAACTACATACTTCAACAACGAGACCTCAAACATCCCTCCTGCAAGGCACAGGAGCGGGCGTGCGCTGAAGACCTTGACGCAGAGGCTCAAGGGCAAGGAAGGCAGATTCAGGTACAACCTCAGCGGAAAAAGAGTCAATTACTCTGCAAGGACCGTGATAAGCGTGGACCCTAACGTCGACATAGACGAAGTGGGCGTGCCGTTTGAAGTAGCGTCGAAGCTGACTGTGCCGTTCTACGTGACTGAATGGAACATAGAACATGCGAAGAAGATGCTTGCATCAGAAGGTTATCCTTCAGTGCTCAATGTGATAAGCAGGGATGGAAAGAGGAAGAGATTGATAGACACTAACAAGGAAGAGGTGCTGAAAGAACTTGTTCCAGGCGATATAATGGAAAGGCAGCTTGTGGACGGCGACATCGTACTGTTCAACAGGCAGCCCTCGTTGCACAGGGTCTCCATAATGGCCCACAAGGTGAAGGTGCTGCCAGGAAGGACGTTCAGGATAAACCTCTGCGTTGCCGCGCCTTATAATGCGGACTTCGACGGGGACGAGATGAACCTGCACGTGCCGCAGACGCTAGAAGCAAAAGCCGAGGCGAAGATATTGATGATGTCATCCGACCAGGTCTTCTCGCCGAGGGAGGGAAATGTGATAATCGGCACTGAGCAGGACGGGATAACAGGCGCATTTGCAATGACGGATGAGAATAATTACCTTACAAAGGAAGAGGCGGTGTACCTGCTGGCGCTTTCAGGGATAAATGAACTTCCAAAAGAGGCAAAGGGCGGGACTTACCGCGCACGCGATGTCTTTTCGATGCTGTTTCCAAAAGGGCTTGATTTTGAAGCGGATACAAGGCATGGCAGGATAAGGATAAAGGACGGCATGATTATTGAAGGAAGGATAGACAATGAGACGCTTGGTAGGGGCAGGAACAAGCTCTTCATGAAGATACGCGCTGATTTCGGGTTTGAAGAGCTCAAGGACTTCATCTCAAAATCTTCCAAGATGGTTTACGCATATGTGACAATGATGGGCTTCACTCTAGGGGTGAAGGAGTACGTGAACGACGTGAAGCTGATAAAGGACAGGGAGCGCATGCTTGCAGAGACCTTTGAAAGAATCAAGGCGCTTATTTCAGATTATGAGAACGGCAAGCTTGAGCCTCTCATCGGTTATACGCTTAAGAATTCGCTGGAGCGCATGATAATAGCTGAATTGAACCTTGTGAGAGACCGTGCGGGAAAGGACATACTCAAGACAAACACCAAGGGCAACACGGCAATGGACATGGTATCTTCAGGCGCAAGGGGCAACATACTCAACGTAGTGCAGATGATGATGTTCTTAGGGCAGCAGGCGACGATTTCAGGAGGAAGGATAAACCGAGGTTATGCATCAAGAAGGGCGCTGCCGCACATTGTCCCAGGAGACCTTTCACCAAAAGGCAGGGGCTTTGTGACGACATCATTCTACGGCGGCCTCGACCCTATAGACCTGTTCATGCATGCAGTAGGTTCAAGAGGTTCAGAAATTTACAAAGCGCTGCTCACGGCAAGGAGCGGATACCTGTACAGAAGATTGTCGAACGCGCTGCAGGATTATTACGTTGACATGGATTACAGCGTCAGGGACGCAGGCAACAATTTGATAGAGACGCAGTACGGCGGAGACAAGATGGATCCGATGTATACGAAGGTAGACAAGGTACGATGATATCATGGCTGAAAAGAAAGAGAATTTCCTTGTGCAGTTCGGAGAGCCTGTAGGCACGATAGCCGCGCAGTCGCTGGGAGAGCCAGGCACGCAGATGATACTGCGAACCTTCCACTATGCAGGAGTAGAGTCTACGATGTCCACTTCGGGCCTTCCGAGGATAGTAGAGTTGGTGGATGCGAAGAAGAAGCCGACGACTCCGATAACTTACATTTATCTTGACAAGAAGATCTCGAAGAGCTTTGAGAAGGTGGACGAGATGGTCAAGAAGATAAGCGAAGTAACTATGGATTCCATAGTAAGGAGGGTTGACGAGAACTTCTCGAAAGGCAAGATACGCATAATACTCAGCTCTCAGGAAATCGAGGCTGCTAGGATAACCCCGAAGTACGTCGCTTCGAAGATTGCAAAGGATTTCGGTTTCGAAGCAAACGCAGACGGCAAGATAATAGAGATAAGGATGGGCAGCAGGGACCCGAAGAAGATAAGATCAGAGCGCGTGAGGATAATGGATTCCGTAGTCAGCGGGATAGAAGGGGCAGGAAAGGTCATGATAAGGCAGGATGAAAAGACAAAGGAGTTCTACCTTGTCGCAGCAGGCAGCGACATGGAGAGCATAATAGACATAGAAGGCGTAGACTCGTCAAGGATAATGACGAATGACGTTTTTTCAGTTTACAGGCTCTTCGGGATAGAGGCTGCGAGGAACACGATAATGCTGGAGCTTTCAAAGACGCTTGAAGAGCAGAAGATAGGCGTGGACATGAGGCACCTGGCGCTCATAGCCGATGCGATGACAGCAGGAGGAAACATAAAAGGCATTGGCAGGCACGGGCTCAGCGGCGAGAAAAACTCGGTGCTTGCGAGGGCCGCATACGAAGAGACGGTGAAGCACCTTGTGCATGCTGCTGTTTATGGTGAAACCGACCACATGAACGGCGTTACAGAGAATGTGCTGATAGGCAAGCAGGTCCCTGTAGGAACGGGCACTGTGAAGCTTGCGATAAAGAAAGAGGATCTTTCAAAGATAAAAAAGAAGTAGGAGCTTATTTAAATTGTTTTATCTCTATATTATAGAATTTGCGCTTATGTTTGTTGCCGCAAAAGGTGTAAAAATGCCCCAGGATAGGCCGTTCGATCTTCTGAACAAGTCAATTGGACAACAGGTAATGATAAGGCTGAAGAACGGCACCGACATAAGGGGCAGGGTAGTCTCTTTCGACGCGCACATGAACATAGTCATAGAGAACGCTGAAGAGGTCAACAGCGGCGAGCTCAAGGCGAAGCTCAACACAATACTGCTCAGGGGAGGCAACATACTTTTCATCTCCCCTGTGTGATTTATCCTTATGGGCTCTTAGCGCAACGGTAGCGCGCCTGCATGGCATGCAGGAGGTTGCGGGTTCAAATGGCTTTTAGTCTCTCTAAATGCCTGCAAATCCCGCAGAGTCCATGAATTTTACTGCCGTATGTGTTGCCATGATACGGAGTGGTGGGAACACATATTAAACTGAGCAGCAAAAAAGGATAATATTATATATTAGGATACACATAAAGCTATTGATGTACATGGAGAAAATAATGCTTTTTGGGCCTGAGGCGGCCAGAGTTTTATCTTGATCCATTTTTGTTTCTTTTTCTGATGGCCTGATTTAACTGTGGTGGAGCAGTGCAGGTCTGAATCGCATGTGTATGTTGCAGGTGTAGGTATGCCTATGGCTATGCTGTCTATAAGGACCGATATGAATAAGGATTTGGAATTCAGGGGAGAGACTGTAAGGTTAGCCGACGGCAAGTTGAGCGTGGATAGCGAGAACGGCAGGACCTTCTTTATAGAAACAAAAAATGTTGACAATGCGTTCATAGAGGAAGGGATAGGCATACGCAAGCTCGTCCTGCATCTGGTCGCTGAACGCAGGCTTATAGGCCATGTAATCAGCCTATCGCTCTGTCAAAATCGGCTAGACTCTTGTAGTGGTGCACCTTCATCCTTCCGGAATCTATGGCCTTCCATGCCTTGGCAATTTTGTTTATCATCTTCCTGTCAGGCTCGACCTCGTCCATACGCTCTATGACTACGCTCAGCATCTTGGCTATCCTATCCAGCTTCGTGTTGAGCTGCCTGTTTATCATCTGCTGTGTCTGTGTGCCGCCCATACAAATCAACAATTATATTATGCACGTTCAAGATTTTAAACCTTTCTGGCTAAAGCTGCTCTTTGAGCCTGGTCTTTAGCCCGGCAGCGAGCTCTACCGAAAAGGCTTCATCCACTGCTTTGTAAAGCTCGTCCTTTCGGGTGTTTATGTAGGTCATGGTGGTGCTAGGGTCGCTATGCCTAGCGAACCTGCTTGAAAGCACCACATTCCCGTTGCTCTGCCTAGCGAAGCTGGTTATGGCATAGTGCCTAAGGCTGTGCGTAGTCAGCCTATGCAGCCGTCTAGGCGTCCTTCCGTATGACTCCTCGCTCTGGTCGTAGACTTCGTCCAGCTTTGCCGCTCGGACATACTCCCTGAACACCTTGCGCACATAGTTCTTCTCAAGGAATGGCTCGCCCCTGAGGCTATGCCCAAGCTCTGCGAAGAACACATAACCACCAGCCTGAGTGATCGCTTTTTCGTTCCTGTTTATGAATTCGACAGTCTGCCGAAAAAGCGGTACGGGAATGAGCATAGTATCTATTACGTGGGCTTTTTCCGTTTTCACGATTAGCTCACGTGTCTCGAACTTGATGTCCTTAACGTTCACTTTGACAGCTTCGCCTATCCTAAGTCCAAGCTGCGCTTGATACCCAAACAATAGGCGAAACTTGTCGTTTTCTATAACCTTGAAGAAGGCTTGCACCTCCTGTTCCGTGAAGCCTTTATTGAGGCTTCCATACTTAGGCGGTGCGTTGCCTCTGAACCTTCTCTTTTTGATTTGATAGAGTACGGACAGAACGTCCTTAATCTCGTGGAAACTAAGCTGCGGAAGCACCTCTTGAATGTGCTTCTTGAGTTTTTCGGGTTCGGTCTCCGTGATGGAACCGAACCGTGCTGCGTTAAATTCCTTTTGCTTGGCTTGCGAACTGAACCCGAGTTTGTCGTCGAAAATATAATTTGCTCCCACCGGGATTTGAACCCGAGTTGCAGGGTTGAAAGCCCCGCGTCCTTGGCCGGACTAGACGATGGGAGCGCTTTTTATATGTTTGCGAAAAGGTATTTTAACCCTTGTTGATATAGCATAACAGTGATTCTTTTGATAGTCTGTTTTGAGGGCATAGACGGAGCTGGCAAAGAGACGCAGGCAAAACTCCTGAAGAAGCATTTCGATTCGAAGGGTATAGAGAGCACAATAATATCTCACCCTGACTATAGCTCTGCAAGCGGGAAGCTGATCAATTATTATCTGCACAGCTCGAGAAAAACAGAGATAAGGAGCCTGTTCCTTGCCTTCGTATCCGACATTGTGAAGGATACGCAGCTGATACAGGATGCAGACAGGAAAGGGGTTGCGATACTTGACAGGTATTACCCATCGCCAATAGCATACCAGACGGCTGCTGGAATGGATAAGGACTCTGCAGAGATTATAGTGGCTGCGCTTAAGCCGCCGCAGCCTGACTTCATTTTCTATTTGGATATACAGCCTGAGGTTTCTTCTAATAGAACAGGGGGCAGGGACAGGCAGCAGGATAATTTCGAGAAGAACCTCGCATACCTTGGAGAGGTAAGGCAGAATTATCTTAGCCTTGCACATGCGAAGTATCTTGCAAAATGGACGCCGATTGACGGAAGTGCGAGCATGGCAGAGGTGCATGATGCCATAGTCTTCAACGTGAACAAGGCATATAAAAAGCTGAGAAGATGATTGTTTTTATATGATGGTGGTTTTGTGATTCTTTCAGACTATGATTTGGAGAACATAATAAGGTCAAAAAGGCTCGGCATAGAGCCTTTTGACAAAGAGACTATACGTGAGAACGGTATAGACCTGCGCCTTTCGGATGAGATTGCGGTGCGTAATCCTAAATTGAGTAAAAAAATGGTGTTCGATCCGACGAATCCGGATCATGTAAAGGACGAGTACATTATTAGGAAGAGCGATAAATTGATAGTTCCTGAGCATTCACAGGTACTAATGTCAAGCCGTGAGCATCTCTCTATGCCCAATAATCTCATGGGTTTTGTTGAGATAAGAAGCACGTGGGCTAGGCACGGGCTCTCCATGCCGCCTACGATAATAGATGCAGGTTTCCGCGGCACGATAACGCTTGAAATAATAAACAATGCGCCGCATCCGATAATGCTGAAGCCGAACATGAGGTTTGCGCACATCATATTCGCAACTACGCTTAACGAAGTGACTAACGCATATAAGGGGAGCTATCTGGAGCAGCGGGGGATAAAGCTGCCGAAGCTTATAAAGGAGTGACAGATTACCTGTAAAGGTCTTCTGCCTCTTCTCTTGTGGCGTCATTTCCTGCCTGAGGCGCTGATCCGACAAGGACCACGTCTCCTACATTCTTGACGTTCTTGTAGAGTATGCTCTTTTTCTTCAGCGCTGACTTTACATCGCTCTTAAGATTCTTCCATGGGGACATAAGTATTCGGCTTACCTCTCCCTTCTCAAGGTCCAATATGACATCTTGAACTTCTCCAAGGTACTGACCCGAGTCGCTGTATATGTCCATTCTATAGATTTCAGATATTCTCATTCAATCGCCTTGATATATACACAGGTAAAGAATTTATAAATCTTGTGAGATTTCTGAATTAGTGGAAGGCACGTCATGGCTGCATCCAGTCTATCTCATAATAGTCGTTTTTGCTCCCCTGCAGCCTTATCTGCCTGACTTTATAATACGTCACTGCCGTTTCCCTGTCGGCTATTGCGACTATCAGTTCAAGTTTCTTCGACATCGATTCCTTTATCGCTCCTGAGAACTCGCTGCCGCCGATATGCTCGTCCTCGCTGAGCGAGAGCATCGCATACCTTGGCTTTGAATTGGAAGGGCTCTCTGCTTCCCCGTTCCTCCTATGGTAAAGCACGTAGTCTATACTTACCCTGCTGGAACGCGCTGTGCCTGGAATCGCAAGTATGAAGGTCTTCCTTACCGAATGCGCCACCCTTATCGCCCTTGCCCATTCGGATGTGAGCATCTTCGCATCCTTTGGGAACACGTGTATCACGTGTTTTGAATGGGTCCAGCCGCTGCCGTTAGACATGGGTTTTGCCCCAGGGAAGTATATCCTGAAATGCGTGCCGAACTTGAAACCAGTCTTTATCACATATCCCTTCTCGCGCCAGTCTTTGTAAACAGAGTACAGCTTCTGAAAATCAGGCCTGCTGCGCTCCGCTGCGCTGAATATGCCTGATTTTGAAATGTTGTCTGCTGAGACTATTCCTTTTTCGATTAGGAACAATGTCTCGAATATGTCGATTTTGTTTAGCTTGCCCCGGTCCGCGGCTTTGTAAGAGCCGTACTGGCCTATCCAGTAGCTTTCGTACAGTTTCCTTCCTTTTACAGGGTCGTCGAGCACTGTTATCAGATCATCCTTGAAGAACGTGCCCTTTGCCCCTTTGACATTGATCCTGAACCTTGATTTGGGGTACTGTTTGATGCGGCCTGCACCGCTCTGGCCGGTTGCTGAATTTGGCCCTTTTATTATAAGGCCGCGGTCCCTCCAGTCCTTGTATGTGAAATACCTTGCTATGAACTTCTTATCGCTCCAGAATTTCGACGCTGCTTCGTTGAATGTCAGTTTTTTGCTCCCCTGCGCGCATTCAGCATTCCGTACATCCATAAGGTAAAGCGCTTCTTCATTTGAAAGTCCCATTGTGCCTCCTGAAGACTGTCCGAAGAACCCTTTCTTCAGTATGTCCCTTGATGACTGGTCCCTTACCCGGAAACCGCCTTTTGGCTGAAATTCTATGGAAAGCATTGACACACTGGCAGTGGTGATAATATGCTTGGCAAGGTTTATGTGCATTTCCGTCAATTATTCCTTTTGTCAGGTGTTTCGATGGCGCCAGGGAACTTGGACTTGAATACTATAGGAAGGATGCAGAAGGAGGAGCAGTTCAAGTCAAGAATAAGGAGGATACGCTACGGCATAATAATATTCACGCTGATCAGCTTTGTAATATTCATAATCATCGCAGCGCTCGCTGTGATTAACGAGGGCCTTTCCGATTTCATAGGGAATCTTCTTAGGATAAACCTTTACTACATGGCAGCTGCCCTTGGAGCTGTGTTCCTAAGCTATGCGATGCGTTTCCCGAAATGGCACATATACCTGAAGCAGTTGAAGGTAAGGCTCGACCTGAAGAAGAGTTTCCTTATTTACATGTCCATGTACTCCATGGATCTTACTCCTGGGCGTTGGGGGCGTGCGGTGGTTTCATTTACGATAAACAAAATCACTGGTGCAAAATTCGGAAGGACCTTCCCTGCTGTTGTCGCTGACAACTTCACTGATTTCGCAGGATTTGCCGCTGTTGCCATAGTCGCTGCTTTTTTTGTGAACAAGTACATACTTTTGTCGGTAGTGCTGATTGTGCTGATGTTCCTCCCGTTCATATTCCTTTACATGGATAGGCCGTTCAGGTATCTGCGGAGGAGATTCGGCGAATCCAAGAGGCTTGCTGGCTTTTTCAAGGCAGGGAATCTCTACTTCAGGAACAATAGGATGCTGGACAGGAAGGCATATCTGTATTCGATGGTGTTCACCGTGCCTTCCGTGATATTGATAGGAATAGCGCTGTATTTCGTGATACTTGGATTTGGGGTATCTCTCAGTCCTTCATACCTGCCCATAGTCATATTCATATACTGCTCTTCCACGCTCCTTGGGATGGCCAGCGGAGTGCCTGGAACTCTGGGAGTCACAGATGCTGCGCTTTTGGGATACCTTTCCATTATGCTGCCTATAGGATTCGGCGTGGTTGCGGCTGTGACGATATTGTTCAGGATAGCTACAGTATGGTTCGTGGAGCTCTTCGGTTTCATCAGCCTCGTATTTACATTCAGATACTGGAATTAGCGTGCATTGACACAGCGTGCTCTTCGGCAAACGACATTCCTGCGGGGAGTATCATGCATGCAGAACCTGTTTTTCTTGATTTTTGACCTGTAAGTATGCCGCTGATTTCTGCATACGACACGTTTTGACCTTCCTTTCCGATATCTGAAATGAGGATAATCTTTGTTTCTGGCCCGACAGCCCCTTTTCCATGTTCGAGGAGCGTTGAGACTGCGGTTTCTGCAGAAATTGATGTCCCTTCTTCAGTCACGTCGAACAGTATCAGCGTGTGCTGCCCGTTTGAAAGGTTCTTCCTTATTGTGTTGATGAATGACACAGGTTTGTAGTTCTTCGAGAATTTTGGTATTGTCGCTGTTGGTCCGAACTTGTATATGTCTAGCCCGCTTTCGCCTATCGCTGCAGTGAATATAGAAGGTGCATGGAATATCTGTGTTTTGATGTTTTTTGATGCTGCCTCTTCTACAAGTATGTGGTGGGTCGTTGCTATCAGCGGATCCCCAGGAACGAGTATCGCTATGTCCGAATCCTTGGCTTTGATTACAGTCTCTTTCAGGTTGTCCTCCATCGATGTTCTCGGTATCTTCTTGAGCTCCTTGCCCGTTGTTTTGGAAATCCATTCAATGTATCCTTCTTCTATGCTTGCCGTGTATTCCTCGTAAAAAACAGAGTCTGCCTTTTTTATCGATTCCAAAGCCTTGGCAGATATGTCTCCTTTGCCAAGCCCCAGCCCTATTAAGATGAGCATTGCACCAGCCGTGTCATCCTACAATTCCGTCCGTGGTTATTTTTATTACAGCTTCGCCCTCAGGCATGTTCGGCGAATCAACAAGCTTTACTATCCGTTTCTCTTCCTTTGACTTCCTCATGTACAGCCTTGTGGTTGCCGCGTGCGCTATTATGTTGCCGCCCACTGGCGTTGTCGGGTCTCCGAAGAGTATCGCAGGATTGTCCATGACCTGGTTAGTTATGTATATGGCGATGCCATGCGTGTCTGCGAGCTGCTGCAGCCTGTGTATGTGCTGGTTCAGCTTCTGCTGCCTCTCGCCAAGCGACCCTCTGCCAAGGTACTCTGCGCGGAACAGCGACATCATAGAATCGACTATCACCAGTTTTATGTTCTTTTCGCGTATGAGTTTGTCTGCCCTTTCTGCTGCAAGGACCTGCTGGTCAGAGGTGTGGGCACGTACGACGAATATGTTGTCAAGCGTCTTCTGCGGATCGAGCCCTGCTTTCTTCGCAAGCGATTCTATCCTTTCAGGCCTGAATGTGCCTTCTGTGTCTATGAAAAGCACGTTGCCATCAAGCCCGCCTTTTGATGCTGGTAATTGCACGTTGACTGCGAGCTGGAACCCTATCTGCGTCTTCCCTGCTGCGAATTTGCCATACGCTTCCGTAATGGCATTGGTCTCTACGCCTCCGCCGAGCAATTCGTCAAAGTCCTTTGCGCCTGTTGAGATCTTGCCTAGCACCTTCCTTTTGTCGTATATCGCTGAACCTGTGTCGTATTCAAGGGTTGTTGCCTGCTTTGCAGCGTCTATCGCTTTCTTTGCGCTGTCCACACTCATGTTTACAAGGTCGGAAAGCTCATGAGGAACGGCGGTTGCTATCTTCTCTATGCTGTCATAACCCAGTTCCTTGAGTTTTTCCGATGTCGTAGGGCCTATGCCTGGAAGGTCGCTGATTTCCTTTATGCCTTTTTCCTTTGCCATTTGAGCACCTTTGGTTTGATAAGAAGGGTTGTAAGAATTAATCAAGTATTACATCAGCAAAAGAAGATATAAACGTTTCCAATATTAAATAAGATACATTAATACACTTATTGGTAGAATGAAGCACGGCATACGCTGCGCATCGTATTTGTAGGAAGAGGCCAGCGACGTTCGCACGCGCTGGCAAGGCGACCAGTTTTACTCCTCCTCTGTTAAAGAACTCGTAGTAATAAGTTCATCTTCCATATTTAAAAATCTTTCTGATTAGTGGAATAGAGTATGGCGAATATTCTCACGCTTGATGGCAAGGCTGCGCTCCTTGCAGTTGTTTTCGGGCTGCTTATACTGCTCTTTGGAAGAGGGTACGGCCCTTTCTTCCTAGCTGTGATGCTGCTCTTCCTCGCGCTCTCCGCATTCGTGACCAATATCGGCATGGCGAAGAAGAAGAAGCTGCACGTGTATGAAGAGAGCAGGGGCTGGAAGAACGTAGTTGCGAATGGGATAGTGCCTCTGGTTGTAGCTGCCATATTCTGGGTTGCAGGGAACAGGGCCGATACATTACCACTCATAATCGCATACATGGCAGCGGTTGCAGGCACGGCCGCAGACAAATTCGCTTCGGAGATAGGGGTGCTTGACGGGCTGCCGAGGTCGATTTTCGGGTTTGGGCATGTGAAAAGGGGCGTTTCTGGCGGGATTACAGGGGCAGGAACGCTTGCGAGCCTGATAGGATCGGCGATAATAGGGCTTGCTGGGCTGAGCCTTGGGCTTGGCTATGGCTACATATCAATAATTGCGGTTTCAGGCTTCCTAGGCTCCGTTGTCGACTCTGCAGCAGGTTATTTTGAGGAGCGGAGGATAGGCAATAAGTTCACTTCTAACATACTTTGCGCAGCCGCGTCTGCAATCATAGCCATTGCGCTCATTTACTGATATGCGTCAGCCAGTGCTCGTATGCGGGTTCCTTTCCTGAAACTATGTCGAAGTACTTGCCTGCCAGGGTCTTTGTGAGCGGACCTGGCTTGCCAGTCCCTATCCTCTTTGAGTCTACGCTCGTTATCGGAGTTATTTCCGCTGCTGTGCCTGAGAAGAAGAGCTCGTCAGCGGTGAACAGCTCCTCCCTATGCACCTCTCTTTCTTCAACCTCTATCCCTGTGCTTTCCGCTATCTTTATCACAGAATCACGGGTTATTCCGAGAAGTATGTCCGCTGATTTTGATGGCGTTATCAGTATGTTGTCCTCTATCAGGAAGAGGTTCTCGCCTGGCCCCTCCGACACCCAGCCGTCTGTTGAAAGCATTATCGCTTCGTCTGCGCCGGTCTTCCTTGCCTCTATGGAAGCCAGTATGGAATTTGCGTAGTTGCCGCTGAGCTTTGCGTTTGGCGGCAGTATGAGTGAGTTTATCCTGTGCCATGAGGATATTTTGCATGATATCCCTTTTGATTTGTTCTGGAAGTAGCTACCCATGGGCACCGTCATTACCGCTGTGCTGGTCTTCTTTCCTTCGACGTTGAGCCCAAGCCCGGTGTCGTTGTAGAATGCAAACGGCCTGATGTAGCATGAATCGAGCCCGTTCTTCGAAACAGTGCCTGTCACTGCGTTTTCAAGAGTATCCTGGTTGAAGCGCAGCTCCATGCCGAATATCTTCGATGTCTTCATGAATCTTGAAATGTGCTCCTTTAACCTGAAAACAGCAGGGCCTCTTGGTGTCGAATATGCGCGTATCCCTTCGAATATGCCGCTGCCGTACTGCATGGAATGCGTCCTTATGTGCACCTTTGCATCGCTATCGGCAATGAATTTCCCGTCAAGCCAGACATAGCTTTTCTTCGTTGGCATGAATCTCTCTGCTGCTTGAAGATTATTTAAGCTGTTCTTTTTTGGTTTGGATTTAAATATTTGTGCGGAGGAATCAGTAGTGTTGTTGTTCGTATGGCAAGGATGAGCTTTGCGCTTGGAGAAAAGGCTGCAGGCACAGTATACCCGTTGATCGTCGGGAATGCCGCTGGCGTTATAATCGCAGCGTTGAAGATAATAATAGCGACGAGGCTGCTCGGCCCCGCACTCTTCGGTTCCTATGTGTTCATAGTCGGCTACTATATGCTGATAGGCAGCGTCAATGACTTCGGCGTATCCTCTTATTTCAAGAAACGCGCGGCAGAACTGGATTACAAGAAGGACGGGGTAGGGATGCAGCGCATGCTTTCCGCAGGGTTCCTGTTCGTTACAGTGGTCGGCCTGCTGCTCGCAGTTTTAGGGGTAGTTTTAAGCGGTTGGGTTTCAGGCAGCTTCGGAAATGCAGTAGGCGCTACGCAGCCGCTTCTTGAAATAGGGTCCTTGGTGCTTTTTGCCACCATAATGTTCGGTGCGCTTTCCAGCGTCCTGATAGGGCTGGGTGAAGGAAAGAGCTATTCCATCGCATACCTTACTTACATGGCTGTCGATTTCATTGTCACGGTTTATCTGCTTGTCGCAGGATACGGGGTATTCGGAGTCCTTATGGGCACATTGGCAGGCTGTGTTATTGGGCTTGTCGTTGCGATGTTCTACACAGGCAGGCATCTTTCCAAGTACATGGATTTCTGCCCTTGGAACCCTGAGAAGGAGGGAGTGAGGCGTGTTTTCAGGTTTGCGTCGCCGCTTGCAGTCAACAACTTCCTCGCCAACAGCCTGAGCAGCTTCTCGGTGCTGCTGCTCGGAGTATTTGTAAGCAGTGTTGTGCTTGGGAATTACGGGACGGCGCTGCGCGGCCTGTTCGTCCTGGGTGTTTTCTATGCGTCTGTGGTGAACGTCATGCTTCCGACCTTTTCAGAGGCTGCGCAGAAGAACCGTGATAGGGAGCACGGCGAATCCGTATACAACGCTTCTGTCATGTACTCCGTGTTCTTGATGTTTCCAATACTCCTTTACTTTGCGGTGTTCAGCAAGCCGCTGATATTCATATTCATAGGCAGCAGTTATTCGGTTGCGCCCGTCTATTTGAGTTTCATAGCGATAGGGACGCTGCTTGGACTCATCGGAATGTTCGCAAGCGCGCTGCTCACGGCAAGGGGCATGACAGTAAAGCTCCTTAAGTACGGTGCAGCGTCTGCTGCGCTGCAGTTCGTTTCTATGCTTGCATTTGTGCCTGTCATCGGCGTCTTTGGTGCGATAGCGAGCATATTCTTCATAGGCAGCATTGCAAACACCATGCTTTTCTCATACGCGGTTAGGAAAATCCTTGGAATTGCCCTCCAGAAGACAAAGTTGGCGAAGCTCTGCGTTGCAAGCGCTGCAGCTGTTGTTGTAATGCTGGTGCCGCTGCTGCTGCTTCACTCCTTGGCAGAGGAAGCTGCGGCCGGCCTTATACTGTTGATTGTTGCCTATCCTGCATTCACTGCACTCTTGCATGTGATGGGCAAAGCCGAGTTGAGATACCTTCAGGAGGTAACGAAAAATTTGATGATAATAGGGCCGTTGATAGGCGGCGTTTGCAGATACATGTCCTTTATCAGCGCGTATGATTAGTTTTCTGAGATGCGCCAGCCGGGATTTGAACCCGGGCCGTCAGCTGTTTCCAAAGATTGGGAAGCTGAAATCCTACCAGGCTAGATTACTGGCGCTTACCTAATATAAGGCATCTGATCGTGCGTTGTTTTTGACGGATCGTGGCCTTCTATAGAGCTCTCTATCTCTTTTATGACCCTTTCTGTCTCTTTCTTGAGCTTGTCCAGGTTGTCGGAATCCACCTTCACGCCTATTATGCTCTCCATTATCCTGAGGACGGCCCTTGCTGCGCTTGCGTCTATTTCAAGGAAGCCGGTCTCGCCCATCACACATGCGGCTGGTATCTTGTACTTCCTTGCGAATGCGGGAATCAGGCCTGCAGATCCCCATATCGTACCTGTTATCTTGCCGAACTTGACTCCGTGTTTTTCAAGTTCTTCTTTGAGTTTCTTGTCTGTTGAAACGCCGAACACGTTTGGCGATTCGGTGTACTTGTTAGATGCGTTGTACCCGCCTATCGCATATATCTTCTTTCCACCGAGCTTCTTGAAGAATTTCACTATCAGTTCGTTTATCTCATACTGCCCTTCTGATGATGAGGCTTGCGTGTCGCCAAGCAGCAGAATCACGCTTTTGCCTTTGCTGTTGAAGTGGTAGAACCTGTTGCTCACGAGGCGCAGTCCGCCGCTCCTGAGCATTATTGTCTGGTGCAGGAAGTATGGAGAGTACAGCGTTGCAAATCTTTCCGCTTTTGTAGATTTCCTTATGTGCTCTGCCGCCAGGTTTCCGACATTCCCTATTCCAGGAAGCCCTACGATCATTATCGGGTCCTTTGCGTTTATTTTTTTGTAGTATATTTTTGTCTTTTCCAGGAAATCACTTGTTTGTTTTCTTCAGGGCGTAGTCTATTTCATTCTTGTGCTTTGCGAGAATCGCTTCTGCTGCGTTTATCCTTGCTTCTGCTTTTATGTAATCGGAATCTGTAGATATCAAAGAGTAGTGGGGTGCGCCGAGGTACCTTGTAGCGTTTCCTTTTGACGCTATTTCCTTCAGTATGTTCTTTATCAGCACCACGCCTTTCTGTGGGTTGGTGACTGTGAGTTCAAGATTGTATGAAACTGTGTACGTCTTTGGCCTTACGTTCTTCTGCGCGGCTTCATAGAATGAAGTTTTGAATTCATTGTCTCCGCACGCCGAGAGCGGATCCTTGCCTTCGTATGCCATTGTCAGCAGTTCTTGGTAGGATGAAATCGTCTTAGGTATCTTGCTTATTATTTCCTCTTTCTTTGCCTCCTTCTTTGAAAGTTTTATCGTGCTGTCGAATATCGCCTTTGCCCTCTTTTCGGAACTGTACTCGTTCACCTTGTCCTTCTTCTCCTTCTGTGAGACTTTTTTCAAGGAAATGTCCACCGCGTTCTTGGACAGGTCTATGTATATTACCTTTGCAACGTCCTGCTGGCCCTCTTTTATGAACTCATGTATGTTTTTTATCCAGCCAGATGACACCTCTGATATTGGCAGATAAGCGTCTATGCCGAATTCTTCCAGTTTGCAGTATGCCCCGTGGGGTGTGACTTTGTTTATCTTTACTATTACAAATTCGCCCTGGCTCGGGGCTGTTTTCTTCTCTATCATCCTATCAGTGCTTTATCTCTATCTTCTTTTTTGTCCTTCTCCCTATTACTTTTTCAAATGTTTTCTTGCACACGCTGCATTGTATCATCACTTTCTGGCGCTTGCCCAGCTTCTTAGGGTGTATTTTGGGCTCTACGCTGCCTACATATCCCTTAATGGCGCGGTTGTGCCTTCTTGTGCCTAGGCTCAGCCCTGACTGCGGCTTCTTATTGTAGGGCTTTACAGTGTGCTTCGTGTGCTTCCCGCAGAATTTGCAGTATACATTCATTTCTTTTGATATCTTCATAGAATCACTCAGTTTACTTTGTCTCCTATTTTATTCTGTATTATAAACATTATGTCCTCGTTCTCGTTCACTTCTATGACTTCTCCTTTGTTATAAGGGCCGAGTTTGTTGCCTTTCTGCGTGATTATTTCAGGGATGTCGATGTTAATTTTTATTTTTGTCGCGGCCTGCATTTTGTTCTTTTTTATGAGTTTCTTGATTTCGGTGTACAGTTCAATTTCTTCTGGAGAAGCCTCTGTGTTTATTGATCTATCATACGCAAGATATATAAGAATTTTTTGCAGCCTTTTCATTTTTAAAAAATAAAGCGTGTTGCCGATGTTCTTTTTTTCTTCAGGGTCTTTTGTGCTTTCCAATAGTCGTTCTGCGTTCGGATAAAAACTGTCTTCTACACGAAGCAGTTTGCTTGTGTTCTTCTCTTTTT
>VFSW01002401.1_pt1 | contig 28257 bp, 25 predicted proteins | sample 5358111 | NCBI WGS metagenome assembly VFSW01 (sample SAMN11554181, study PRJNA540505) | mine drainage metagenome | isolation source: sediment from site ElyBrook_90M | place: USA: Ely Copper Mine, Vershire, VT | collected 2017 | reverse complement strand
CCAACGACTTTCAACACGAATAAATGGGCAATATGGATTTCAAATCTAGATGCATAAAGCTGTTCTCTCTTGCTCTCCATGAACTACCTGCCTGCGCAATGATCTTTCCACTCTGGCAAAAAGTGCTCTATTAAGAATCGTCGCCTCCTAACTGCGCATCAACGGAAAACGAAAACAGAAGTGAAACCAAACAAATGAGCACATCAAGGAAAACACTCGTCGGAGGCGTAATTGGCGCAATCATCGCCATCAGCCTCATAGCAGCAGGAGCATTCGCATTCTCAGGCAGCGGCAGCTTCTTCGGACTAGGAGGAAGCGGCACAACAACAGCGACTCAGTTCAGCACCAGCAACGGCGGCACATCATCTGGAAGCAGTGGAACTCTACAGCTCAGCATGATCGACCCGCCCAACGTGCCAGGAAACGTAGTTGATGTTTACGTCAACTATAGTTCGATCCAAGTCCACGTTGCAAACGCAGGAAACCAAAGCGGATGGTACAATGTGACATCTTCGGGTACAATCAACCTCATGAAGATCGTCAGCGCCAGCAAGCTTCTGGGATCGGCAAGTCTTCCAAGCGGAACATACAACATCGTCAGGTTCAACATAACTTCAGCTATTGTGACGGTCAATAGCACGTCTGGAGTCCTGTCAAACTACACAGCAAATGTTCCGAGCGGAATGGTGCAGTCAGTGATTACTGGCGGAGTCAATGTGCAGGCAAGCACGACTTCAGCTTTGCTCGTTGACATCAGTCCAAGAGTCACTTACGCAAACGGGAACTACACTCTCATTCCATCAGCAACAGCACAGCCACAAACACCTGTAGCGTCCTCGGCAGTAACCTCCACTAGCGTCACTCAATCGCAACACACTACCACATCAGTAAGTACAACCTCTCACACAACCTAGAAGAGAAATGCAAAGAGCGCGAAGATTGCGATATCCGGCAATCGCGCAAGCTCTTTCTCTTCTTTCCTTTTTCTCATCTTTTGCCCAAATCATTGTAAAGCTATCTCACCGGTCAACCTAGAGATGTGCCTAACTTTTCTGTCCTTTTTCCTCATGTTGAGAGGATGCTAAGCTAGCAACCTTAAGCAACACTGCTTAGGATTCGAGATCCAATTTCCGAGTGCACAAGAATTATTATGCATCAATTGTCTTTCAGTGATTTACTTCTGAGTAACGTGCGTTTCATTGAAAAAGAAGATCGCCATCGCACTGATTGCTATTCTATCCTTACAGTTACTATTCTTTGTAGGCGGGGTGCAACCTCGACAATATTCAGAAGCTGCTTCATCAACAAAGCAGACGCTCTTCTGGTTGACAAACGACCTCTCCCACCCGAATGTGAACGGGATCTCGTCGTATGGCATCATGAATACATCTCAAAGCTTCAGCCCGTTGCCAACGAGCGTCGAAAATACAAATGTTCTTACTCAGGATTGGTATCTTTATCCTGTTCTTGCCGGACAATATTCAATAAATGGAAACATCTACCTCGGACTGTGGATAAATGCCACTGGAACCAGTCCTAAAGGCACGCCAACGATCACTCTATACCAGAGATTTGCAAATGGCAGTGAGGTGCAGGTGCCAGGGACTGGTTCGAGTCTTGGAAGCCAATCGCTGTTCAACACTCCTCACTATCTGAATCTATCCGTATCAGCGTCTACCTATACATTTCAGAAAGGCTCTTCCATTCACCTCGTGTTCAGCATTCAATGTGGATCAACGACTACTTGTGAGATATGGTATGGCGCACAATCTTATGACAACAGGCTGAGTCTGCCAAGCCAAAACTCAATGGCAATTTCCTCAATTACAACATACAACTACAACATGACCCAGACATCAATCTTTTCAGATAGTTTGAATGCAACTCAAAGGAAGGTCGTGGTTCTCGCAAACATAACCGACCCGTTCGGAGCATATGATATCATGCACGTGAATGCTTCGATATTGCTGCTGGCGACATCCACTTTGGTCCTATCCGGATCAATGAATCTCACAACAGCTGGAAACCCGACTGACTATTCCGAGATTTACAAGGCCGTGTGGTCTTATCCGAGTACTGCAGCCGGGGGAAACTACTCAGTTACAGTCTCCGGAGTCGACAACACAGGAATATATTACAAGAATTACTTTGGCAATCCAAATTACGGTCCTTATCTCGTCAGCAGTACGATTTACTTCTCAATTGGCGTGTCTGTTCCGTTGACTGTGAGGGTGAGCGACACTCACGGTGTAGCGCTTGCGTCTGCAGGAGTAAAGGTGATGAACGGGTTAGCAGTCTATGCTGAAGGCGAGACCAACTCATCAGGCTACTTTGAGGGGCTTGTGTTCAACTCGAGCTCGTACAACGTAATTGTGAGGTGGGAAGGCACGACCGTAGCCAATCAGTCCGTGACTATTTCGAGTGCCACCGACGTTAACATCACCGCGAGTGTGTACTATCCCGAATTCAAGACTGTTGATTCAAGCGGCAAGCCACTGGGAAATGCGGAGATTTTCCTAACTTTCCCCAACGGTACTGCAACTACTCTTCCTCTTTACACTTCGATTTCGACGGGAACGATTTCACTTCCAAGGTCGCAGGGAGGAACCTGGAAGGTCACAGTTTACTGGCAGAATGCGCAGGTGAGCTCTGAGAACTTGAGTGTGGCTTCGGACGGTCCATTTTCAATAAGCTCAAACGTCTTTTCGGTATCTACCAAAGTGACTGACAGCTCGAGCTCTCCGATAGTGGGTGTTTATCTCATTGTGTACAATGGAAACGCTGTCCAGGGATTCGGCATAACTGATACAACTGGAACTGCAAATTTCGAATTGCCAATTGGTGTATACACTATTGACGCGTACTGGCAGAACGTAGAGGTCATTTCACAAAGTGTCAACGTAACGTCCAGCGACACCTACGCTATTTCAGCAAAAGTTTTCCAGCTTTCGGTTCAAGTGAAGGATAACACTGGTTCCCCAATCAGCAGTGCATCTGTTACTGTCTCTGATAATAACGGCCCGCTCCAGCTTTCAGCGACGACGGGTGCAAATGGGAGCGCAAATTTCTTGTTGCCAGTTGGTAACTATACTATTGGCGCTGCTTATACCGGAAACTATTGGGAGTCAGACCGCTGCCAGCAGTTCAAAGACTCTCTCCTTGGGCTCATCTACGCAGACGACGGTCACATTAGCTCAATATCCGCCAGCGTTTACTTCAACAATTGGATTCCTGCTCATCTTAGGAATCGTTGTCGCTGTGGTAATAGTTATTGTGGTAGTTTTTGCCATTTCCAGACGAAAGTAGATCTCACAACCTCTGAAGATGATCTTGCCTATAGTCAAGCTCTGGAGCCGATCGTTAGCTAGTGTATCGTCTACCAAAAAAAGTAGGATTAAATTTTTTGTATCACAGGACGAAGGATAGATTCAAAGACCTCGAAAGCAGAGTGTGATCACGAGTATCACAAAACAATAGACTTTTGCTTCTGCCACGTTGGGCGCAAATATCAAGAATGTTCTAGTCGGAAGGATACTGAGAATAAGAAATCACACCAGGTCAAGCGAAGAAATCCAATACCTACAAGAAGACTTATCCTTGTCGATTTCTAAGGCAGGATTTTGGAACTGCCATGTGCGCAGTGCAGGAAAACAATCTTCAAGAGCAGTAGTTGCCAATGAAAATCAAGATACACAGGGTCTCATCGCGCAGAAGGTTTCCGCAGTAGTGATGGAATATCATGTGCTTGATTCAGATATATTCTTCTCAGAAGGCACTCACCTACTTTCGAATCCTCCAGACGTAATGTAATAGGGCTCCGCTCCCACGTCGAATGCAATCGCGAATACCGAAATTATTTCCTCGGTCGGATCCTTTCCTTGCTCCTTCATTCCAACGATAATCTTCTTCCTGCCTTCTTCAATGCGCTCCGCCACCAAATCGACGTGGTGAACGACCCCAGATGCCCCAGCTATCAAGGTATCGAGCTTCACCGTGAAACCATCATGCTTAAGATCATTGACAAATTTATCCAGATTCCTCCTTTTCATTTCAGCTGCACTTGCTCCCCTGTTGTATCCCGTTGCCTGTAAGTTTTGAGAGGCCGCGCCACAACCTTGTTCTCGTAGTCCTTCTGGTAGCTCCAATACCTGTAAATCCCAAGGAACAAGAGTGCAAGTGAGACAATCAGGAACAAGACGAACATGATTTTCAATACATCGGAGGAAATGCCGGCGGGAGCGAGATCGCCAGCCAAATGCACAAGAACCTCAAGTGCGACGAATCCACCGCCAGCTAGGATTGGAAGCCATATCTTCCTCTGCAGCCTTAACAACTCCTTGTTCCGGTGCAGCAAGAGAAGCGCTCTAACAGCGTAAACACCGCCTGCCACAGCTATTACCAGGGCAATTGCATCAAGTGACAGATCTATCGCTGAATACAGCGACATTACATCTTTCAACGGAAAGGCTCGTGACATATATGCCTGTCGCGCTGCGACCGCATCCACACGTGAAGGGTCTTGTTGCGTTAAGAGAGTGATCGTGCTGATTGTTCATTCAGGATCGCTCACATCATCCAACAGAACTCTTGAATGGGACCATGATAGGTTTCAGATCTCCTGGCGAATCGACACGAGCCACTTATGGAGAGTTGGTCTTACTACATCGTAAAGATCGTTCAATCGATTATGAGTAGGGAAGGGAAGCGCGATCCGGATTTTTTTTCTTTCTCATTCAGTTTGATTCAATGGCCGGTTATGATTCTGCCATTGTAGAAGAGGTTGTACTCATTGATCTGGCTGTAGAGTATATCGACTGGCCGAGCTCTTTTCTTGCTTGTGATTTTCGTAGTCGGCGTAGAATGAGCACTACTTAGGATTGGAAATGGTCGCGCGCCAATTTTCGTCCTCATCAACGAAATCGGCAATCGAATCCAATGTGGGACGGCAACGAGAAAATGAAAAGGGTTGAAAAAGAGAGACCGAGAGACAACAACATCGGATTGTTGACTTCATGTTTTGCTATTTTTATCAATTGGCCGATCTAACCAACACTCTGTGTTCTCTTGATGGACTCCAAGAGGGAGTCTAGGCGCATCTAAGTTGATGGGTTTAGCCCGTAGACCGAGTCGTTTGAACCAAACAGCAAAAGTCCCCCGCCAACTGATGGTGTGGTGAAATGTGGTATCGGGTTGACGGAGGTGAAGGGCGAGACCTTTGCTATGACCACCCCGCTTTGAGGGTTAACCGCGGATAGCGTTCCGTTGTATATATTGAATGACCAGACTGCTCCTGCCGCGATAATCGGCGGCCCGGCAAAGAAGCCAGTGTAGTTCCAGAGCGATGTGAAACTAGGGCGTGCGCCTCCATTAATCGTGAGAGCCCGCAACCCATCTGAGCACGGGATGTAAATTATGCCTGCGCTATAGGCTGTACTTCCCCACGCGCCGGGTTCGGGGTTCCCTGAAGTGCATACCCCGGCACTGAACAGCTGACCACCGATCCCGCCCAGAGCTGAAGAATTGAGCAGGTAGCCGGTTCCCGTCTTACCTATGGAAAAGAGGAGGTTTCCAGGAAGCAGAGCAGCGCCCGTGCTACCAAGGTCGAGGTCGTTCGCGTCGAGAAAAGCCCAGTTTGCTGGAGCAAAGTAATCTGTTTCATTGAGGTGAGGAGTCAGTTTGATAACGGCGCTCCCGAAATCAAACCCAGTCGCGTTGGTCGCAGTGCTGTCTCCTGTCACCACGTACACAAACCCGGAGCCGTCCACAGACACTCCCTCGGGAGCCCAGATGTCGCCCTCAGAAACCGAGGGAACGGGGTAAGTGTACTGCGTTGCGTTCCCATTTAGAGAAAACGCCATTACCCAACCTCTCACCGGAAATGGTGGACAAACATACGAGAAAGCGCCAAAGGGAACGTAAACCATGCCGTTAGCAATCGCCAAAGCACCACGCTCTTCTTCTTCGGTATAATTGAACCCGCTCGCGGTCGCGGGGAGCGACCATCTCATCTGGCCTGTGTTAACGTTTAGAGCGACTATCTCGTAGCCGGTGTTGTTGATGAACGGGACTACATAGATCGTGCCTGTGGTCGGGTCAATCACTGGAGTGCCTGTGATTCCAACCGTCGGCAAAATGTCCGGCGTGTTTCCGTTGCACAAATACGGGCCTTTGGTGACATTGACTGGCGCCCCGAGATGCTGCGACCACTGTATCGCGCCGTTAGTCACGGATAGCGCATACACAGTGTTGTTCTCAGTCGCGGCATAGACTAAACCGTTGAAGAACAGAGGCTCGGCGTACACCGCTCCGTCCACATGCGTTTTCCAGCTGATGGAAGGGGAATTGACGTTTGGAAGGGAACCGTCATATCCAGTCCTCGAGTTGTCCTTGTGATATGTCAACCAATCATTGGCGAATGAGACCGTGTTCGTACTCGTACTCGTACTCCCCGTTGTCGAGCTACTGCTTGAGGTTGTCAAGCTACTGCTGGAGGTTGAAGAAGAGGTACTAGTTTGGTTTGTGACTAACAGATTGAAGGAACCGGCAAGGAAGGCACCTAACAGCACGATTGCGATTATGATTATCGCAGCGACAATGTAGCCCGCCCTCTTGCGATTCGCTGCATCGGTCGAAGTCATCATGGCTCCATATTAGCACGCAGATTATAAGTCAATTCAAACCCAGGTGTTCCTCGCTCCTGGCAAAGCCTCTCTTCTTTGACGCGGAACTACAACGAATGGTAGTAAGTCTTCAAGAAACAAGATTCGAATTGGCTTTAGAGGGGAGAGTGTCAAAAGCGCGTCTTATCATTCTACTATATGGCGATGTTACACCGGCCGAAGCTGACAAGAATAATATGCCAGCCGATCACCACTGAACGTGAAGATTGCATTCTCGATAATCGAAGATTCTTATTGAGGAGGGCCTTATCTCAGCTCGGAACCGGTCGTTGAGGAGGCATCTGATTGCTCATTTCTCTTCAAGCGACGCGCCGCTCGACCTGAACTTCCAGTTTTCGCATCTTTGTCTCGTGGGATGAGATTGTCCAGTTGTTTCGTCAGCTTCTCGTACGTGTTCAAAAATTCTTGCCCGCTCTTTGAAAGCATGTAGACGTTGTGTGTGCGCTCTAGTAGCTTCTTATCCTCCATCCAAGAGACGTAAAGCTCCCGTTGCTTGTAGGATAGATAAGCGGTGTACATAAGTCTCGTCTTAGTAGCTCCACCCATTGATGCGCGCAAGATTGCGGCGATGATGTCTAATCTTGAGCGATATTCTTTCTTGTCGGTCTCCAACTCCCACACCCCTTTATCATTGGTCTTTTTCAATGATACCATCACCCGATTGATGAAATGTACGATACGTATTTATTGCCTTGTGGTGTACACTGTTTTGATCTTCCACGAATTGGAAACTTGAGTTCGTTGGGTGCCCATTCAACACCAAATTGAAATCCTGTACTCTGTTAAGAATTTTCGAGTTGGGTATCGTGGCAATTTCTTTTGCCATACTTGGGTAGAATCGTAGCCGAGAATTGGTCAAAACGTTCAATGCCCAAAGTTTGTCTTTGTTTAAGGCGGATTCAGGTGCTGTTGTGCGCGCTCTCGGTTTGACACGGGCTGCCTCTCTTGGATCTCTTGCACTTGTTCCTTTTGTTTTCTTAGAGCAGCTCGGAATAGCGATTATCGTAGGTCTTTTCTAGATTCCTTCATCGTTAGTACATTCTATTTTCCCTTCGATGGCACTTTTGCTCAAGGGAGGAAAAGAATGCTCAAAGATTCAAGCAAAAGGCTAGCTCCTGAAGATCTTTGTAGAAACAAGTGTCAATCCCGGTTCTTGATTTGAAAGGAGAACGGGTGTCCTAAGATTTGGATTCTCACAATGAATTGCTCGAAACTATTCTCTATTTGTCTCATGCTTTCTGGGGCCTTATTCACCACGGTTTCACTGAAAAGCAGTATATTGGGTTGTGATTGAACTTCACTGGCACTGTTGGAATTCTATTCCAGAATTGGGCAAAGGAGTCCCATTAATTCGCATTCAAATATGCAAAGAAACTCTAAAGAATCCAAGCTAATTGACCATGATTTGACTGAACGGAATTGGATTCGCCAAAAGAAATTGGGTTCAAGCATATTCTGGTTGCTGTTGACGGATCGGATAATGCATTGAGAGCCGTGGAGGTGGCCTCAGAAATGGCCAAGAACAACAACGCTGAGCTGACCATTCTCCATGTCGTGTCAGTTCCGATGTCGGTATATTCTGGAAACGTCCCTGTCCCTCTCGACAAGATAGAAGGAGAAGCGAGAACTGAAGGAGAGAAATTTGTTGTGGTTGCCACATCTCTGGCTCAGCGGAAGGGTGTCGATGCGAAGGAAGTGATTACGGAGTACGTGGATTCGCCAGTGCGAGGAATCTCAGAATATTCAGAACAAAACAAAATTGACCTGATTGTCGTAGGGACCAGGGGATTAGGCGGTTTCAAGAGATTGGTTCTAGGAAGTGTGGCAAGTGGAGTTGTCCAGTATGCGCGTTGTTCTGTCCTAGTCGCCAGATAGAGAGCAATTAATAGACAAAGTGGAAGTACTTCGTAAATATTCAGCTTCCACAGGCTATGATTATGTCAACTGAATTGCCCATATCGACTGGTCCCACAGTGGGTATGCAGTGAATGACTTTGGAAAACTCAAGGGAAGTGACTTTACGAGCAAGAACGGAACAACTAGTCCTGACAAAAAGGACAATGATTATCAAACACTTCGTCACGATCAAGTTCTGAAACTTTTCGAGAGCGATCAAACATCTGGTCTTTCAGAGGAGCAGGCAGCATCTCATCTTGTGAAATATGGGCCGAATGAAGTACCTGAGAAAAGAATCAGCCCTGCAATCAGATTTGCTAGCAATTTCTGGGGACTCACAGCCTGGATGCTTGAACTGGTATTAGTACTATCCCTACTATTGCAAAGATATTTTGATTTTTATATCATCGGGTCCCTAATAGTCGTCAATGCGCTGATAGGTTTCGCGCAGGAACAAAAGGCTTCGAGCGCTGTGGATGCACTGAGGAAGAGACTTCAAATTAATGCAAGAGTGCTGAGAGATTCCAAGTGGAGGAATGTTTCGGCCAAATCTCTCGTAGCCGGTGACATTGTCAGAATCAGGGCAGGCGACTTTGTTCCGGCAGATCTTAAGATGATTGAAAAGGCGGAACTGAGTGTCGACCAGTCTGCTCTCACTGGCGAGTCGATGGCGATTGGAAAACGCGAAGATGACATCCTTTACTCTGGTTCGATAGTAAAGAGAGGAGAGGGCACAGCTGTCGTCGTCGCCACTGGAGTGAAAACGTATTTTGGAAAGACGACCGAGCTTCTTCAATCTGCAAGGCCCAAGCTCCACATGGAAGAAGTCGTTTCAAAAGTTGTGAAATGGTTGCTTGTCATAGTTGGGGCTCTCATAGGTTTGCTTCTCGCCCTCTCCTTTATTGAGGGGGTCAATTTGCTTGAAGCAATCTCAATATCGCTCGTGCTGATCGTCTTTGCAGTACCAGTGGCACTTCCAGCCATGTTCACAGTCAGCATGGCAATAGGATCAGAAGAGCTTGCAAAAAAGGGAGTGCTGGTCACTAGGCTCAGCGCGTCGGAAGATGCCGCCTCAATGAACGTGCTTTGCGCAGACAAGACTGGCACCATCACCATGAACAAATTATCTGTCGGAGCACTTCTGCCGGCAGGTGGTTTCAATGAAAGCGAGTTGATTTTGTATGGCGCCCTATCTTCGCAGGAAGCAAATCAAGACCCGATAGATATTGCATTTATCTCAGAGGCGAGAGAGAGGAAGCTTCTTGTTCAATCATACGAACAGAAGTCATTTGTCCCATTCGATCCCGAGACTCGCAGAACTGAAGCACTAATATCTAGATCTGGGAAAGAGTTTCGAGTAATGAAGGGAGCGGTCGCAGTTGTAGTGCAGGCTTGTGGTCGGGACATTGGGAACACCGAGATCGCCAACAGCGTGAACGATTATGCTTCAAGAGGCTATAGAGCACTTGCCGTTGCAACCACGGCCCAAGACGGAGTACTCAAGTTATGTGGACTAGTCGGGCTCTACGACAGCCCGCGGAAGGACTCCAAGGCGTTGATTGAAGAGTTGAGGGTTCTAGGGGTATCCGTGAAGATGCTGACTGGTGATTCTCTCCCGATCGCGATCGAAATCTCAAAACAAGTCGGGCTTGGTGACTCTATACGGCGCATTTCTGATTTGAGGGCCCCTGAGAAGGAGACAACCATTTCTGGCGAAATTGCCGAGATAACTGAGGGCTTTGCAGAGATCTATCCTGAGGACAAGTACACAGTTGTGAAGAGCCTGCAAGCAAGAAATCATATAGTTGGGATGACGGGAGATGGAGTCAATGATGCACCTGCGCTACGACAGGCCGAAGTCGGGATAGCAGTAAGCAACGCTACAGATGTGGCAAAAGGCGCAGCAAGTGTGGTGCTGACTGATGAAGGCCTTTCGAATATAGTTGATCTCGTGAAGACTGGGCGGACAATATACCAGAGAATAGTCACATGGACACTGAACAAGGTTGTGAAGACGTTTGAGGTTGCAGTGTTTGTAGCTGTTGCATTTCTCATCACAGGTTACTATGTTGTTTCTTCATTGGACATTATTCTCCTTTTGTTCTTGGTGGATTTTGTCACAATCTCTCTTTCGACTGACCGGGTCTCTTTTTCAAAACAACCAGATAAATGGAACGTGACCGCGCTTGTAAATGTCGGGATCTCTCTTGGAATGGTAACAGTTGCAGAACTGTTTGGGCTTTTATTTGTGGGAATTAGGTACCTGGGATTGTCGACTGACGTAAGCCGATTGCACACATTTGTTTTCGCCGCACTACTCTATATGGGGCTCTTCACCGTACTAATCGTTAGAGAGAGGAATCAGTTCTGGAACTCTTACCCTAGTATCACATTGCTTGTAGCTATTGTAGCAGATATGATAGCTGTAGCTGGCTTGGCCGCTATTGGCATCCCTGGAGTAACACCGATTCCACTCAATAATCTCTTGTTCGTTTTCGCATACATCCTAGTTCTTTCTTTGACTTTGAACGACCAGATCAAAGTCCGTCTAATGAGACGTTTTAGAGTTGGAGAGGTAATGCCTTAACAAACCAAACTCGCATCCCTGACAGAAGTAATTTGATTGAGCTGGCCAAACTCAGGATTTGGGGTAAAGGAGAAGGCCCTTTACTCATTGGAATCTCTTGTGGAGATCTGGCATTTGGAATCCTAACAATGAACTCTGTGCTGCCGTCAGAACACACATAAGTTTCATTGTCAGCATCAGTCATGGCTCTTTTTGGCAAGAGATCAAAAGAATAGCAAATCAAACTGAACTCATAGAAAACAATGAATTCTTGTGCATTCTAGAACCAGTTTCTCACGCACGCCTTTTTCATACTCTGACAATTGGGGAATGTCATAAGTAGAAGTGAAGGCAATGGCTTTGGGCTTTTCTCCATTTCATGGTCGAACCCCCCCGCCCCCCTTTTCACACTGGAGTACATTGTGATCCCGCTTAAGGAACAAGTATCCACAAAGATACAAGGGAAAGTTCAACTCAGATCAGATGACTCATTCGAATAATTATTAGCTAGCTTAGCTTCAAGACAGGCGTGCACGCAAGCATGTAAAGATACATTACCTCCTTCTGATCACTTTCGAATTTGAGAAGGTTCAAAGGAATTGTCTTCGAATGAAGGAAAATTAAAAGTCGGTGTCTTGGGTCTTGGGAAGATGGGTTCTGCTATCGCGAACAACATTCTATCAAGAGGGTATGAACTCCATGTTTACAATAGGAGCGAGCAAAAAGCTGGAGATCTAAAGGCTAAGGGAGCTATTTTTCATTCCACACCTCGCGAGCTCGGCAAGTCAGTCGAGATCGCAATAACTTCTCTCACAGATCACAACGCGGTTGAGCAGGTGGCGTATGGCGAGGACGGACTCTTAAAGGGCCTGGCAAAAGGAACATTGTGGATGGACGCAAGCACCATAGATCCGGATGCCTCCATAAGGCATGCAAATGAGAGCGCCCGATTGGGAATCGAAAGACTCGACACGCCCGTCAGCGGCAGCCCGGACAGAGCTCTCCAAGGGAAACTTGTCATTTACGTCGGGGGAGAAGAAAATCTCTTCCGCAAGTACGAGAAATTCATCGGAGAAATAGGAACTCCAGTCTATATGGGATCGTCTGGAAACGGTCACAAGATGAAGCTTCTCATCAACTTGTACCTTGGGACAATGTCACTTGTCTTTGCTGAAGGACTCGTCCTGTCTCAGAAGATGGGGTTCAACCCGCAGGTGTTCGTTGACACTCTGAACAAAACTGCCCACAAGAGCAGTTTCACTGAAAACAAGGGCCCCAAAGTCGCAAAAGGCGACTATACCGCAACTTTCACCCTAAATGGTATGCTGAAGGACATACGCCTTGCTGACGAGCAAGCTAGGAAGAGCGGCTGCGTTCTGCCTGTCGCAGCAACCGTGGCTCAACTTTTCACCGCAGCTTCTAACCTTGGAGATGGAGACAAAGACTTTAGCGCCATCGCTCTCGAACTTCAGCGAATAAGCGGTTTAAGCTCAAGATCCAGCTAGCACGATTCCGTCGCCAGACTTGGGTGCGAATATCGCCGCATCGTGATTCTTGAGAAGGCTCATAAGCCATTTTCCGTGAATCTGAGCTTGGATATTCGAGATGTCATACGAGCACATGAGCGAACCGTTCAATGAGCCTAGGTCAGAGAGTGGTCCGTTTGCAACTCCGAGAGTGAAGGCTTCTTGAACCGAAGACTCGATCCGCATATTCGCCTCAATCTGCGTGAAATCTTTGATATCCTTCATCAATGTGCACACCATCCTGTACGGCGCTTTCACTCCTGCCACAAGGACCTTGATTGCTTCAGAGACTGATTCTTCGAGTTGATTGGGTAGCAATCTCAATCCTCGAATATCTACGATTCGAAGCAGCCCTTCTTCTACCCAATGCGTTGCATCAATCTTTTGCTCGAACATTGCATCAACCACCGCAGCCGGATCTCCGTAGGTGGAATAGATGCATGTCTCGCGCTTTTCAAGTCCCTTCCACAGAAACCGAAACTGAATTTCTTCCGCGTACTCCCGGTTCTCGTAGAAAAGAACAATATGTGATTGAGATTCAACTCGATCTGCAAAACTGAGAGGGTGTGTGTAGGAAGGAGCGAGTTTCACGGATTCTCATCTACAAATCGGAAAAAATGCACGCGAAACCACCTCAATCACAACTCAAGTCTATGACGCAGGACAAGCTTCGCCTAAAGAAACTGAAACTTTGTCATTCTTTAGTCTTATGCAGATTTCCTATCGTTTATTCATGATGCGAACATATGTCGGAGATTCAAGGCTGTCAATTAATCCTCCAGAATATCTTGTTGAGCTCAATGCATGAGTATGACTTTGCACTTTCAAAATAGGCTTCATATCTCGGGATTTGCCGCATATCGGTCTTTGATACACTGCGCGTAAACTTTTTCCACAGTGCCCAAATGGAGCCTAACGATAACGGCAATCACCAATATATTCGAGTTGATTCCATTCTAATCTGGACCAACTCTTGGCACAGAACGAGTTTGAAGGCATTCTCTCATGCATAGACAGAGGTTTGAATGCGTATGGTCAGAATGTCAGTTCTGTAGTCTACTGGGGCTTTCGGGAGAAGTATTTCATGAATAGAGAGGATATCATCTCGAAGCCGGAGCTCTTCAAAGCACTTCTCCAGAACATGTTTGGGGCTGGAGGAAAGTGCATCGAACGAGCGATCGTGCGAGAAATCAAGGAATATTTCAATCTAGGACTAGTGAACTTTTTTGACATGCCAGAAGCGATAAAGAAAGCCAAGGAGCATATGATGATCACATTGAGAGAAAATCTTGTCCTTGATGTGATGAACCGCTCAAGGTAATATATTCAAAGGCAGTCTGCGCAAGAGTTAGTCAAAGCCTAGTTCGAGATTCTACTCGCTTTCCTTTCTTTTGAGTTTCATTTTGTATTGCTTAGCAAGCCTCTCGGCACTTTTGGTGTACGATGGAGCAACTATCTCAACCTCTCTTGCCCCAACATCCAAAGCCTTCGTGAAGGCTTTGAGAATTTCAAGCTCTGTAGCCTTCGAGTTGTAGACGTCCACAACTTTTTGCACCTTTGCCTTGCTTCTCAAAACATCAGTGAATTTGTGTACAACACCAGATTTTCCTTTGAATCCGACCATGCCGACGAGCGGAATCTCATCCTTGTCCTTCTCCGTTCTGAGGACGATTATCAGGTTCTTCTCTAAGATATGCCCCTCCTTGGACATCTCAGATTCAACTTTGTCCCTCAAATCCGATGGATCTTTTGCTCTAATCTTCACAAGAAGTTCGTACTCTCCGTTTACATCGTATATCTCAGCCACCCATGGAATAGCCCTGAGAAAAGAAATAATTTCGTCAGCCTTACCCTGAGAGATCTTGAGTTGCACAAAGGCGACTATTGGAAATCCCAATTGCTCATAACCCACAATTGACTTGAAACCCTTGATCACGCCATCTTCGAGCATTTGATTGATTCTGGTGTGAATTGTGACGTCTGACACTCCCAGATCGCGTGAAAGTTGAAGCAGCGGGATCCGGGCATTCTGTCTAAGATGCTCGAGAATCTTGAGGTCTAGATCGTCCAAGTCAGTACTCGGACTCCACAATCTATTATTAAGCGATTGTCGCATACACTTCGACTTTCAAAGTGAATATACGATGCAACTTGGAAACTCTAGTCAGTTGCCGGAATACAATGGAAAGGAATTCGAAGCTTGGTCGTCCGGAAATTTTTCTATTATATTGGGCGCCAGCAGACTATCAAATTGAGGGATTATTGAAATGACGTTCTCTCCATCAAAGAAGATTAAGGGACTTGCGCATTCAAAACGCGGCAAGCTTGCTCTGTTTGTATTAGTAGCCTTCCTAGTGGCTTCTGCTAGCGCGACGGTTTATGTTTTCTACTATGGTAGCACGACAGCAACAGTCCATTCTCCAGACATCAAATTATATGCTGGTTCAGACTCTTCCGCTTCTTGCACAGTATATCCCTGCGCGAATGTCGCGGTTGCATCAACGAATGATGTCGCGACAATTTCACTGAGTATGTTTCCAGCAAGTACCTCATCATCACCTGTCCCTGCAACTTACTACAGCAACCTAACTGCAGTTAAGAACACGGGAACTTCAGCACACAGTATAAAGAGTGTCCAAATCACGAACATTGTCGATTCATCTTCTAATCTGGGTCAGATAACTGTCTACTATTGCACAACTCAGACAGAGTTCAATGCTAGTGGAGTCCTCGTGACTCCATCCAATTGCGTTGGAAGCTACTCCATCACCTCGACAACTGCTGGGTCCGTATCGGGAACCTTCCCAGTCAGCATCGCTCCAGGCGCTGTCCAGTACATCGAGATAGTTGCTTACGCAAAGAGCACTGCAACTTCAGGCTCTGTTACTTTCAACATAGCACTCCAATGGGCTTAATGTGAGCCTAATGTGTGGGGAAGAGAAAGGACCCAGAGACGGAAGGTTGGATTACGATCGGTCCTGCTTGTTTCTTTCTTATTTCTGATTCTGGTTCTTCCGCCTCACAATTTTTTGCACGACGTCTCAGCTGCTGGTGGGCTTTCCTATGTGCCCATCTACCTAACAAATAATCAGCCAATAGCAACGCCCTCACCCTTTCAGGCCTCTATCACATTCAATCCGTCTCTTTACACTCAGTACGAGAATTCAAGCTTGAGCAATATTAGATTCTTTGCCAGCTTTTCTGGAAGCACTTTTTCCAACGAGTTGTATGCATGGATAGAGTCCTTCTCTGGGTCATCCACACCTAATCTCGCCACAAGTGCCACAGTCTGGATCAACATTCCGAACGGAATAGGTCCAAGCTCGACAGTAACGATCTACATGGCTTTCCAGGCCCTTTCCACCCAGTTCGACGGGATATATTGGGGAGAATCCCCTTCTCTCTCGACCCCATACGGGCAGAATGACAATGGCGCAAATGTCTTTTCCGTGTATAACAACGGGGCCACTCTCTTTGGTACATCTCAAACTGGGACGGGTGGCAGCGGCCCGATCACAACGGTAACCTCTCCTTCCCCATATGTTCACGCAATTACAGGTTCGGTTAGCGGAGGAGGAGCGGCGGCAACGACTTGGACGATAAATGGTGAAACCACGACCCAACTTCCTTCTTCTTACGTCGCGCAGATGCTCGTGTATCTCAGCGGTTCCTCGCCTCTCACTGATTTGATGACAAATGTCCAGTCGATTTCCTCAGGACAATTCTATGTGTTCAGGTATGATGCTAGAAGTGGAAGCTATGACTTGATCGGTAACTATCCATCTGGAGGCACTCAAACTAGCATTCTCTCGCAGTCTGCCATAACCACACTCGCAGGAACCTGGTATCAAATGACGGCAGTTGATAATTCCGATTCATTATCTCTTTACAAGTCAAGTTTATCGAATCTTGGGAATTTCGGGAGCCTTGAGGTCGGCCCTGTTCCAGGAAAAGGTTACTCTGGAGGGGGCGTTGCATTTGCAACTGACGGAGCAAGCTCGACAGAATACTGGACAATGATCGTAGTAAGGGCGTTCCCACCGAACGGCGCCATGCCATCGGAAAGCATCGGGACATTGCTCAAAGCAGCGCCTTCTAGTCCTTATGGTATCGACAATGTGCAATCAAATGCGATTGTTCAAAGTCCCGCCGTAGTGCTACAGACGACTACTTCATTGACGTACGTGCCTGTAACGATAACTAATACTCAGACCGCGCCAACTCTTACGGGCCTACAGGTACCCCTCAATATTGATTTCAGTATTTACAAAAGCTACCTTGTCTCTGACGCAGGAAACATCCGCTTCTTTAATTCCTCCACTTTCACTACGTCGTTTGAGCTTCCTGCGTGGCTAGAGTCCTACTCCGGGAACACCTCAAGCTCTGCTTACACGGCGACTAGTTCCCAAGTATGGCTTTGTCTCAAAGGAACATCGATTCCCGGATCTTCTTCAATAACGATATACATGGTCTTTGAAAGCGCAGTCGATTTTGACGGAAACTACTGGGGCGAGGCTCCTGCGCTGTCTCCTACATTCGGCCAATTTGACAACGGTGCAAATGTATTTAGCTATTATAACACATCCCCCTCAGGAACATCAGGATGGACCTCTCATGGCGTTGTAGGTCTGACCTCCACTGCGCCTTCTGGAAGCTACTTCAAGACATCCAGAGCTTATTATGCAAACAGTGCGAACGGCAACTACATGTATTCGCAGATTCCTAATCTCAGCACAAACGAAGTGATTACTTTCTGGGTCTACACTACCGGACTAGGCAATATGTTCTTCTTGGCAAACTCCGCAGGAAGCGGCCAGATGGCAAGGCTCGATAGCAGAGGAGGAGCAAACTGGGCAGGGCTTGCAGCTACAACGAGTTGGACTCAGTGGAACGCTCCGAGCTCTGGGCTAGATGAGTCAGCGAACAAGTGGTACAAGTTCGATGTTGTGATCAACTCCACAACTGCGAGCACGTATATTGGCTCATCAACTAACAGCATTTCGACACTCGGCACAATTGCAAATGAATTAGCGATTTCAAACAAGGGCAATTACATCGGGCTCGTCGGTGATGCATTAGGTAGCACTTACATTACCTACTGGAACGGTTTCGTGATTCGCAATTATCCGAACAGTGGGATCTTGCCGACAATTTCCTTTGGAAACCCTGTGGCCCCTGCAATTACTGAGACTGTCGTGCCACAGAGGAACGCAGGCACAATCAGTCTTATGTCAGGACTAACGTTCTATGAGAACGCGAGCTCGCCAGCAACATGCAGTACCCCACAGATCGACACAAGCTTCTCGCAACCTTCCACAAGCTCCTCCTTCACTTTGAACAGTGGATCTTCTGCATGTCTTTGGTCACCGCAATTTGCAAGTGCTAGCATACTAAACGCGGGAAGTTGGATACTTGATATGTGGGCTTCAGCGGCATCTTCTGGAGCAATGCAGGTATCTGTGTACTCTACTAACTCGACTGGAAGCATTGTATCGACGATCCTCACGGGGAGAAACACCAACACAATAGGCACCTTAAAGTCCGAAGTGAAAACAGTTCTTACTGGCGCAGGGGCCAACATTCCTTCGAACGGTCATCTTGAGATTTTGATAGCTGCGCTAACCGGAGGACCATCCTCCTTTGTGATTTATTGGGGTAGTGGGCAGCTCACTAATTTTGAAAGCCCATCGCTCTTCAATAATGTGCTCGCAATCAATAACACTTCAACTTCTCCATGGCTTGCAAATCTAGGAATCTCTAGCACTACAAACACAGCGAGGTTAGGGAACTTCACAGCATGGTTCTCATCGCAAGCCACACCACAGATAGCGATCGGCAGCCTGGTGACTACACAGCAAACAGGTGGTACTCAAATAATTATTCCTGCATCCACTACGATCTACATCTGCATGACTGCTGCGGCGAATACTTTAGGAACGTCTACAATCGCGCTCTCACTCAAATTGCAGTCTTTTCAAAGCGGACCGTATGTCCAGTACTCAATTAGTTTCCAAACTAATTAGCAATCCGTGTGCCTTTTATCCATTGCGAGAAGGCATCAACTGTTAGAACCAGTGACAGAGTGGGATGGCAGTAGTTCTCATCCCTTTTCAGCGAGAGGGCAAAGTCATCTATTGAATATAGGTAATCCATTTAGAGGAAAAAGGTGGCAGACTCTAGTCGGCTACGCGTTAGCCGCATTCCTTCTGATTGTGCTTTTGTATGGACTAGTCGGATATGCCACTGGTTCTGTTCCTTACTACGTCGTCTCGGACCGGCCCAGCAGCATGAGTCCCACAATTGACTTCGGAGGACTGGTTGTAACGTACAGAGTGCCCTTTGCCACTCTAAAGCCAGGTGACATTATCGTTTTCCACGACCCCCTCGTCTACCCTGACATAATAGTACACAGAATTGTGGGGACTATTCCAAACTGTCCTAATCTTGGTAGCGAGTGTCTAGTTACAAAAGGAGACAACAATGTGACAAACCCTTCTCCAGATCCATGGAACGTCACGCAACAGTATTACGTTGGAAAAGTGATACTCATTGTTCCCTATCTTGGGTACCTTGTGCCCTCGATTTGGTCTTCTGAAGGTCCTTTGGCATACGCTCCCATTGTTTTCGTAATCATGCTTATCTGGGCAGTGTCCTACATTCATAGTCAACGTGGAAAGCATCTCAAGTCAGAAAGGACCATTGACTCTGATCGAACAGAGGCCTCTGGAAGAAAATCACTTAGCTGAGGAAAACCAGCTGCTTGTCTTTCTGGGGCGAGTCTGCATTGCTTCGTGGAGGGCGTCGAAGAAACAGCGCTCAAACGCAGCGTTTCTCAATTTTTCCCTTTCTACGCTGTCAAGATCCTTCCAGAACTTGAATTCATCCATTGAAAGCTCGAATTCGTAATAACTTCCCTGAAGCTGTGGCGGTTTGTGGCCCTCGCACTCTCTGGGAGGTCCGGATTTTGGCGGAATCAGTATCCTAGGCATCGCGTCTCTTCTAGCCGATCATATATTCTTGCAATGAGTACAAAAACAAAATGGATCCCGGTTTCATTTACAATGATAATTGAAGCCCGAAATTCGCGGGTGCGGACCAATGAATCAAAAATACACTTTCCATGTGAAGAGTCAGAAACTGGAATCCGCTCCGTTTATTATGTGACTCGCTGAATCCAGAGGCCAGTTACGAAGCAGGAATTCAGAATCATTTCGGAGTTGAAAAACTAGATTATGAACAACGCGACTTGCGACAACTCGAGGAACAACAAGCCAAGTGTTGTGAAACGCGCCTGTTTATCCCAGGCAGAGGAATCAAGAACTAGACCTTTTTACTTTGGAAAGATTTATCCACTGTCTACGGGTCGAAATTTCAGATTTGCTTGACCGAGTCTCACGTGTCCAGAGATGATCAGGCAAACCTAAACACCAAGGTTCAGTGGAACAACCTTTCTCTGACGCTGGTTGTCCTTGCCCTCGGGTGGGTAATGATCTTCGCTGACAGACTCAGCATATCTCCACTGATGAATGTCATAAGGAACGAATTTGGGCTGAGCTTGGGAACAACCTCAATTGTGTTCTCGATCTACTTTGCCGCATACATTGGATTCACGATTCCTGCTACGATTGTGGCTTCGAAGTATGGATATAAGAAAGTCATGGTGCTCTTCTTTGTCCTTGCAGCCCTTGCTTTAGCTCTTGCAGGGGTGGCTGGATTCACATTCTCTCTATTGGTACTCTTCATGGGGATCCACGGGGCCGGAGCCGGAGCATTTTATCCTACAGCTTATACAATCTCTACTGACATCGCTCCTAAATCCAAACGAGGCTTTGCACTGGCGGTAATCAATTCAGGAATGGCTTTTGGGACGATTCTCGGCCTAGCAATAGCAGGTCCAGTGCTGTTCCTTTTCTCAAACTGGCAGATAATGCTTCTTCTTCTCGCTGTCCCAACTGTCGCAGTTGCTCTTCTTCTCCAACGCTTTGTACCGAAAATTTCATCCGATCCTGGCGAATTTAGAGCTTCGGCCGTTAAAGGCTTCGAGCCAGTTCAGTACAAGAAGGTTTTGAGAGACAGGAATTTCATCTCAATTGGAGGCGCGATGTTTTGCTCATTGTATGGATACTGGGTTATATTGACATGGGGGCCAACGTTTCTTCAAAACCACCTGAATCTTGGAATCTCATCCAGCGGCGAAGCCACTGCCGTGTTCGCGGCTGTCGCAATTCCATCCTCCATTCTCATTAGCAGGCACTCGGACAGAATCGGAAGGAAGAAGATTGCGCTTGCCATTCTTCCACTCGCAGCCCTCACACTTTTCTTCATGGCTTACAGCTCGAGCCTTTTGGAATTTCTCATAGCCGCAGTTTTTTATGGCGTCATTGGGAAGCTAAGCTTTGACCCGATTGCAATAGCTTGGATACAGGATGTAATGCCGGCGGAGCTTATTGGACCTTCGCTTGCGATGCTGAACGTCGTCGCGATGAGCTCCTCAATCTTCGCGTCTTCCGTTACCGGAATAATTGCGGACTTTACTGGGGAGCTTTCCTCAGGCTTTTTTCTCGGAGCACTCATCGTCTCGCTCGGTGCGGCCTTTGTTGCCTTCGCAAGCAACAGAGCCCGAATCCACACTGCTCAGTGAGTCGAGATTTTTTCCTGGAGTTGGCTACCTGCCAGCAGGAGCAGGAACGGGCTCAAAGGGTCTCATTCTTTTAGGAATAACAGCACTAAGCACTATTGTGAGTAGTAGATTGATGCCAAGTGCTATCACTGCGATGTACAGCCCGCCGAATGGAGTCGTATAGAGTGACGTCTTTAGGAAGCCAAAGGAAACGTTTGCTTCTATTGCCATGTACACTCCCGACAGTATTCCAGCAAGCAGCCCGATGATGAGAGCTTCCTTCTTGAACCAGTCGGTATACAACCCAATGAATACTGATGGGAGAAGCTGCAAGATCAGTACGCCTCCGAGAAGTTGAAGCTGGATTGAGTATGTAGCCTGCGTTGTGAAGACGAAAGCAAGCGCGAGGAACTTGAATCCTGCAGAGGCCCATTTTGCTATTAGTGCCTCTCCATGAGTGGTCGTCTTTGGCCTAAACTCCTTGATGATATTCCTCGTCAGAAGGTTTGCCTGTGCGATTGCCATGATTGCAGCGGGAACGAGTCCGCCGATGAACACTCCGAGAAGGGCTACTCCTTGTAGCCACCCAGGCAGCGTCGCTATGATAAGGGCCGGAACCACGAATATTCCACCTGTGCCACCTTTGAAACCATTTACGAATCCGAGCGCAGAAGGAAATGAGTAAATCAATACTCCGAAGAGGGCAAGGAATGCCAGCCCTATGCCGTAGAGACACAGCATTGACGTGCTTATTCTGAGTTTATGAGCGCTTTCCGCGCTCAGGACACCGTTGATGGCGTGAGGGTACAAGTACAATGCCAATGCGCTTCCAAGGACAAGTGTAGCATACCCTGGTTCACTTGCCACCGCAAGAGATTGATATTTTGCGCCGGCAGCAGCGAAGGCAGCGTTGAAATTCCCACCAAGCGCAGAAAGCGCAGCAGCAATAACCGCCACAACGCTGATCCAAATTAGGACATCCTTGAACACCGCCGTCAGGGTTGCACCTCTCAATCCGCTCGTGAAAGTAAAAGCCGCGAGTATGATGAAAGCAATTATTAGAGCGATATCCTCCGTGCTCAATGATATCCCTCCAACCGACACCGCGGTTGCGACGCCTGATGTTTCAAACATGGTTGCGAGCACGGCCTGCATGCCGACAATCTGCAATGCAATGTATGGAAGCAAGGCAACGATTCCTGTTATGGCGATAAGAATTGCGAGCGCTTTGCTATTGAACTGTTCTTTGACAAAGTCTGAACCCGTGACATAGCCTCTCTCTCTTGATAGCGTCCACAACTTTGGGGCAAATGCTAGTGCCACGCCAAAAGTAATTGCGACGTATGGCACAGCGAAGAAGTAAAGCGGGCCAATGCTGAACATTCCTGAAGGGACAGCGACAAAAGTGTAAGCGGTATAGAGATCTGCTCCGACAAGGAAGAAAGCGAGCCAGACGCCTAATCTCCTACCGGCCAATGCCCAATCCCAGAGCTCATTCAAATTTCCCTTTCGCCATCTCGAACCAAGGAAGCCTAGTGCAACGAAAACGATGAAAAGAACTATGAAGGTATAGTAGGCATCTGCTCCAAGGGTAAGTACCATATTACTTCACCGCCCTGCCTTGAGGAAGCTCAACACGCCTCCTCTTTTCAATGAACGTGAAAGCCAAATATGGAATAGTTGTCAGCGCCAAGAGGAGTATTTGGAACCAGTAGAAGAACGGCATACCATCCAATGCTGGTTTTGAATAGTTGTAGATGGGCGTGTAGAAGTTAATGAACGCCGGAACGATGATTAAAAGTGCCAGTGCTATCGTAGAAGGAGTTATCCTGCTCACGTACAAGTGCCGCTTTGGAACTCGTTCATAAAGCTTGATCCTTTTTTCACGCTTGTTTCATTGTTTCTTCGGGCCAACCCTCCCTCAAGTTTCATCCATTTCTCTAGGCCGAAGTGTCACTGTCTTGAGTTTCCTGACCTGAAATAGCAACGGCAACCCCGTTGAGACAGGAAAAAGTACTATAACCTATGGGATCAACTCAGAAGTAAGAAAATGCCTAAACTTGGGTCAGAGCTGCATAGAAGAAAGGGCTAATTTCTTTGACCCGGTAAAGATTGTCTTGCGACCCACGAATCCCAGAATGAAGGCCGCAATCAGAATAGTAGTCATAGGCAGTTCAGAGGGGTTTGGATGAGCTGGTGCGTTGAAGCCTGAGGGGCTTACAAAGTTGAATGCCCACCAGAAAGATACCGAGTTGTAGTAGAGAAGATAAGTTTGGCTAGCTTGCCCTTGCGACACTGAGAAGGCAACGTGATAGTTTGAGGCGTTTGTCGGGTTCATCTGTAATTGGTAGTTGTTTTCTCCGTTATTTGATGGAGTTGTTAGCGCTCTAACAAATTCAACAGTCCAGCTTCCTGAATTGTAATTGCTCTTTGCTTGAACTTCGAATGGATTCATGAGGCCTGCGAGGCTAGTCGAAGGAGAGGTGTTGTTCGATACAAGCTGTGCGGCGTTAATATACGGGAATTGTGAACCACCGGTTTCAGAAGAATTCGCGCCAGGGAGACCCCCAATTTGATAGAAGGAGGTGGCATTCGTGTAGCCATCAATTGCGTATGATGCATGAGTTGGGAGACCGAATGCGGCTGTGTTCACTGCAGTTCCGTTAGGATAGGCTAGCCCTGGGTATCCCGCATCTGCTGAGTTGTTGTCTGTTGGGTTCGCTGACCAAAGCCACAGTTCAGCGTTCCCCCCTCCACCAGTTCCAAGTGCGCCCGTGGTTCCGAGAACCATTTTCGGCTTGTATGAAACCGCATACCATGTATCCGATGAAGCGCCTGGGGTAATTCCCAATATTACTGCGGCTTGCTCAGGATATACATATGATGAACCCGTTGCGAGAGGAAGGAAACCAACATCCTGCGGGTAGAATCCGCCGTAGCATGATGAGAAGGCATAGAGGCAGCTGGAGTTTGAATACATTTGTGCCAGCTGGCCATTCGGATACGAGGTATTGTTAACAACAGGTATTCCTTTGGGAACATTAGTCCCCCAGCTTGGACCGCAGGGGGAAATATAGCTAGGGCAATAGTTAGCGAATGTCATCTTGATCAAAAGCTCCGCTGTCCCGCTGACATTGGTCCACGCCATCTGAACCTGAACGGTGTCAGTGTGACCAGCAGGCGATCCTGGATACGCGTTTGATTCAATCATGGGAATAGTGTAGGTCTGCAATCCACTCCAATAAGATTCACCGCCAGGATTTGCAAAATCAGGTGCGCCATTAACTTTGGCGACGTAAATTGTGTTAATCTGGTTGGAGCCAGCGTTGATAAGAAATGAAACGGAGAGAAATACGAGCGCATAGACGATAGCTAAAGTCATTCCCACAAAGAAGTACTTGGTTGTGCGACGCATAAGGGACTGACCGCCTGCCCATCATGACCATATTTAAATTTTAATTTTCATCAAAAGTCCACGGTCTTGCTTAGGATTACGTATGCGACAATGCCTCCAATCACGAGGAGAAGGAAACTGAGAGGCAAATAATATTGAGGCAGGTAGCCATAGATGAACCACATTGCTGCTCCAATTGCGAGCGTCATCTCAAAAAGAATCGCGATAAATCTGTGTCCGGCTATGCCTTTCTTCTTCGGCGACACTCTCCTGATATCCGTGGACATATGAAATGCTTTGGCTAGGCTTTGGCCTTTTCTATTTTGCTATTTGTGTATATTTCCACGAAAAACAGGAAAAACTATCTTTAAATAATACAGGCGCTCGCCTCGGAAATGTAACTATGTTCCTACCATTGCAAGTACCTGTCACTTTCAACGAGTTCGGTATCTACTACTTTGTGTTTGGACTTTTCGTGGCCTTGGGCTTCGTAATGCTCGGCTTGATTCTTCTAGCTGAACCGAATGCTCAGTATGACATTGATGCCATAGAGGATGTTGCAGATATCGAAGCTCATTGAGGCTTCGTGTTTACTTTTTCCTGTGACTCTTTTTTCTTCAATCTCTCTTTCTTGAGTTTCTTCTTGAAATCCTTGCGGGCTCTCTTTGCATAGTATCTATTGATCTCAAAATATCCTAGACCTGTGGCTGCGAAAACTGCTACGAAAATTATGATGATCGGAAGGCTCGCGGTTAGTGGGTCTACGACTCTGATGGGATTGGCTATGTTTGTACTAGCCAGAGAAATCTCAGCGCCGCTAGTGCTCGCTTCCTCAATCGCAAGACCAGTTGCATTGTCAAACCAGTAGGTAATTGTCGACTGGTTCGCTGTCCCCCGGTACTCGAGCGTTTGAAACACCAAATTGTTGACCGTGATTTGTTGATTAGTTACATAGGAACAACTTACGTTCTGGAAAGTTATTGTGTGAGAGCTTAGGTTCGAAAGTGGCACGATTGGGAAGATCTTTGGGTTAAGAACGCTGTCCGTGTAGTTGTAGACATTATAAGTTGGGGGAATTTCGGACCCTTGGGTAACGTTCAAGCTGAGCCTAACTATCATGCTCTCGTTCGTAAAGACATTTGTGACGGTATACGAGATGTTTCCCTGAACACCATCAAAGAACGCGACTGATCCTCCGACGACGTCGTATAACACGTATGCTCCCTGTCTTGCATATGATGGATACGTTTGTGCTTGGGAAGCAAGGAGTAAACCCATTGAACTTCCAGTCAGGATACTAGCAAGAAGAAAAAGCGCAGCTAATCTTTGAATCCTGCTTTGTGCAAATCTCATTCGTGACAATAGGCTCCAGCGACTATGACAGTCAGAGACAAGTCCGTCGCTTGCATTCCTTTTACGCCTTTACTCCAAGCATAGAGTAAGTGTCATGAGTGCTCAAGAAGAGCCTAGAAAATTAGGAATCATTCTTTTGGTTTTGCTGGTTCCTTCTTGTCAGGCATGAAGGAAACGAAGGCTTGACCAAACATAACAAGGAATCCACCAAATGTTGCCAGAATGTCAACCAACCCAAAAGTAGTATCACCATTGAACTGGTATGTGTAGAACATAGGGAACATCCCGCCAACGTAAATTGCCGCGCCAATCAGCCACAAGTAATCTTTCAGTGCCATACTCGGACCACTCTAATCCCAGAATACGGCTATGCCGCCCGCAACCATAGACACCGCTCCTCCCAAGACCATGATCTGAAGTGCGAGTTCATCCTCTGTAAAGCCGGAATTGCTCGCGTGGCTGATTGCAAACAACCAGAAGAAAAATGGTATCACGAATACTGCTAGCGCAATGTACCACTTTGTAGCCCATCTTTTCATTGTTCTACTCCCCCTTTGCTCCCTCTGTGACCACAGGGGTAGCAACCTCGACTTTGGGACTACGACCCAGAGCTGATGAAAACACCTGAATTATTTTGCTGGAAAGGCTCTGGTGAATCTTCACAGGGTTCAGGATCTCTGTTTCTTGGACAGTCACTGCTTTTAGTCCCACTGGATATGCAATCCTTGAATAAACATGGTTCGGGTTGTAATTTCCTTCCTCCATTCTTGCTTGGGACTCTAGGGCAAGTCCGATGACAACCCACTTGGGCACTAGCCTAGGAGGCATGGGGTCGCCCATTCTCCAAGTCATGAACAAGTTGGTTATGAACGCCACAGCAGAAATTGCCGCAAGCCATGCGCCTATCATCGCCATCTGGAACCAAGGTTCATACAAAGCGGGCCAAGCTATCTCTCTGCGCACAGCCCCCTCTAGGCCTTGAACTTTGAATGCTGCCTCCAGCGCGCCCATACCTACTGTCCACGCGATGAAGTGGAAATTGGCAAGACCAGAGGAATATATCTTCCTGCCAATGAGATCCGGAAATACATAGTAAAGTATCCCGAAGAAGCTCCCCAGCGTGAAGGTTGCCATCATGAAATGGATGTGACCCGGAATCCACATTGTGTTGTGTACTGTAAAGTCCACTGCCGGTATAGGTTGCAGAGGTTCAGCGGTCGCGCCTCCGACTATGTTACCTGCAATTGCAGCAACCAGAAAGAGCAGCGAAGCATCCCATTTTGGTTTGGAGAACTTTAACGTGATCAGGCAGATGGTCCAGATAAGCACGAATGGGACCGCGATAAGCTCTGTTGCCACTTGGGCGAAAATGTCTCTCACCCACATTGGGATTGGATCCATTGCCATGTGGTGAATGTAAACGGACATTGAGAGGACGAAGAGCACGGCGTTCATGTACCTGACCATCCTCTCACTGTAGATCGGGCGCTTTGCATACATCTGAACGAACCAGACTACCAGTCCTAATACAAGGAATGACCCAAAGTAGACAAGTGGGTGGCTTTCGAACCAGAAAGCCGCTCTAAATACTTCTACATTTGGAATCGCAAATACGTTGAGATTTAATCCGCCCAGGGGTGAAAGGATAGTCCAGACAATTGCGGAGAGAACTGTGGTTATTCCAATTCCCATCGAAACACAGGCCATGAGAATGAATGATATTGGAAGTGAGAACTTTTCATTGGGAAGCTTGTCTTTAAAGCAACTCGCAATGAGAGCGAGAATAAGTAGCTCATCTCCTACGAATTGAATCGCCTCTGCAATGTAGAATGACGTGGGATTCTTCAGTGGGATAAGGAACGTGAACATGTATTGCGAATTCGACCCGATTACCATGAGAAGACCAAAGACGACCATCCAATGTCCGAGGTTCGCCATCCAGGGCACTGCAAGCTTTCTTGTTCCTCTGATTGTCGGGACAATGTAATATGAGATCGCAAATCCCGTTGTGAATATTGTTCCAAAGAACATGACAACTGCGTGATAAGTCATCATCTGGAAGTATGCGATCGTGGTATAGCCAATCTGAGTAAGAGGTAGCAACGCTCCAGTGTACGAAAATCCAGCCTGAGTTCTAAGCTCGAGTCCGAATGATCCAGCAGTGAAAAGCCAGATCATTCCCCAGCAGAAAAGTTTGAGTGAAAAATGCTTGTAGTCCCTGC
>VFSW01002400.1_pt1 | contig 28270 bp, 28 predicted proteins | sample 5358111 | NCBI WGS metagenome assembly VFSW01 (sample SAMN11554181, study PRJNA540505) | mine drainage metagenome | isolation source: sediment from site ElyBrook_90M | place: USA: Ely Copper Mine, Vershire, VT | collected 2017 | reverse complement strand
AAACCTAGAATCAATCCATCTATAGACCAATACACAAGCACGGCAATATTCATCTTCACCTCTATTGGGGCATAATTGTGCGACGCATTTGGGTGCGTCGCACATTTCAAGATTTCAAAGTAGCCCTTGACGTTTAGGGCAGCTTACGGAGTTGAGCGTCGGCGGTCTTGGCGGTAAGGGGCCAGACGATCTGCTTGACGAAATTGCCGGAGGCGTCCTTCTGCCATTGCATATAGACCATCTCGTGCCCGATCTGCTTGCCGTGGGTCTTGGCGTCGGTGCTGAACTTGATGTGACCGTAGAAAGTCAGCAAATCGAGTTTGTCGAGATCGGCTTTGATCGCCGTCGGGTCGATGCTGTTGGTATCTTCGATGGCTTTCTGGAGCAGCAAGCCCGCCATATAACCGCCCGCGGCGTGATACGACGGATCGGCGTTGTACTTGGCTTTGAATTCCGCGGTGAAATCCGTGACGCTGATGCCGTACCAGGGCAAGTTGGCGGCTTTGGCGGCGTCGGCGCTGTACGTCACCTGCGGCTCCCACTGGCTGGGACCGATGACGTATTGCGCGCCGTCGCCAATTTGCGTGAACGTGGGTTCGGGCGGTGCGACGAGGAGGACGAGCATCTGGGCGGGTATTTTTTTGTCGAAGAGTTGTTTGGCAAAGGTGCTGCCGTCGGCAAAGTGCCCGCCGCCCATGATGGCATCCGGACTAGCGGCGGCAATCTTGTTGATGAAGGACGAAAAATCGGTCGTGCTGGGATCGTACCCTTCGTTGACGACTACGCTGTAGCCGTGACTCGTCGCGTACGTGTTGGCAAACTGGGCGACGGTCGTCGAGAACGCGTCTTTCGAGTAAACGATGGCGATCTTCTTGGCGGAGGGACTCAACTTGCCCAAGAGGTCGATCGCGCCCGAGAGATACTGGCTGGCTGGAGTGTACAACTGGTAGGTGTTCTTGAAACCTTGCTCCATCGTCGCGTCATCCGCCGCGCCGGTCGTGATCATCAATTTGCCGTACTGCTCGGAGATGATCGCCGCCGATTTCGCCAATCCACTGCTGTACGGGCTGATCAAAAAGTCTACCTTATCCTGATTGATGAGCTGAGTGTACAGCGCCTGGACGCGGTCAGCTTTGCTTTCGTCGTCGTAGAACTTGAGCGATGGCATAACCACCGTGCCGTCTTTGAGTTTGATTCCGCCGGCTTTGGTCACATCGCTTAGCCACAGTTGCAAGCCCTGCAACTGTTTGCCCGACTCGACATTATTGCTGCCGGTCTGGGACGCGGTAAAGCCGATGATGATGTTCTTGGTCTGTCCGCCGGTGGAGGCGGTCGTTGGAGCCGGTCCGGTGCTTGGTTGTGGAGCGGCAGTGGCGGGTGCGGAAGTGGGTGCGGCAGCCGGCGCGCACGCGGCGAGGATCACTACTGCCAGGGTCAGCAGCGCGGCAATCCAGAGTGAACGGGGAATTCTAGGGGACATCGTCTTCTTCTCCTTTTCGTTTCTTCGCGTCATCGCGAGTTGAATCGAACCTCATTCCTTCGAGTTTCGAACCGAGAGGGCAGCGAACCCGGTTGTTGCGCCGTCATCACCCCTTTGGCAAAAGGTGGGGAAGCAAGAGACGAGAGGATTATGTTGGTGAGAATCGTATGGTTTGGATTAAGTTCATTATATCCGCTAGTTTGAAATAAATCAAATTCTCCGTGGCAATTGGTACACACCGCTCATTCACCGCAAAGAAATCAAAATATAAAAAACTCGGCGCGCTCCGCGTCTTTGCGGTGAGATGTGAATAATCACCCGCCATCTTGGATTTGCCTAGAGATTCATTCTGGGCTATCATACGAACTAATCGTATGATTCAACTGAAACCGATTGGCACGGTTCGCAACACCATTACCGACGCGCGCCGTGACACGCGTTGGGAGGAAATCGAATCCGAGATCGTCGTCGCGGACGAATGGCGCGACGCGCTCGACGGACTCGCGCAGTTTTCGCACATCTGGGTCGTCTTCTACTTCGACCGGATGCCGCCGCCGGATTCGCTCCACGTCCGTCCGATGCGGCGCGACGACCTGCCGCTCGTCGGGCTGTTCGCCACGCGCTCGCCGCAGCGCCCCAACCCGATTGGCATCCGCGCGGCGGAACTGCTGGAGGCGCGCGACGGCGTGCTGCGCGTGCGCGGACTGGACGCGCTGAACGGCACGCCGGTGCTCGACATCAAGCCGTACCTTGCGCGCGGCGATGCCATCGAGCACACGCGCGTCGGCGAGTGGGTTGAAAAGTACTGGAAACTGTCGTCAGGCGAATGAATGCGTAGCCGGGTCTCCGTTTCGATTTCGCAGGCGCTGTTCAGCGTCGTTTTCCTGATCTTTTTCTTCACGCTGCTGGGCGGTTATCTGCAAAACATCGCGGCGGGCTACCGCGCGAATACCTGGTTGACGTTGGCGGTCGTCGTGATCGGACTGGCGCTTGCGCTCTGGGCGGCTTACGGGCGCGTCGCCGTCGAAAGCGATCCGCTGGAGCTCGCGGGCTTTCTCCTCGTCGTCAGCGGTGTGTGGCTGTACTTTATCGCGCCGGCGCTGCCCACTCTGCTGCCGCCGACGCAATCCTCGGACGCGGTGCGCGTGTACCAGCAAGTCCTCTTCTCGTACCCCGAAGGCAAACTGGTCAGTTGGTACCCGGCAGGCGGCGCGTTCCTCGCGGCGATGTTCTCGCACTGGCTCGGCTGGTCGCCGCTGCGCGTGCTGCATCCAACCGCGGCAAGTTTTATCGCGCTCGCCGCCGGCGCGGTCTACGGTATGACGTGCGCGCTGTTGCCGAAAAATCGTCTCTCCAAAATCGTCGCGCTGCTTGCGCCCGCGCTCCTCTTCGTGCCGTGGTCGTACTTTGTCGGCATCGTCGATTGGGAACAGTACTTTTTCGCGCAAGCCCTGGCGCAATGGTTCATCCTCGCCGCACTGTGGTACACCGCCAGCTACGCCGATCAACCCTCCTGGATTTTCGCCGCGCTCCTCGGCGCGGCGCTGCTCGCGACCGTTGCTGCCTACCCGATTTTCGTCGCGCTGCCGCTGGCGTTGTTCGCGTTGGTTGTGCTGGCGCGCGTGATTGGCGAGGCGCGCCGCCGCGTGGACGTCCGACGCACCTACGGCGCGCTCGCCGCGCTCGGCGCATTTCTCGCGCTGATGGCGCTGGCGGCGGTGACGTTGCAGTTCGCCGGCATTCTGGAACTCGCCGCTGGCAAGATTTCGACCACGTCGAGTGTGGGACCCGGCGGCGTCGCGAACCCATCACTCGACACGCTCGGCGGACCGATCTTTTTGCTGCTCGCTCTGATCGGCGTTCCGCTGGCGTGGCGCGCCAAGGGCATCGGTCGAGTGTTGATCGGTTTTCTGCTGGTGTGGCTTTTGCAATTCGCCGCGCTGCTCGCCATTCAGACGTTCTTCCCGCTCTCCGGCTATCGCGTCGATAAGACGTTTTACATCCTGGTCTTCCCGCTGGCGATGCTCGCCGCGCTCGCGCTTGCGCGCGGCATCGAACGCGGGGTCGTCCGCGTCCCCATCGCCGGACGCGCGGCAGCTGCCGGATTTATCGGCGTCGCCTTGCTGCTCAGCGTCGGCGTGATCGCGCTGCGCCCCCCCAAAGTCTACGCGCCGTTCACCGAATCCGAGTTGCAGACCGCGCTCTGGGCAAAGGCGAACTTGGACACCTACCAGATCAGTTTCACCGATCCGCAGACGATTCGCGCATACTGGCTGGCGTTCGGTCTCTGGCGCGAGACGCTGCCGAACGAATGGTTTCAATGGATTCCGGCGGGAACGAAGCTGGGACCATCCACCTTTGCCGAATGGCTGCGCGATCCGGCGTGGCCCCCCTGGGCGTTCGTCACCGATGTGACCGCGCAGCCGATCGCGCCGGCGCGGGTGATTTACCAGAACGGCGCGAGCGCCATCGTGGAAAAAAATGAATCGACGCCGCCCGCGCCCGCGCCGCAACACATTTCGCGCTGGCATTTCAACACGGCGATCAGATTGCTCGGCTATGATTTGCCGCGCGTCAGTTTCTCGCCGGGCGAGACGATCACGCTGACGACGTACACCGAATCGATCTATCCGCCGCCCGTCACCGCTGGCTGGCGGATGGAGTTGCTGAATCGCAACGGCGTGGTCGTCAGCCAGACGTCGCGCGACCCATTCGACGACAAGTATCCGTTGCAACGATGGCCCCCCGGTCGGTACGCGCGCGACGCGTGGTCGCTGCCGCTGGCGTCGAATCTGCCGCCCGGCGTTTACACCATTCAACTCGGCTTGTACGGTCGCGTGGACGGCACGGAATTTCCCGCGTGGTTCACCGATCCTGTCAGCGGCGAAGTGATCACGAATAAAAAACCGCTGGATGCCGCGCCGCTCGCGCAAATCAAAATTCCGCCGCCTCCACCGTCGGTGGATGAACTGCGCGCCGCAACGCCGCTCCAGGCGCGCGTCGGCGACGATTTTGTGCTGGCGCGTTACGCGCTCCAGTACGACGCCGCGCAGCGCGCACTGCATCTGACGCTCTACTGGCAAAGCGCGGCGAAAACGAACAACGATGACACCGTCTTCGTCCACGTCTTGGACGCAGGCGGCAAGATCGTCACGCAGAAAGATGCGCCGCCGCTCGACGGCGCGTATCCCACGTCGGCGTGGGACCCGCCAGAAATCGTCAAGGACGTGTACGACCTGACGATTCCGGCAGACGCGCGCGGTCCATTTTCTATCGAGATCGGAATGTACGTGCCCGCGACTTTACAGCGATTGCCGGTCGGCGGCAGCGATCACATCGTACTGCCGAACATCCTCCAGTAAATCCTAGCCCAACCTCCCCCAGGTTCTTCGACCGGCGGGAGGCAGAACAGTCACAAATCCTGATGCAACTTTCCGATGCGTTTCGCATTCGCTCCAAAGAGATCGTCGCGTTCGTCGGCGCGGGCGGCAAGACCACCGCGATGTTCCGCCTCGCCGATGAGCGCGTCGCGCGCGGCGAACGCGTGGTCATCACGACGACCACGCGCCTCGGCGTGACCCAAGCCGTCGCCGCGACCGGTCGGTCGCCGCTGCATTACGACGCCTCGCCCGATTTTCCCGCGCGTCTCCGCGACGCGCTGGACGCGTCTCCGTCCGTCATCCTCGTCGGCGAAAACCTCGATGCGACCAAAGTCGCGGGCGCGTCGCCGGCGCTCATCGACGAACTTGCCGCGCTGAGCGCGGTCGATGCGATCATTTACGAAGCGGACGGCGCGCGGATGCTGCCGTTCAAAGCGCCCGCCGCACACGAGCCGGTGTTGGCGAATTCCACAACGCTGCTCGTTCCGGTCATCGGCATTACCGCAATTGGCGCGCCGCTGGACGACGCGCACGTGCACCGCGCGGAAATCGCCGCGCGGCTCGCCGGGGCGCGGCTGGGCGAGCCGCTGACGCCGGTGATGGCGGCACGCGTGATCGCGCATCCCGCCGGCGGACTGAAAAACCAGCCGCGCGCGGCGCGCGTGATCGCGCTGCTCAATCAGGTCGAAACCGAAGCGCAGCTTGACGCCGCGCGCGCAATCGCGCGGTTGCTGCTCGGTTACAAGAACATCGGCGCGGCGGCGATTGGCGCAGCGCGAAACGCGAATCCCGTTCGCGAGACGCACCGGCGCGTCGCGGCAATCGTGTTGGCGGCAGGCGGTGGAACGCGGATGCCGGGACGCGTCAAGCAATTGCTCCCGTGGCGCGGCAAAACGCTGATCGAGAACGCGCTCGGCGTCGTCGCGCTGGCGCGCGTGGTGGAAACGCGGGTCGTCTTGGGCGCACATGCCGCCGAGATTCGCGCGGCGATCCGCGGCACGCCGGCGCGCGTCGTGCTGAATCGGGATTGGGAGACCGGGCACGCATCGAGCATCCGCGCCGGCTTGAAATCACTCGGACGCGAGATCGACGCGGCGATTTTTATCAATGCGGACCAACCGCTGCTCACGACCGCCGCGATCGATTCGATCATTCAGCGGTACTATGAAACCGGCGCGTCGATCATCGCGCCGCTCTACGCCGGCAAGCGCGGCAGCCCGGTGTTGTTCGACCGCGTTCATTTCGACGAACTGATGAGTTTGCGCGGTGAGGAAGGTGGGCGTGAGGTGCTGGCGAAATATCGCGAGCAGGTTCAGTTCGTCGAATTTGCGGATGTGCGGCTGGCGCTGGACATCGACACGCCGGAGGATTACGAGAAGATCACGCAGTGATGCGCGTGAAATTGACATCATACTTTGGGAGTGGTATAGTAAACACGCTCACCTTCCGATGAAGTGAGGCGGACTCCGGCATAATGCGATTGTCTCCACATGCCAGCGGTTGGGCTGGCTTTTTGTTGTGAAACTCGTATCTTCGATCAATCCGGAACGAATCGAACGCCAGCGCGATCGGATTTATCGCCGGACGCGCGTGCGCCGTGTCCGCACGATGGACGACGCGGCGCAGTTTATCGATGTCGTTGGTTTCGCGCTGCTCTTTGCGTCGACACAAGGTATTGAACTGCCATCGCTGTTCGAAGCCGTCAAAGGTCGTCGCGACGCGCACATCGAAGATTGGGATGCGGATTCCGACCGCGTGTGGGTGTGGAAGAACGATTTGCCGGCGGCGCGGCGCGCGTTCTACGGCAAGGCGCTCGCCGGCGGCAAGCCGGTTTTCGTTTCGCTCAAGATGCTGCCGTACCTTTTCGCGGTCAGCGCGCCGGAGAGCGTCGACCAGGTCTACCAGCAGGGGCGCATCAGCCAGGACGCCAAGCGCGTGCACGATGCGCTGCGCGCGATGGGACCGACGCCGACGAGCGCGCTGCGCGCATCTGTTGGACTGGACACGACGCGGTACCATCGCGCGCTGGATGAGTTGCAGCGCGCGTTAGTCATTCTGCCGATGGGCGCGGTGAACGAGCACGGCGCGTGGACTTCGCAGGTGTTTGAACTGGCGGCGCGGTGGTTTCCGCGGCAAGCCGCGCGGGCGCAGCAGATCGATGTGAACGCGGCGCGGCGCGCGCTGGTGAAGCGGTACGTCGAAACGGTGATTGCCAGCACCGCACCGATGCTGTGCCGCGTGTTCGGCTGGTCGCGCGAGCAGGTCCATACGACCGTGGATGAGTTGGTCGCGCGCAAGAGATTGATGAGAAAGCAAGAGTGGGTTTTGAGCAATGGTAGATAAAGAAAATTCGATTGCGGTGACGCTGCCGACCTCGGTGCGGGTGTTGATGCCGCACGGTCGCGTGGAAGAGATGAAGCTGGAGACGTATCTTGCCGGCGTTGTCGCGACGGAAATCGGCGCGACCGCGCCACTGGAGTCGCTCAAGGCGCAGGCGGTCGCGTCGCGCACGTACGCGGCTGCTGCGCACCGCCACCCGGAACACGACGCCGATCTGTGCACGACCGCGCACTGCCAGAAATGGAAACACGTCGATCCGGTGGTCGCACCGGAAGTTTTTCGCGCGCTGAGCGAGACGTGGGGAATGGTCGCCATCTTCGACGGCAAATTGATCGACGCGTTTTTCTTTGAGCATTGCGACGGGCACACGCGCAACTCGGAAGAGATGCTGATGCCTTCCGTCAAGTACCTGCGCGGCGTCGATTGCTCGTGCGGCTTTTTGTCGCTGAAAGGGCACGGCGTTGGAATGTGCAAGCGCGGCGCGATCGTCATGGCGCGCCGTGGTGCCTCATTCGAGCAAATCCTGCGGCATTATTATCGCGGCGTGGTGGTGATTCACACCGCGCACGAGAACCACGTTGCGCCAGAGCCGGAACCGGAGCCGCCCGCGACGGTGATCGAACTGCCTGCGCCGGCGGCAATCGAGCACAGTGCGCCGCCGATCGAAGCGGCTGCTCCGGCGGCGGAGCCGACCGCGCCCAAGCCGCGCGTGCGCGTCCGGAAGGCGCGCGCGCCAGTGTCTGCCGAGAAAATCGAACGCAAGAGACCGGTGACGCGCAAGCCGTCACGTCGCGTTGGATCGCCGGTACCCGTTGCGGTAAAACCGGTCGAAGAAAAACCGGAAGAGATCGCCGTCGTGGTCGAGGCGGCGCGCGCGGCAGTTGAACTGCAGACCGAAAAGCTGCGCGGCGTGATCGTGGGCGAGGTGGTGCCGCGAACCGAGTCGGTCACCGTCGAACCACCGCGCCCGACCAAACCGCCGCGGCGCGTGCACATCGATCATTTGCCCGGCTCGCGGATGATTGCGGGTTGTCTGCCGGACGCGGGTATTTCGATTTCAATTGAAGACCCGCATGGAAACAAAACGATCACGTTGAGCGGCAGCGCGGCGCATTACGGCGACGGCGGATTTGAGGCAGTGGTTGAGGAGGATGGACGCTATCTGATCACGGTGGACGACCAGGTGGTGGAGGTCAACGTGAACGGCGAAACGGTGTTCATCCACGTCAATTGAGAGACAAGACCCGAAGGACTTCCTTCGGGTCTTTTTTATTTCTCCAGCAGCACATCGACAATCGCGGGCGTAAGATCGGTCAGGGCGTGAATGCGCGGCGCGATCTTTTCGCGCTGCGCGCCGATCAGCAGCGTCGGCACCGGGTTGAGCGTGTGGCCTTTCGCGGACGAATCTTCGAGGTTGCCGTGATCGCTGGTGGTGACGATGAGCGATTCGGACAGGTCGGTCCCGTCGATGACGCCGCGCAGCAATTCGTCGACTTGCGCGAGGATGTGCGCCGTGAAATCCGGTTTGGCTTTGTGCCCGGCGGCATCGGTCAGAAAATATTCAAAGAGTGTGAAATCGTGCTCGCGCGCCAGTTGCGCGAGATTCCTGCCGGCGTCGTACGCGGTAATCACCGGCACGTCTGCGCCGTCCGCCGGGACGCGCGGCGTTCTGGGCCAACGGTCATTCGTCACAAACGCGCTGACCGCGCGCCCGGCGCGCAAATCGTCCGTGTCGCGGTAGCGGACGTTTGCCGCGGACGCGGCGTAGGAAGTGGCGGAACGGCGCGCCTTGCCGCGCGCGAGCCGCTCGAAGAAGATCGGCGGATAGGCGTTCGCAAACGCGGCGCGGCGGTTCGCCGCGACCACCTGCTGAAAGATATTGTTCTCGGCGAGAATCTGCCGCAGCGCGGCGTTGGGATATGGTCCCAGGTGCTCGCCGATTTGGCGCGGCGCGTTGACGCCGGTAAAGATGGTCGTTTGACCGGTCGCGCTTTGCGGAAGCCCTGGCACGCCGAGCGTCGCGTCGGTCGGGACGAGCGCGGCGCGCGCGGACTGGAAATGCCCGTTGCCGGTCGTCGGCATTGCGCCGTCAAACAGCCCGCGCAAAGTCGGCATTGGGTTGGTGAGAAACGGATTGACGGCGGGGTCGTTTGCGCCCAAACCCCAGCCGTCGAAAAAGATCATCAAGACGCGCATAGATCAGTTGGTGGTTACCCCTGAATGAGTCGGTCGAGCATCGCGGAAGATGGCGTCGTGCCGCGCTGGGTCCAGACCACGCTGCCGCGCGCGTTCAAGCCAACGAAAAAGGGCGTCACGTCGAATCCATAACGCGCGCCTAGTTCGCGTCCGGCAGGCGTCAACAGATCGACGCGCACGACGCGGACGCGACCGGCGTACTGTTGCTGCAACCTATCCACGATAGGTCGATTCGCCATGCACGCGAGTCAGTAATTCGAATAAATCTCCAGAACGACGGGCTGGCGCGCTGCCAGCACTTGATCGAACTGCGCGGCGGTGTTGATCTCACTGACGCCAACGCGGAGGAAAAGATCGCCAGCGATGAGCAGAATCGCGAGCGCGCCTAGCGCGCCCCACGCCAGCGGCGCTTGCCGGAAAACGACCATAACGATGATCAGCGCGATCAGAAAGACAAACGTGGCGACGAAAGTGTACGAGTTCTGATTGACGATTTGAAAGATCGACATGATTCACCGGTTCGGAAACGTTTCGTACTTGCCATCGAGCCAGAGGAGCGGCGGGCGATCCCGCGCGCTGCCGAAATCGGCGGCTTGGACTTCGCCTACGAAGATCGTGTGATCGCCGGCGTTGTGCGCGGCGACGACGCGGCAGTCCACGTAGGCAACGCAGTCGTCGAAGATGGGCGCGCCGGTCGCTACGGAATGTTGCGCGACATCGGCGAAGGGATCGGTAGGCGCGGCGATCTGCTTGGCGAAGCGCATCGCCAGATGTTCCTGGTCGGCGCTCAAAATATTCATCGCAAAATTGCCGGCGTGTGAAACGAAATCGTGCGTCGTGCTGCCTTTCAAGATGCAGACGAGAACGAGTGTGGGGCTGAGCGAGACGGAGGCGAAAGCGTTCGCGGTCATGCCGTGCAGCCGTTCGCCATCGCGGACGGTGAGCACGGTGACGCCGGTCGCGAATTTTCGCATCACGTGGCGAAAGGATGTTGCATCAATGGTCACTGGGAAAACCTGACTTGCAAACTTGGGCGGAGTGTCGATTTGCATAGCGCAGCCCATTTTAGCAGAATGACGGCAAAAAGGCATAAATAATTCGATAGAGAAGGCGCAACGGTTATCGCCGGTTTCCCTCGCCCAGATGCCGCAGGAGCAATACCGCGCCTGCGCCAATGCCAAAGGCGAGGATGGGCGCATCCGCGCGCGTCGCCGCGAGGAGCACGGGCAGCAGAATCGCGACCGCCATCGTGGCGCGCGAGGAGCGCTTCAGGACGTACTTGAATGGAAACCATAGAGCGATGAGCGCAAAGAGGACGGGACCATCGAGGAGAAAGAGCGCGGTGCCGGCGGTTGTCAGTCCCATACCGCCGTGAAAGCGCGTGTAGACCGGCAGGCAATGACCGATGACCGCGACGACGCCGGCGAGCGCGAGTCCCCATTCGCTGCCGGTAGCCGCGCGCGCGAATTCCAGCGCGAGCACGGTCTTGCCCGCGTCGGCGAGGAAAGCAAACGCGGCGGGAAATACACCGGCGGCGCGAAACGTGTTGAGCGCGCCGGTGTGCCCGCTGGCGACTTGGCGCACATCGCGCGCGCCGAACACACGCGAGATGATGACGCCGGAGGGAATCGAGCCGAGGAGGTAGGCGACGAGCGCGGTGGCGAGAAAGTTCATAGTGTATCTGCCCGAAGACGGGGGACGAAAGACCGAAGACGGTGAAAATTCTTCCGTCGTCCGTCCTTCGTCATCCGTCAGGTTTACGCGATCACGCGCAGCCGCTGGGGCAGCAATTCGATTTCCACCCGATGCGCGCCGATGAACGGAATCTCGCCGTCTGTTTCGATAATGAGCGGATCGGGCGACGCGATGACGACGTGCGCGCCTTGCTTGAACTCGACGCGCGGGTCGCCGACGTGCGCGCCCTTCATCACTTTGGGCAGAAGCGACAGAATCCCGACGCGTCCCAAGCCCTGCGCGATCATTACATCCAGTAAGCCGTCGTCGTTTTGGGCGTTAGGCGTGATCCAGAATTCGCCGCCGATGCAGCGCCCATTGCCGACCGCGATCATCGTGCTGGATTGCTCGAGCATATCCGCGCCGATTTCGATTTTGACGCGGGGCACGGAGTACTTGATGAGCGTAAGCAGCACAGCGGCGAGGTAAATCGCCGCACCCCGGAGGAGGGGTATTTCGTGCGCGCGCCTGGCGACGGACGCGCCGAAACCGGTATCGAGTCCGTTCACGTAATAGTGCGCGCCGGCGTCAAAGCCAGGCGCGGGATGATCGGCGACCACTTTGCCTACGTCGATCACGCGCGTGGAGTGCGCCAGAATCCGCTGGATGCACGTGCGCCAGTCGGGCTGCGCATCGCCGGGATGCGACAGCCCCAATAACATCTTGGCGAAATCGTTCCCCGAACCGACCGGGATCACGCCGAGCGCGCCGGTGGGCGCGCCGCCGGATGCGCGTAACATTCCGTTGGCAACTTCGTTCGCGGTTCCATCGCCGCCGATGGCAATCAGCGTTTCGTAGCCATCGCGCTTGGCTTGCTCCGCAATGGCGACCGCGGCGCGCGGCGCGGTCGTGCGTGTGAGATCGAAATCGAGACCGCCGGCGCGCAGCGCGGCATTGATCTGCTGCCAGAGTCTTTCACCGTGCCCGTTGCCGGAAATCGGATTTAATACGATCAGCGTCTTCGCCATCGCTCCCCCTCAAGCGTTATAACCCCACGCGCGGGTCAACGCGTCGTGCGCGTTGACAGCGGGATTGGGGGAGATTATACTTGGAAACGTAAAGTGTGTCGAGGGGTGGATATGAATCGGATTATCACATTGACTACCGATTTTGGTTTGACCGATGGTTTCGTCGGGACGATGAAAGGCGTCATCCTCGGTATCAATCCGAACGCGACCATCGTCGATATTACGCACGACATCGCGCCGCAGAATATCGAGCAAGGCGCGTTTCTCTTTGCGAATGCCGCCAAGTACTTTCCCGCGAACGTGATTCACGTTGTCGTCGTCGATCCCGGCGTCGGCAGCGCGCGGCGCGCAATTGCCGCGCGGGAGGACGAGACCCTTTTTGTCGCGCCTGACAATGGCGTTTTGTCTTCCGTCCTCCGTCCTTCGTCTTCCGTCGTTCAGCTCAACAAGCCGGCGTACTGGCTGCCGCGCGTCTCGAACACATTTCACGGGCGCGATGTCTTCGCGCCGGTTGCCGCCCACCTTTCGCTTGGTGTGCCGTTGGAGGCGCTGGGCGATCCGATCGACAATTGGGTGCGGCTGCCGCGCGCGCCCGCGCTCCGCGCTGGCGACGAGATTGCCGGGCGCGTAATTCATATCGACCGTTTCGGTAACATCATCACCAATGTCGGCGAAGAGATGCTGAGCGGGATGGATCGCGCATGGCTCGTCGTTCGTATCGGCGGAAGGGTTTTGCGCGGCGTCGAGTCGACGTACGCGGACGCGGCGCGCGGTGAACTTGTCGCCCTGATCAGTTCGTCGTGGCACTTGGAGGTCGCGATGCGTGACGGCAACGCCGCGGAGGCGCTGGGTGTTCGTATCGGAGACGAAATGGTCGTCGGGCTTGACAGAGAATAGCACTTGTGCTAAAATATTAGCACTCTCGGTTTGAGAGTGCTAATCAGGAAAACGGCTTAAAAATGGCGGATTTGACAGAGCGACAGGAAAAGGTCCTCGCATTCGTGGTGCGTGAATACGTCGAGAATGCGCAACCCGTTGGCTCGGAAACGCTCCGGCGGCGCGGGATGAATGTCAGTTCCGCGACGATTCGGAATGAGTTGGCGTCGCTGGAGGATTTGGGCTACCTGATGCACCCGCACACCTCGGCGGGACGCATCCCGACGGAAAAGGGCTATCGCTATTTTGTCGAGTCGCTGATGGAGGAGTTTGAGTTGCCAGCGGTTGATCAGCGGATGATCCGGCATCAGTTCCATCAGGTGACGCTCGACATCGATCAGTGGATGCGTTTGTCCGCCGCGGTGCTCGCGCACGCGTCGCACAGTGCGGCGCTGGTGACCGCGCCGCAATCGACGCGCTGCCGGTTCAAGCACGTGCAGTTGGTTTCGATCAACGATCAAGTCGCGTTGCTCGTCCTGGTATTGCAGGAAGGGACGATCAAGCAACAAATGCTCGCGCTCGCCGAGCCGGTCGCGCAAGACGAGTTGACGCGCGTGTCGAACCGACTAAACGATCATTTCGCCGGTCTGAACGTCGAACAGATACGCTCGACCACGCTGACGCTCTCGGAATTTGAGAGCGGTGTGGTGCACGTCGTCGTCGATCTGATGCGCCAAATCGATGCGCGCTCGTCGCACGATGTGTACCGCGACGGCATCATGGACATTTTGCGGCAGCCGGAGTTTTCCGCGATCGGGCGGATGCAGGCGCTGTTAGAGATGTTGGAGCAACGGACGACGCTGGAGACGATGCTGAGCGAGTTAGCGCCGGAGCGCGGCGTGCAGGTCGTGATCGGCGGTGAAAGCCAGTACGAGGAAATGAGCGATTACAGCATGGTGCTCTCGCGCTATGGTTTGCCGGGCGAAGCGAGCGGCATCGTCGGCGTGCTGGGTCCGCTGCGGATGCACTATCCGCGCACGATTGGCGTGGTGCGCTATGTTTCTAGTTTGTTGGACGATTTGATGGCGCGGATGTACGGACGATAAATCGAAGTATGAAGGCAGAAGGATGAAGGATGAAAAACCTCGTCATCCTTCATCCCTCATCCTTTGGAGGAATTGCATGGCAGAAGAAGTAGTGGAAGAGAAAAAAGAAGAGACGCAAGGTACGGCATTGCCGGACGATCCTGCCGCGCTGAAAGATTTGCTTGAAAAAGAGCGCGCGAGATCCGCAGAGTATCTGGACAACTGGCGGCGCGCCGCGGCAGATATGTCGAACTATCGCAAGCGGATGGAGAAAGACGCGAGCGAAATGACCAAATTTGCGAACAGCGTTCTGATCGCGCGGCTCTTGCCGGTGCTGGACGATTTTGATCGGGCGATGCAAACGATTCCGGACAACTTGCGCGACCTGACCTGGATTGACGGTGTGATGCTGATCGCGCGCAAGATGGCGGCGGTGCTGGAAGCCGAAGGGCTGAAACCGATCGAGGCGTTGAACAAGCCATTCGATCCGAATCTGCACGAAGCGGTCATTCACGAGGAAACCGATCAGCACGAAGACGGGACCGTCATCACTGAATTGCAAAAAGGATACAAACTGGGCGATAGGGTTTTGAGACCGACGATGGTCAAGGTCGCAAAGAAGAAAAACTAATACGCATACGCAATACGTATTGCGTAATAAGGAGTTTGGACATGGCTACGAAATCAAAGATTGTTGGAATCGATCTGGGCACAACCAACTCGGTGGTGGCGGTGATGGAAGGCGGCGAGCCGGTCGTCATTCCAACCGCCGAAGGCGCGCGCTTGCTGCCCTCCGTGGTGGCAATTACCAAGACCGGCGAGCGGTTGGTAGGACAGGTCGCCAAGCGCCAGGCAATCACCAATCCGGAGAATACGATCTTCTCGATCAAGCGGTTGATGGGGCGCAAGTTCGGCGACGCCGAAGTGCAAAAGGCGCGCAAGATTCTGCCGTACAAAATTATCGAAGCGCACAACGGCGACGCGTGGGTCGAACTAGCAGGCAAACAGTACTCGCCGCCGGAAATTTCCGCGATGATCCTGGCGAAGCTGAAACAGGACGCGGAAGCTTACCTTGGCGAGACGGTGACGCAAGCGGTCATCACCGTGCCGGCGTACTTTAACGACTCGCAGCGGCAGGCGACCAAGGACGCCGGCAAAATCGCCGGCTTGGAAGTCCTGCGCATCATCAACGAGCCGACCGCGTCGTCGTTGGCGTATGGTCTCGATAAAAAGAAAGACGAGACTATCGCGGTGTACGACTTTGGCGGCGGCACGTTCGACATCTCGGTCTTGGCGCTTGGCGAAGGTGTGTTCGAAGTCAAGTCGACCAACGGCGACACGTTCCTCGGCGGCGACGATTTCGATCAGCGCATCATCCAGTGGATCGTGGACGAGTTCCGCAAGGAATCCGGCATCGACTTGAGCAAGGATCGGATGGCGTTGCAGCGGCTGAAGGAAGCGGCGGAGAAGGCGAAGATCGAACTCTCGACCGTGATGCAGAGCGAGATCAACCTACCCTTCATCACCGCCGACGCCTCGGGACCAAAGCACCTGACGATGACGCTGACACGCTCGAAGCTCGAGCAGCTCGTTGGCGACCTCGTCGAGAACTCGCTGAATCCGGTCAAGCGCGCGATGGAAGACGCGAAGCTGAGCCAGTCGGACATCAACGAGGTCGTGCTCGTCGGTGGGCAGACGCGTATGCCGATGATGCAGCAGGTCGTGCAGCGCTACTTTGGCAAAGAGCCGCACAAGGGCATCAATCCGGACGAAGTGGTGGCGGTGGGCGCGGCGATTCAAGCCGGCGTGCTCGGCGGTGAAGTGAAAGACATTTTGCTGCTCGACGTGACGCCGCTGACGCTCGGCATCGAAACGATGGGCGCGGTGGCGACGCCGTTGATCGAACGCAACACGACGATCCCGACGAAAAAGTCGCAAATCTTTTCGACCGCGAGCGATATGCAGACGCAGGTAGAAGTGAATGTGCTTCAGGGCGAGCGCCCGATGGCGGCGGATAATAAATCGCTGGGTCGATTCATCTTGGATGGTATTCCGCCTGCGCCGCGCGGCGTACCGCAAATCGAAGTGACGTTCGACATCGACGCGAACGGCATTGTCAACGTGACGGCGAAGGACAAGGCGACCGGGCGCGAGCAAAAGATCACCATCACCGCGTCGAGCGGGCTGAGCAAGGAAGAAGTGGACCGGATGGTGAAAGAGGCGCAGCGGTTTTCGGATGAAGACAAAAAGCGCAAAGAGGAAGTCGAAGTCCGCAACAACGCGGACAGCGCGGTCTACCAATCGGAAAAGATGCTGCGCGACCTCGGCGACAAGGTACCGGCGGACGTCAAGAGCGAGATCGAGCCGAAGATCAACGCGCTCAAGACCGCGATGGGCGGGCGCGATGTCGCGGACATCAAGAACAAAACGGACGAATTGAGCCAATCGCTGCAAAAGATCGGCGAGCGGATGTACCAGCAGACCGGCGGCGCGGGCACGCCCCCGCCCGGCGGCGACAGCGGAGGACCGGGCGGCGGACCGCAGCAAGGTCCGGGTGGCGGCTCGGACACGGTTGAGGGCGAGTTCCGCGAGGTGAAAGAGTAGACGCTAGTTGTTGGTCATTAGTCGTTAGCAAGAACAATCGGGGTTGAGAGAGATTCTCAGCCCCGATGTTGGTTTTGTGCCCGGCACATGCCCGCACGTGGGCGGTGCGGTGTTCGAGATCACCAAGTCATGCACGCCGTGCGAGTTCATCAACGACATTCAACCCGGCTTGTGCGAGAAGATGGAAGGGCAGCGCGGGATGCTCGCGCGCGTGGTGGAGGGCGGCGAGATGAAAGTGGGGGACTCGATCGAGATGGTAGATGTTTATTGCTTATAGATTATCCCTCCGCCAAGGTTACGGGTTCAAGGCAAAGGGGTACCGGACACGACAATCAGCGGGGGCAGGCTGGGGTCTTTGAGCCGAGCGCGAACATGGGCATCATCAATTTGGCTAAAATTGAGCGCAAACACCTTTTGCTGCACATCGGGGGGAAAGAGCATCCGAACGTCTTGCGAATAGTACGCGCCATCGCGCGGCAAAGTCACCTTCTCAACCTTGTCGTCCGTCCCCAGTTGAACAACCGCGGGCGCACTGCCGGCACTCCCCTCCCTAAAACAGATCGCCCAGAGGTACACTTCGCGTCCCTGCTGTCCCAAGAGGTCCCACTCACAAAGCACTCCGGTTTCTTTGGGATAAAATGCGCTTGCTAAGGCCGATTGGTATTCGACCCAGCGGGGGACGGGCGTATCCGTCGGAGACGGTATAGGGGCAAGCGTCAGCGTGGGTGAAGCGGCGACCTTCAGAGGAGGCGGAATCGTCTTTGAAGCAATTGTCTGGGTCAAGGGCGACACCGTAGTCTGATCGCACGCGGTCAGTACGAAAAGCAATGCAAAGCAAACTGTCTTCATCGGTTGCTCCTGAGATTCTAGTATCTTCAGCTTTGTCTGGCTGTTCTATTCGATTGGGGACAGAAGGTCCGATTTCAGCTCGAGAAGCCATCATAGAACCGTCTAGGCTGGGAACGAGGAACCTGTCCAAAGACACGGCTCTCGTTGCTTGAATGAGCCGGTCTTCAGACAGGTTGTTAGGTACACTGGCTCACGCGGTGTACAACTCGGCTTACTCTCCTAGTTATACCACCCCGAAATGCCGATGTAACGCTTGGTGATGCCGCTCCAATATGAAAGTGGCTTGTGGTACCAATCATTGATGTGAGTGTTGACAGTGATTGCGTCCGCGTTATAACAACTTGTTGGATGGGAAGACCACACCACCACCAAGGAGTGGTACCAGGAACCATTGTACAACTGAATAATGTCGCCCGGGTCCATGGTACATTGATCAGTCGAGAATCCATGAGGACCGGTCCCAGTGTTATTCACTAGAAAGGCATATAGATACCCAACGCCTGTCCACGATGCGGAACGATGGTTGACGTCGGTATAGTACCATTGGTTGTAATTCATAACGGCGCCTCCACCATCATGGATTACTTGTGATGCATAGTTGGTGCAATCACCGCCGGCGTTTTCGAAGTCGTAATAGTTAGGGTTTCTGTTGGCCACCCATCCTGGGCTACCCTGCCAATATCCATATTTATTTGCATAGTTCAGTGCCCCTGTCCTATCGTAACTGTGCAATGTTAAACTGGTGATTGAAAGCGGATCCTTCAATGGGGAGAAAGTTTTGCTGCCAGCTGCTTTTCGCAGCTCTGCCTCATGCTCGAGCCGAATACGTTCGATGAACGTGTTCTTGGGCACGCTTGCCAGTACCTCTGTGAATTCGTCTTGGTACTCGTCTGAGGCGATAGTCCAGCCCATCTTGGTTCGACTGAGTTTTATCACATGTTCGAGCCCGCCCATGGCGGATACCTGTGGCGCGATTGCAGCATGTACAACGGAATTACTTTCAGTCAGGTTCACTGTCGCGCTATTGTTCTCAACCTGTATGCTATTATAGGCGAGAAGGTATTTGTATTCCAAATAGTTGAGCCTGTAGAGCATGGACCTGTATAGCTCGATCTCCCTTCGGTCCTTTTCTTTTTGAACCCACTGTTGGGATTGGTCTGTTAGCAGGAAAGAGAAATCCTGTGTCTCCAGCAATTTCTGCTCTTCATAGCGCAACCTGAAATAGGTGTCGATAGCATTCTTGACTTTTTCTTCGTCTGAGAGGTTGGGGTCTGCCTGCACCAACAGAGATAACTGGAAACGATCGGTTGATCTGTGGGCGGTGCCGCTCCACGTACGGGTGCAGCATTCACAGACACGAGCAACATCAATACCATGCTGACCAGAACAGCGCGTTTGAACGTGACCATGACTTCCTCCTTCCAAAAACAGAGGGCCTACGCGTGGTTTGACCACACATAGGCCCTCATGACCCGTTGCCGGGATCGCTGGCTGCATTGAGTCAACGATTATTCACCCCAGCAATTACTAATCCCGCTGAACTTGTAAACCTTTTTACCGCCAAGGCAAGAGACATTTGTCCCATTTTTTGGAACGCGCGGCAAAGATGGGACAAATGTCCCACATCGAAGCAATGGCGCTCTCGCGAGACGATTACGATTCTTCTTTGCCTTCGTCTTTCGCAATCCATCCCATCTGCCACGCGTAACACGCCAATTGTGTGCGGGATTTCAAATGCAACTTGCCCAGAATGTGCGTGATGTGATTTCGAACCGTCTTCTCACTCAACCAAAGCATCTTCGCAATAGTTTTGTTCGGATGTCCTTGAGCGACCAAAAGCAAGATTTCTTTTTCGCGCGAGGTCAATGATGAGGCAGGAGTTTCGCGCATTGGTGATGAAGCAAGTCGTTCCCCCATCATTCAGCGCTGTTCATCCTCATCAGCATTATAGCACCTGCCACTCACGAAACACTCACGGCGAGAGTTAAGGTTCTTTTACCTGGAAAACGAAAATCCCGCGATGTGGGTCGCGGGATTCGTCTATTCTACGCTAGCGTTTTCTCTTTTTCGGGAGACTTGTCTATCGCTCTGGCTTTGTCTTCCGCCACCAACTGCCGCCGCAAAATCTTGCCGACCATCGTCTTGGGCAGCGAATCGCGGAACTCGATGATCGACGGACGCTTGTAGCCGGTCAACCGCTCCCGGCAATAATCCATAATCTCCTCGACCGTCGCCGTCTGTCCCGGCTTGAGCACGATGTACGCCTTGACGCGCTCGATGCTCTTTGGGTCCGGCACGCCTGCCACCGTCGCCTCCAGAACCTTCGGATGCTGGAACAGCACCTCCTCGACTTCGCGCGGGTAGACGTTGAACCCGCCCACGATGATCATATCCTTCTTGCGGTCGACGATCTGCATATAGCCATCCGGGTCTCGGCTGGCAATGTCGCCGGTGTAGAGCCATCCATCACGCAGCGTCTGCCGCGTTTCCTCTGGCTTGTTCCAATAGCCCTTCATCACCTGCGGACCTCGAACGATGAGTTCGCCTGCTTCGCCGGGCGGCATATCGATCTTGCCGGTCTCGATGTCCACGATCCGACACTCGGTGTCGGGCCACGGCACGCCGATCGTGCCGATGCGGTTATCGCCGTAGATCGGGTTGGCGCTGACGACCGGCGTCGCTTCGCTCAAGCCGTACCCTTCGACCAGACGCGCGCCGGTGAGGTCTTGGAATCTCTTCTGCACTTCGACCGGTAAGCCCGCTGCGCCGCTGATGCACGCCTTGATCGATTTCAAGTTGTACTGGCTGAGGTCGGGATAGTTGTTGATCGCGACGTACATCGTCGGCACGCCTGGAAAGAGCGCGGGCTGGTGCCGGTCGATGCTTTTCAAAACGTGTCCCAGCTCGCGGGGGTTGGGAATGAGCGTCAGCGCCGCACCCATAATCATTCCCAAGTTCATGCAGGTGGTCATCGCATACGAGTGGTACAGCGGCAGCGCGGTCAGAATTCCTTGCTGCTTTTGCGGATCGACGGCTTGGCTCGTCCATTCGCGCGTCATCAGCGCGTTCGCGACGAGATTCCGGTGCGTGATTTCCGCGGCTTTCGGCACGCCCGTAGTGCCGCCGGTGTAAAGCAAGACTGCGGTGTCTTCCGGGCGCACATCGACCGAGGGCTTGGTCGCCGGTGCAGACGCGAGAACCTCCTGAAGCCAGCGATTACCTGGATCGAGCGTGACGCGGTGACCTTCCTTCTTTTCGACGGCGAGACTGAAGAGCGTTTTGAGGAACGGCGGAAAGTACTCTTTGATGTTCGTGACGATGACGTTCTTCAATTTCGTGTTCGCGCGGACTTTTTGGACGTTCGGATAAAAACGCGAGAGACAGATGATCGTTTCCGCGCCGGCGTCGTTCAGTTGAAATTCCAGCTCGCGCGGCACGTACATTGGATTGTTCGGCGCGACGATCGCGCCAATTTTCAGAATGGCGAAAAAGCCGATGACGTACGGCGGGCAGTTCGGCAGATACAACGCTACGCGGTCGCCTTTCTTGACGCCCATCGCGGTCAGCGCGTTCGCCAGCCGATTGACTTGTTCGTTCAACTGTTTGTACGAGAGTTTGGCGTCCATCAACCGTCCGCCCAATTGATGCACCACGCTGCCGAAAATGGTGGCAGGCCAATCGGGATGCTTGGACGCGGTCTCTTCCAAAAAGTGGTACATCGGCACAGCGGGGTAGTCGAGCGTGGAACGAACGCCCGTGTCGTAAAACTTGACCCACGGTTTTTCCATGTCTGCCTCCTTGCAGATGCTGCGATCCGCCGCTGTACAGCACCCGTGGACCAGAGGACAGAACGAGGGAAGCGGCGCGATCAGCAACTTGGGAAAATCAACGCGCTTGCGCGGTCGATTATCTATAAAATACCACGAATGGGCGCGGTTTGTCAATAATTGTTTTTCCGCAAAACGCGATTGACACACCCGCGCATTTCGACTAAAATCGGGCAATCCTTTTTTGAACAGGCGATGTCGATGCGTCGTTACTCGACGATTGTTTTTGACGTGGGCGGAACGCTGTTGCGGCTCGATCTCGATCGGCTCGCGCGCGCGTACCTGGACGCCGGCGCGCGGCTCGGCGTTCCACTCGATTTCGCACGGACGCGCGCGACGATCGATCGGCTGGAGCGCGAACTACCAGTGCGGTCGCAACAGCGTCAGATCAGTCTGGAAGGAGACGGCGGAACGAGTTTTTGGGATGATTTCTATGGCGAGGGCTTTCGCCGGCTCGGCGTCACGGCGGACGTGTCGGATGCCGCCGCGCAGATTCGTGCGCGTTTCCAGCGCGCGGAATTTGAGGCGCTGTTCGACGACGTGGTTCCGACGTTGGACGCGCTGACCGCACGCGGTTACGCGCTGGGAATTCTTTCGAACTTTTCTGCCAACTGCGAAGACGTACTGCGGCAGGTGGGCGCGCATCGATATTTTTCGTTCTTCGTCGTGTCTGCGTTGGCGGGCGTGGAAAAACCCGACCCGCGCATTTTCGATCTGACCGTCCGCGCGGCAAATTGCCCGCGCGCGGACATCGTCTACATCGGCGATAGTATTTTTCACGACATCGAAGGCGCGCGGCGCGCCGGCATCGACGCGGTTCTGGTGGATCGACAAAATCAGTATCGCGATGGGGACGGCGCGCGTGTGCAGAATTTGTTCGACCTGGTCGATTATCTGGAGACGAGGTAATATGCCAACTCAGCACGAAAAAATAAGACGGGATCAGGAACGCGCGAGGAAAAAGCAGCAGCGGCAAATGCTCTGGATGGGGGGCGGGATAGTGGTGGTGCTGGTGATCGCGCTGGGCGTGATCGCCAGCGGCGTGTTCAATCCGCCGTCCACACCGCAGGTGGCGCAAGCCGCCGGCGCGGCGACGTGCAGCCCGGTGCAGACCTTTCCCGTTCAAAGCCGCGACCACATCAATCCCGGCGATCCGCATCCGCCGTACAGTTCTAACCCGCCGACGAGTGGCTGGCACTGGCCCAATCCGCAGAACTGGGGAATCTACACCACGCAGCAATTCCAGGAACAGCTCGTCCATAATCTGGAACACGGTGGGATCGTGATCCAATACAACGGTCTGACGCCGGCGGAGGTGCAGCAGCTGACCGATTTGGTCAACCGTGATAGCTACCACATGATTCTCGCGCCGTATCCCGGCTTGCCCGCCGGCGTGAAGGTTGCCGTCACCGCGTGGACGCACTTGCAGACGTGCACCGGCGTGGACGCGAACACGCTTCAGGCGTTCAGGAACACCTTCCGCGACAAGGGACCCGAATTCGTGCCGTAATCGTCACGGCGCGAGCGCGCCGCCGGTCATCAGTGCGCGGATCGCCAGACCGAAGATGAAGAAGGAAACGAGCGCGTAGATCGCGGCTTCGCTGCGGCCGGCGCGCGCGTTGGTATAGACGTAGGCGGCGGGCCAAGAGAGCGCGACGAGAACGCCGTAGAGGAAATGGATCAGGTCCGCCGGCATTCTGCCGGACAAGACCAGGATGATCCCCAGCACGCCTTGCCCCACCATCACCAGTTCGCCAATGATGAGCGCGCCCCAGTAACTGGAGCTGACGCTCTTGCCGCGAAAATAGTCCCACGCCGCCCAGATGCCCATCACGAGCGCGTACATAATTGCCGTCAGCGCGAGCCGACCGTGAATCGTTTCCACACCTTCGCTCCGATGCTGAGATGACTGACGCGTCCCATTCTAGCCCAGTCGTCGAAAAATGGCAAGGAAGCGCGACTAGCCGGACTAGTCTCCAGCCGGTTGCTGATCGGCATAGTTGCACTTTTGAGCGATCGGGCAATGCAGCGAATTATGCTTGCCAAAAACAGAAAGAGGTCTCGCCATTCGCGAGACCTCTTTTTTACTTTCGGTTACCGACAGGCTCACTTGCGATGCCCTATCCCTAACCCTTGCGTGCCTTGCCCAGACAGGGCGATGGTCACGAGTAGTTTGAGACTAACCATGGAACCTCCCTTGTTTGGTAAGTTTGTACTACTCTGCCGGCGTCATGACGAGTAGAGGGGGTGCTTGACTCGCCACGACTGCCGGCAGAGTGACGATGGATCTTTAATTCAGGCAGTTATCACACATGGCACTCGGCAGTGCGTAACGCCACAGCGTGCCATTCGCCAAGCCGAAAAGGAAATTTGGCTGTTCCGGATCGATCATCAGTCGCGTCGTCACTGCGTTCGCGGGAGCATCGGGCAGCGCGGACCAAAGGTAGCCATCATCTTCGCTGACCGCGATTCCGAGCGGACTCGGCTTGCCGTTGCTGCCACGCGCGGTGAGTGCGATGTACAAACGATGAACGTTCTGCGGATCGGCGATCACTGCCGTGACGGATAACTGGGTCGGTGTCCGCAAGCCAAATTGGAGATGTTCCCACGTCTTGCCATCGTCCGGGCTATGGTATAGACCTGACGATGCGGTCGCGAGGTAGAGATTATCCTGCCCCGGCGCAAAGCCGGTAGGCACATCGGGTAGACGGCTGACGCGCTGCCAACTCGCTCCGTTCTTCTCGTAGAGGTCTGTGGACGTCAGCGCGAAGAACTGCGGATTGGAAACGTCGTTCGATATTTCGATGTCGAGCATTTGAGAAGGTTCCACGCCGAGCACGCCGGCAGCATCGGCTTTTAGCGCGTCCTCGGCTGACCGCGCGGCTTGTTTCACGGTACCGTCCGGATCCAGCATCTCGATCTGGTGTATCCGTGGCAGTGCTTGCCACGCGTCCAATTCGCCTAGCGATTGAACGGCTTCTCGGCGCACGCTGGCATAAGGGTCCTGCGTCGCGGTGATCAATCCATTGACTGCCTGGTAATCGAGTCGCGCGCCGAGCGCGTGAGCCACACCGGCGCGAATGCCGGGATCAACGTCGTCCAACGAATCGCGCAGGTTCGGCTCCAGTGTCTCCGGCACATCGCGCAGTGCCGCCAGCGCCATATCGCGCTGCGAGAACGGCTCACTTTGGCGCAACGTCAGCAAGAGTGTTTCTAACGATGCCGGTGTGCCAGCGGCTGCCAGCCGGCTGACTTCGTTTGCGAAAGCAGTATTCGATAGTGGTGCGGTGGCGTCAGACGCGTTACGGCTCAGCACACCGCCGGCCATTTCTGGAACGCGCACCAGTGCGGCGATCGGATTCGAGCGAGAAATATAAATCGTTCCCTCTATGACGAGGAGCACCAGCCCCAGCGCGAGCAGTACACTTTCCCAGGTCTGATTGAACCACGACGGCAGGAAGAACCGGCGACGGCTTGGCAAAGGCGCACGATGGGACGAGCTTGGCATCGCTTATTCCTCCTTATCGGATTTTTGCGCCAAAATAATTGGCGTACTCATTACAACGAACGATAGTGGTCAAATGTTACGCGCAAATTCCATCGCTTGACAGTCTTCGAGGGGATAGGGTATGATGAATTGCAATCGTACCAAAACGACTAGAATCTTCGTTATACAAGGTGGACGATGTCGGATGACGAACGATCGTTAGCGGAGCGCGCCATCGCGCGGGATTCCGCGGCATTCGCTTTGCTCTACGATCGCTATGTCGATAAAATTTATCGGTACATCCTTTATAAGGTTGGAAGCAGCACAGAAGCGGAGGACTTGACGGCGCAGGTCTTTCTCAAAGCGTGGGAAAACATCGGCAGTTACCACTGGACGGAACGTCCCTTCGCGGCGTGGTTGTATCGCATCGCGCACAACTTGGTGGTCGATCATTTTCGGACCCGTCACGTGGCTGCGCCGATCGACGATCTGTCGCTTGAAGACGACGCGGCGCTTGAGGACATCGTTCAGCAGCAACTGACGAACGAGATGCTGCGAAAAACCATTGCGCGGCTGACCGATGACCAGCAGCAAGTGATTATCCTGAGATTCTTGGAAGGATATAGTACACCGGAAGTGGCGCGCTTGATCGACAAAGATGAAGGCGCAGTGCGCGCGTTGCAGCATCGCGCGCTCGACGCGTTGCAGCGGATGTTACGCAAGGAAGCGAAGCCGTGAATGATTTAATTCTGGATCAGTGTCTGGAGGAAATTCGCGCCCAGCGCGCCACAGTGGCGGATTGTCTGGCAAAGTACCCTGACCTTGCCGATGAACTCAAGCCACTGTTGACCACGGCAGCGGCGCTCGAAGCGATGCCGGAAATGCAGCCCTCGGTCACGTTCAAGCAGACGACGCGCGCGCGGCTTTTGCAATTGCGTCGCCCGCCCAGCCGCGCTGAGCGTCTTCGCGATCATCTGCTTGCGTTGACGACCACGCGCTTGCGATTTGCGGCAACGTGGCTCGCGCTGGTCTTGCTTTTGGCGGGGCTGATCGGCGGAGTTGCCTACGCGGCAAACGACAGCCTGCCAGACTCGCCGCTCTATCCAATCAAGCGCGCGGCGGAGCAGTTGGAACTGACGCTGGCTCCCGACCCGACGAGCCAGGCGCGCGTCCGAATGAATCTGGCAGACCGGCGTCTTTCCGAAATGAAAGCGCTGACGAAATCCGGGCAGAGTCAGTTGATGGAGCAAGTGCTGAACGACTATACCCGGCAGATCAGCACGGCGATCTCGATCCTGCCGCCGCCAACCGGCAGCGAAAATCCGGTGACGCAAGAGTTCCTCGGCAGGTTGACGCAGCAGCAGCAAGAGCTACGCGCCATTCCAGCGCCGAGTGCCGTTCAAAGCGCGGTGCAGAATGCGCTCGTGACATCGCAAAAAGGCGTGGAGAAATTATTGACGCCGCCTAACGGATCGCCTGCGTCACCACCCCAACCGCCGGTACCCAACCACAAACCAACGTCTCCACCGGTCCCTCTAATGTCCAAGTGATTCGAGCTGCAAATAGAAACGCCGACGCGTTTTGACGCGTCGGCGTTTGTCATTAACCACGGCTCAAATTCTCCATCCCATCCCGCGCAGTAGGACGAGGACGCCGATCGCGATGAGCACGAGCGCCCAGATCACGCCCCAACTCACCAGATTGCCCAAGCCAATGCCGAGAAACACGAACGCGAGGATGATGCTGCCGATCACGTGCCGTCGATAAGTCGGCACGAGCAACCGAATCGCGACTTCGAGAAAGATAATGACCGCCGCGCCGGTAAAGATCAATCCCCACGCTTGCAGGCGAAATGGAAAGACGCCCGGCACTCCGATACCGGGAAAGGCGAAACCGGTCAAAAGCCCCATGTTGTCCGCCAGCAGCACCAGTCCCGCCCAGATGATGATCGCACCCCACACCGCGGTGCTGAGCGGATCGCTGCGATTCTTTTCGTCTTTCTCGCGCTGCTTTTCCTCTTGCTTCTCGTCCCTCGATTTGAAAGAAGAGTCAGACATTTTGCCCCCTTGAAATGCGAACCTGATGCAGTCGCTGTTGCGCCCGGCATCAGGTGTCTCTTGAACCCAGTATACAACCTTTTGACGGAAATTCCAAGCCATCGAATGGTGCAGCACGATTGGCGCGTCGTTGATTTGCATGATTCCCGCATCCATGCTATAATCGCCTCCGTTGGTCGTTCTGCGATTATCAATTTGAAGGTGGTTTGACGTGGACCTAGCAGCCGCAATCAATAAAGGTAAAGTGAACCCGAAGATGCCGGAACTCCAGCCGGGCGACCGGGTCAAAGTGCACACCCGTATCGTCGAGGGCGACCGCGAGCGAATCCAGGTCTTTCAGGGGACCGTGATGCGCCTTCGCAAAGGCAAGGGCGTGAACGCGAACTTTACGGTGCGCCGCGTCGCGTCGCACGGCATCGGTGTCGAGCGCACGTTCTTGCTCCAGTCGCCGCGCGTCGAGAAGATCGAAGTGGCGGGACACTCGCACGTGCGCCGCGCGCAGTTGTACTATCTGCGCGGACGCCGCGGCAAAGCCGCGCGGATGCGCGAAAAACGCGTGGTCGAAAGCGCGGCAGCGCCTGAAGCCGTCGCAGCGCCCGCGGAAGAATAAACTAACGATCGAGAAACCGCAAAATCGTGCCAGCGAGGTTTGCGGTTTTTTATTTGGATGGTTCGCCTAGTTGCCATGTTGGCAGCCGAGCTGGTCGCGTGGCGTTCTTACCGGATTCAGACTGGTTTTGGACTGAATCCGCACCATTGCCGGCGTATAATCTAAAATTGAATCAGTTGGAAATCGGGCGAGGACGCGCCAGCCATTCCGCTGGCGCGTTTTTCTCGTTCAGCTAATTTTGGCAGAGGTCAATATGGAAAGAGCAAAAGTCATCTGGGATGGAAACGAAGCGGCGGCGTACATCGCGCACAGTCTCAGCGAAGTGATTGCGATCTACCCGATCACGCCTTCCTCGGCGATGGGTGAGTGGGCGGATCAATGGTCATCCGAGAACAAGAAAAATATCTGGGGAACCGTGCCGTTGGTCCAGGAAATGCAAAGCGAGGGCGGCGCGGCAGGCGCGGTGCACGGCGCGCTGCAAACCGGCTCGCTCACGACGACGTTCACCGCGAGCCAGGGCTTGCTCTTGATGATCCCGAATATGTACAAGATCGCCGGCGAACTTACGTCTACGGTCTTTCACGTCAGCGCGCGCGCGATCGCTGCGCAAGGGCTATCGATTTTCGGCGATCACTCCGACGTGATGGCAACGCGCCAGACCGGCTTTGCGATGCTTTGCTCCAACTCGGTGCAGGAGGTGATGGATTTCGCGCTGATCGCGCACGCCGCCACGCTGCAAGCGCGCGTGCCATTCCTCCATTTCTTCGATGGCTTTCG
>VFSW01002399.1_pt1 | contig 28271 bp, 31 predicted proteins | sample 5358111 | NCBI WGS metagenome assembly VFSW01 (sample SAMN11554181, study PRJNA540505) | mine drainage metagenome | isolation source: sediment from site ElyBrook_90M | place: USA: Ely Copper Mine, Vershire, VT | collected 2017 | reverse complement strand
TTCGAGCTCTTCCACGAGAAGCGCGACGGCCAGGTCGTCAAGCTCAAGCCCAACGAGCGCATGAAGTGGGGCAACCGTTTCGAGAGCGCGATCGCCCACGGCGTGGCCGAGGACAACAACTGGACCGTGCAGCCGCTCAAGGTCTACATGCGCGACCCCGACATGCGCCTGGGCAGCTCGTTCGACTTCGAGATCACCAGCCTCGAGCACGGCCGCTGCATCCTCGAGATCAAGAACGTCGACAGCCTGATCTACAAGCGCAACTGGCGCGACGATGGAGCCGGCGCGATCGAAGCACCCGAGCACATCGAGCTCCAGATCCAGCACCAGATGCTGGTGAGCGGCTATTCCTGGTGCGCCCTGGTTGCCATGGTCGGTGGCAACAGCCCCAAGGTTACGTTCCGCAAGTTCGACCCATCGATCGGCGAGGCCATCAGAAAGAAGGCCGCAGCGTTCTGGGCCAGCATCGATGCCAACGAAGCACCCAGCGCCGACTACAGCCGCGACGCCGAGCTGATCAGCCAGATCTACAGCCAGGTCAACCAGGGCGAGGTGTACGACGCCTGGCATGATGTGGAGATCGCATCACTGGTGTCGAACTACCAAGCCGCAACCAAAAGCCGCGACCACTTCGACGAGATGGCCACCAAGTTCAAGGCCCAGATCATCGAGCGCGTGAAGACGGCCGAGAAGGTCGTCGGCGACTTCGGCTCCATCAGCCTGGGCCGCACCAAGGACACGCCACCCACCGTGATCACCGCCGACATGGTCGGCACAACCTATGGCGGCCGCGCCGGCTACCGCCAATTCCGCATCAACCCAACCAAGAAGGACGAAAAATGAGCAACGAACTGACCCCCATGGAAGCCGTGCGCGGCACTCTCTCCAAGATGTCCAACGAGTTTCAGAGTGCGCTGCCGCCTCAGATCCCCGTGGAGAAATTCATTCGCACCACGCTGACCGCGGTGCAGATGAACCCTGCCCTCCTCGACACCGATCGCCGCTCGCTGCTGGGCTCGTGCATGAAGGCCGCCCAGGATGGCCTGCTGTGCGACGGCCGCGAGGCTGCGCTGGTGATCTTCAAGGGCCAGGCCCAGTACCTGCCCATGGTCGGCGGCATCCTCAAGAAGATGCGCAACTCAGGCGAGATCGCATCGATCGGTGCGCACGTTGTCTACGAGGGCGACCACTTCGACTACAGCCTGGGCGACGATGAGCAGATCACGCACAAGCCCCTGCTGATCGGTGACCGCGGCAAGCCCATCGCTGCCTACGCCATCGCCAAGACCAAGGACGGCGCGATCTACCGCGAGGTCATGTCGGTCGCTGAGATCGAGAAGGTGCGCAACGCCAGTCGCGCCAGCGGCAACGGTCCCTGGGTGCAGTGGTGGGACGAGATGGCCCGCAAGACGGTGATCAAGCGCATCGCCAAGCGCCTGCCCTCGAGCGCTGACGTCGACCAGGTGATCGAGAACAGCAACGAGGTTGTGGGCTTTGCGCAGCAGCAGCGTGCCCCGATCGACATCACACCATCGCCAGAGACAGCGCAGGAACCCAGCCGCCTCAAGGCCGCGATCGACGCTGACGGCGTGATCGAGAACGAAGGAGGTGCAGCATGAGCCGGACTTTTGAAACCACCACCAAGGTGTGGCTCACGCCCTATTCCAGACTGGGTCCAGAGGATCTGTCTGACATCGACAGCTTGGATGGCCTGACGCTGGCAGATCAGGACATGTCCAGCAGTGGCTGGGCCCTTGTTGGCTCGGCTGCGGTCACCGTCACCGTGACCACCAACACCGAGAAGCTCGTGGCCGCCAAGGTCGATGCCCTGCGGCAGGAGGCCAAAAGCATCCGCACCGAGGCAGAGGTCAAGGCGCTGCGACTCGAGGACCAGATCCAGAAGCTCCTGGCCATCACCTACACACCCACCGAGGAGGCAGCATGAACATCGAATATCGCGACACAGCCTGGCGCTTGCTGCAGACGCTGAAGGAGTGCGGCTCCTCCACGCGTGAAGCGCTGACCGGCGAGGATGAGTACACCAAGGGCAAGTTCAACGAGCTGCGCCGTGCCGGCCTGGTGCGCGTCAACATCGATGGCCTGATGGTCTTGGCTCCCTCGGGATCGAAGCGCCTGCGCCAGATCAACGAGGCACAGGCCGGCCCTCTCCAGTTCGCCGGCAAGCGCCTCATCAGCACCGGCACTGTGACCGGCGCATACAACGGCGCGGAGCTGCGCCGCACCTGCCTGCGCCCTGGCGCTTACGACGCCTTCGAGCTGCCCAGCCTGATCGGTGGCCAGCATCACTATCGCCGCGAAATTGCGGCCTGACGAAAGGACATCATGGAAGAACTGAAACTACTCATTGAGGCCGTCGCAGGCCTGCCAACGATCACGCTGTGGGTGTTGGTCGGGTATCTCGTCTACAAGCTGGCCGTCATTGGATCAATCTACGGCGTGATCAGGTTTGGCATCGAGAAGTTTGTCGAGTGGAAGACAAAGCCCCGCGACTTCAAGATCGGAACCAAATGTATCGACGAGAGTGTCGAGCAAGGTCTTCAGATCCAAATCGCTCGACTGATTTCGTACTCGTACATTCACAGCGATGGCGTGGCAAAACTGAAAAACGCACTCGACATCGTGCTGGAGAAAAAAGCATGAGCGCACTGATCACACCCCAAGACCTGGCGGCCCGCTGGCACATGGACGTGAAGTCGCTGTCGAACTGGCGCGTGCAGGGCAAGGGCCCCGCCTTCGTCAAGATCGGCAGCGGCCGCAACGGCAAGGTGCTCTACCGCGAGGAGGACATCGCCGCCTGGGAACTCAAGAACCTGAAGGAGAAAAAATGAAACCGTCACACCTGAAAACACCACGCACCATGGGCGAGGGCGTGTGGCTCACCGGCGGCGCTGCCATCGAGAAGCCCTACGTCGAGCGCCTCGGCTTCTGGGATCTGGTCCTGATGTTGGCCGCGGCCTGCATCATGGCCGGCGCTGTGTGGATCTTCCTGCTGTTGGTGGGAGGTGCAGCATGAAGTCAACTCCGTCATTCAAAAAAGGTGACACCGTCTACAACATCCACGGCCAGCAAGGCGCCTACATCGCCAGCTATGGCGGCTCGCATTTGGTGGCGCCAGAGTACGAGAGCGAAGAGTTTGGCGAGCCTCACTGGGGCGCCCCAGAGGAGTGGCGCGAGATCTTCTCAAAGCCACCCACCATCAAGCTAGAGGCAAAGGTGGATGAGCTTGACAAGCTGATCACCGAAAAACGTGCCGAGCTTAAACGAGTGAACGAGGAGCTCGACCAAGCCGGCCGCCAGCGTCAAGAGCAACTGAAAAAGCTCAAGCAACATCAGGCCCTGCAACGCATTGAAGACTACTTGGATGGCAAGTTCACGCATTTCCTAGATGTCGACTATGGCGTCAAACTGGTGAGCAAGGAAGACGCACTCAAGAAACAAGACCGCTACGACGACGGCATGAAACTTCTCACCTTGTTTGGCAGCGTCAAGGGCGACCTGCAATGGCGCATCAACCGCTATAGCGACGGCAGCGGCGGAAACAAAGACGTCTACCCATGCAAATCAGAGGAAGAGGCTATCGCCATTGTGCGAAACCTGTACGCAAAAGCGGTCGAGGAATGGCGCACCCAGGAGAAGAAGCACTACGGCCGCGCTCTTGAATGGGCCAGAACGGTCTCATGGAATTGGATCGACGTACCGCAGGACGTGCGCGACTACATGCAAGCTGCATTGATCGAAGCCAGGACGAACGCCGTAGAAAAAGCAAAGCAAGCACTATCTGATGCAGAAGCTCAACTGAGGGAGGTGGCCGCATGACAGTCGCCACCACCTCCATCGAGAACTACCACGAGCACAAGGGCAGCGGCCGCCTGGGCAAGCAGTCCCGCGCCATCGTCGAGTTCATGGCCGTCAACATCGATCGCGATTGGTCGCGTGCCGAGCTGGCCGAGCAGCTTGGCCTGCGTCTGTCGAGCGTGTGCGGCCGCGTCAATGAGTTGATCCACAGCCGGCACGTTGAGCCTCAACCGAATCGGCGCTGCCAGGTCACGGCCAAGACGGTTAGCCCGGTGCGGCTGCGTGGTTTGTTCTAGCTGCTACCAGTTTGCTACCTAGAACCAGAAAGGGATGGCGCTCACTTTTTCGTGAACGGCCATCCCTTTGGTATTCCTAGAGAATTTTGGTCGGAGTGGCGGGATTCGAACCCACGACCCCTAGTCCCCCAGAATGATGTGGGTATCACAGCACTGCTCACGCATTGACATCAAGCGCTTGAACTGTCACCATTTTCTCGATGTGATTATCACAGCGAGGAACACCATGGCACGAGGCGCTGCTACCAGTTTGCTACCCAGTCGGGACTATGACTCGAAGGTCCCAGGCCTCTATCTCAGGGCCGGCGCACGCGGCGAGGTCTGGTATCTCTACTACCGCACCAAGGACGGCCAGCAGCGCAACCCGAAGCTCGGTGCGCTCAAGGTGATGAACCGCACGCAGGCCCGCGAGGTCGCGTCCAAGATGCTGCTCGAGGCGGCCACCGGCAAGGATCCCAAGAAGGAAGCAGCCAAGGCCAAGCAGCGCACCATGAAGGAGCTGCGCGAGGAGTACGACCTGGTCCATGGCAACGTCGAGATCAAGGCCTCGACCAAAGCCACCTACGACGTCTACTGGGACAAGCACATCCTGCCTCACTTTGGCGCGAACATGCCGGTGCGCTCGATCACCAAGCTCGACCTCGTCGGCCTCAAACGCAAGCTCGTGAAGTCGCCGCCCACCTACAACCGCGTCACCAAGCTGCTCTCGCACGCGATGTTGCTGGCCGAGGAGTGGGGCTGGCGCGATGAGCAGACGAACCCCTGCTACGGGATCAAGCGGTTCAGCGAGACGAAGCGCACCAGGTTGCCGTCGCTCGATGAGGCCGATCGGCTGATCGCTGTGATGAAGGCGTGGGAGAAGAGCCACCCCTGGTTCGTCGGCATGATCCTGCTGCTGTGCCTGACAGGCGCACGCAAGGGCGAGATCCAGAAGAGCCGGCGGGAATGGTGGCAGGGTGACCAGCTCGTGCTGCCTGACTCGAAGACCGGCGCGAAGATCATCCCGCTCAACACGCATGCGCAGGCCGTGGCGGCCTCAATTCCCGAAGTGAAGGGCAACCCCTACCTGATCGTCGGCAGGCGCTCTGGTGCCCATCTGGCCAGCCCCAAGGAGCCATGGAAGAGGATGTGCAAGGAGGCAGGGATCACCGGCCTCAACATGCACGACCTGCGGCGCTTCTTTGCCAGCGTGTCGATCAGCTCTGGCCAGACCCTCGAGCAGACGATGCAGCTCATGGGCCACACCGAGGCGCAGACCACCAAGGGCTACGCGTTCCTGATGACGCCGGAGAAGCTCGCGGCCATGCAGGCCACCGGCGACAAGGTGATGCTGCTCGTCAAAAAGTCCCCCGCTGTTTAGGCGGGGGATCAACTGCCCGAAGGCAGACCCGGAGAACAGAACCCTCAGAGTGTAGCGAGCACGGCCTTGTAGCGCTTCTCGCGATCAGGCAGGCCGATCGTTCCGCCGTTGATGCGCTTGGTCAGGCCGGTGAAATCGTCGCGGTCGATGTAGTCGCTGCACTTGTTGGCGTCCCAGAACCAGGCGGCCGACAGCGCAGCACCCTCTGGATCGAGCAGCAGGTCAGGCTGGCCGACCAGGTCCATGCCGAGGGCTGCGCCACACCTGGTGTAGTTGTCCTTGCCGGTGAGCTGCTTGAGCCCGCGGCCGCGGTACTTCCACCCCTCCCCGCTCTCGGCTGGGCCGTTGCCCATGCGTGAGCTGTAGACCAGGTTGGCGATCAGCTCGGGCTTGCCGGCGATCGACTCGGCCACCTTGGTCGGGATCAGTGCACCCTTCTCGTTCTTCTTTGGCTTCTTGTCAGGGCCCAGCTCGGCGAAGCGATTAGGCCAACATGCTGCCAAAGTCGCAGCACGGTAGTTAAGGTTTTCGGACAGCATGGTGTACCCACCGCTCTCGTGTGCGGTCTGTGCCAGCCAGGCAGCCACGCGCTTGGGGCTGTCAATGTTGAAGCGCTGCAGCGCGGTCTGCACATGAGGCAGCCACTTCTCAGCCACCTCGCGCTTGATGCCGGCGGCGATGAGCTGGTCGATGCCGGGCGTCATTGTGCTGCTCCCTGTTGCTCCTTCTGCTTCTTGTCCACGTCCTCCTGCGCTTTGTTGCTGGAGCCGTAGAAGAAGCGGATCAGGCTGTTGACGGCCGTGCCGATCAAGAAGCCCAAGATGATGTTGATGAAGTCACGGTTGTGGTTGTCCACTGGCATGAACGACACCATGAAGAAGTACACGAACGAGATCACGGTGATGAACCACGCGTAGTGGTGGCTGAAGCGCTTGGTCATTGGGTCCGCCATATACATGTCGGTGGCGCGTTGGGTGGACTTCTCGTCGAGCGCTGCCATGAACTCGGAGTGGCGGTTGGCCTCCTCCTGCAGCTTGGCGTTGTACTCAGGCGTGGCCTGGCCCTCGGGTTTCAACTCCATGCCCAGCTTCTGCTGAACGGCGTCGACGCCCTGTTCGATGACCTGGTCGGCCACCTTGTGCATCCCATTACTGATTAGGTTCGATACGATCCCCGCGACGATTGGCAACATTGCTTTCCTTTCTAAGTTCGTCTTTCAATTTTCGAAGCTCCTTTGCTTCTTGCTTGATCTCTGCTTTTATCCACAAGGTTTCGATGTACGCAAGAAACGACAACACAACAAACAACGTGATGGCCAGATAGATCAGGACACGAGCCAAAAGTTGGAGCGTGCGATAGCCTGTATCTTGAGATCCCACAAGACCGCTCCGACTATCGCCGCCAGCAGAAGGAACGCGATTGCCTCCACTGCCAGGTCGATTTGTTTGTCTCGTTGTAGCCATCTCCTTGCCGCTTCGTCGCGCTCCTGTTTCTTCTTCACCTGTCGGGCAAACTCCTGCTCTTCCAGGATCTGGTCGTACATCGCCAAAAAGCGGCTGTAGATGTCGCGCAGTTCCTTGGGCGCGTAGACCATCGCCTCACGCACCTGCACCGTCATCGCCTCGAGCTGGAGTTCGATCTCCACCCGATCGATCGCGCTGTCTTCCACCGTGTCTGTCGTGAGGCTGATCTCTTCGAGCTCACGGCAGTGATCGGTCAGCTTGCGCCGGATCTCAAAAAACTGCTTGAGCTGCTCGCAGACCTGGTGGACCGCAAGCGTCTGGTATTCCTCGTAGGAGAGCTCGGGCTCTTTCTCTCGCTTGACCTTCTTGGCTGCTGGCTTCGCAGCTTCCGGCTTTGCTGCCACAGCAGGAGCAGCGGTAGCAGCAGGAGCAGCGGGCTTGCCGCCACCGAAAAGAGACGCCCAGACAGCCTTGATCGTGAGCCACAGGCTGTTGGCCTCTTTGGCAAAAGCCTGGACCTCGTTGACTGCCTTCTTGATCTCTCCGATCTGAGCCTTGCCTTGGTTGAGGAGCTCGCACCCTTGCTTGATCCCGGCCACCAGGCCTTGGGCAAGCATGAGGAGCTCGAACACGCCCACATCACTTGTCGGCTTTGCCGTCGAGCTTGTCGAAGATCTGGCGAAGGATGTCCTTCACCTCCTTGATGTCGGCGCGGTAGTCGTCCTTTTGCACGTAGTCGTGCGGGAGGTTGCGCTCGAGCTCGCCGAGCTTGTCCTCGTTGCGCTGCAGGCGCTGCATGATCTGGTAGAACACGAAGGCCCCCAAGAAGCCGGCGATGCAGACGACCAGGTTGAAGAGTTGCTGGTTGTCCATGGCTTACTCGTAGAGGATGTTGGCAGAGCCAAGGTCGAAAGCGTCCGTGCCGTTCACCGTGGTGAGGCGCACGCGATCGAGAGCACCGCTCAAAGCTGGGCTGACGCCGGCCGCGTGGTAGCCGTTGTTCGTGCTGGACGCGACGCCTGTCAGAGCCGAGTAGGCCCAGGTGTTGTTGCCCATGTTGACCAGTGTGGCCACGGCGTTGACGCTGGCTGCGGCCGCGGAGGCTGTGGTGAGCGGCATGCCTGACGTGATCACGCCACCGCCTGTGCCCGTCCATGCCTGGCCGTTGTAGCCGGTCGTGGTGACGCTGCCGGATCCGATCTGCAGAAGCAGAGCAGACGTGCCGTTTGTCGACACGCCGTTGAGCATCACGGTGATGCGCTTGACCCACGAAGGGATCGAGGTGAAGTCGATCGCAGAGCCAGAGGTCGTTGCCTGGGACGTGCCCACGGTTGGCCCGCCATCGGCGAGCATGTTGCTAGGTACTTGAGTGAGTGCCAATCATCGGCCCTGCCTTTCTTACGCTTGTTGCTGCTGTGCAGCTTCTGCTTCCATGCGAGCATTGCGTTCTGCTGCGCTCTCGATGTCAGCAGCCATCACGATGTCGTCCTTTGTGCCAGTGATTGGATCGCCCGCGGTGAGTTTGCGCTGCACTTCGGCTGCAACGATTTCCTCAATAGCGATGCGGCAGCGCTCATGCACTGCGTTGTTGATCCATTCCTCTTGCGAGACAGACATAACGCCGAGTGCTTTAAACTCGGCATCAGAAAGTGTGAGAGTGATTGTGTGAGACATGATGTTTTCCCTTTAGATTAGCCGAGCAAATACCCGCCAAAATGTTGATACGTACCACCGCCAGTGGATGTGTTTGGACTAGCGCCCCATCCTGGTTGCACATAATCATTTGCATTTAGATAGATTAGACCTGTACACTGCCCATATCTGTAATGATACGCCTCAACAACTTGACTGCCGTTTTTAAACAGCGCTAGTGAGGCTGTCGCTGCTGTATCCCAGTAAGCGCCGACAACAAACCAATAATAGCCAGCAACAGGCGCGGTAAAACGCAGATTGGTATTGTTGTAAGAGCTTCCCACATTAAAATCAACACTTGAAAACGAAGTGTTCCAAGTCGCCCCGCTGGTACTTCCGCTCGCAGGTTGCGAACCGCCTCTTGCCCAGAAAGCAGGATTGTTTGGCTTTCTAACGCGGCCAAGTGAATCAACGTCTACGCCCTTTGCAATCGCTGAAACTGTCCCGCCAAATAGAACAACACCAGTAGCAGCAGAGCCGCCGTCGTCATACGCATAAATGCCAGCGTATTCTTCGCCAGAACCACCCATAGAAATGCCATCGAAGATATAACCTTGGGTGTTTGTAACGCCATCTGAGCTTATTCGACCTGCAAAACTGAGGGCTGCTGAAGGCGTCAATGTTGTGGTGTTGTTGCCAGACTTATTGACGCGCAACTGGCCTGTCAGCGTATCGCCTGCTTTGTTCACTGGCGTGTAGCCGATGTTGCTTACTGCAGCGCCGCTGGCAATCTTTGCAGCAGTCACCGCGCCAGTTTGCAGTTTGGCCGTGCTCACCGTGTCATCGCTGGGCGTGCCGATGGCTAATGGCTGCGTCCACACCACCTCGATGTTGTTGGTGCCCGAGGGAGGCGCGGAGCTGAAGGTCAGCGTCGTGCCGCTCAATGTGTAGGTGTTCTTCTGCTGGTACACGCCACCCACGAACACGTAGGTGTTGTTAAGTGCGCCAGGGCTGCCAGACAGCGTGAAGGCTGTGGTCGATGCGTTGCCGCTGAAGCGATCGACGACGACGTTGGTGGAGCCCAGGCCGGATGTGGCCGCGAACCACTGATTGGTTTCGAAGTCAGCGACGAACGTGGTCTGCGTGTACTGCGACGAGATGAGCGCCGAGGTCGCGCCGTTGATCGTGTCGCTGCCAGAGCGAGCGATCGTCACGGCGTTGGTGTCGCCCGTCCACTTGACGATCGCGATCTTGAAGCCATCGGTCACGGTCGAGATCTGAGGCAGGGTGATCGTCACCGCGCCAGAGCCGGTGCTCACGCGAATGAGGTCGCCGGCATCGCCAGCCACCACGGTGTAGTTGGCGCTCTTGTCGATCACCGAGCTGTAGAGGCCAGAGGCCGCAGCAGCAGCGGCAGCAGCAGCGCTGTTCGATGCCGAGGTGGCAGAGCCGGCGGCCGCGGTCGCGCTCGAGGCTGCGTTGGTCGCCGATGTGCTGGCGCTCGATGCGCTGCTCGATGCGTTGCTGGCCTGAGTGGTGGCCGTGCTGGCGCTGGTCGATGCAGACGATGCGCTGCTTGAGGCATTGGTTGCAGAGGTTGCCGCGTTCGTTGCGCTGGTCGCAGCAGCCGATGCGGAACTCGCAGCATTGGAGGCAGACGTAGCCGCAGCGGCCGCGTCGACAATCAGGCCCCACTTGGCGCTGTCGGTGTTGGTGCTGATCGGCTGCGCACCTGTCGAGGTGTGCGCGGTCAGGCAGATGTAGATGTTGCTGTTGCTGGTGTCCTTGATGATGTCGCGCTGCGAGTAGGCCGTGCCCGACGACCAGTTGCCGCGGTATGTGCCCAGCTCCTGCGACACGACGAGCTCGCCGTTGGCGTCAAAGCCGAACACCTTGTTGGCTCGGTTGGTCGCGCCCACCGTGAACTCTGTCGAGGTCATCGTGTTGGTGGTCGACAGCTTGATGGCGCGTGTCACCTGCTCCTGGAGCTGCTGCACTTCCATCGTGAGCTGGTCCAGCGCCTGCTCGTGCGTGGTGGCAGGGAATGGATCGTTGGGCTGGTAGTCGACGAGCTGCGTCTGCGGCACGTTGCGTGTCACCACGACGGTGACGCCAGAGGCTGGCGCTGTGCCCAGGGTGATCGAGCCACCGGACGGGTTGCCTGCGCCGCTGACGGTGTAGTCGGTCGTCAGGGTCTTGACGGTTTCCGTGCCATCGGCAGCGCGGAGCGTGACCTTTAGGTGGCTGTCTGCCAGGAAATAGAAGCCCACGTTGAACGTGACGGTGGAGCCGTTGCCGGCATAACTGACGCGGGCGGTGGTGGTTGAAACAGTCATTGCTTATTCTCCAAATGCTTTTGCCAAGTCGGGGGCGTGCATGCCCTCAGTACCTGTGCCCGGTGTCCACCAGAACGACTGCCCGAACTCGGTCTGAGCTCTACGCTGCATTGTAGCGAGATAGCCCGGCGAGAAGTATTCCTGAAGCTGGTGGAAGATGATGTGGTCGAGCGCTGCCTTGGCGTACCAGAGCGATGCGCCAGGCGTGTTGCCCTTGACGAAGCGCACAAGCTCCGCACCGAAGTGCGTGTCCTTGCCCTGCATCGCCTCGATGATGTTGCCCTGGGTGAGCTTGAACGCCTCCTCGGCGAGGCCTGCGACTGGTCCCAGCAGCGCCGCGATCGGGCCCGCCTGGTTGGACTGTGTCGCGCCGGAGAAGAGGAAGTCGCCATAGAGGCCCAGCGAGCCGCCCTTGAGGAAGGCTGCGATCCAGTTCTTGGCCCCGTTCTCACCCTTGAAGGGGTTGTAGTTGCGCACCTCTTTGCCCGTCAGCAGGTCGTTGATCGACTGGCTAACAGCGCCGAGCACCGTCGTGCCCACGATGAGGCTGCCGAGATACATGGCCTTGCCGCCGGCCGTCTCCATGTTGGAGCCGCGCATCCAGTGGCGCGAGATCATGGCCAGAGGGAACGCCTTGAACTGGAAGAAGGAGCGGGTCAGCTCGCCCTTCCATGTGCCGCGCTCCATGCCTGCGCCGGTGAGGAACTTGTCCTGTGCGCCAGGTCGGATCACGGCCATGTCGGTTTCTTCCAGCGTCACGCCCAGCAGGCGGATCATCGCGTCGCGGCGGGCTCCCTCGTCGAGGTTGGCCATGCGCTCTTCGTAGATCTTCGACCACTCGGCGATCGATGCCTGGCGCTCGGCCTTGGTCATCGTCTTCATGTTGGCGATGTCGTCGATCTTCTGGATCATCTCGTCCTCGAGGCGCAGGCGCTCGATGTCGACCAGCTCGGCGATCTTCTCGTCTGGGATGCGCATGATGCTCTCAGGCGTCAGCACGCCGTTGCCGGCTCCCCACTTCTCGAGCTCGGCCTGCTTCCAGATCAGCCAGTCGAGATCGGTGATGCCCTTGGACAGCAGGATGCGGTTGTCGGTCGGGTCGAGGTCGGAGAGGTTCTCGTACTTGCCCACCATCTCGCCGAGCGCCGACATGTAGGTCACGCCAAAGGCGCGGCGTCGTGCCCCGTCGAGCGCCTCCATGCCGGACGCACGCATCACCCCGCTGGCCATCTTCGATGAGAAGGTTGGGCCCAGATTGTCCTGGCCCCAGCGGTTGAGGTGGTTGAGCATGGTGTCGACGGCCAGGCCTGCACGGTGGGCGAGGTTCTCCTCCTCCTTGTTCAGGGGGTTGAGCGCGGCCAGCTCGTTGCGGATGAGCTGCATGTCCGGCAGGTTGTTGACGTGCGCGGTCAGGTGCAGCGTCGCCTCGTCGGTCAGCGATGTGATCACCGCGGATCCCAGGCGTGAGCTGACCAGCCAGTTGCGCAGCGTGTCGAAGACCTGGGCCAGGTGCTCGTTGACGATCGGCTGGGTCTTGCCGGTGCTGTACTCGTAGAGCGAGCGCAGGCGCTTGGCTTCCTGCTCGTGCTTGGTTGCGTTGGTGGGATCGCCCACCGCGGCCGCTTTCAGCTCCTTGTCGAGCAGAGCCTGGAAGGTGTTGTCGGGGTTGGGCCCAAACGTCTCCAGCATGGCGATCTGCTTGGACAGGCTCTCGACGTGGCCGGTCATCACGGACCACAGCGACTTCTCGCCGTACTTCTCCTGGTATGCCAGGTAGCTGTCGGCATCCTTGAAGTGGATGGTGCGGGCCTCGGCGTTCTGGTTGGCCAGCATGCCGGATCCCTTGACGCCGGGCTCGAGCTTGTTGATGCCGCCGGTGGCCAGCGTCAGCCACGCGCCGCGCATGACTTCCTCGAGCTGCTGCTCGTTCATCAGCGTGCCGTTGTCGTTGAGGTAGCGACGGCGATCGAGCATGCCCATGATGTCGGTCACCCACTGGTCAGCGCCGGCTTTCACCAGCCTGACCTGGCTGTGGTGCTGCGGGATCGCCCAGTTCTCGAGCTGGCCGATCTTGCCGCCTGCCTGGTTGAACTGGTTGCGCAGGCCATCGGCCACGGTGTGCCAGGCCTCTGCGCCCTTGGTGATCTCGGGCGTGTCTGCTTCCTCGCCGAAGATGGCGCGGGTCAGTTGGCGCACGCCTTCCTTGTCCTCGAGCAGGCCGAACAGCCGGCTGTCCACCGCCTCGAAAGCGTCCTTGAGGTTGGCGATCGCCAGGTTGCGGATGGCGTTGCCGCGGCTCTCGGCCGACATGGTGTTGCTCTTTCCGTCAGCGACGAAGACCAGCGTGCGCTTGAGCGCGTCCATGCCATCGAGACCGGCCTGCTTCAGCTCGGCGATGGTGTTTGTCAGGCGGTCGTAAGCCTGCAGCGCCAGCGAGATGCGGCGCTTCTTGAGCACGCTCTCGTCGACCAGCTCCTTGGCGGCCAGCTCCGCGGCGGCCTGCAGGCGCTCGTCCGATGTCAGGTCGCGGAAAGCCTGCGGGTCACGCGAGGCAGCAAAGCGCATGTTTTTGACAATGCGCTCCTCGATGCCGTTGGCCTCGGCTTGTGTGATGGGGCGGCCGATTGCTTCAGCTACGGCCTTGATGCAGCGCTCTCTCATGTCAGCCCCTCAGAGCGCATGCGACGGCAGCGCCATAGCCTTGCGCATCTCTCTGCGCTGTTGTGATTTCCTCATCAGCCACGGCAAGCGCACGAGCGGCCGGAACCATTGTGCCGTCTGCTCCGATGTAAGTGAGGGATGGAGACTGCCGCATCAGCTCTTCTGCGGCGTAGGGGTCGGCTCCTCGTCCGGCGAGATCGGGTACTGCTTCACCTGCGCCAGGCGTGCGAACAGCTCCCGCTCCTTGGCCCGCGCCGGGCTCTCGGGCGTAGCGCTGGGCGAGCTCATCGATGGCTTGTTTGTTGACTTGCGGCTTCTCGTACCAGGGCGCATTTCCGGCCTCCGTGACTTTGAACCCCGAAGGGACGACTTTGTTTGCAGGAGATTTTACAGCCTGCATGAACTCACGGAAAGCCGGCACGTCAAACTTGTACTCGCTGCCCGATGGCGCGGTGTACATGAAGAACGGCCCTGTCTCGTCGCGGCCATAGCGGGCCCCGTACTGGTAGGCCCCGTACTCACCCTCTTTGGCGGTTACCTCGGCGATCTTGTGCTTGTCGCCCTTGGCGTCGTGCAGGATCGCGTCCAGCGTGCCGTGGCTGGCTTCCTGCTGGCTGTCGGCGACCCAGGTTTCCCAGTGGTAGCGGCCGATCGATGCGTCCTGTGGACGACCCAGCGAGGCGTAGATGTTGTCGATGCGCTTGGCGAGCGCCCGCTCGATCGCTTCGTAGATCAGGAGGCCGCGGGCCCCGTAGGAGATATCTGACAGCGCGGAGCCAGCGACAGGTTTGCCGTCGACCTTGCGGCCGTCATAGAGGTTGCGGTCACCGAAGCGGCCATCGTCCCAGAGCTGACGGATCTGCACGCGGTCGAGCACCATGACGTCGTCGAAACCGGCCACCAGAAGTGTGAACGACACGACTTTGTTGTCGATGCCCACGCCCTCGGTGTTCTGGATGAACCAGCGACGCAGCTCCTGGCCCGTCATGTTGGGGTCTTCCATCATGTCGTGCATCTTCTGCAGCAGCGACACGCCGTCCTTGTCCTTCTGGCCCATCTTGTAGAGGAACAGCTTGCCGAAGGCGTTGAGGTTGTGCGTTGCGCCAGCACCAGGCTGGCCAGAGCCCTGTGGCGCGACCGACTTGGCCCAGGCTTCGTATGCGCCGAAGTCAGCTTCTGTGAGTTCGCCGGCTGCGGCCTTCTTGATCCACTGGTCGATGCCGGGGAAGGCGTCAATGAACAGGCCTTCCTGAGTGTACGGGCTCACGCCACGCGACAGGAAGGACCACATGAAGAGCTTGCCGGTCGTCTCGACGTCGAGTTGCTTGGATGTGTAGGCTTCGCGGAACAGGCGGGCGTTCTCGAAACCGTGCGACGCGTCGGCGATCTGGCCAGGCGTCAGGCGCGACAGATTGTTGAACGCGCCCGTGCCGTTGATGTCCTTGAGGAAACGGTAGGGGGGGATCGGCACGTCGTTGGTGGCCATGGCGTAGGCCATCATCTTCGACCACTCGGTGGGGTTCATGTCGGCGTCTGGGAACTTGGCCAAGATGTCACCGATCGCATCGATCTGGCGGGCTGCGTTCTTGAGGTTCGTGCCGGTCAGGATCAGCGGCTTGGGTGGCAGCTTCATCTTGCCGATCGGCACGGTCACGCGCAGGTCAGGCTCGAAGCCGTTGAGGTTCTCAGGGGCCACGCCCTTGCCGGGTGACTCGACGGCGAACTTGGGCAGGTAGTTGTCGGTGAGGTTGGCTGCTGACTTGTAGCCTTCAGCGTTCAGCACGGCATCGAGGCCACGGATGACCGAGGCGTCGCCACGGATGCCGAACAGATCCTTGGCCTTCTCCATGAGCTCGCGCATCCACTGAACGGCCCGCTGCACCCAGCTCTCCCCTGCCCTCTCGGCCACGATCTGCGAGGCCTTCACCGCCCAGAACTCGGACGGGTTGAAGAGTGCGTAGGCGTCCTTGTTGACCAGGCCCTGCTTGATCGCGTTGAGCGCGTTCTCGCTGTTGGCCTGCATGCCGAGGTTGGCCTTGATCACGTCGTTGATGAACAGCGACAGGTTCTCATTGCCGGAGCGCTCGGCCACATCGCGCACGCGCTTGACCTCGGCGAGCCACGCCTTGCGGATCTCGCGCTGCACGTCGTCGGGCATCATGCGCTCGGTGTGGTGCAGGATCTCGTGCGCGGCCGTCAGCTCGTCGCCACCGTTCTTGAACAGCACGGCGAGGCGGCCGATCGGGTTGTACATGCCACCCACGCCGTCAGCCTTGCTGGTGCGCAGGGAGATGGCCAGGTCTTCACCGATGGCCGGGTTCTTCTCAAGCAGCCACTTGGCGAGGCCAACCTGCTCGGGTGAGAGCTCGCCCAGGCGCTCGGCGCGGGTCAGCCGCTCCTGGATCCAGAGCGTGCCGCGCACCTTGTCCTTGACGCTGCGTCGCGCATCGTTGCGCACCTCGAGCTTGCCGAGCATGCCTTCAAGTTCGCCGATGATCTGCTCGGTCGAGAGGTTGTCGCGGGTGGCTCGCTCGATGAGCCCGCGCACGTCGGATGTGACGCGCACCGGTGGCATGTCGAGCGGCTGCACGCTGTAGAGGTTGGGATCACCAGGCAGGCCTCGCTCCTCCAGCTTGGTCTGGAGCTGGTCGAGGTCTGACAGGTGGGTGCGCACAGCCTCGCCTATCTCGTTGCGGGTGGCGACTGCGCTTGGGTTCTCCATGAAGTTGCCGGCCGTCACCTCTGGCGTGGCCTGCACGGGGTTGCCCTCCTGCAGATCCTTGATGGCCTGGCTCACCATGTCGACATGCGCCTGGCGTGTGGCCAGATCGGTGGGCACGCCTGGTGCAGTGCCGAGCTCGACGTGCGCCGCATTGTTCTGCGTCAGCACCGTGTCGATGTCGGATGGCATGACGCGGCGGGTGGGCTGCACTTCAGGATGCACACGCTCGCCCAGGAGGCCGCCGAAGAACGCGCCGATCGCGATGTCGGTGGCGCTCTGCACGCCGTCGAACGGGGCGTACTGCTTGGCCATCTCGGCATAGCCGGCCTTGTTGAGTTCGTTCTGGATCAGGGCCCGCTGCCCTGCGCCCATCACCAAGTTGATCGCTGCGCCCGAGGTGGCACGCATGACCAGGCCGCCGGCCACGTTGCCAGGCATGACAGCGCCAAGGCCAACGCCTGCGCCCTCGATGATGCCGACCGTGCGGGCTGTGTTGGGATCCATGCCCTCCTTGATGTGGAGAGCTTCCTGCGAGCCGGCGTATGACGCGCCTGCTGACTGCGCCATGGTCTGTGGCGTGACGTTGCCGCCGGCGAAGTTGTAGGCCAGCGTGCCCAGCGTATCGGTCAGGCCGTACATGAGCTGACCCACCACGCCCACCGTCTCGGGGTTGGGCTTGAGCTGCTCGAGGTTGGTCAGCGCCCGCTCTGCCGTGGCCTCATCTTTCGTGGCTTTGCCGACGTTGTAGAGGTCGCGATAGAACGCGGTCTTGCCGCCCTGCACCAGCCCCGTGCCCACGCCCTCGTACCATCGTGCGCCGATGTCGTCAGGGTTGAGCGGGTTCAGCGCAGCGTTGTTGTACTGCTGCTCTGATTCAACGGGGTTGAGGTCGAAGAGGCTCATTTTGTCTTTGGCTGTGTGGTGTTGGGACGAGCGTTTGGCTCAACGGTTGCAGGCACTTGCTGCTTGGCGGGGCCGTTCATCAGTCTACCATCGAGGCTCAACACCAGCGGCTTGCCGGGCTCGATCTGCAGGTAGCCTGCACCGCTCTTGACCAGGTAGGTGTCGTTCGGCGTGGCCTCGTATTGCAGGCGGCCAAAGTCCTTGGCGTTGCCCTGGATGCCGTAGGCCGTCACGGCTTGGTTGAACGACGTGAAGAGCTGGTCCTTGAACTTCGTCTCTTCCATGCCCCAGGGGCGTCGCACCATGCCGCCGTTGACGTCGCTGATGCCGCCCACCACGGCGTCGACCGCTTCCTGCCAGCGCTTGACCTGGTCGCCCAGATACTCGCCGGAGTAGTCGCTCGCCTGCGCCGACTTGCCGGCGTAGTAGGCCTTGGCTGACTGGAACACGAGCTCGGCAGCCTGTGGCTGATTGGGGAACACGCCCTGCGTGAACTTCTGGAAATCGGCCTGCAGCTTCTCGTTGGAAGGCATGATCAGGTTGTTGGTGCGGCCATTGCTCTCGCGATCGGCTTTGGTGGGGTTGAGCAGCGCCTCGCCCTTGATCACCATCGTGGCGACCTGCTGGGCGTCATAGCTGCGGTCTGCCTTGAACCAGCCACCCTTGACGTCGTACTGGCCGGCCGTGGCGTAGAGCTTGCCGGCATAGGCCGTGACGGGGCTGTCCTTGGCGATCTGGTTGAAGATCGAGGCCTGCGCTGCACCGGCTGGCACTGACTTGGCGATGATGCCCAGGTAGGACAGCTTCGCCTCGGCGCTCATCACGTTGAAACCAGCGGCCAGCTTGCCGGCCTCGTCCTTGCTCAACAAAGCCATGGGCGTGGCGTAGCGCTCCATCATCGACTGAGCGATGCCGGCGCGTTGCGACAGAGCCATGGCGAGGCGTTCTGGGTTGGACGTCAGCTCGTTCCAGTTGAGCGGCTGCTTGTCGATCACGCCGTTCTTCTGGGCCCAGGCCATGGGATCCGCGCTGCGGTCGCTGTTGAGCTTGGCCTGCGCCTGCACCATGGCGTCGTAGCGCTTGCTGGCGAGATCGTAGCCAGGCTTCGACGCGTCGGGCTTGTACTTGTCGATGATCTCTTGCTGGTCAGCCACAGGCGTCATCTTCAGCGTGTTGATGTCCTGGCCGAGCTGGTTGATCTGCTGGTAGTTGGCAAAGCGCTGCGGGCCTTCGACAGGGCCATAGGCCTTGACGTAGTCGCCCTCGGTCATGGGCTTTTGCACCTGCTCGCCGTTCATCCAGGCAGCGATGTGATCGCCCTCGGTGCTGGCCACCTGGCCGCGGTAGACGGTCTGCTCCTTGTTCACCAGCGTGTTGGCTTCACTCAGGAAGGCCGGCAGGCGCTCGGTGTCGATCTGGTCGACGAGCGTGCGCACAGTTTGTGACACCGGCACGTTGGGGATCGAGGTGGTCGAGCCGCCGTGCTCCTTGCGGATCTTGTCGACGTGCTCGGCGATCGTTCCGTTGCCGTCATTGGCCGTGTCGGCCACGTCGCGGTTGCCGCCGTTGACGATCTTGTAGAGCGTGGTGAGGTTGTCGCCTGGTCGCACGCCGCGAGCCTTGAGGTACTTCTCGACCGCGACCATCTGCTCGGCAAAAGTCTGCTTCTGGTTCGCGCCGTAGTCCTTCTGCTCCTGCTCGCCAAACTGGATCAGGCCGATGTGCTTGTTGTCCTTGCCGCCGCGGATCGAGGGGTCGAACTTGCCGCCCGTCTCGTAGCTGATGATGGCGCGGAGATCCTGGGCGCTGATGCCGAGGCGCTCGGCTGATGCGGTGATCGCGCTCTGCGCGTCTTGCGGGAGGCTGACAGCGGGCTGTGTGCCCTGCGCGTCGGCTTCCTTGATGGTCGCGCCATAGCGGTCGCGGATGGCCTGGGCCACCTCGCTGGCATTGCGCTGCATCGCACCCGTCACTGCTGACTCGGCGATCTTCTTGGTCGCCTGCAGCGTCATCTTGTAGGCCGTCTCCTGGTCGAAACCGGAGTTGGCGATCATGGTCTTGGCGGCCGTGATGCTGGCGTCTGCCAGGCTTGCGTCCTTGGCTGCAGCCTTGGCCCAGGTGTCGGTCGCCTCGTCGACCTTGATCGACTTGTTGGAGATGTTGAGCTTGGCCTCGGTGGCGATCGACGAGCGGAAGGTGGAGGCCCAGATGTTGTCGAGCTGGCTGCCCACATACATCTTGGCCTTCTCGTTGGTGACCTTCTCGAGGTAGCCGGCGCGGTACTTGCCCCACTCATCCTTGAGCTGGTCTGTCAGGGTTCTGTAAGACCCGTCCTCCTGCTTGATGTTGCCGCCGTCGACCGCCTGCTGGGCGAGCTGGGCCACGCGATTGGGCCACTCGGCCTGCGCGTTGGCGATGTTCACACCTTCATTGGCGATGGCCTGGTCGTCCTCGCGCTTTTTCATCTGGCCGAGCTCGACGGCAGCGTACTGCGTGCCGGTCTGGCCAAGGTTCTGCATGCCGCGGCCAATGGCGTCGGTCACCTCGACGGGACGGAAGGAGACATTGACGCCCTGGCCGGATGGCGAGAGGCGGTCTTCGTAGAAAGGGATCTTGGCCATGGCTTATTCCATTCCAGGCATCTTGCCGGTGCCCTTGTAGTAGGTGTACTTGGACGCGCCGCTCAGAAGCTGTGAGCCAGCGTTGAGGTATCCGGCCGTCATGTATCGGCCTGCGTTCTCGCGTGATGTCTGGGCGTTGTACTGGTCGAGCTGCGACTGAGCCATCAGGCCCTTGGCCTTGTTCTCGCCTTCGTAACGGATCGTCAGCGCGTCGAGCTCACTGAGCACGGCGTTCTGCTTGAGGATGTCGGCGTTCGATCCCTCAAAGCCTGTGCCGGACTGAGCGATGCCAGCGCGGGCCTGGCCCTCAAGCTGACGGAAGCCGCGGCGCTGCTGCTCCTCGCGGGCGTTGGAGGCCTGCGTGGCAGCCTCTGCGTTGTTGCGGTCGACCGTGGCCTGGTAGTCCAGCGCGTTGGCCTGTGCCTTGGCGTTGTAGGCCTGCGTTTGCGCCTGCTGCATCGCGCCGGCCGCAGCCATGGCTGTCGATGCAATGAGTAGTGCTTCCATTATTGAACCCTCGCGTAGAGATCGCAGTCCTGGCCATCGGGCGTGAACGCACGCATGCGTCCCTCGCGCTCGAAGCCAAGCAGTTGAGCCCAGCGATGGCCCTGCTCGAAGTCGCAGGCCACCGAGGTTTCGACACGGCGATAGTTGTGAAAAATCAGTGCGCGGCGAACCGCCTTGTGGATCAGAAAGAAGTGCTTGCCCGCTTCTGCAGCGATCAATGCCCAGGCCACAGCCCGGTGCTCCCATTGCGGAATGAGCCCGGCTGATGCGAAAACCTCATCACCATCGACAAGCGAATAGGCCGGGCCAGCATTTGCGAGGCTCGGACCGTAGTCGGGTTGTGACAGCGTAGGTTGCATGATGGCCTGGCTCGGTTGCAAAAGGATCCTCGAAAGGTGATCGGGTTCAAACGGGACAATTCTCATCGGTCAAACGTGTGGACTTGAGGCATGATCGCCACCACCGTCATCGGCAGGGGCTGGTCTTGCTTCACCATGATGAAGCCGTCGAAGTCATAGCCACCGGGCCAATCGACAGGGCCCTTGTCGCCAGTGAACAGCGGCGGCGCTTGATCCATCAGGTCAGATCCGGTTCGGAACTCGATCCTGTCGAGCATCGTCTCATCGGGGCCAACCTTCGCACCTAGCGTATTGTAGAAGCGGAACGTCACCTTGGTGATGCGTTTTGTCTTGCCTTGCGATGTTCCGTCACCCGCGCCTGCATCGATGCGCGTCGTGCGCAGGGTCGAGGCATAGGGCAGGCCAACCTGCACCACAGACGCCGAGCGCTGCAGCGAGATTGCGCCAGAGGTGACCACGCGGTCGGGATGAGCTGCACCATCGGCCAGCACCTGCACGGTCTGGCCCTCGAGCCAGGTGAGGCCGGAGATCGTGCTGACGGGTGAGCCGGAATAGGTTGCGCCGCTGTCGACGTAGAACGCCGAGCTCTGCGCGTCGCCGTCCTTGTACTCGGCCTCGAGGTACTCGACATAGCGCTTGGTCGCGCCGTTGATCGTGCGCTTGACGATGACCCACAGATCGTCGCGGTCGCGGTTGGGTCCAGGGATCACGGCCACTGACTCGACGACAGCATCGCCCGAGCCGAACGCACCGCCGATGATGTGGCGATGCCAGCCCAGCACGTCCTGCTCCTTGTTGAAGGTAAAGCCAAGCAGCTCGCCGTCATTGCGCACGGCCCACATGGCCACATAGGGCTCCTTGTGCCAGGCGGTCTGCACGATGCCACCCTTGGTGACGTGCTCGGCGAGCACGGTCAGGTCGTTGGCGACGTAGCCGTTCTGCTGGAAGTTGTAGGCCGCCTCCTTGACCTTGCGGCCGGAGCGCTGGACGAACAGCGTGGAATAGCCCACGCGCTGTGGCGTGACCGAGCGCGAGCCCTCGGATGTCTGCTGCTCGATCTTGACGTTGCCGGGCGCAAAGGCCTCGTTGGTGGTGTTCTCAGAGCAGGCGAACTCACCGCCGGCCGTGCCGATCAGCAGCGCCTGGGTGGGCACGAGCCATTGCACCTGGTTGACCTCGTCAGACGAGATCGTCGCCTGGATGGCGCGATCGGCCACCACTTCGCCGCTGTCGTTCTTGGCTGCGAAATTCTCAAAGTCGCCGGCCACCGAGAAGTAGAGCTTCTGTCCCATGGCGAGCGCCAGGCGCTCACGGAAGAACGTGACCTTGGAGGGATAGCCCTCGACCGCGGAGAACGCGCCCAGCGCCCAGCGGAATGTGGCATTGCCGGATCCGACCACGCCGGAGGGAAGCGGGTTGTCGCCCTGGACCGTGACGGTCACGCTGGTGCTCGACGAGAAGGCGGTGATCTTGACGTAGCCGAAGCCTGAGTCGACGAACTGCCAGTCGAGGCCCTGGCGCTGGCAGGTCGTGCTGTTGATGCCGTTGCCGTCGCCATCAGCTTCAGTGCCATAGGTGTGGATCGGCTTGTTGGGGCCGGTGCGCCATACCTTGTTGTCGCCGGTTGCCTGGCCACTGGTCACGCACTTGTAGGTCTTGCCGTCAGAGCGACGGATCGTGCCGTAGACGTTGTTGCCAGGACTGCCGGACGAGCCGACCGAAAGCTCCTGGCCAGCGGTCCATGGCTTGATCGAGGAGAGATCGGCAGGCTCGAGGTAGACATAGCTGCCCACCATGGCCGAAGTGAACACCGCGCTCGAGGCGGTCAGTGTCACGCCGGAGCCGCTGGTGGCGCTGGCATACATGGTGACGGTGCGATCGGAGTTCTGGGTCTTGAACGGGCCATTGGTCAGCACCGCCGCCGCGATCGTCCAGTTTGTGTTGCCCAGGCGCGAGAGCTTCTGCAGCGGGTAGCTGGGGTGCGCGATGTAGATCACGTCGCCGGACTGCACCATCGACAGCGTGAACGTGCCGTCGACCGTGTCGGTCAGGTCGCTGCTGGAATAGGGCGTGCTGATCTCGTAGGGCGAGCCACCGGACTGCACCTGGCCGTGGTTGGTGTAGAAGCGGATGTACTGATGCCCGAACTCGAGCACATAGGCCTGGCTGTTGGAGAACTCGAACGTGGCCAGCCAGGTGCGGTTGGACTGCGTCTTGATGGTCGAGACGTAGCGTGTGCCGGCGCGGCGCACCGCGGGGCCCTGCACGGTCGGGATGAAGTTGACGAGCTCGTCGCAGCCATTGGCGTACTTGGCCACATCGGGGCGGCCGGCCATGAGCGGCGACAGCTCTCCCGCGTTGAACGACGAGCGTAGGGGTGAGGCCTTTGGCATCTTAGATCCTTGAAATGATCCAAGTGTTGTCAGGCGGTGTGGTCGGCGGTTTCTCGATCGCCCCCATGCGGATGGCGTTGGATTTGGCTCGCTTGTAGTCGTTCCATGCCGCCTGCTTCTTGGTGTCGGATTGAGTCAGGTCTTCGCAGATCTCGGCTGCGATGCGTGAGGCGAGCATCTCGCGGAAGTTCACGTCCCATTGGTTGGGGTCTTCGATCCTGGCGATGTAGCGCAGCTTCAGCGGCGCATCGATGTCGGTCAGGATCAGGTTGCCCTCGATCGTGTAGTCGAGTGCCTCTGCGCCGATGTAGTTGTCCATCACGGCCGCGGGGAACTCGTCATTGATCATGTCGAGACGCAGGAAGTCGGAGGGCAGCGCGTACTGCTTGGTGAAGCCGAACGCAGGCGCGTCGGACAGTGCAGCCAGCGAGGTGCGCTTCATGGCGAACTGCCAGCGCGAGGTGCGCAGCTCGTCGTCTCGCAGATCCTCAAAGCAGGACGAGATCGACCTCGCTGCCTTGACATCGTCGGACAGCGAGGTGATCCGGGCAGAGCCCAGCTTGGTCAGCGCACGGTTGGCGACTTGAATGACTGAGGCCATGCCAGCCCCCTTTTAGCCGAGGCCAACCAGGGTGGCGTTGATGCCGGAAGGCGTGCCGCCTGTCAGGGCGCAGCGCACAGCACCAGCGGGCAGGTCGATGCCGGTCTGGCAACGAGGCAGTGTGGTGTATGCCACCTTCTGACCCGTGAAGACCTCGACATCAGACCAGACGCCAGATGGCGACTGCACCTGCAGGCTCACGGTCGAGCTGCCGATCGTGCCATCAAAGAAAACGATGTACTCGCCACCCTTGATGTTGACGGCGCTGCCAGTGGCAGAGCCTGCAGACAGCAGCGTATAGGTTTGATCATCAGCGCGACGATTGGACATGATTCACCTCACGCCCAGTAACTTGATCGGAGGATGAAGTTCTCGAGCTTTTCGAGAGCGAGCAACAGGTCTTGCTTGCTGGTCACCTTGGTGATGTCAGCGATGACGACTTCCACGTCCTTGCTGGTCGAGCTTGTACCGGACGCAGCGGCGTACTCGTTGTCGCCCTGGTTGATACCGAAATATTGTGCGGTCATTGTGATCCCCTTGTATTAGGAAAAAGGGGCCGAGTGTTGAGCCCGGCCCCGTTTCACTTAGTTCGCCGATGTGAAGAACACTTCGATCACACCAGTGCCGCTGGATGGCAGAGCCGCGCCAGCGATGGTTGCGATGATGGTTTCGTCATCAGTGTTGGCAGCGCCAGCGATTGCAGCAGCCTTGCCGAACACGGTGGGCACGTCGGCCGTAGTGTAGGCAGAAGCAGCGGCGTGCTTTGCAGCAGTGGTGGAGTTGCCAACAGCGATCGTGGCAGAGCCAGTGGTGGCGCTGACAGTGATCGTGCCAAACGCAAACGCAGCGCCGGCGGGGATCTTGCCCAACACGATGGTCGAGCCAGACGCCTGAGATGCAAATGTGATGGTGGCGCGGAACGCCTTGGTGCGAGCACCGACCACGTTCGCTGCGGGGCGGTAGCCCACTGGTGCAACGGTGGTCAGGCCGGTAGCGTCGCCGGCGATTTCATTTGAAAGATACTGTGCCATGTTCAGTTACTCCTTAGACGGCGTTGATGATCACGCACTTCTTCTCTTCCATGCGAGCAGCACCGAAAGTGCCGGTCACGTAGACCTGGTAAGAATTGCGCTTGTCAGCACGACGATCGATCGAAGTCGTGATGTCGTTCCACACGCCCAAGGCCATGCCAGACTTGGCGAACACTGGGATCATGTAGCGTGAGCCAGCGGTGTATGTGCCGTCGCTCGAGCCAGTGCTGATCGCAGGGTTGATCACTGTGTTGAAGTTTGCACCGCCAGGGATGCGCTCGCTGTGGATGAAGTTGAAGCCCATGAACTGGGTGATCTTGCCGTCCACGAGCACGGGCTTGGTGTTGTAGTCCAAGCTGATAGCCTGGGCTTCGTTCAACAAGTCGTCGTGTTGCTTGGCAGTGATGATGGCGAACAATGGATCATTGTCGACGTCAACTTCAGCTTCCAACAACTTGCGCTTGGCTGCACGCAGCTTCGCGATGTTCAAGCCAGTGGCAGCAGAACCGCCAACGGTAGCAGCCACAGACTGGCTGTTGCTGTTGTAGGCGTACAAAGTGCCGGTGGCAGAAGTGCCGTTTTCGCCGGTGTTGTTGCTGTTGAAGAAACCAGAGATGATTTCGTCGTCGATTGCGCGGCCCATCGCCCAAGCGCCAGCCATTGCGTAGCTGGACGAAGGATCGATCAACATGCGGAGCTTGTCCTGGTTGTCCACCAGGTCGGCCCAGTCATAGTCGTTTGGATAGATCCAACGCTTGTCTTGAGGTGTGGAGATCAAAGGCGTGTCGCTGTGGCGAGACTGGTTGCGAACAGGTGACACCTGGCCGAACTGTTCTGCCATCGAGGCGGCTTTGCCTTGGAAGCGCATAGATTGCACCGCATTGCGGATGCGAGAGCCTTGCTGTTGCAAGAGCATTTGGACGTTCGTGCTGTACTGCTGAACGAACGCCGTAGAGACGTTGAAGGACATTGTGTTCCCCTAAAAGATTGAACGGTCATGCAGCCGAGGCTGCGGGCTTTTTGGGGCTTGTCCGAACAGAAGCTGTCGGGGCCGTTGTGCTCGCTTTCGAGCTGTCACCCGGCCCAGTGAGGGTTGTCGGGTTGCCCACCCCACCGACCCAGGCCAGATACGTTCTCGCCGTGGCGATCACTTCGTCTGGTGGCAGGCCGGCGCGGTGCGCCAGTTTCAAACATTCTAGCCGGATTTCGGCTGAGTGTTGTGAATTTTGTGCAGGCGTTGCGCTCATCGCATCAGCCTTCCGATGGATAAGCGATGCCCATGAGCTTGCGCATCTCGGCCTGTGCGTCAGCGTTGCCACTGAGGTACTTGCTCGAGAAGTCCTTGTCGGCCTGCAGCGCGGAGATGCGCTCCTTGGCTGCAGCCGGCGTCATGCCGAAGCCCTGCGTGGTGTTGCCACCCTCGAAGTTGTGCTCGGTCAGACCGCGGCCGATCTTGGCCATGAACTTCAGCATCTCGCCGGTGCCCATCGCCTGCTCGATCGCAGAGAGCTTGGCCTGGTCCAGGCCGAACTCCTTGGCTGCGCGTGAGCCCAGGTTGATGTTCTCGTCCCATGCCTGACCCCATTCGCCTTTCAACGAGGAGATCTCCTGCTCGACCTTCTGTGTGGACTGCTGCTGCTGCTGGGCCATCTGGCCCTGCTGGGTTTCGTTCCACCAGGTGGCGAGCTGCTCGGCCTGGGTCTGACTGATGCCGAGCTCGTGGAACTTGCCGGCGGCTGCCTTGGCGAAGTTGCCGGGGTCACCCTCTGGCACGGGGAGCTTGTACTCCTCGGCTGACTTGGGACGACCCATCGCGTCATACACGCGGGCCCAGCCTTCCTTGTCGTCTGCTCCCTTGGGCATGGGCAGCTTCTCGCCGCCGAGCAGCTTCTCGAGGTTCTTGTAGCCCACGGCCAGCTCGGAGGGATCCTTCCATCCCTTGTTCTGGACGTAGCCCTTGAGCTCCTGGTCTTCGAACTTGTCGTACCAGGTGCCGCTTGCAGGCGGTGTTGAGTTGCCGCCGTCTGCAGGCGGAGTTGAAGCGGCCGGTGCGCCGCCAGCGTTTTGGTCGGCAGCGGGTTGGCCTGCCGGGTTGCCTGCGAGCATCGCAGACCCGTTTTGAGCTTCGGACATCAGTTCTCCTAGTGGTTGAAAAATCGGTTAGGCCAAGGGTGTGGCCGTGAGTGTGTTGCCGTCTTCGGCGTGAGCCATCGCAAACGACACCTGGTCCATCGGCAGCTCGAGGGCTGCGGCCAGGTGCTGGAAGTCAGCGGCCGTGAACTCGTAGTCGGCGGGACGCGTGACGGACAGCGAGCCAGCGGCAGGAGCCTCGACGGCTGGCGCTTCGGGCGCGACCTCTGGTGCGACCTCGGGTGCAGCTTCGACAGCCTCGACGGCCTCTGGCATTTCAATCTGGGTTTGGGTTTCGTCGGACATGGTTTTCCTTTCAGGCCAAGAACTTGAGTTTGTAGGTGGTGGAGTTGAGCAGGGTGACGATCTCGTCGATCGCGTTCTGGATCTCGCTGTCATCGCTGACCTTCTCGCGGTTTTGGTCGACGTAGAGGTTGAGCTGCGTGACCATGGCCACAGGGTTGCCCAGCGGTGGCAGCTTGGCCGGCGCGGGGTAGTCCATGACCAGGCCGTACTTGCCCTGGTAGCTCTCGATCAGCGCGTCGACGAGGTCGGGCAGCTCTTCGTAGAGAGTGCCAAGCGCCATGTGCTCGGCGAAGCTGCGCGTCTGCAGGTGGGCCATGTGCGCGTAGGGCGCGGCCATCAGCAGCACGGCAAAGAACTCGTGCGCCGGCTTGTTGGTCGAGGTGTGGTTCGAGTTGCCGTACTCGACGGCCTCGTCTGCGGGGTTGTCGTTGGCCAGCATGCGGGCCGCGTTAGTCGCCATCGTTGGGCTCCTCAAGGTTGAAGACTTGTTTCTCGTCGATGTGCAGGTGGGCGATCAGACGCAGCCACACCTCACGACGTCCCTCGGCCATGGCCATCGCCAGCGGGTCGATCGACTTCGACACCGGCGACACCATCACCGTGGTGGACGTGGCACGGCAGAACTTGCGCAGGTCGGCCAGCACGATCTCGGCGTTGCGGCTGACGTTGCCATCGGCATCGAGGAACACGCTGCGATAGGCGTGCTTTCGATTGAGGATGCGGCGCACCGCCTTGGTCATGTTGCCGATCATGCTGGGAACACGTTAGGTGCGGCCTGGTTGGGGCTCGCGCCGGTGAGCGACTGAGCCTGTGCCAGATCCTTGACCACGCCGGACGCCACGGGTGCGGCAGCCAGAAGCTGCTGGGCCTGCTGGGCCTGTGCAGCCTGGTCGTCCATTGCCTTGATGTCTTCGGGTGAGCGCAGCACCTTGGCTGGCACGCCGTTGATGTCGGCGAGCTCGCGGGCGACCTGCTCGGGGTCGAAGATCATCATGACCTTGGGGTCGATCTGGGCCAGAGGCGCGATCGCCTGCAGCGTGTTCATGATCGCCACGCCTTCGTCAGCTCGCTGGGCACGGTTCAAGGGCGAGACGTATTCGATCTCGACGCTGCCGCCGGCCTGCTTCATGACAT
>VFSW01002398.1_pt1 | contig 28279 bp, 30 predicted proteins | sample 5358111 | NCBI WGS metagenome assembly VFSW01 (sample SAMN11554181, study PRJNA540505) | mine drainage metagenome | isolation source: sediment from site ElyBrook_90M | place: USA: Ely Copper Mine, Vershire, VT | collected 2017 | reverse complement strand
GCCCCAGCCGCCCCAGTCTCCCATGCCCATTACGAAGCCGTCGGACGTCGTCACCGCGTCCATGACCTCCTGATCGATCATGTTATACCGAATGAACATGTCGGGATTCTTGGTGAGGGCGACCCTCTGGAGCCCCTTCTTCGCGAATACCGCGTCGACGTCCTGGCGCACCCACTGCTTGTAAAATCCGCTGCCCGGCCGCTTGCTGGGCTTCCAGGCGTACGTCTTGAAATTGGCGAACGAGACGCTCGTTTTCCAGTTGACCTTGACAGCTTGCGCCGAGGCGATGGTTGCGAAAAAACAGCAGCAGCCCAGCGTGGAGAATAGAGCACGGCTCTTGAACATTTTATACGTGCCTCCTAGTAACGAATGCTAGCACGCCATGAGTTACTAGGTCTAGGGTGACGGCGTTCGTGGGGCGTGCGTTTAGTCAATCGCGATTCTCATCATTGGACTTTGCGTAAGACGGCGGAGGGCGGCCACGCCGCTCGATTTCGAGGAATTGCAACCGGCCCAAGGTCACGGACGGGCGTACAGAAGGCGGCCGCCGCGAATCGTGTACCGCACGCGGGCGAAGGCGGTCAGGTCGCGTTCCGGGTCGTCGTCGAGCACCACCACATCGGCGAGCTTGCCAGGGGCGATGACGCCCTTCTCCCCGGCGACGCCGAAACGCCCGGCCGGCGCGGTCGTAAGCATGCGCAAGACGCCGGCCGCATTCAGGCCGCACGCCGCGAGCGCGCGGAACTCCTCCGTCGTGTCGTAATCGGTCATGTAACCCACGTCGGTTCCGAACAGCAGCTCGCCGCCGCGAAGATTGAACTCCCGGACGACCGAGTATATGGGCCGCAGATACGACGACTGTCTCGTAACCGTCGTGGCGAACATCCTCAGTGTTGGAATCATCGCCATGCGCCGCGCGACGATCCTCGCAACGAGCGCCACGTCGACGCCCGCGGTGGTGTCCGGAGCATGCGCCAGCACGTCGACTCCGCTTTCGATCGCCACCTCGATTCCGGCGGCGTTCGACGGGTGGCTGTAGACAAGCTGTCCGTGACGGTGGGCAACATCGGCGGCCTCGTGCGCGATATTCACCGGCATTGGCAGGATCTCGCCCCGCCGGATATACGATCCCGTGAACAGCTTTAGCAGATCGGCGCCCTCGCGGATGTTACGCTCCTCGACCCGCGCCGCTTCGGCCGGAGTGGCTGGCTGGGGCATCGACCAAAGCAGGAAAAACGGTAGCGTGCCGCGAAGGTAATACGGGATGCCGTGCGGTGGATAGATAGGCTCGCCCGCCGTATAGATGGCCGGTCCCAGGAGTCCCGATCCCTCGATCCGTCTCCGAAGCGAGAGGGTCACGGCCAGGTCCGACCCGGCGTCGACGACGGTGGTGAAGCCGCGGCTGGTGAGCATGTCCTGGAGTTGCGCATTGAGCGTGGCGGCGGGCTTCCACGCGGCGAAATTCCACTTGGGCTCGGTGAAGTGGATATGCGTGTTCCAAAAGCCGGCTGTCACGGTGCAATGCTCGCAGGGCAGTACGCGCACGCCTTCGGGGACCTGTAACCCGGCTCCGGCAACCGCGATTCTTCCACCGCGAACCAGCAGCGTGCCGTGCGCGATCGGCGCCACCTCGGGCGACGTGTAGATCGTCGCGTCGCGGATGGCCAGATCTCCGCCCGGCTCGCGCGCGGCGGGGTGCGGATCCCGCATCGGCCACACTCGCAGCAGGTACGCCGCGCCGCCAAGCAAAGCCGCGGCCAGGATGACGGAACGAAAAGCGGCTGACGTCCGGCGCGCCACACGGGGAGTGTATCGCGAACGAGAACTGCAATGCGATACCATAACCACCCATGCGGATGCGGAAGCTTATCTCCGGCGCCAATGCCGGCGTGCTGTATCTGGCCGGCCTTGCCGCGACGCGGGCGCAGACGCCGCGTGAGCCGGACTTCGTCGTGAAGGACTTCGTCTTCGCCTCCGGCGAGCGCCTCGACGAGCTGAAGCTTCATTACCGGACCCTCGGACGGCTGGTGCGCGACGCCTCGGGCCGGGCGACGAACGCCGTGCTGATCCTGCACGGCACGGGCGGCTCGGGCCGGCAGTTCCTTTCGGAACAATTTAGCGACATTTTGTTCCAACCGGACGAGCTCCTCGACGCGCGGAAATACTACATCATCCTGCCCGACGATATCGGCCACGGCGGATCGAGCAAACCGAGCGACGGAATGCGCACCCGGTTCCCGCACTACGGCTACACGGACATGGTGCGCGCCGAGCACCGTCTCGTGACGCAAGGCCTGGGCGTCAATCATCTGCGGCTGGCGATGGGGACGTCCATGGGATGCATGCATTCCTTCCTGTGGGGCGAGATGTATCCGGACGAGATGGACGCCCTGATGCCGCTCGCCTGCCTTCCCGCACCGATTGGCGGGCGCAACCGCGTGTGGCGCCGGGCGCTGATGGACGCAATCGAAAAGGACCCGGCCTGGCGCGGCGGAGATTACACCAGCCAGCCGCCGGGCCTCCGCGCCGCGCTCTCGATTCTCATCATCGCCGTCAGCTCGCCGCTCTACTTACAGAAGACCGCGCCCACCGCCGCCGATGCCGACCGCTATGTCGAGCAATCCCTCGACGCTCGCATGGCGTCGTCTGACGCGAATGACTTGTTATATCAGGTGGACAGCTCGCGCGATTACGACCCCTCCGGCGGGCTCGAAAAGATCCGCGCGCCCCTCACGCTGGTCAATTCAGCCGACGATTTCGTCAATCCGCCGGAGCTCGGCATCGCTCAGCGCGAAATCAAGCGCGTCGCGCGCGGCAGGTTCGTGCTGCTGCCCATCACCGGCGAGACTCGCGGGCACCCCACACACACGCGCGCCGTGGTCTGGAAGGGATATCTCGAGGAACTGCTCAAGAGCAGCGCCAGGAGCGGTCATTGAAGATGCACCGGCTGGGTAAGTGCGCCATTGCCGGCCGAATCCCACGCCGCGAAGCGGACCCACTTCTTTCCCGTTGCGTCGAATGGAATCTCGAAGCGGTGGCTGGCGAACGGCGGGAGATCCGTCGTCGGGATGATTTGCCGGCCGGTGGTCTTTCCGTCCCCACAAACGAGCTCGACGAAATCGAGCGGGAAGGTCCAGTCCACCGTGGCTGTGAAGGTGCGGTGCGGTCCGCCTCCTGAGAGCGCCGTATCGTGCAGAAGCACCTCCCCGCTCGACACGAAGTAATCGCCCGCGCGAAGGGCGCGCGTAATCGGCGTCCAGTCGCCATCGAAGGCCGGCACTTCGGATAGCTTGACGAAGTTGACAATAAGCTGCGGGTACGTCTCGTCGTCCGGATACTTCATGTAAGTGTCGCCTTCGGCGAGCATGTACTTCGGGCCCGCCCAGTTATTCATATCGTCGAGAACACCCAGGCAGCGGACCTCGCACAGCCGCTTCTCGGATTGGTCGACGGGCAGCGACTGGAACGAGCCGCCGAGAAAACGGTCGCTGAGAAAGTGCGGCTCGTTGCGCACGGCGTCGGGATAACCGGCCGATCCCTTGGTGCGCGGATGGGCCTGCCACATGAGCCCGTCTTCGCGGCGAAGCAGTTCGAGTTCCTCCGCGGGAGAGCCCACGTGGTAAACCTTGCCGTAGGTTGGATCCTGCGCGACGAACTCCTGGCCAGGCGTTCGCACGTGCGACCAGTAAACGGGGCGGGGCAGGAACGTCATGTAATGGCCGCCGAAGTTCGCGTCGGCTTCTTCGCCGGGGATAAGCAGGAAGCCGCGGTCCGAGAACCGCCGGCAGCCGTCGAAGTAAACCTTTTGTTCGGCGAATCGGAGCGGCCCCGGATCGTTCGGGTGCGAGTCGGAATGAAAATCGGCCAGGATCACAATGTTAATACCCAGCGCGCGGAACACCTGCAGCCAGCTTGGCTGGAGATCGAGCGTGCCCGCGTCGGTGAGCTGCTCGTTGAAGTGCATGTGGAAGTGGCTCGTGAGCACCTGGTAGCCGGGCGGGGGCTGAAAGCGGTCGTTATGCGTGAAGGCGAGCACCACCTGCTGCGTCGCGCGGCTGCCGGCTGGGTTCAAGTAAAAATACACGGGCATGTGCTGTTCGGCGCCCGGCGGCGCGTTGTAAAGCGCGAAGTTATTGATGTCGTGGCGCGTTTCGTGGACTCGCCGCTCCCACTCGGCATCCGAGACGCCATAGGGGCGGTAAGGCTCTTCGCGTTCGGCCTGGCGGACGCCGACGGCGAACGATCCGGCATCGTCCTTGCGGTAGTAATCGTAGCCGAGGTTCGTTTCGATTTCGCGCGCGAAGAAGAATTTGTGGGGCGGCGGGAAGACGGCGACCGAGCCGCCCGCGGCCTCGACGATCACGAGGCGGTTGCGCGCCTTGACAGCCACCGGCTGCGTATTCGGCGAGCCTCCGAAGGCGTACTGCTGCCAGGCGCGTGCCGTGTCGCGCCAGACGATGCGCGCATCCGGCGAGATCCGGAAACCATCGAGGCCCGCGTCGTACGTATAAGCGACGGACGGCATGTTAGTCTTGGCGATCGCCTCCTCGCGCAGCAGGTTGGTTCCGCGGTAGACCGTGAAGCGGATCGAACCGGAGAAAACGCCGAGCGTAAGACCGGGAAATTCGACCGACAGCCGGGCGCCCTCGGTGCGAACCGTACAAGCGTTCGCCTGAAACGACGCCCGGTCGCGGCGGATCTCGTCCGCCTTGCGAGGCAAGTCGAGGTTCGTGCCCGGCGAGCCGGGGATCATCAGCGGCGCGTCCCAGAAGGCGAACCATTTTTCGCGGTCGACCACCTCGGGCGTGAGCGCGATCCCCAACTTGCGCAGCGGGGCCATCTGCTGCTCGGACAGACGGCGCCGGCCGGTGGTCACTTCGAACTCCGGCCGGAGGTCGCGGCCAAGCTCGATCCACGTACCTTTGATGCCTTGCGCGGCAAGTTCGGCGATCACCGGCTGGCCATCGCGCACGGCGAAGGATGCGCGCAGCCGGCTGCTCGCGGCGCCGCTCCACGTCAACTCGATTCCTCCGTTCGTCGCGGCCGCGCGCAGGCCATCGAGCGGGCGGTAGCCGCTGACGTCGCAGTTCAGGGATTGGCCAGGGGTGGCGATCGGGCTTAGCGCAATGACCGCCAGAACAAGGGCTTTCGTCATGGTTTTCTCTTAGGACCTCTCCTCCTTTGAGATTCTGTCAAGTTTTGGCGGGAGCCGGGCGTCAGCCAGCACTGCCGAACGCCAACTGGGGCATGACGGCGAGTTCTCTGAGCTTTAGTCCTGTGGCGATTACGTCCCTGCCGAATTGCGTCACGGAGTACTTGTAACTGTGTCCACTCATCTTGACGAGGCCTTGCCCGCTGTCTTTGTCCGGCACATGGCGGCGAAGCCTTCTGCACAAACTCCCGGTAGACGGGGGACGTCATGGTTCGGCGTTTTCAGGCGGAGTGGAGGGCGGCGACTTCATAGTCGAGGACGCTGGGGACGGTGAATTCGACTGCGCCGCTGTCGATGTGGAACGGGAGATTCGTTCCGGCGCGGAGGAGTTCAACGCGACCGATGCGCGCGGACGGCGGAAGCGTCAGGCGCACCTTTTGCGCGCCGATGGGGAAGAAGTCGCGAATCCAGCCGCGATGCATGGCGGGGTTGGTGTAGTTGAGGATGTGGACGGCGAAACCGGCCTCGGTTTCCCAGACGAAGGACTCGATGACGCCGCGGCCTTCGATGGTGACGGGGGGTTTCGGACCGGCGACCCAGCGGATCGAGTTTTGAAGCAGGTGGGCGAGGTCGGTATTACCGGAGCGCCACATGGTGCGCTCGACATCGCCGGGGAAGAAAACGCGGCGGCTCGCGCCCTGCTGGCGCAGAACGACGGCGGGCTCGGTGGTATGAGGCTCGACGGGATAGGACAGCTCGGGAGGATAGGCGACGAAGCCCGGGACGACGGTGAGCACCGGGCTGTCCACCGGCGCGAGGGGGACGCGGTTTTCGGCCCCGGGAATCCAATGGGTGCCCGAGAAGCCGGCCAGGATCGGGTGGGGTTTTTCGATGCGCGCGAGGTAAGCGTTGCCGTTGGTGCCGATGACGGGGCCAGTTTTGTGGATGCCGAAGACGGAGGCGAGGCCGAAGTCGGAGCGGGGCTCGTTGCGCTCGGTGTAGAGGCTGGTTTCGAAGGTCGCGAGCAGCGAGCCTCCAGCATCGGCGTACGCGCGGAGCTGGGCGCACTGGCTGTCGCTGAGGAGCGCGGTGTTGGGGAGCAGGAGGGCGGAGTACTTCGAGATGTGCTCGGGGTCGAGCTTGTCCTCATGAACGAAGTCGAACAGGAAGCGGCCTTCGAGGAGCGCGTAATAGAGGCCGTTCATGTACTGCGGCATCAGCGAGCCGCGGGGCGGCCGGTAGAAGAGGTTGGTGCGCTGGCCGATGAGGACCCCGAGGTTGGCGATCGAGCGTTTGTTGACGAAGTGGGCGTCGTGCTTGGCCATCCAATCGAAATACTGGTGCGCGGGCTCGAGCCAGCGGCGGTCCTCGCCCATGCCGTCCTCGGCGCCGATGAAGTGATGATAGGGAGCGAGGCCGGCGGCGAGGGTTTCATTGAACCACATCTGTTCCTCGCGCTGGGATTTATACACCGTTCGCCAGCGGGGCGTCCCGGTGGACCAGGCGCCGGTAACATTGGTCGAGAGCTTACCCTTCTGCACGGCGTTGCAGACGCGGCCTTGCAGCGAGCAGCCCCAGATAGGAGTGTCGTCGCCTCCGCGGCCCTGGTTGTCGCACTGGAACCACTGGCAGAGCTCGCCGATATCGGCGAGGTTCACGGTGCAGCGCAAGCCTCCGCCGAGGTTGCCGAAGAAGAAGTTCGAGGGGTGCTTCTCCTTCGCGATGGAGTCGTAGAGTTTCCAGAGATAGAGGGTCCGCTGGTTGAACTTGTCCCAATAGTCGGGAGTGCCGGAGGGCGGCAGCGCGCGGCACTGCGCGCAATGGCATACGGGCAGCGAGCCGAGGGGCGGCCAGGCGTTGGTGAACAAACCGTCGACGTCGTATAGGCTGTTGATCTCCTTCATGATGGCGGGCATGTAGTCGGTCATGTAGCCGCTGAACATGCACGTTCGGAAGAGACGGGGGTCCTCGGTGAGCGCGACGGGGTTGCCTTGCGCATCGCGCTGGAACCAGTCCGGGTGGGCGTGGAGCGCGTCCTCCCAATTGAGGTCGGGGCTCATGCGGGCGATGACTCGCAGGTCGCGTTTCTTGGCGGCCGCGCAGCATTCGCCGAAGAAATCACGGTCGCCGAGAAATTTTCCTTTGCGGTGGAACGGGACGCGGGTTTGATAGAAGGCCAGGATGCCGGTGACGCTGACAAGCACCGCATCGACTTTGAGGCTGGCCCAATAGCCGGCCCACTCCTCGACGTTCATGACAACAGGGTCGTGCTCGGTCATATTGAGCTGGCCGATGCGGCGAATGCGCCGGGGCGAAGGAAGGCCGGCGGCCGGAGCGAGCAGCGACGCGGCCACGGTGGCGGCGGGGACTGCGATCAGCTCGCGGCGGTTGATGTCCATTGGGTGCTCCTGGTGCGAAGCGCGCTTGCCGGTGCACGTGGGATGCCCGGCCGGGCTCCGTCCTATGAGAGTGTATCGAAGCGGAGCGCGGAGTGGGCCATCCGGCGCCGCATCGGGCGGGCGAGCGCGCCGTCGACCGGCCCTCACATCGTCGTGACGAACGCTGCGTTCGAAGGGCGCAGAGAAGAACGATCCTTCGTGCATCCCTTACGTTTCCGTGAGAACGACTTCGTGTCCGGCTCGACGCAGGTTGCGGGCCAAGCGCCTCTCTGGAGTGGGCCGCCAACCTATAGCGCCGCCGATCACTACCAGGGAACGGGGCTTCAGCACGGCCTTCAGGGTCGCGTCTCGATCCCGGCATAGATAGATCCGCACTGTCGTTTCCACTCGGCAATGACCTGCCAGTACGCGAAAGCGCCGCTGGTTAAACTCGAGCTGGACAGGCGGACGCGTCAGTGGCAGAGGGTACGGAACAATCTCGGGGACGATCAAGGTGACGTGAGCGTTCAGCCGGCTCGCAAGTGTCCCCGCCGTTCTTAACGCGGATAACGTCGATTCGATGGAAGTGAAGACTACGGCGATATTGAGCCTGGAAATCGCGTCCCCGGCCGGTGGCTCATCCGAGAGCCCGGCTATCGGAGCGCTGACTTTATCGAGGAAGGGTAACATGGACGCCTCCATTACGAGCTTGTCCCGCGGACCCTCAAGAAGTCACAAACGGGGCCTCAAAAAGTCATCAATGAGGCGTGAGGAATTCATGAAGATCGAGATTGCCGGAACGCGCGCGTCCTCCATCGCTACCGGCCTCAAGGCGCCACCACGCTGTTCGCCACGCTGAACGTATCCTCCACCCGTCGCGGAGGCCGCGAGTTCCCGGATTTCATGAAGGTTGCCGTGGGCCGATCACAGGGTTCGCGACGAGATTGACTCCTGGAAAATTGGCATCCCACGGCCGGTTAATTACGAAGATTGGGATCGGAACGGCGGACGCCATCGTCGCGCCGAGGAGCGCTAATCCCGCGACAGCGGTTCGGGGAATCCACACCGCTAAACCGCCGGCCTCGCGCAATCGCGCGTCTCGCGTTGGAGTTCTTCCATCGCGGCGAGCCCGCGCCGCCTGTGTTAGTACGGCTGAACGGACTCGGACGACGCGCGGAACGGCGTGTGGGGCTTCGATGCGACGTAGGCCGCCACGTCATAGGCTTCTTGGGACGATAGCGTGTCCGGGTGGTTTTGCGGCATGTTATGGGCGAGGAAGGCGGCCATTTTGGGGATCTGGTTCATTCCGGCGCCGGTGTTGTACGCGTCCGGACCCCAAATGGCGGGCAGTACCGGAGGTTGCCCGGCGCCGTCAACGCCGTGACAGCTCGCGCATTGGTTCAAGTAAAGCTTCGCGCCGCGCGCGGTGTCGCCATCGAGATCGGGCAGCTTTGAGAGTCCGCGGCCGGGCGGCGTCTGGCCCGCCGGCACGCCCTGCGAGAGCCATTGGATGTAGGCGAGGAGCCCGATCATTTCTGGACCCTCGGGCGGAAGCCGGCGTCCGTTTTCACTGCGCAGGAAGCAATTCTCGATGCGGTCCTCGAGGCTGATGACGCGGCCGTCGCGCTGGTTGTAAATGGGAAAGATGCCGGGCAGTCCAGCCATGGGCACGGCGTAGGCCGCGGTCCCGCTTTGTATGTGGCAGTCATTGCAACTTAGGCGATCGCCGACAAAGGCGGCGGCGTAAGTTGGCGTATCGTCGAAGATTCGTTTGCCGAGGCGGATGCTTTCGCCGAGCGGGCCACCGGGGATGTGCGAAGGGTCGGGTGGAGTCCAGGCGCGGTGTCCGGATGCGGCCGCTCGTTCCGGCGCGCTGGCCCGATGTGCGCGCGAGCAGGCCGCGGCCGGGAGCAACGCGGCGGCAAGGCCGCAGAACGATGCGATGCGAAGGGTAGGGGCGTTCATGGCTTTTGAGGAGCGGGGCCGAAGCCGTAGCTGCGATAGATCGCCTGCGCCTCGGGCGACGCGAGAAACACGACCCAGGCGCGAGCGGCCTCCGCATGCGGCGCGTTGCGGACGACGGCGGCCGAGTAAGTCGCGGTGGTGTTTTCGGAGGCGGGAATTTCGATGCCCGCGATCGGATTGCCGATTTTTTCCTGGAAGCGAACTTCGGAGGCCCATGTGACGCCCGCGTCGGACTCGCCCTGGAGAATGCGCATCGGCGTCTGGCGATGGTGGATGCGAGTCAGATAGGTGGTTCCATCCTTGACCTTCGTTGTCATGACAGCGGTGACGAGATCCTCTCCTCCGCTGCGCTTCAGCGAGTCGGCGATCTGCCGCGCGACGCCTTCCCACTCGGGATTTGGCATCGAGAGCCGCAGCGGGCCGCGGGCGAGATCGCGGAGCGATGCGATGTGGGCCGGGTTGCCGGCGCGGACCATGATCTCCAACTGGTTGGTGGCGTAGGCGGCGCCGCGTTCGAGCTGGCCGTCATGCTCCATCGCCGCGACGGCGCGCGCGCCGGCTTCGTAAACGTCGGCCTCCGCGTGAAGCGTCAGGTTGCCAAGCGTCAGCGTGCCGCCCGCGGCGAGCTGTCTGCGGAGAATGCCGGGCGGCAGCGTCTCGTAGAAGATGCGGCCGCGCAGCTCGGCGTGGCGCCGCTCGAAGGCGCGGATAAGTTCGGGCAGCGCCATGAACTGGTTGCCGCCGATGAAGAGCACGAGCCGGGCGCCTTCCGGGTTGCCGTGCAGGTCCGGCACGTTGTCGATGCCGTCAACGGAGAAGACGTAGCCCTTGTCCTCGGCCGGGTTGTTGGCGCCGCGGCTCCAGGGCGGCGTGAGCTGGGCCGCCGCGCCGGAAACCAAACAGAACGCCAGCAGAATGTTTCGAAAACAATATTGACGATTGTGTTTCATCGAAGGGGTTTCAGACGGCGATGTAGGAGTAGCGCCCCTCAGTCTGTAGCAGGGCGACCGAGGCCACCATCGACGGAACGATCAGCACGCCGGGCTGCGCGTGCGCCTGCAAGTCCTTCACGATCTCCTCGCGCGCCGCGAACAGGCCCAACTGACGAATGAGCAGGCGGGCCTGCTCTTCGGTCGCCGAATGGCAGCTCAGGAATTTCACGCCGCGCGCCTGCAGCCCCTGGATGCTCGAATCCTGATAGGACGAATCGTCGCGATCGGGATCGGTGGAGGCGTAGTGCAGGCCGCTTCCGGCTTTACTCGGATAGAAGATATTGCGGACGGCGGGCTTGCCGGTCGCCGGGTCGTCGACCTTGAGCCATTCGCCGATGCGGTATTTCCCCCAGGCGGCGTCGTCGTAGTTGAGCAGGTTGGCCGGGCCGTGCATCGCGGCGACGATTTGCACACGCTCGGCCGGGATATCGAAGCCGAAGTGCAGGCCATTGAGCGAATTCTTGATGTTGTTGAGGAAGCGGCCTCCGTTGATGGCCGTGACGTCGAACGTCTGTTTGATGTGGGCCTTCGACTGGAGCAGGCGATCGAATTCCTCGATCTTCCAGCTCGAGCGCCGGTAGACAAGCTGGGCTCCGGCGCGCGGCGCGGCCGCGGCGGCGGCGAGACTGGCCGCGGCGCGGCCGACGAATGCTTTGCGGGATATTTTCACGAGTGTTCCTCCGTTTTTGTGGGATCGGGTGGTGCGGGATGCGAATCGATTCCGAGCGAAGCCAGGAACCGGTACTTAGGCTGTTCGCCGCGGCGGCGGAACTCCGGAAACAGCCGCCGCGAAAGGATGAGACCGGCGACGAGCAGCGTGGTTAGGGCGACGACGGCGGCGATCATGGGCGAGCCTCCGTGCCTGGATAGAACGAGCGGACGTAGTACGTGACCGCCTGGATTTCGGCCGGCGTAAGTAGCGGCCAGGCTTTCATCGCCGTTCCCGCGACTCCTTCGTGGATGACGCGCGCGGCGAGCGCGTAGGACGGCCGCATCTCGCGGAAGCTGGGTGGGCTTGGGTCGCGCTTGCGGGCGTCCGGTCCGTCGCCCGCGCCGCCGTCTCCGTGGCAGCGCGTGCAATGCGTGATGAACACGCGCCGGCCGGCTTCGAAAAGCACGCCGGGCGGCGCGCGCCGCTCGTTGTCCGGCCGGTGACCGGCCTGGCCGGCGCTCGCCGGGTAGGCGGCGCCCGCGGGGCCTTGGATCGCCGGGGGTTGGGTGCAGACCGGCCTCGAGGCGCCGGGAATGCCGCTCCGGAGTACGCGGGCGATGCGCGCGGGAGCGAGCGCCGCGCCGGCGATGTCGAATGCCGGCGGGCTGAGCGCGAGGCCGCCGGGTGTGGGTCCATGAGGCGGCAAGCCGTGGCAGCCCGCGCAGTTGTGCTCGAACACGTGCGCGCCGAGAGCCGGATCGGCGGTGGTTTCGGAGATGGGCACAACAGGCGCGGGCGCGGCCTGGCCTGCCGCGCGGCCGAGGCTGTCGACATACGCTTCGAGATCCAGCGCGTCGCGGCCGGGTTGGCCCGGTCCGCCCTGGAACATCCACGGATATCCGGGCATGATCGAGTCGGGCACGGTGACGCGCGGGTCGTAGAGATGCACGAGCTGCCAGTCGGCACGCCGGCGTCCGTTCTCGCGAGCAAGGTCGGGGCCGATGCGGCGCGTGCCCCAGAGCTGCGGGAACTCCCGCTGGGTTTCCCAGGCCGCGGTGGGCGCGCCGAAGCGGCGGACGTCGGAATCGGTGTCGCGCACCTGCTGCGTATGACAGTACGCGCAGCCATCGCGCGAGTAGATCTGGCGGCCATGAAGTTCGGCGGGCGTAAGCGCGAGCGCCGCGCGAGGGGGCGTGGTATCGAGGATCTCGGCATGCAAGTGGAACGCCGGAACGACCCCTAGCGCGACGAACGAGACGACGAAGAAGGCCAGACCGGCGCCAAACGTGGCCGCGTATGCCGTGTTGAGCCAATGCAGCGCGTGTACGCTTTCGGGCGGTTCGGCTTCGCGGACCGGCGCGGGCGCGTGCTCGTTGACCGGGCCGGTGAGCAGGCTCGCGCCGAAGGCAAGGAACCCGGCGATCAGCAGCGCGGCCTCGTGTGTGCGAAAGATCCAGAACAGCCGCGAGGCGCGCACGGACGCAATCCACGGCAGCGGGCCGCGCCACAGGCTGGCCTGCACGAGCCCGGCGGCGGTGAGGTCGGCGACCATCATCGCGAGTCCCGCGACGAGCAGCCAGTACGACCAGGCCAGCGCGCGGCGGTGAAAGCGGACGCCGGGTGTGCGCTCCCAGACGTGGGCCAGCCCGCCCATCGCGGCGAACGAGGCGAAGCCGATCATCGCGAGATGGGAATGGCCGATCACCCAGTCCGAGAAATGCACGAAGCGGTTGAACGACATCACCGCCTGCACGGACCCTTGAACACTTACGACCAGATACAGCACGACGCTCGTCCAGACGAAGCGCAGCGGCACGTCGGCAAGAGCGCGCCTGAACGCCGGGACGGACAGCAGCAGGTTGGCGACGACGAGGATGACGTCGAGGCCCTGATAGATCGAGGCGACTTCGGCGGCGTGCTGCGACGACATGGGCAGTGACGAGTAAAGGTAGTGGTGAATGCCGTTGAGCGGGTAGACGAGAAACAGCAGCCAGAAGCCGACCATCGAGTAGAAGTGGCTGTATATCGGGCGGCGCGTAACGGCGGGGATGACGAAGTAGGCGATGGCGAGCGCGAACGGCGTGATGAACAGCCCGACGGCGTCGTGAATCCAAAGGCCGCTGAAGGCGGCGCCCATCGCGCCGGGCAGGAAGCGAGGGGCCAGGTTGCCGATCGGGTAGGCCAGCGCGGTGAAGACGGACCCGCCCAGCAGGTACCAGCCGGAGACGTAGATCTCCGCGGCGCCGCGCCGGACCAGCGGCAGGAGGAATTGGACGATGACGATCAGCCAGGCGAGCTCGATGACCGCGGCGATCGCCAGCGGGAACTCGGCCCATTCGAGCGGCTGATTGACGCCGGCCAGAACCAGCGTCCAGCCGCCCACGACCGCGATCGCGTTCCAGACGTAGAAAAGAGCCCAGCCGAGGCGCACGCTCGTCACGGGCCGGCCGGCCAGCGGCGGAATTGCGTAGTAAAGGAACGCGAGGAAGGCGTTGCCGAGCCAGGCGTAAAGGATGCCCTGCGTGTGGTCGTAGCGGAGACGGCCCCAGGTGAGCCAGGGATGGGCGGCGAGGAACGCGGGTGCGTGAAACTTGATCGAAACGGCGAGGCCAAAAAGGGCCGACAGCACCAGCCCGGCGAGCGACGCGTAGGCGTGGGCGCGGATCAGTCGGGTTTCGGAGCGCAAGGCGGAAGTCATCGTGGAGAACTCGATCCGGCGGCGCGGTGAGATGCGTGCCGGTCGATGATCCTGACCACAGCCGTCGAAATGGCAAGTCCGGCAAGCAGCAGGGCGAGGACGAACAATTTTTGACGCCGGCTTGCGGCGCCAGGACGAACGGCCATGGTTTCAGGGTGGCACGCGGCGGGGCGGCGAGTCCAAAAAGCGGTACTTATGGCCGATGCGCGGGGCTTATGAGGGCGCGGCAAACGGCCTGGACTTGACTCTGGAGTCTACTCCAGAGTGTACTCTGAGAGCGTATGGCGAGAAGCGGCATCCGGATCGGGAGCGTGGCGAAGCGGACGGGCCTCAGCGTGGACGCGATCCGTTTCTACGAGAAGCAGCGGCTGCTCGAGCGCGCGCCGCGGACCGAGGGCGGCTTCCGGCTGTTCCGGGGCGCGGACATCGCGAGGATCCGGTTCATCCAGCGCGCCCAGCGGCTCGGCTTTTCGCTGCCCGAGATTCGCGAGCTGCTCGTTCTTCGGCGTGAGGACGGCGAGGTCTGTTCTCACGTGCGGGATCTGCTGCGGGCGAAGGTCGCGGCGGTCCGCGCGAAGATTCGCGAGCTCGGCGCACTCGAGAAACAACTGACCACAAGCTTGCGTAAGTGCGAGCGGGCGCTGAGGGCGGGAGAAGGCTCACACCACGAACCGTGCCCGGTGATCGAGGCCATGTCGCGGGGAGATTCCCATGAAAATTGAAGTGCTGTATTTCACGGGCTGTCCGAATTACGAGCCCGCGCTGAACCGGGTCAAGAACATTCTGCGGCGGGAATGTTTGCAGGAAGAGATCGCTTCGATCGAAGTCCAGGACGAGGCGGCGGCCAAGCGCCTGAAGTTCCTCGGCTCGCCGACGATTCGCGTGAACGGACTCGACATCGAGCCCGAGGCGCGCACGCGCCAGGACGCCGGTTTCGCTTGCCGGCGCTACCCGGGTGGGCTACCTTCGGAGGAGATGATCCAGCGGGCGCTGAAGGAAGCGATGGAGCCATGAACCATGGATGAGAAGCGCGCGGGCGGGCGGGGCCCGGCGATTGCCGGCCTCGCCGCGATCGGCAGCATGTTGGCGGCTTCAAGCTGCTGCCTGCCCGTCGTTCCGTTCTTCCTGGCCGCGGGATTCGCGGGCGCTTCGACGTTCCTCGCGGCGGCGCGGCCGTACCTGATGGGCGCTTCCGTTCTGTTCGTCGCGTTCGGGTTCTATCAGGGCAGGCGGGCGAAGGCATGCGGGCGGCGTGGGAGTCGCGTCGCCACGAGCCTGTTGTGGCTGTCGGCCGCGTTCGTGGCCGTTTCGATTTTCTTCCCGCAGGCAATGGCCAACGCCGTGGCCGATCTGGCGGCGCGGTGACTCGGTGAATCGCCGGTTTGTACTCATCGCCGCCGTCGCGGCGACGCTGATCGGCGCCTTGGCTTACTTCTACGGTGGCAGCCAGGTTCCCTCCGGCCAGCCCGCGCTCGAAAGCCTGACGGCGGGGAACGTGGCCGATGTCGCGCGCGCATTCAACGAGGCGAGCGACCGCGTGCGCGTGGTGCTGCTTTTTTCGCCTACTTGAACGGTTTGTCTGCGGGGGGCCTCCGCAGCCGAGCGCATTTTCGCGGAGCTCGCCGGCGCGCCGCTACGTGTCCTGGTCGTCTGGGAGCCGGTGCTTCCGACCGACTTTGCCCGCCCCGCGACGGCTGCCTTACGGCGCATCCCCGATCGCCGCGCCATGCAGTTCTGGGACAAGGGGCGGCTGATTTCCCACATGATGGGTGAGCACGACACGCGGAGCATCACGTGGGACCACGTCGCGGTGTATGCCGCGGGCGCCGTTTGGACGGGCCGTCCGCCGCGGCCGCTGTACGAAGGCGGTCCCGTGGTTCGCGTGACGGAGGCGGCGCGCGCGGCGCTCGCTCAGGCGCTCCACCGAGCCCCGCCGCCCCGCTAAACTGGTTCGCGTGCGACTGCCTTCCGGCGCGGCGTTGCTGGTCATCGATCTGCAAAAGGCGATCGACCACCCGAGTTGGGGCGAGCGCAATCATCCCGACGCCGAACGGAACATCGAAGCGCTGCTCGAAGCCTGGCGCGCGACGCGACGGCCCGTCTATCATATCCGGCACGATTCCACCGAGCCCGCTTCCCACTACCGTCCCGGCCAGCCTGGGCACGAGTTCAAGCCCGAGGCGCAGCCCCTCGCTGGCGAGGTTGTGATTGGCAAAAGTACGAACAGCGCGTTCGTCCGAACCGGCCTCGAACAGCGGCTTCGCGCGGCCGGCCAACGCGTCCTCGTAGTGACGGGAGTCATCACGAACAACTCGGTCGAGGCCACCGTTCGGATGGCCGGGAATCTGGGCTTCGAGACGTATCTGGTAGAGGACGCGACGTTCACCTTTGGACGCAGGGACTGGCGCGGAACGTGGCGAACGGCCGACGAGGTTCACGCGATGAGCCTGGCGAATCTCGACGGCGAATACTGTGCTGTGATTCGGACGCGGCAGGTGCTCGAGGCGCTGTCTCTTGCGGGCGGCGAGCCGCTACGATAAGAGGGTCTTGGCGCGTGAGGGCGCGGGAAGGAGAGTGACGCTCGAATGAGAATCATCGACAGTCCGCGGAGCCGGGCCGTGGCGGCCGGCCTGCTCGCGGCAGCCGCGGCGATGTACGCCAATCAGGCGGGTTCGGCGAACGCATCCGCCGAGGACCACCAGCGGATGATGGACCTGTTGCATATTCAGTCGCTGCGGGCGGGCGCCGATCCGCGCCATCCGGACGCGCCGAATGCGGTGAACTACGACGAGGCGAAGGCGAACCCGTACCCGCGCCTGCCCGATCCGCTGGTGATGAACGGCGGGACGAAGGTAACGACGGCGGCCATGTGGTGGAACGATCGCCGGCCGGAGATCGTCGAGATGTTCGACCGCGAAGTGTACGGACGCGTGCCGGAGCCCACGCCGCGCGTGACGTGGGAGGTGACGGGCACGGAGAGCGAGACGGTTGGCGGCGTGGCGGCCCTGACGCGGAAGCTCGTTGGGCATGTAGACAACTCGCGCGACCCGCGGATCCATGTGGACATTCAGATGACGCTGACGACGCCCGCGAGCGCGGCGCGGCCCGTGCCGGTGATTCTCGAGTTTGGCTTCATTCCGCCGCCGGGCTTCAAGTTCCCCCGGCCGCCGGGTCCGGGCGCGAAGGAACAGGTGCTCGCGCGCGGTTTTGGCTATGCGATGATTCTTCCCACCAGCTTTCAGGCCGACAACGGCGCTGGGCTCACGGCGGGGATCATCGGCTTGATGAATCGCGGCGAGCCGCGCAAGCCGGACGATTGGGGCACGCTGCGGGCGTGGGCTTGGGGCGCGAGCCGCGCGCTCGACTATTTCGAAACCGATCGGACGGTGGACTCGAGGCACGTGGGGATCGAAGGACTATCGCGCTATGGGAAGGCGGCGCTGGTGACCATGGCCTACGACCGGCGATTCGCGATCGCGCTGGTCGGATCGTCGGGCGAGGGGGGCGCGAAGTTGAACCGCAGGAACTTCGGCGAGCTGGTCGAGAACGTGGCGGGCACGGGCGAGTACCACTGGGTGGCGGGAAATTTTTTGAAGTACGCCTCGACGCTCACGCCGGGCGATCTGCCGGTGGACTCGCACGAGCTGATCGCGCTGTGCGCGCCGCGTCCGGTGTTCGTGAGTTGCGGTTCGCCGCAGGTCGAGGGCGGGTGGCTGGATGACCGGGGCCAGTTCATGGCTGAGGTGGCGGCGGGGCCGGTATATCGTCTGCTGGGCGCGAAGGACTTGGGGACAACCGCGATGCCGCCGCTCGGCACGGCGCTGGTGGACGGCGACCTTGCGTTCCGGCAACACGAAGGCGGGCACACGGTTGGCCCGAACTGGCCGGTGTTTCTAAATTTCGCGAGCCGGTATTTCCCGCACGCGAGCGCGGACACGCACGGCGCGCCGGTAAAATAGAAGCGCCGGGATGAGACGCCGCGCACTGTTAACGCTTCCCGCCGCGTTGCTCGCGGGTTGCCGCGGGCGGCGAACATTTTCCGGGATTGCGTTTGTGGCCAATCGGGACGGCAACGCCGTGGCGGCGGTGGATCTGGGCGTGTTCGCCGTGGCCAAGCAGATCCGGCTCGACGGAGGGCCTTCGGCGATCCTGACCGGCGGCGCGGGAGGCCCGATCCTGGCGCTGACGCCGGACAACGGGCGTCTGCACGAGATCGACCCCACGCGATTGGATGTGGCGCGCTCGGTGACGGTGTGCCAGGAAGCGTCGGGTGCCTGTCTGGCGGCCGACGGCGGCGCCGCTTACGTATGGTGCCGGAAGCCGCGACAGGTGCTGGCGGTGGATACGCGTTCGCTTCGCGTCGTGTGGCGCGAGCCCTTGGCCGCGCAGCCCTACGACGCCGCGGCGTCTCCCGATGGCCGCTGGCTGGTGGTGAGCGGCGGCGACGCGGGCCTCGTCGAGCGATTCGACCTGGCGGCGCGGCGGCCGGCCGGTACCATCGCGGTTCGCGCCGCGACGGGCATTGTGCGCTTTCAGTCGAACTCCGAGCAGTTCATCGTGGCGAACACCGGCGAGCGGATGCTGAACGTGTACGAGTCCGCGGGCGGGCGGCTGGTGGTGAAGCTGCCGCTGCCGCTGCGGCCGGATCACTTCTGCTTCAACTCGGACGGCGGGCAGCTCTTCGTGACCGGCGAGGGCAGCGACTCGGTGGTGATCGTCTATCCGTACTTCACGCCGCAGGTGGGCGAGACGGTGCTCGCCGGGCGCGCGCCGGGCGCGATGGCGGCGACGCCGGAGCTGCTGTTCGCGGCCAACTCGCGGTCCGGCGACGTGAGCATCCTGCACATCGAGAGCCGCAAGCTCATCGCGGTCGCGCCGGCGGGCACGGACCCCTCCTTCATCGCGGTCACGCCGGACGATCAGTACGCGCTCGTGCTGAACGAGGGGTCGGGCGACATGGGGGTCATCTGGATTCCGGGCCTTACGCGGACGCGCGCGCGCTCGGCGCCTCTGTTCACTCTGATTCCGGTGGGCTCGCGGCCCGTGGCGGCGGCGATCGTCGCCGTGTGAGCGCGCGGTAAACTGAGGACGGAACAGGAGGAAAGGCGCGCGTGCCGGTGACGATTGGCCAGACGGAGAGCAGCTTCGCGAATCCGATGGGGCTGTTGGCGGACTGCCACCGGCGCATCGAGCGGTTCCTCGAAACGCTGCGGCGCGTGGCGGGGGATGGGCGCGGAGGCGCGCTCGATGACGACCACCGGCGGGCGCTCGAAGCCGCTCTCGAGTACTTTCGCGAAGCCGCGCCGAAGCATCACGCCGACGAGGAAGAGGATTTGTTTCCGATGCTGCGCGCGATCGGGCGGCCGCGCGTGACGGATGTGCTGGCGCGCATCGAGCGGCTCGAGGGCGAGCACAAGGTGGCCGCGGCCCGGCATCGCGAAGTCGACGAGATCGGCGAGCGCTGGCTGCGCGAGAACCATCTTTCGGATCGGGACGCCGCCCGGCTCGATGAGCTGCTCGCCTCGCTCGACGATCTGTATCGAGGGCACATCGCGATGGAGGAGCGCGAAGTGTTTCCCGTGGCCGCGTCCGAGCTGCCGGAGGATGCCAGGCAATCGATCGGCAGGCGGATGGCCGCGCGCCGGGGCGTTCCGTTCGGCGCGAAGTAGACGCCTCGCCGCTGCGTCGCGGCAAGGAGCGCGAGTTCCCCCGCCGTCACGCTTTTGAAAAGTACCTCGATGAATATTTCGCGGCGGCCGGCATCGCCGGAGATCCGGACGGGCTGCTGCTCCGCGCGACCGGCCGCAAGACGGGCAACCGGCATCCGATGTGACAGCGGGACGCCCGCCGGGCGATGAAATCCGGAGACTCTCACGAATACGACATCGAGCAAGAAACGGCCATCATCGACCCCGCCCGCTATTTTTTCCCACGCGCGACATTTGCGCGAAGAAAAGAGCTATAACCTGTTTCATCGAGGCTTCCGGCCGCCAGTTCTAAGATGGCCTGCGCCGCGTCCTCCTCGCTGGCGGTGAAGCGATACCCATTGAGTTCGAGAAACAGGATTCCCACCACAAAGCCCGTGCGCTTGTTGCCATCCACGAACGGATGGTCGCGAACGATGCCTGCCGTGTAGGCAGTGGCCATGTCGATGATATCGGGAGCCTCGGCATAGTCGAGAAGCCGCTGCGGCCGTGCCAGCGCTGATTTCAGTAAGGCGTCATCGCGCAGGCCCGAAGCGCCCCCATGCAGCGCGAGCAGGCGATCGTGCAGCGCGAGCGCATCGCGCTCGTCTATCCAGATTGGCTGTTTCACTTGGCGAGAACGTGAAGCGTATTGCGGTAGCGGCCGATGATGTCATCGGCTTTCGCCATCTTTCTCTCGAAGCCAGGATCATAAGGCGTGAGCTGGTAGCTGCCGTCCGGACCTTCGACCAGGAAAAGCGGTTCACCGTCTCCGGTGTGCAGACGGTTGATGACCTCTTTCGGCAGGACAACCCCGAGCGAGTTCCCGAATTTGCGGACTTTAAGTTCGACCACGGCTCACCTCCAGCATGTTATTACTATTGTAATAACATTCTAGGCCTTCGGCAAGAGAAATCGCGCACCGCCCGCGGTCCACTCCTCATGCACGCACTCCGGCCATCTGGCGCGGAACAGTCCTGTCATGGCCAGATGCATCAGCAGATTCCGCAGCTCGGCGGGATACAGAACATTCGCATCGTAAAGAGCCGTGAAGTTGGCCACGGCGCTTAAAGTCCGAGCTCTTGGTCATAGGCTGCCAACTCTTCGAGCGCCCCGCGGCGATCCGCATCTGCCCGCCGCTTGTACTTCATTAGCGCCTCGAACCGGACGCGGCGATGTGTGCCCACTTTCCGGTATTCGATTTTTCCCTCATCCAGCAACTGGATCAGCGACGGCCGCGAAACGTGCAGCATGTCCGCCGCTTCCTGCGTCGTCAGTTCCGCATGCACGGGGATGAGCGCCACGGCGTTGCCGCGCGCCATCTCTTCAAGTATGCGGACCAGCAGCGCCACCGCCGAGGCCGGCAGCTTCACCGTGCCGCGCGGAGGTTCGCCATCAAGTATCCGAAGCCGCATCGGGCCGCCCTTTTCCAGGCGGGATGCCAGCAAACGGCTGGTTTCCTTGGCAACCACCACTTCGGCCTCGGAGGGAAGGGTTGCCAGCATCGCGGGATGTGTCATCGTGGCGCCTCGTTCATTTTCAGTTTCTTCCTCGCTCTCAATCTAGCAAGCATTCGCAGCGAATGCAAGTATTCGAAGCAATCGAAAATGAGCGATTCCGGCCGGTAGAGGCGGGCTTTTAGCCATGCCCTTGCTTGCCGTTCCCGATCGTCCTCCCGGGCGAATCCGTGGCGCGGCATCGAAGCGGACGCCCCGCGCATCTATTAAGCAGGAAGCTCGTTGGGGCCTGTTTTGAGCCTCAAACAATATCGACATCGTTTGTTTTAGGAGACTTAGGGGTATGCCCAGTTTACTGGACCCGCTGCGGATCGGCTCGCTCGATCTGCCCAACCGCGTCCTCATGGCGCCGCTGACGCGGCTGCGCGCGACGGTGGATCATATTCCAACGCCCGTCATGCGGCGCTATTACGCGCAGCGCGCAAGCGCCGGGCTAATTATTTCCGAGGCGACGACGGTGGCGCCCTCGGGCGTTGGATACCACCAGGCGCCCGGCATCTGGAGCCGGGAACAGACCGACGCCTGGAAGCCGGTCACCAGGGCCGTTCACGACGCCGGTGGGCGTATCCTCCTGCAGCTTTGGCACGTCGGGCGGATCAGCCATCCGCTGTTTTTGAACGGCGAGCTTCCGATTGCGCCGAGCGCGGTGCGGCCGCGCGGACATGTGAGCCTGGTTCGGCCCGAGACTGAGTACATCACGCCGCGCGCGCTGGCGGCCGGCGAGATTCCGGGCATCGTCGAGGGCTACCGGCGCGGCGCGGAAAACGCGCAGGCGGCGGGCTTCGACGGCGTCGAGATCCACGGGGCGAACGGCTATCTCCTCGATCAGTTCCTTCAGGACAGCACGAACCATCGGACCGACGATTACGGCGGCAGCCTGGAGAATCGCGCGCGGCTGATGCTCGAGGTGGCCGGCGCGGTGGTCTCCGTCTGGGGCGCGGACCGCGTGGGGATGCATCTTGCGCCCCGCGGCGACGCGCACGATATGGGCGACTCGAATCCGCTCGCCACGTTCGGCTACGTCGCGCGCGAGCTGGGCCGGCTCGGCTTCGCCTTTCTCTGCGTCCGCGAGCGCGTGGCGCCGGACAGCATCGGGAGCGAGCTGAAGCGGTTGTTCGGCGGCGTTTATATTGCCAACGAGGGCTTCGCGCGCGACGAGGCTGAGCGTGCGATTGGAGCGGGCGACGCCGACGCCGTGGCGTTTGGGCGATTATTCATCGCCAATCCGGATCTGCCGCTGCGCTTCGCCTCCCACGCGCCGCTGAACCCACCCGATCCGGCTACGTTTTACGGGCACGAAGCGGCCGGCTACACGGATTATCCGTCGCTTGGCGCCTGGCCGGTTCCGAACGATGGCGCGGCGGCCGGCGAGCCGCGGGCGATGGATTAACCCTTCGACGCCGCGGCGAGGCAGTCCGCGCACGGGCAGATCGCGCGCAAATGGTCGAAGGAGTAAATCCCCGTCGAGTGGCCGTCGCTCCAGACGATGCGGATCGCGTAACGGCCCGTCTCCTCGACCTGCGTCATGCGCAACGCCGGCTTAAACATCGGGAACGGCGCGGAGGAACCCGCCCCGATTGAGTAGCTGCTTGGCTGCGGCGCCGCGCCGTGAGCGCCGGTGCATGTAGCGCAGGGGCAGTTGTCGCGGAGCAGCGCCAGCGGATAGTCGCTGTGGTGGCCGCCCGCCCAGTCGATCTTGATGCCGCGCGATTTCGAGATGGCGATGTGTTCGGGCTCGGCGGCGCGAGGCGTTGTCGAGGAGTTGTTCATTGGGTGCGCTCCACGTCGCGAATGCCCGAGATGCGGCGGACGGCGGAGACGACGCGCTGCAAGTGTTTGGTGTCGCGGATTTCGATGGTCATGTCGATGACCGCGCCATCCGACGATCGCTTGTCGCCCGTCGAGGCTTCCAGGCTGCGTATGTTGCTGTTCTCGGACGCCAGCACGGAAGTGATCTGGGCAAGGAGCCCGGGGCGGTCGTCGGTGTGAACGACAACGCGGACCGGGAAGTTGTCCTTCGAGGCGCGGCCCCACTCGACATCGATCTTCCGCTCGGCCTCGTACATGAGGTTCTGGACGTTCGTGCAATCGACGGCGTGAACGGCGATGCCCTTGCCGCGGGTGACGTAGCCGATGATCGGCTGGCCGGGGATGGGATTGCAGCAGCGGGCGCGATAGACAAGCGGATCGTCAAGCCCTTTGCCGCGGATGACAAGATCGCCGGGGGGCGGCGTGGCCGGCGCGGCGGGCGTTCGGGCGGGGACGGGCTCGGCCGGTTCGGTATCGAGTTCCGGGGCGAGCTTCTGTAGCACCTGGCGGGCCGAGAAACGGCCGAACCCGAGCGCCGCGTAGAGATCTTCCGAGCGGCCGTAGCCGTAGTCGCTCGCGACCGAGTCGAGCGCATCCGCGCCGATGCGATTCATCTGCACGCCCAGGCGCCGGGCTTCCTTCTCGAGATACTTCTCGCCGATTTCGATCGCTCGCGCGCGCTCGACCGTGTTGATGAAGTGCTTGATCTTGTGGCGGGCGCGGGAGCTTTTGGCGATCGCCAGCCAGTCGCGGCTGGGGACGTGGCCGGGTTGGGTAAGAATCTCGACCACATCGCCGTCCGCCAGCGGCTGCTTGAGCGGCACGATGCGGCCGTTGACCTTGGCGCCGGTGCAGGTGTTGCCGACGTCGCTATGGATCGCGTAGGCGAAGTCGATCGGCGTCGAGCCGCGCGGCAAAACGACCACGCGCCCCTTGGGCGTGAAGGCGTAAACCTCTTCGCTTTCCAGGTCCAGCTTGAGCGTGCTCTTGACCGCCTCGGGATCGCGCATGTCGCGCAGCCATTCGACCAGTTGCCGGAACCAGGCGATGCGCTGGTCGTCGGCGTCGGGGCCGCGCTTGCCTTCCTTGTATTTCCAGTGCGCGGCGATGCCTTCCTCGGCCAGCCGGTGCATCTCCTCGGTGCGGATCTGGACCTCGAACGAGTGGCCGCCGGGGCCCATCACGGACGTGTGAAGCGACTGATAGCCGTTGGGGCGGGGCAGGGCGATGAAGTCCTTGATGCGGCCCGGAATCGGATGCCAGTCGCTGTGAATGACGCCCAGCGCGCCGTAGCAGTTGCGCACCGAGTCGGTGATGATGCGCACGGCCAGCAGATCGTAGACCTGATCGACGTTGATCTTCTGGCGCTTGAGCTTCAGGTATACCGAGTAAGCGCGCTTGGCGCGGCCTTCGACGCGGGCGGGAATGTTCTCGCGCGACAGACGAATTTCGATCTCGCGCTGGATTTCCTTGAGGTACGTTTCGTTCTCGATGCGCTTCGATTCGATCTCGCGCATCAGGTCCGCCGAGGCCTCGGGCTCGATGAATTTGAAGCCCAGATCTTCAAGTTCGCCGCGGATCTTTCCCATGCCGAGGCGATGCGCGATCGGCGCGTAGATGTCCAGCGTCTCGTGGGCGATGCGCAACTGGCGCTCGCGGTCGAGACTCGCCAGCGTGCGCATGTTGTGCAGCCGGTCGGCAAGTTTGACAAGGATGACGCGCGGATCGGCGGCCATTAACAGCAGCATCTTGCGCATACTTTCGGCTTGCCGCTCCTCGCGCGAGTCGAACTGGAGCTTGCTCAGTTTCGTGACGCCCTCGACGCACCGGCGGACATGGCCGCCGAACCGCGCCTCGACTTCCTCGAACGAGGCGTCGGTGTCTTCGACCGTATCGTGGAGCAGGCCGGTCACCAGGCATACCATGTCGAGCTGTTGTTCGGCAAGGATCAGCGCGACGTGCAGCGGGTGCTCCATGAAGGGCTCGCCGCTGGCGCGTTTTTGATTTTTCGCGCGGTGTTTAAGGCTTGCGAATTCGTACGCCCGGCGCATCGGCTCGAGGTCGTCGTTCGGCCGTCCGGCGCGGACCTTGGCCTCGAGTTCGGCGTACAGCCGCTCTTCCTCATTCGCCGGCGGCAGTGCCGGCGGCGCGACCGCGGCGGGAGGTTCGGCGGCTGCCACTATATATTCATCATCGCGCACGCCGAAGCGCTCCGCAAAAACGAAAGCGGCCCGGAGCGCGAAGCCCGGGCCGCCGAGTGGGATCGACGGAGTGGATTACTTCTGTTCGCCGTTGTTGATGCCGCCGGCCGGGGCGGCCTTGGCGGCCTTGATCTTGCGCGTATCCATCGCCTTGTTCATCCACATGTTGGCCGTGTCGATGTCCTTCTTGTAATCGTCCGCGTTATCGTCGAGATCGGCGCGCTCGCGGACCAGCAGGTTGAGGTACGACATGGCGTCATCGTACTGCGGATCGATGGTGAGCGCCATTTGGAGGTTCTTGATGCCGTCCTGGATCATCGCGTCGTAGGTGGTCTTTAACTCTTCGCGCGCCTTCTTATCCTTGATCGGGCCGGGATCCTCGGGCTTCATCCCGAGCTTGGAGCGCGCGGCCATGTAATTCGGATACCACTTCGCCCAATCGATGACGCCCAGAGTGTAATAGCCCTCCTTGCTCTTCGGATCGATCTGGATCAGCTTTTCGTTCCACGAACGCGCTTCGTCGAGCTTCTTGAGCTTGTTATCCATTTCGGAGATGCCGCCGGCCTCGGAGTAGCTGAGCGAAGCGAGCGACTGCACGGCCGTCTTGTCGCTCGGGTTATCGTTGAGCACTCTCATGAATTCGTCGCGCGCCGCCTGAGCGTTCTGCGTGTTGTCCGGCGAGTCGGCGCCCGGAATGTATTGGTTCATGTAGGCCGTCGCGAGGTACAGGCGGGCGTTCGGATTCGACGCGTCGAGTGCGATCGCCTGCTTGAAGTGCTCGACGGCTTCGCCGTATCTGGCGTTCTTGTAAGCCTCGACCCCCTTATTGAGTTGGTCGCGGGACTTGAGCTTGTCGAGAGTTGCGCAACCGGCGCCCGCCAAGGCGAGCGCGGCTATCGCGGTGAGGAGCATCGGTTTCTTCATGGGATTCGCAGAAAGTGCGGAGCCTCCTTCGGGTGTCACTTGCCGGCTTCCACGCCGGGAGTCATCAGGCCTACCTTATCTATCCCGGCTCCTTTGGCGATGTCGATGGCCCTTGCCACGGTCTGGTACTCGAGGGCCGGATCGCCTTTCACGAAGACCACGCGCTCGGCGCGGGTCTTGAAGATGTCCTCCAGGCGCGGGCCGAGCTTATCCATGTCGGTCGGCTCCTGGTTGATCTTCATGCTCTTGTCCTTTTCGATCACGATGACCACGGTGCGGTCCTGGTCGGGCGGCGGCTGCTTGTTGTCCTTCGGGGGCTGCGGCGCCAGGGCATCGAGACCGTGCGGGGTCAGCGGCGTGATGACCATGAAAATGATCAACAGCACCAGAAGTACGTCGATCAGCGGCGTCATGTTGATGTCCGATTTAGGCCCGCCGCCAGGGCCGACTGCAAATGCCATACGCTATCTCCTTATGAAAACTCTTAACTGCCAGCCTTCTTGGTCACGTCCGAAGGCTCTTGTTGCCGCTGGTCGGTGAGAAGGCCAATCTGATCCACGCCCGCCGCGCGCAGGTTGTCGACAACGCCCTCCACGACTTCATAGCGCGCGCGCGAGTCGCTCTTGATATAGACCGTCTTGTCCAGTTTGTCGGTCAACAGATCCTTAACCTTGCCCGGAAGGTTCTCGGCCGAGATCTGCCGGTTGCCTGGGCTCAGGTAGACCTTACCGTCGCGCGTCACGGCGACGAGCACTGCGTCTTCCTTGTCGGCGTCCTGCATGGCGGTGGCGTTTTTCGTCTTCACCAGATCGACGCTGACGCCTTTACTTAGCATGGGCGTGATGACCATGAAGATGATGAGGAGCACAAGCATGACGTCCACCATCGGCGTCACGTTGATTTCGGAGATCGCCCCCGGAGCTTTAGGTTTTGGCATATAAGTTCGTCCTTAGGCCGGCGCGCGGCGCTTGCGTGCCGCCGCGCGCCGGAATCAACTCGCCAGGGAAACTGGCTACTTCGCCGCCGTGCGCTGGGACTGCTTAATGAAGTAGTCCACCAATTCCGAACTCGAATTGTCCATCTCGACATCGAACGCTTCGATGCGCCCGGTGAAATAGTTGTACACCCAGACGGCGGGCAGCGCGACGAACAGGCCGACGGCGGTGGTGACGAGGGCTTCCGAAATGCCGCCCGCGACAGCGCCCAGGCCGGTCGACTTCTCGCTCGAAATGCCCTTGAACGCGTTGATGATGCCGACGACCGTGCCGAACAAGCCCACGAATGGGGCGGTCGAGCCGATCGTGGCGAGCGTGCTGACGCCGCGCTTCAGCTCGGCGTGAACGATGGCCTGCGCGCGTTCGAGGGCGCGCCGCGAAGCGTCGAGCTCTTCGCCCGAAATTTCGCTGCTGACGCGATGGGCCTTGAACTCCTGCAGCCCGGCCACGACAACTTTCGCCAGATGGCTCTTGCTGTAACGGTCGGCGATCTTGATGGCCTCGTCCAGCTTGCCTTCGCGCAGCGCGCCGGCGACGGCCGGAGCGAACTGCCGCGACTGCGTGCGGGCGCCGTTGTAGGCGATGAGACGGTCGATCATGACGCCGATGGACCAGGCCGACATGAGGAAGAGGACGACGACGTCCGTCCGCGCCATCCAGCCCATGTTCCCCCACATCGCGCGCGGGTCGAAGCTGACGGTGCCGCTCTCCTGAAAGAGCAGCAGCGCCCAAACCTGTAATTGAAGAAGCATTGTTTTCTCCTGCGAGTTGAATTGATCCTACACAAACTTACTGACTCAAAGTGAAATTGACGTCGATGGTGGTGACCACTTCCACCGGTTCGCCGTTCAGCAGCGTGGGCTTGTAGACCCACTGGCTGACCGCCTGCTGGGCCGCGGCCACCAGCAGCGGGTGCCCGCTGACGAGCTGCAGATTCTGAATCGTACCGTCCTTGCCGATGATCGCGGTGAAGCGCACCACACCCTGAATGCGCGCCTGCTTGGCGAGCGGCGGATACGTTGGCACCACGCGCCGGATCAGGTTCGCCTGCTGCACGTTGCCGCCGACGCGGATGCGCGAGGGCGCTTTGGGCTTAGGCGGAGGCGGAGGTGGAGGCGCCGCGGCGATCATGCCGATGACGCCGCCCGCCGCGCCGCCGGGCACGCCGCCCGGCACGCCGCCGACCGCGCCGCCCGCGTTGGGCGGAGGCAGAGCGTCTTCCTTAATCATCGCGATGTTCTTCGGAATTTCTTTCGGCGCCATCAGCTTGCCGGCGGCAAACTGCCGCGGCGCGACGTGGACGATCTTGACC
>VFSW01002397.1_pt1 | contig 28282 bp, 23 predicted proteins | sample 5358111 | NCBI WGS metagenome assembly VFSW01 (sample SAMN11554181, study PRJNA540505) | mine drainage metagenome | isolation source: sediment from site ElyBrook_90M | place: USA: Ely Copper Mine, Vershire, VT | collected 2017 | reverse complement strand
CGGAAGACGACCTCGACGTCCCCGACTGCGTGCTGATGTTTTTCGACCGCGTGCTCGCCTTCGATCACCTGCGGCATCAGATTCACATTGTGGCCTCCGCCGACGTGACGCGAGAATCTCCCCGCGTTGCCTACGAGCGCGCCGTAAGAGACATCGTACGCATCGAAAAGAAATTAGCTGCCGGATGGAAACCGGCCTACTGGCGGAAAACGGCCGCGCGGTCAAAGCTGGCGGTGAAGGCCCGAACTCCAAAGAAAAAGTTCCTCGACAGCGTCAGACGCGCGAAAGAGTACATCGCGGCCGGAGACATTTTCCAGGTCGTGCTTTCGCAGCGCTGGGATTTCGAGCCCGGAGTCAGTCCGCTCGATCTCTATCGCGCCCTGCGCACCGTCAATCCGTCACCTTATATGTATTTCCTGCGCTTCGGCGCGGGCCAGAATGGGCGCGGCGCGAACTCCGATGGCATGCACGTTCTGGGCTCGTCTCCCGAAATGCTCGTGCGCGCCGCTGGACAAAATCTGGAATACCGCCCCATCGCCGGAACGCACCCCAGCGGCAAGGACGAAGCCGAAGACGCGGCTCTCGAAGAGAAAATGCTCTCCGACGATAAAGAGCGAGCCGAGCACGTAATGTTGGTGGACCTGGGCCGCAACGACCTGGGCCGGGTCAGTGAATACGGTTCGGTAGAAGTCCGCGACCTGATGTACGTGGAGCGCTACTCCCATGTCATGCACATCGTCTCCGCGCTGGAGGGTCGTCTGCGGCCCGAGCTCAAGGCCATGGACGCCTTTGCCGCCTGCTTTCCCGCCGGCACACTCAGCGGCGCACCCAAAGTGCGAGCCATGCAGATCATCGAAGAACTGGAACCCGCACGCCGGGGAGTCTACGGGGGTTCCGTGCTCTATGCCGATTTCGCCGGCAACTTAGATTCCTGCATCGCGATCCGAACATTACTCATGAAGGGGAAAAAAGCCTACCTCCAGGCTGGAGCCGGAATCGTGGCCGATTCCGATCCGCAGCTAGAATTCGAGGAAACGGAAAACAAAGCACGAGCTGTGTTGCGAGCAGTGGAGATGGCGAGAAGCAGCAAATAGAAGCTGCGACCCTGCGACCATCAAAGCGCGGCATCTTACCGCTTCGCAGGAACGTACACTTGACTTGCTGAAACCAATTCCGCGTTCTGCACTTCCGTGGTCAGCTTCACCTGTTGCCAGCCAGCCTTCTTCTGCGGCTTTGCCAGAAACGTCAAGAGATATTGATGGTTCAAGCGATTCGCGAAATCGGTTAGGAAAGGAGTAAACGCAACAGGCGGTCCGGTGAAGCCGATGTAATACGACTCTCCACCGGTTTCCTCCGCCAGTTTTGCTAGGTACAGCTGGCCCCAGTACGTTTGCCAGTAACTATGGCCAAAATGTCCCACGCCGGGAAGGAAAATCGCAGAAACCAGAACGCCGGCGCGCTGGGAGTCGTGGATGGCTGCGTCAAGATACGGATCGAGCAGATCGCCACTCCCGTAGTAGCGATCCATTCCGTCCGTGGCCATCAGGACTTCATGTCGGCTGTCGTCGCGCGGCCAGCGTTTCATGAGATCGCTGATCGCAAAGTATGGACTGGCGTTCACGCCTCTAATCCCCAACGGCAGGCGAAGCTTCTTGGCAGCGAGTTCGTGATCGCTCGTCAGATCCTGTTCAATCATCGCGACGCCATTGCGCATGTACGCGATGCCAATCTTGGCGGAACTCGGTTGTGCCAGGATGAACTTGCGAATGTCGTTGAACTGTAAGGCAAGGTCACTGCCTGAACTGTCATCGAGAAGAACAAACAACTCCAGGCTTGCGTGATCTCCCTGGGCCGGGACCCAGCCGGTGACCGGGTCGCGATCCTTGCCCTCGCGGACCATGACGTCTTCGCGGTTCACTACCGGTACATCGGGACCGTGATGAGCCTCAACCGTGACCACCATGCTCACCGGAGTCCCGTTTGCCGCCGGCGCTTGCTCCGCCGCCGCAAGAGTGACATTGCCGAACATCCCAAGTACCAACAAGACGACCAAGCTGGAAAGAAACCGAGCGCTGAACATAGATTCCCCTTTGACACTGCGGCAGCGACTGCAGAACCCACCCCATGAGAGCGCTGCGCTGCTAACTTAGATGCGCTGGATGCGGACAGGTTATCTGGTATTATTTTGCGGAAGCAAGGGATTCCACGAAACCAGCCCACTCAGAATTTTGCCTTTGTGCAGAGCGGGCGCCCCCCGCCCGCACAACTTTCCCCGCAAACTTTTTACTGAGAGCCGAGAACTGACAGCAGAGAGCTGCTACGCGGACCTCTACGGCGCAAGGAAATTCGCCACCAGCCTTTTCCCCGCGCTTGTCAGCACACTCTCGGGATGGAACTGGACGCCCTCGACCGGAAACTTGCGGTGCCGCAGACCCATGATGACGCGTGTTCCATCGCTGTCGCGGGTCCAGGCGCTGACTTCGAGCTCGCGCGGCAGACCCTGCTAGCGCACGATCAGCGAGTGATAGCGAGTCGCGATCATGGGCGACTCAAGCCCGCGAAAGATCGTCCGCCCATCGTGCTCGACGGCGCTGGTTTTTCCGTGCATCAGATTCTTCGCGCGCACGACTTCTCCGCCAAAAGCCGCGCCAATCGCCTGATGTCCCAGACAGACGCCGAGCAATGGCACTTTGCCTGAGAAGTGCCGGATCAGCTCGATACTGATGCCCGCTTCCTGCGGCGTGCACGGTCCCGGAGAAACCACGATGTGCTCGGGATGCATCGCCTCGATCTCGCCGATGGTGACTTCGGTGTTGCGGCGAACCTCCACCTGCGCGCCCAGTTCGCCGAGATACTGGACAAGGTTATAGGTGAACGAATCGTAGTTGTCGAGGACGAAGACCACGAGATTGATTGTAGCGGCAGATGCGGCGCTCGGAGGCGAGGTTTCAAAGTCTCCGAGTTTCAAGGTTCTGAGTTCCAAGGATCATCCTAATAATGGTCGGCCTTTCCCCTTTTGAAACCTGGCAACTCTGAAACCTTGAAGCCTGACCCTTACTTGACAGTCTGTCCTCGAATTGCCATGCTTACTGGCAATTTCCCGGAGGTTCCATGGCCGAAGCTCGGCAGGACCAGGAACAAGATAAGCGAGCCACACGCCGGTTCGCGCTGCATCTGCCCGTAAGCGTGCGTTGCGGGGAAGGCGAGGACGAGCATTCCGCGCAGACGCGCGACGTAAGCGCACGCGGCATCTGCTTCTACGTCGATTCCGCGTTGCAAACGGGCTCGGCGATCGACTTCACGCTGACCTTGCCGCCCGAGATCACGCTGACGGAAAGCATACGCGTGCGTTGCAAGGGCCGAGTGGTACGAGTGGAAGGTGGCAGTCCCGCCGCCAAAATGGCGGTCGCTGCCGTCATCGACGAGTACGAGTTTCTTGCCGATTCGTAATCACTCATGGTTTCCTTTGCCTGCATGCCTTCGGGCAACTTTCTGCCCACAAGCCCCGAGTGATATGGTTTCTGTAACACTCGAGAGCTCGTGTGAATGACTTCCAGGCGAATCTGGCCATAAGGCAATCGCGGCTTCTCCGCCGCTTTTGGGCGGATTTGCGTTTTGAGATCGCGATAGTGGCGATGGCGCTGGTCGCAACTCCACGGCTTAGCTCTCAGACGCCTGTCAACACCCGCTCCAATCCCTCCGCAGCCCCGGCTGCGAGTCCGGCCCCGATCAAGCTGGCCGCGGTCAAGAGCATCCGCATCGTCCAGGAAAGAGACGGTCCCGCGGTTGAGATTCTCTCCACCAGGCCGTTGATACCCGCAATCCAGCTGATTGGCGACCCCGACCGGCTGGTGATTGACCTGCCAAACGCGCGGCTGGAAACGGAACAGAAGCGCATCAGCGTACAGGCGGACCAGATCACCACGCTGCGAGCCGAACAGTTTCAGGCGAATCCACCGGTCACGCGCGTGGTCGTCGATCTGCTGGCGCCACGCTCCCACACCTGGGATGCAGCCGGAAACCGTCTGGTCGTACATCTGGGGAAGAATCCCAGCAGCCCGAGCAGTTCACCGTTTGAGCCTCCCTTGGTGCCAAGCCTCACAGCCTCGCCGCAGCCGGTGGTGACCGCAGTGCGCTCCGCAGGCCCCTTGGCGTTCACCACGACCGACGGCAGCAATGGCTCCTCGATTACCGCCGGACCCGACACCGCGATTCTCCGCCTGTCGAGTGGCGGCGAGGTGCATGTTTGCCCGGGAACAACTGTGTCGGTCACGCCGTCGCAGAACCGGCATAACCTGCTGCTCAGTATGAACACGGGAGCGATGGAAGCGCATTTCGCGCTCGACACATCTTCGGATTCCGTCATGACGCCGGACTTCCGGATTCTTCTGGTGGGACCCGGCGAGTTTCACTACGCCATCAGCGCCGATAATCAGGGCAATACCTGTGTGCGCGCATTGCCCGGTAACACCGCGTCGGCGATCGTCTCCGAACTGATCGGCGATCGTACCTACCAGGTGAAAGCCACCGACCAGCTTGTATTCCGTGCGGGGCAACTGGATCGCGTGGATATGGCCGTGCCGCTTGAGTGCGGATGTCCGCCGCCGCGGGATCCGCCAATGCGCGCCACCAACGATCTGCCTGCGCAGAGCCAGGCCCCAAGTGTGAAGGCGAGTCCCGCGCCGGTTTCGCGGATCGCCCATGCGAAGACTCCACCAGCCTCCGGGTCGTCAGCAGGAGCCGGGGGGCCGGACGCCTCCCCTGCGGCGAACGAACTTCACGTGCAGATTTCCGCGCCGTTCGTATTCCACGCGACGGGCCCTCCGCCAGTTCCGGCGGTAGATGCGAAAGCGCTGCCGGTTGAATCGCGCAAGGCGTCAGCACCGGCGTTAGCGAATCCTCTACCTCCACCCACGCACGCTCAGCAAAAACCGAAAGGAGAAACGGCATCGGCGGATCGCCCGCCGGCGCGAGGGTTCTTCAGACGAATTGGCGGATTTTTTGCCTCACTATTCCACTAATCCATCAGTTCATCATGCCCCTCTCGCGGGCAAAGTTTTGTGAAAAGCGCGCATCTATAATTTCCTTCAGAGTACGGTTTCAACCGGCAAGCTGAAACCTCGTACCAGGAGAAAACAATGCGCAAACGCTGGACTCTTGTTTTGTTATTGTCACTCTTCGCTATATTGTGCTGTGCTGCCTCGGCTCAGATTCCAACTAAGGGAAATGTGTTCTTTGGGTACTCCTACGATCGCACTGCGGTTGTCAGGAACGACGCCAGCAATCTGAACGGGTGGGATGCGTCGCTTGAAGGGAAGTTCCTGCCATGGATCGGCCTGGTGTTGGACGTGGACGGACACTACGGGAGTCACAATTCCGGGGGCACGACTGCGGACATCGCCGCTCACAACGTCCTGTTTGGACCGAGAGTGTCGGTATCGTACAGCCGATTCCGTCCTTTCGCCGAGTTCCTGGTTGGAGTGGGACACATCAGCCGGAGCCACGGCATCTCGGACTCGAACACATCGTTCGTCGATGCGGTCGGTGGAGGGCTTGACTACAGGGTTTTCGGACCGGTGACCCTCCGCGGGCAACTCGATTGGATCAACACCCGTTTCTATGGCGAAGGGCAGAACGGCGTGCGATTCTCCACTGGTATCGCGTTGCACTTCTAAGCAGTCAGACGGCTGACGAATATGAAATCGCGGCAGCCTTGCGTTCCGCGCATTTCTCCAGAATCGCGGAGACTTCCAACAGCGCTCGATTGGAGTACTGAGAAACCTTTTGGCGGATTTCAGCGAAAGTCGCAGGCTGGAGCAGACGTAGCACAGCCGGAGCAATTGCCTTGAAGGATGGCACCACGATTCCATAACCGTTTTCCGTCACCCATTCCGCGTTGTAGCGTTCTTGTGGAAGGGTTTTGGAGTTGCATTCGACGATCACCGGCAAATGGAACTGCAGCGCCTCGCTGATGGAACCTGGTCCGGGCTTGCCGATGAAGAAGTCGGACAAGGCCATGTAGAACTCGACGTTCTGGGCAAATCCCACAACGAGAATGGGATTGTTGGTGTGGAGTTGCTTGAGTTCGGCGGCAAGCTTCTGGTTGTGGCCGCAAATCAGGATTAACTGGACACCACTGTCTGCCTGGTTGAGTTTCTTCGCGATCTCGACCATCACCTTTGACCCATGGCCGCCAAACAGGACGATGCCCGTGGGGCAGCCGGCTTCGAGGCCAAGACGCTTTCTTTCGGCGGCGCGATCGACAGTAGTTTTCTCGTAAAACTTAGGCTTCAAGATCATTCCCGATGTTTGGAAGACATGATCAGGGGAGTGGCCGATCGTCAGGGCTTGTTGTCGGGCACGATCCGTGCCGGCAATGACGTACTCCGACTCCCGTTCAATCCAAAAGTGCGGCGGGTAATCGGAGAGATCCGTCATCAAAGTGACAAAGGGCGTTCGCGCACGATTGGCGCGGACACTCTCAGCGATCTCGCGGTTGAAATGTGGGATGACTGACAGCACCAGGTCCGTTGGATGCTGCTCCCAGTGGGCTCGGAGCAGTTTCACGATAGGGGAGTGGTAAGCACGGATCGTGCCCTGCAGAACGACCAGAAGTTGCGGCGTGAAACGCGTCCAGCCTTTGCGGAGGATCACGTTGTAAGTGTCCTGGATGCGAAGGCCTGTAGCTCGTCGAATCAAATCGAGCGGATCCAGCAGCTCCTGAATATCGAGGAGACTGACATCCCAAGGATGTTGCTGGCCGGAGAGAGTGGCCTTGAGCGCCTCCGCCGCACTACGATGTCCGCCACCGGCATGGTGGAAAACGATAGTTATTTTGCGCAAGTGTTGCCTCGCATCATTGGCTGTGAACGCGTTTGTTTGCAGCTCCGGCGCAGGAACCAGCGTCAGCGACGAACCCCCTCCTCGTACTCTCCATCTTCGAGCAGGACCGCTTCTTCGTCGAATTTAGGGGATTCGGAATCTGCGCGCTCCTCGGTTGCGTAGTCACGGTCAGGCCGCTCCTCGAATTCATGGATCAGGACGCCTTCCTCACCAACTGTGATGTAGGTCGGACGCGCGTCGATCCAGGCTCCGCAATTGTAATAGTCGATTCCGTGCTCGTAGTCGTGGTGCTCCATGGCAGCATGAGTGTGTCCGCAGAAAATGCGGGCGGCGTGTTGATGACGAGCGTGGGCCAAAGCACCGTCAGTAACTTTTTCAGACAAGCGCTGCCAGCGCGTACCTAGCCGATCGAGAAAACGGCTCAGCGCTTTGTTCTTCGTGTCCCATTTTTGGAGCTGAAGGTAGAGCAGCGTGCCGAACCAATAGTTGAAGCGAACGTTCTTTACGAGGAAGCGGTCGAACTGGTGACCATGAACTGCAATATGGCGCAGGCCCTGATATTCCCATCGATATTCCTGGTACACGCGAACGCCCACCAGATGGGACATGATTTCAGTTAAACCGTGGTCGTGATTGCCTTCCACCCAGACCACTTCAATGTTGCGCTTGGGATTGGAGAGCTTGCGAATGTAGCCGAGGAATTTCCAGTGCTCTTTTTTCAGGCGTCCGAAATTGAGGTCGGCAAAGATGTCGCCGAGCAGAATCAGGCGGCGATATTGATTCTCGCGAAGAACGCGCAAGGCCTCGCGGGCGCGGCTCATGTCCGCGCCGAGGTGCAGATCCGAGAGGATCAGCGTGTCGTAAACAGGCGGCGCCACGGCTTCTATTCTCACCAAAAAGTGTTACGAGGTGATGAATTGGGAACGGACGGGAGGTCGGAGGTAACTGGTAGGTAACCTGCCGGGAAGGGCCGGACGGGATCTGCGGGACTCCGCAGATAGGTTGTCCCGCGGCGTCTCCCGTGCGCCGTTCAGTGCGTGGGAGGAACGTATTCGGCGGGACGCGCGGCTCCCTCACCGAAGAAAAACTGCTCCATCTGCTTCACGATGACTTCCTGGTCCTGCTTGCGCGCCGGGTTCAGGCGATATTCGTTCAGCAACATCTTGCAGTGCTCCATCCACTGGCCCCAAGCCTGTTGTGACACGTTCTCGTAGATCTTTTTGCCGAGGTCGCTGTCGAAGGGAGGCTCGGGGAGTCCGGGCAATTCCTGTTTTAATTTTGCGCAGAAAACTTTGTGATCTGACATAAATTTCTTCTGAAATTATCGCACAGGCGCAGCGACTTCACGGACTGGCAGCGGAGCCGTGGTCGATGAAACTGAAGAAACGGGGACTAATCGCGCGACGACACCGAGCACGCACCTCACCAAAACGAGAAGTACGATGAGATTTTCATTGACAAATTACATACTAATGGCAATATCTTGTGGTAGGACAGCTGCTCATACAAGAAGTTGGGTGGCTCGGGCATCAAGGTGCCCTGTCGAGAACCTTGGGAGAACAAATCGTTCAACGGAGGAAATACTTCATGGCAACCAAGAAGAAAGCCGCCAAGAAAAAGAAACACTAAGCGGATCGATGCTCGTTTAGAAATTACCCAGAGCCTCTCAAGAGAAGCACCTCTTGAGAGGCTTTTCCGTTTTGCCTGCATAGGGGAACGTAGCGGCGATGCGGTAACCATCAAGATACGCAGGGAAACGGGTGAGTGAAACCGTTGATACGATCAATGAAGCCTTGGAAACTACCGTCACTTTTTCATCGCCATCGCACCGGCAAATCGCCATGTGGCTTTTTGCCGCGTTCCAATTTTTCTACCTGCTGACCTCAACTGGGCGCGTGCGCACGCCGGACGAGTACAACACCTTCTACACCGCCGAGAGCCTGGTGCTTCGCGCCTCGACTGCCGTTCCGCAAGCCGTACAGCTCCACAATTTCTATGGCAGGTATGATTTGCAGGGCCAACCGCGCGCCGCGTACCCTCCGGGACAGGCTTTGCTTTGCACGCCGTGGTATGCCTTCGGACAGCATTTTCTGGCTCGATGGCCGGGCGTGCCCGGCGACGACACCGATCTGGTGGTGGCGTTCTCGTCATGCCTGAGCAGCGCGACTTTTTCCGCGCTGACAGTTACATTCTTCTTTCTCTTGCTGGTGGGGCTTGGAATTGCGGCGCGCGCGTCGCTGTTGGCCACGGCTCTGGTGGGTCTGGGCACTCCAATCTTTGCGTATTCCGGATGGTTCTTCTCGGAGCCGCTATCGGCTGCCATTTTCACAGGGGTGGCGTTGCTGCTTTTCGGCGGGGGGCACGACCCGATTCCGATGGGCAGGGCGTCAATTGCGGGGCTGATTCTCGGCCTGGCAACCATAGTCCGCCCAACCAACGTGCTTGCGATTGCCGTTTTTGCCACTGCAGTTCTGGTGCGTGACGGAAGTCCCGGGTTTCGCGCCGCCTTTGTTTTATGCGGGACATCGGCGATCGGGGTGGTGGCCTTGTTTGCCCACAACGCTGTTTTATTTGGCGGCCCATTCGAGTTTGGATATCCAACTACGGCGGAGGGGGCAAAGCACCTGAATACTTTCGATACGCCGCTCTGGAAAGGCCTTTACGGATTTCTGCTGTCTCCGGGAAAGTCGGTATTCATCTTCGCGCCACCGGTGATTTTGGCGCTGGCCGGGTTCCGGCGGCTTTGGAAGCTCGAGCGCGGCGTGGCGACGTTGGCCATTTCCTTCCCGCTGCTCTATCTTTTTTTCTATGCGGGCTACACCCAATGGGAGGGCGGATACTGCGTGGGACCAAGATATTTGGTTCCTTCGATCGTGCTGCTGTGCGTGGCTTTGGGTCCGATGCTCACCGAAAGTACGACCTCTAAAACAAGAATCATTGCGCTGGTCCTACTTGGGCTTGGGGCGTTTGTGCAGTCCGTATCGCTGGCGACAAGTTTCATGGAAGATCAGGTTCCGCGTGGGCATTACTACGATGCCAATTTGACCTACCGTCTTGGCTATTCGCTGAGCGGGCAGATTCACCTTTTGCTGAAGTACGCGTGCGATGCGGAACCGGCTCGTCTGGGGCTGGGTTGGGCCCGGTGGTTCGTGTTCCTGCACAAAGCTGGGGTCTCGGGAACCACGCTTGGTGTTCTTGGTTTCCTGATGCTAGCGGGGCTGGGGATCAGTCTGGTTGGGTTCGTCAGGTGCTATCGATCGTTGGCCTGAGAATCGCGGGGACTGGAGGTCGCACGACGATAACGCCGGGGTTGCGGCCTGTCGGTACTTTTGGGGGTTGTCCGGAGGCGCGGTCCGTGCTAGAAACGCGTATACGGGAGTACCGAAACAGCCTCATGGTCGTCCGAATATGGTCGTGCGCACAATGAGCCTCCGCAAGAAAGCATCGAAAAAGACTCGCAACAGCGAGATCATCATTCCGGACAAGCTCTATTTCCGGATCGGCGAAGTCGCCGGTTTGTGCCGTCTGCCGGCGTATGTGCTGCGCTTTTGGGAAACCGAATTCCCCCAACTCAAACCGGTGAAAAGCAGCACTGGGCAGCGCATGTACCGCAAGCGCGATGTCGAATCCGTGGTGCGCATCAAGAAACTGCTCTACGAGGACGGATTCACGATCGCGGGCGCGCGAGTACAGCTGCGCGAGGAAACCAAATCCGACCGCACCCAGACGGCGCTTCCGTTTCCAGTGAATCCGGCCGTAAACGTGGCGCATTTGCGATATGAACTACAGCAGATTCTCCACATTCTGTCGGCGCGGCATTAGGCTGACAGTCGAGCCCCAAAAGGGGCGTTCGATTCTGACGACCTTCGGCATCGCTAAAGAGATGTCCTGATACGAATCCGCACTTCCCGGCCATCTCTGTTCTCCGCCGCCTTCCTGCTTTCAAGCCCTCCCGACTGGTTCAGCCGCTATTTAGGCAGAAAAATGCGCGAGCCTGCAGGCCCGCGCCGGGGTACAAATCAGTTTCTTTCGTTAGGCCGATTCTTTCAGGGGCTCGACTTCGACCAGCGGTGCGTTGACCAGGTGCTCGCTGAGGAACCAGACCTGCAACTCGCTGGGACGAAGGACGTCACTCACCACCAGATCGTTGGTGCCGGGATCGCCCAGTTTGTTGGCCAACTCGGCGAGTTCGCGGCATTGCGTGATGATGATCTGATGCGCATCGAGTAGCCGGGAAAGTTGGACGGGAACTTCCTCGCGTCCTTTGGGCGGACGCGGAATGCGGGTGAGTTCGGCAACGTCGGCCGCCATCGCGATGGTGACGCCGCCGAGAAGTTGAATTCGCTCCGCAATCGTATCCACGATTTCGTTCTGTTCTCCGTAGTGCTTGTCGAACAAAAGGTGGAGCTGGTAGAAAGTCGGTCCCGAGACCTGCCAATGCGACTTCTTGTAGAGGTCCCGCAGAGTGATGGTATCTGCCAGAAGCTGGTTGAGTTGCTCGGTCATTTCCAGCCGGACGGGTTCTTCCAACTGCAGGGGCATGGTGGCGGTCACGGTGCCAAACGGCTGAAGTTCGCGGGCGGACTGATGGAAGCGCGGCTGAGCGGAAGGTTTGTGGGAATTGCCGGAGACGGTCTTCTTGGACATAGGGGGTTCTCCTCGGACTGCAAAATTTTGTTGCTGCGGAAAGTCTGGCTGGTGAAAAGTGGCGGGCGGACAGGGCCCACACGCAAACCTTCACCCTCACCTGCGGAAATCACCTGTTTGGATGCCATGGGACAGAAAGGGATTCCACGTCCTGAAAAGAAACACCTCATCCCCCGAGTACGGGACGGGACGGGCTGTTGCCAAGCGCCCGCTCAGTCGGCGGCGCTGCGGCGGATCGTAAACATTTCCGTGAGGTATTCGACGCGCGGCGTGGTCTTCACTCCCGCACTCGCCATTCTGGTTTTGAGCTCGTCAGATGCGATGAAAGCGCGCGCCTTTTCGGCATTTTCCCACTCAAACATCAGGGTGAGTTCGTTGGGATTCTGCACGCCGCGAAAAACACGGCAGTGTTGCTCACCGTGTTTGGTCCGCCAGTCGAGCGCGGAATCGAATGCAGATTTCCAGGCGGGATAGTCGGCAACTTCGTGATGGATGAGGAGGTAGATCATGAGAGCGAGCTCTCCTTTCACATCAAAAACGGTGCGCCAAAATCAAGAGAAAAGCAAGGGCGGCCATCACAGGAGGATGGACCGGGGGAGTTGCCAATCCGTACCAGGCGATCCTTACTTGCGATGGTTGAAATGGAGCTTTAACCGGGAATTTTTCCTATTTTGGTCCGATCGTGGGAAAGTGGGGGTAAAAATATGCACTGCAAGTGCAAGTGTCTTCACCACATGTTGCTCGGATGGATCGAGATTTTGGAATGGCTGACATTCCATTTGACAGAGCACCATATTCGGGTCAGAATCGTACAACTTTCAGCTTGCACCGCGGCCTCCGGGAAGGGGATGCGGCGAGCCAGTTTCAGATCCTCCCCAGGTAAGAACTCAATCAAAATAGGGACTAAACCAACAAAGAGGAGATTTAATGAAGCGAACGATTGTGCTATGTGCCACAGTTGCAGCCCTGCTGTGCCTCATGTCCATCAGCGGAGCGGCCCAACAGAATGACAAACCCGCCCTTAAGGGTTATTTCACCGTGAAACCGCACCCGCACCCAGAGCAAGCGGGTGAGTTTGTAGAGCAGGGGGCTGCAGGCACGGGGCTCACCATGTGGAGCTATTCGCAGAAATCCACGCGTGACGGGAATACGTACTCGGGCAGCATGGTAGGCGCAAGCCCCTACACGAGCAACGCAACCACCACCATCACGACCCAGATCATTCCGGTGATCTTCACCATTGGCACGACGGTATTCAACCCGACCAAGGCTGATGCGACTTGCGAAGGCGGCAAGGTGCCGCTTACGTTGTTAAAGCAGTCTCCGATTTATGCAAAAACCGCTTTCACGCTGAATGGCGTAAACGTGGGCTCGGGCCAGTACATTGATGATTTCCAGCGCGCTAACTTCTGGGGTCCTGGCAGCGCGGACGGCGGCAAGTACCACACCAACTTGAAGGCGGTGACGCTGGCGGCGGTCAAGGTGAATCCGGGCGCGAATGGCGCTATCGTCTATACCGGCGGATGCGAAGCACTGGGCGGCGTGGACATCAACTGGTGGGATAACTACGTAACCGGGACGCTGATTCCGTCCCTGGCCTCAAAGGGCGTCGGTCCGACCACTTTCCAGGTGTTCGTGATGTACAACGTGGTGATGTACAACGGCACACCCGGCAACTGTTGCTATCTCGGTTACCACGGAGCCTACGGAAACCCGGTGCAGACCTACTCGCCGTTTGAGTTCGACAGCACCGGAGCCTTTAACAACGGCGACGGTTGGACGGACACCTACGTGGCCGCCCACGAAGTCGGGGAGTGGATGGACGATCCGCTGGGATCGAATCCGGTTCCCGCCTGGGGGCACATCGGGCAGCAGGGAGGATGTCAAACCAATCTGGAAGTAGGCGATCCGCTGAGCGGCACGAACGCCATCACCAAGAAGATGTCGAACGGCTTCACCTACCACCTGCAGGAACTGGCGTTTTACTCCTGGTTCTACAGTGCACCGTCGATCGGAGCCGGAGGATTGTTCTCCGACAACGGGACCTTCACAACCGATGCCGGAGCCGTTTGCCATTGAGGTAGCAGGAGTCGCGAAGCATACGGTGACTTGTTCCGCAGCGGGGCCGCTCAGTTGTTTGAGCGGCCCTTTTTGTTGGAGGAGGTTTTCAGGATCGCCCCACTGGAAACGGCAAGGCCTTGGTTGGCCGGCCCGGACTCCTGGCGGCTCCACGATTCATCTCTGGAGGGGGTGATCGTTGGCGAAATCGTGATTCTCGTCAACCACCCGCTCACTTTTCCCCACCACTCGTCGGTTTCTACCCGCCACTGGTCAGCCTTCCGAAGAACGAAACGGGGCCACATGTGCAGCCCCGTCAGAAAAACAGTCCCGCGGGTTCTCGTTTACTTGCCCGTGCCCGTCAGACTTGAAGTCTGCGGGCTGCCGATCGCGCTATCTGCCACGCTCAACGTGCCCGACCTCGTTCCCACGGCCGCCGGCGTAAACACCACGCTGATGGTGCAACTCGACAGCGCGTTCAGGCTAGCGGTACAGGTTGTCGTCGAGACACTGAAATCCCCGGTGGTTGAGATGGTGATGGCGGTGAGCGCTACGGCCTGTTTGTTGGTAAGTGTGAACACCTTCGCAGGACTCGTGGTGCCCACTGCTTGTGCGGGGTAGGTCTTGCTTGCAGGCGTTAACGTGGCTTGCGGCCCTCCCGTTCCGGAGAGTGCCACGGTCTGTGGGCTGCTCGGAGAGTTGTCGGTAATCGTAAGGGTCCCGGTGCGCGTCCCAAGGGCGGTCGGCGCGAAGGTGACCTTGATTACGCAATACTTTCCCGCTGCCAGCGTGCTTCCACAAGGCTTCGTGCTGGCGGCCTGAGCGAAGTCACCACTGGTCGTTATGCCGCTGATGGTCAGCGTGGTGCTCCCGGTGTTGGTGAGAGTGACCGACTTCGCTGCGCCGGTGGCGCCCAAGACGACGGTGCCCCAGGTCAGGGATGCAGGCGATACTGTGACGGTTGGACCGCCACCGCCGCCGGTGACGGTAAGGCCCACCGTCGTGGTCGCTGTCAGGCTGCCCGACGTGCCGGTGATGGTCACGGTGGACGTCCCGGTGGTTGCGGTAGCGCTTGCTGTGAGCGTCAAAGTGCTAGTTGTGGTTGCCGGGTTCGGGTTGAAAGCCGCCGTCACCCCGCTCGGCAGCCCGGAGGCTGTCAAAGTGACGCTGCCCGTAAAACCGTTCTGCGGAGTAACGGTGATGGTGCTCGCGCCGCTGCTCCCCTGCGCGATGCTGACGGAGCTCGGGCTGGCGCTCAAGGTGAAACTGTTGCCGCCCGGTACAACGTCCACGACGATCGCGTTCGACTCGATGCCGTTGGCGACCAGAGTCAGGTTGTAGCTCCCGGCGGGTAGGCCGGACGGAACGTCGAACTTCGTGGAGTTGGAAGTGAAGGGGGCGATGGAGTGCGTGGTCTCATCGTGCGTTGTGGCGTAATAGACGTTATTAGGAGCCGAGGCCTGCACGAGGCGAACCAGAGGATAATTGGTAGCCCCCTGGTAGTCGTCGCCGTACGCGTTGTTCTCCGACAAACCATTGAGTTGGGTGCCAGAAAGAGGGTTGTTTGTCGATGGACTGGCGACGGTCCCGGTGATGGCATTGATCGTCGGCGCTATCCCCGCAGCTACGCCCGAGGCCGGAGTGTAAATTTCCACCGTACCGCTGAAGTCGGTAAACATGATCTGGCCAGTGGGAAGCATCATCAGGTGCCCGACGTAGGAGGAATCTCCCGGGCAGTTCGCCGGATTCGCAGTGTTCGTCAAGGTATTGGCGGCTGGATCGTACTCGACAAACTGGCAACCACCTTTGAATAGGCCAGGGCTCAACATGGCGAGCACTTTGCCGTTGGGCTCAAGCGCTGCCGGACCATCGGCCTGATTCAAACCGTTGGCGGGAGTCGGACCGTTCGACCAGGTGTTGCTGGCAACGTCATACAGAGCCGTCGCCACGATGTTCCCTCCGAATTGCAATACCTGGTTGTTGTACATCAGGACCGCAGCGCCTAATTCTTCGTCGCTGGGATTGTAGAGTTGGACGGGAAGAATGGGACCGCACGACCAGAGGCCGGTGCCCTGATCGTAAAGCTCCGAGCCCTGGTTGGTGCCGCAATTGGCATTACTCTTCGCATCCACAGTCAGCACGCGGTCGTTGGTCAGGAGCGTAAACCCTGATTCATCGTTGCTCGACTGGTTCACGGAACCGGTTGCGGTCCAGGAATTCGGGCCGTTATACAACGCATTCTGAGGCGAACAGCAGTTCGACTGCATGTAAGTTCCATCGGCCAGAATCACGCTCTCCGCGTCGCCTAGGGTGGTCCAGCCAGCGGGCGGGGAGTTCGCTGTCCAGGTGATGGTGCTTCCCGAGATGGTTCCGATAGCTCCCTTGGTCGTCCAGACCGAGCGACCGCCGTTGTACTCTCCACCTTCGACGACAATGGTTTTCCCGTCCATCAGCACCTGGGAACCGAAGAACCAGGGGGCATAGCCGGGTTGCATATGTCCGCCGGAACTCCACGTTCCATTCACATAACTGCCGGTGGAGTCGGGGGTGAGAATGTGCCAGGCGTTGGAATTTCCGGCTTGCTCCTCATGCACCAGGATCCTGCCGTCTCTGAGTTGCAGCATGACGCCGAGGTTGGCCCCGGGTTGATTCACCAGAGGTGTCCAAGTTTGGGCAAGGGCGGCTCCGAGCAAGACCAAGAGTATGGCAGACGTAGTGGCGAGCTTTCGAAATTTCAACCGTAATCTCCTTTTACTTTGAGAACGACTCTTGAGAAACGGCCACCACTGTATATGTATTTTTGGCAGTTGTGTAGTGTGAAAAGATTGTTAACGGAAGCGCATTGATTTGGTCTGCGAGCCGTACTCAGCGACTCATTGTCATCAGAGAAGTGCGCTGCGGGAGGTACTGGTAAACGTGAGAGACTGGTGGCTCCGGAATTCCCGCCGCTCAGCGCAGGGGCAAATATGAACACCTCAATTTCGTTGCCGCACCGAAAGATGTTCGGCCGTCTGTCGATCGTTGCCGGAAACTTGCAGCAGATCGCGGGAATCGCAGCCGCCTGTGCCGCCCTGGCTCTGGCACGATCCCGCTCAAGTCCTTCCGCCTTCGCCGCGGTGATGATGATCGCGGCCTGGCTGCTCCTCTACTTTTTCTGCCACGGCATCGCGCACTGGGCGGTTGGACGCCTTCTCGGTGTTCGTTTCGCCTTCTACACCATCGGAGGAACCGGAAATCCCGAGGGCTATCCCGCCGGCATGCGTTGGGTGTTCGAGCATCTTCCATTCTTTGGGGTGCAGACTGACAAGGTCTCGATGCAGAAGGCGAGTCCGATGGCTAGGGCGGTTATGTGGTCGGCAGGAGTGACGTCCTCGGCGGTGGTTCCGACCCTCAGCGCGGTCTGCGCCTGGAGAGCAGGCATTCCCGGCAGCAAGGCATTTCTGATCTTCGCGGTGTTCTGGGCAATCGGAACGCTATCGAGCAATTGGAGAAGCCAGAGTGGAGATTATGCCAAAGCAAGACGCGCTCTCCACAGTTAGAAGGCTGGGTTCTCCAGCCACTCACTACGGGTCCGCGGCCGCTGGATATCCAAGAGGAAGCGCTCGCGTAAAGCCGCTGGGCTTAAATGGTCGGCCCTAGAGGGCGATTTTCGAACTTTCCTGCAGGGAACGAATTTTTCCGAACCGCTTCAACACCAGCATCGCCGTGGAAGAGCACGCGATGAGGTGCAACTGATGGGCGCCATAGTAGCGGTGCAATCCGCGGGGCATGACAGCTCATGCTAGCAGCTGCATCGCGGCCCACCCTCCTTTCAACGAGTGACCGGGCTGGGATGATTTCCTTCACCCCCGACTTAGCCATCCGAGAACTCCCGCTGTAGCGACAAGCCATACTGAATTGACGCGGAGTGTCAGCAAGAGCACTGTACTAACCGTTGCAATCGCCAGCGTTGGTAGATCGATGATCGCCATACGTCCAAGCTGCCAGGCCACTAATCCCATTAAGGCGAGTGATCCTACTATGACACCATCTCGCATGGACGCGGCCGGTGGAGACTTTCGAATTATCGGAACCAGGAATCCGCTAATCGCTACGAAAACAAACGCTGGAGCGAAGATTCCCACTGTAGCTACAACCGCACCCGGAATGCCCGCAATGATGTACCCGATGAAGGTGGCGGTTGTGAAAACCGGCCCAGGCGTGATCTGACCCACTGCGACTGAATCCAGCAGTTGCCGCTCGGACAGCCAGTGCAGGCGATCCACAAGGTCGGACCGGAGGAAGGCCAACAAGACGTAACCACTACCAAAGAGTACGGCACCAATCTTTGCGAATACCAGAAACAGTCGCCACAGACCAAACGGCATTCCCGTCACAGCCAAGAAAGCGAAGACGCGGATCGGCATCATTGGGAGGACGAAGACGGCGGGAGCGCGCCTGAGACTAGACAAACGCCGATACAGAACAGGCGCACCAGCCAACACCGCCGACACTGCGAGGACGAGCAACTCGTGGAGATGCACTGCGTACATCACGGTTGCGATGCATCCCACCGAAACAAGCCACTTTGTCTTCAGTGCGGTTCGTGCCAGTTTCCAGAAGGCCTGGATCACGATTGCGATGACTACCGGCTTCAGGGCGTAAAGGACTCCACTCACTCGTGGAAGCGTTCCGTACCGCACGTAGGCACTGGCGATCGCGGCAACCAGAACGGCGGCGGGAAGAATGAAGACGCAGCCTGCAATCAACAAGCCAGCCCACCCTCGCATCTCGTAACCAACGAAGATAGCCATCTCGGTCGAGCTCGGCCCGGGAATGAGGTTCGCGGCTGCGAGCCGATCCAAGAACTGTTCTCGGGTGAGCCACTGGCGACGAGTAACGAACTCGTCTTCCATCATCGCGATGTGTGCGGCCGGTCCTCCGAAAGCGATGGTTCCCAGCTTTAGAAACACCAGTGCCAGGGTCTTGAGCGGCACCGAGCGCTGCGCAGCAGTGGAGGCAACAACGGACACAGAAGCTTCGTTCATCGAGCGTGCCCGTTCGGCTCGGATCCCATCAGGCGTGCATCCAAAGACCATAACCCGGCGCCGGAGAGCACCAGAAACAGCAGTGACATTAACATGGAAAAATCAGTGCGCGCGTCGCTCACCGTGTACCAGAAGCCCTGATGCGGATTGGCCAGCTCCGGGACTTTGGTTGTTGCTATCGCAGTGCAGATCACGATGAGGAGAGGAATAGCCGCAATACGTGTAAGCAGTCCAACCAGGACCAGGAGCCCGCAGATGATCTCGAACGTTCCTACAAATTGAGCCGTGAAATGCGGGAAGGGGAAGCCGATTCTAGCGAACCGATTCACGCCCATATTGGGGTCGATGTACTTGAGGATACCCTGCGTGCAGAAGACCATGCCCACAGAAAGGCGAATCAAGAAAATCGCACGTGACCGCCAAACTGGGCGAATCACGGTAGACCAGCGCCTGCCACTATCCACGCTTACCCCCCGAAACCAACGACATATTATAATCGAGTTTCGATAACGAAGTTCGTTACCATGCGAAGATCAAATTCATCAAACCTCAATGGCCTACTATCGGGTTTGATCCGATTACACATCCTTCACCACGCATGTCATGAGCCCGTTTTCGGGTTGGGCATGATCGAAGAGTTAGGGCGCCACGGGTATCGACTTAGCCCAGGCACCCTGTATCCGATCATGCATGGTTTGGAACAAAGAGGCTTGCTTCGTTCAGAGCAGAAGGCGGTTGGCGGAAAGATTCGGCGGATTTACACGGCCACGCCGAGTGGACGGAAGGCGCTGCGGGCAGCTAGACAGAAGGTTCGTGAGTTGTTCGGCGAGCTGTTTTAAGAAAGAAGAGTATCCAAAAAGGTTCCCTGATGAAGACTCGCTCTTATTGTGTGGTTGCGGTCACAGCCCTTCTTGTCATCGTCATTCTGAGTGGACCTAAGGCGTGGGCGCAGGGGCCACCGTATCAGACCGACGATCCTGTACCAGTCGACCTGCATCACTATGAGTTCTACGTATTTGGCGCCGCGGACGGAACACCGGTGGAAATGGACTCTGTCGGACCAGCCTTCGAGTTTAACTGGGGCGCATTGCCGCGTGTGCAGCTCCACGCGATACTTCCGTTCGGGGTGGTAGCGCCGCTGAATAATCCGGTGTATGCGCCCAGCGGGATTGGGCCGACTAAGTTCGGACTAACCGACATGGAGTTGGGTGCAAAGATCGCCTGGATCAAAGAGAGTAAGCACGTCCCACAAATCGGCACGTTTACCATGTTCGAAATCCCCACCGGCAACGCGGACAAAGGACTAGGAGTGGGCAAGGTCTGGTACAAGATCCCGGTCTGGCTACAAAAGAACGTGGGCAAGTGGACGTTTGACGGCGGCGGGGGCTATCAGGTGGTGCCGCAAGACGGGTTCCGCAACTTTCCATACACGGGTTGGCTGGTGAAGAAAGAAATCAGTGAGCGGCTCGAGTTGGGTGCGGAAGTCTTCGCTCATGGCCGCGAGGGGAGCGCAGCGGCGCAAACCGGGGCCTCGCCCATGGTCGACATCGGAGGCTACTACCACTTCAAGCACCATCCCGGCGAGCAGTTCCTGTTCTGCTACGGTCACTCCGTCGCCGGACAGACGGAGAACTACGCTTACCTGGGCATGTACTGGACTTGGGGAAAAGACAGTGGCGGCAAGAAGGAAGGACGGCGCGAAGGATTGTTCCCTGGTCAGTTGAATCAGACCGGATTTTGACGTGATTCTGAGAGGTCCTCGTCAGTTCCGTCCCGCAACCTAGGTTGCGGATCACGAATCCGATGCGGAAGCGATGAAGATGGCTGGTTTTTTGGTCCCCACTACATGGCGTCAAAGGTCAAAACACCCGGATGCGCCCGGATGTTTTTCGAGAAGTGCGCAGCAGACCGTTTGCGCCATGTGGTTCTTGACACTGACACCGCGGCGGACGGCCGGCCATGAGTGGCCGATTCTAGATACAGATTCCACGGGGAGTAAAAGATTGGTCGGGACGGCGAGATTTGAACTCGCGACCCCTTGCACCCCAAGCAAGTGCGCTACCAGGCTGCGCTACGTCCCGACGGAATCCGCTGCCGACGGTGACAGCGTGGGGTTCAACTTTCAGATTCTACACCAGTCCAGGGATTCTGGTCCCAGCCGCTGGCATTAATCTCACAATCGGAGAGTGATGAGTATCACCTCGCAGAAACTGCATGCTGCTGCAACATATTGGCTGGAAGAAATGCGAGGCCTCTCTTGGCAATTCTGGTAACGGGCGGAGCCGGTTACATCGGCAGTCACGCGGCGCGCGCGCTGCGGGAGTGTGGCTATGAAGTCGTGATTTACGACAATCTTTCCACGGGATGGCGCCACCTGGCGCGGGGTTTCGAAGTGGTCGTGGGCGAGATTGCCGACCCAACAAGGCTGGGCCCGGTTCTAAAACGCGTGGATGCAGTGATGCACTTTGCCGCCCACGCGTACGTCGGAGAGTCGGTCGGAAGCCCGCGCAAATATTTTCGGAACAACGTGGTCGCGGCGCTCAGCCTGTTGAACTCCGTGCTGGATGCTGGTATCCGGCGTTTCGTTTTTTCCTCCACGTGCGCGGTGTACGGCATACCCACTCAGATTCCGATTACCGAGCAGACACCGCGGGAACCGGTCAACCCCTACGGCGCTACGAAACTATTTTTCGAAAATGCGCTCGAAGCTTATGGACGCGCTTACGGACTGCGCTCGGTGAGGCTGCGCTATTTCAATGCAGCAGGCGCCGATGCCAGCGGCGACATCGGCGAACTGCACCGGCCGGAAACTCATCTGATTCCACTCGCGCTCGCGGCGGCCACCGCGAATGGACGCACGTTGCAAGTCTACGGCTCCGACTACGCCACTCCTGATGGCACCTGCGTCCGCGACTACATCCACGTCAGCGATCTTGCGGATGCGCACGTGCGAGCCCTGCGACACCTGGACTGCGTCTGGAATGACGACGGGGAAGGCTCGCTGGCCGTGAATCTCGGCACCGGCCGCGGATATTCCGTTCTCGAAATCATCCAGGCGGTGGAAAACGCCACCGGGCGCACAGTGCGGCGCAGCATGCACCCGCGGCGGCCAGGAGACCCTCCCATGCTGGTTGCGGATTCCGCAGAGGCTCAGCGCGTGCTGGGATGGACTGCCAAGCGCAATCTTGCTGAGATTGTCTCGAGCGCGTGGAAGTGGATGAAGTCTTCGAAGCCGCAATCGAAGCTCGTTGCCTAGAAACTGGTTGCCAGGCGCCCCGCGACACTGCGCGACGGTCCGATGGCGTTGCCCGAAAAAAGACCGCCGAAATCGATGACGTTCAGGACATTCGTAAGATTTTGCCCATCGATCTGAAACCTCATGTTCAGACCTTCCGACTTGTAGACATCCGCGCCGGCTGAGGCATTCACGAGAAAGGAAGGCCGGATGCGCCCGCGGGCGAAATTGATTCGATCCAGAACCTGCTGGCCATACTGGGAGAGCACCGTCGCGGGATCGCCATTAAAGTCGAACGGCAATCCGCTGTCGTACTGAATTCCTCCCGCAATCCAGATGCGCGGTTTGACCTGATAGCGAAGGCGCCCGCGAATGGTGTTGCGTTGATCCTGCGAATCGGGAAAATGGCCGACCGCCGGCGCACCGCCATCGCCATTCAGAAAAAGACCGCCCGTGACCGGATACCAGACGTTGCCGACTTCATAGGAGTAACTCAAGAAGCCGGAGAGCCCGCGCCAGTCGGGAAGTTCCAGCTTTCCCTCCGCGCCATAAATGACCGACTTGTGGAACGCGATCGGGAAGCCGACGCTCGTGTTCGTGATCTGATGGTCGTCCGCATAGTTGGCGACCAGGCGGCGAAAGTAGTTGGCGTCGAGCTTGATCTTGTCGTGCACGACCTTGGTCAAGCCGGCTTCGTAGTAATTTCCTTCGGAAGGTTCGACCGGCAGCCTGGGAAAGTTTGAGTTGAGGGATCCAAACGCGACGGAATTCGAAAGCAGAATATTTCCGAAAGACGGAGTCTGGAAAACACGGTCATAGGAGAAATGTAAAAGCAACTCAGCGGACGGGAAATACCGCGAGATCGAGAAGCGTGGTTCGAGCGCCTGCCGGTTCAACAAGAGCTGGTAGTGGTCCCAGCGCAGCCCGGCGCTGATGGTCCAGTTCTTGAGCGCGAGGCGATCCTGCAAGAACGCGGATTGCTCGAGGTCAGGCCGATTTCCCAGAAAGCCAAAGGTGGGCGGCGTGCCACTACTGAATTGCGTCGGATCGGTAATGACGTAGTTGAAATTCTGTTTGAGAAAAGTGTTGTCGGTCTCGACCCCGAACTTCCACTCATGCCGGCCATGATCGACAGTCGCCGTGCTTTTGAAATAGCCCTCGCGAAACCAGTTATGTTCAAACACCTCAATGGGAGTCGACCTCGTGTTGGAGATCAGGTCGTTCGAATTCTCTCGGACCATGCCGTGAAAATCGGCAATGGCGTGGGATGAGAACGTGTGCTGGTAGCCGGCAATGCCCATCGTCTCAATGTTGTCGGCCGTTTGGCGCTGTCCTGCCGCTTGCTGCACGAGTTCGTTCGGGATGTCGTAGCGCGACAACTCGTGCCGAACGATCAATCGCAAACGATCTTTCGGCGTGAGATCGCGCTCGTAATTCACCGAAAAATCGCCCAGCGTGCCAGTATTCGAGTAGTTTTGCGGAACCACGGGGTTCAGATAGCGATCCGTCATGCTGCCGCTGGCGCTGGCGCCGAGGGCATTCTTGTCCCAGACGTATTGTCCCTGCGCGAAAGCCCCGGCGGAACTAAAGCTGCCCCCGGAAAGCACGAACTGGCCGTGAAAACCGGGCTGCGCATCCTGTAACGTGTTCACCTCGATCACGCCGCCCATCTTGCGGCCGTATTCCGCAGGGATGCCGGCGGTATAGATGCTGAGCGATTGCACGTCGTCGGATTCGATCGTGGGCCCGAAGCTGGGCGAGCGATTGTCCGTCAAAGGAATGCCATCGACCACGAACTGGGTCTGGTATTCCGAGCCGCGCGGATGCAGCACGGCATTGCCTTCATAGAGCCAGCCAGGCTGCGAATTCACCAGATCCTGCAAGGAGCGGCCGGGAACCGAGCTAAGACGGTCCCGGATCAGGTCGGAGCCGATCTGGGCAACGGCGCCGGCCTGGTCCGGGTCGATCAGCGTATTCGCCGCACTTACCGTGACCGATTCGCTCACCGAAGTCACCCGCAGTAGTATTGTGAATTCGGTCGGAATCGTGGAATGAATTTCGACGGATTCGACGGTAGTGGCAAAACCAGGCTGCTTGATTTCTAACCGGTAGATGCCGTAGGGCAGGCGCTGCACGTCCAGGCTGCCTTGTTCGCTGGTCTCCAGCATGCTGCGGAATTGGTTGGCACGGCTGATGATCTGCACGGATGCTTTCACGCCCAGACCGGCCGGATCGGTCACTCGAAGCCGCAGTTCTCCGCTGTTGCTCTGGGCCAGGAGCGGCAAGGCGAAAAACACGAAAATGGCTGCAAATCTCCGCATGGAGAACCGGTATTTGTAGTTTAGCTGCTGTTCCGGTGAGGATTCACCGATGTTGCTCGCTCAGTGGTTACCTTGGAGAGGCGAGTTGAGTGGTTGTCATTCCTGCACGATTCACGTACTCTGCCGCGCATGAGAATTCGAAGGTTGCAGACTGGGCTATGCGCGTGCGTTTTGTGGCAGTCCTTCTCGCCGCTTCTCTGTTCCGCGCAGCCGGCGCGACACGCCTTCACCAGCGAACAGGTCATGAGTTCGCCGTTCCCGACGAATCTTGTGGCTGCCAGCCATGCCGGGCGGATTGCCTGGGTATTCGCCGCCAAAGGGGAACGTAACGTGTGGGTCGCGGATGCTCCGAATTTCGAGGCATGGCAGGTGACGCATTACGCGGGCGACGACGGCATGCCGATTGCCGCGCTCAAGCTGACGCCCGACGGAAGGACTGCGGTCTACGCGCGCGGCAGCGAGTCCAATGGTGCGGGAGAGACCGCCGACCCGACCAGCAACGTCGAAAAGCGCACGCAGCAGGTATGGGCAGCGGATGTGGACAAGGGCGATCTTCACTCTGCAGAACCCCGCCTGCTCGGTGACATGGGCTGCGACGAGGAGGGGTGCGAGGACATCCAGATCTCGCCGAGCGGCGAGTTTGCGGTGTGGTCGGCGAAGAAGCAGATCTGGATCGCTCCGATTTCCGGCAAGGAGAAAGCCAAGGCCCTGACCTTCGCCCGCGGCAACAATTCGCAGCCGAAGTGGTCGCCCGACGGGAAAAGGATTGCCTTCGTCAGCGATCGCGGAGATCACAGTTTTGTTGTCATTTACGAATTTGGCCGCAACAGCTTGCGGTATGTTGCGCCGAGTGCCGACCGCGATCTATCTCCGCGCTGGTCGCCGGATGGGAGCCAGCTCGCCTTCGTGCGGCTGGTGGGTAAGGAGATGAAGCAGCCGCTGATTCCGCAGCTGCCCCTGCCGTGGAGCATCTGGGTGCATGACATTGCAGCGGATTCCGGGCGCGAGATCTGGAGAAGCGGGCCGGGCCTCGACGATTCGCTGCCGCTGCTGACAGAGGATACATCGTTTCAATACGCCGCGAAAAACCGCATCGTTTTCTCTTCGGAACAGGATGGCTGGAACCATTTGTATTCGGTGGCGACGTCGGGCGGGGCGGCGGCGTTGCTGACTCCGGGAAAATTCGAGACCGAAGACGTCGCCCTGAGTGCGGATAAGACTTCTATCGTCTATTCCTCCAACCAGGCTGACTCTGATCCACACGATGTGGACCGCCGTCATCTATGGCGCGTCAACGTCGAGGGCGGGACACCGGCGGCAGTGACTCGCGGCGAGACCATGGAGTGGACGCCGCTCGAAGTCGCAGGCAAAGTTGTTTGCCTCGGTTCGACGGCTACGACTCCGGCGATGCCGTACGTTGTAACTGCGAATGGCCGTGAAATGATTGCCAAGTCCGCATTGCCCGCGGACTTTCCCTCGTCGCAATTGGTCGCGCCAAAACAGGTCATCTTCAAGGCTGCCGACGGATGGGAGATTCACGGGCAACTATTCGAGCCGAAGGAACGAGGGACGCGACCGGCACTGGTTTTCATCCACGGCGGATCGATCCGTCAGATGATGCTCGGCTTTCATTACATGGACTACTACCACGACGCCTACGCGATGAATCAGTACCTGGCGAGCCGTGGCTATGTGGTGCTGTCGGTCAATTATCGAACCGGCATTATGTACGGTCGGCATTTTCGTGAAACGGTCGATGGCGGGCCGCGCGGTGGCGGCGAGTACCGCGACATTGTGGCGGCGGGAAAATATCTGCAAAGCTTGCCGAATGTGGACGCCAAGCGAATCGGCCTGTGGGGCGGATCCTACGGCGGCTATCTTACGGCGATGGGACTCGCGCATGACTCCGATATGTTTGCCGCAGGAGTCGACCTGCACGGCGTGCATGATTGGTCGGTGTTGACTGATGTAATCACCACCGCCGCTCCCGATCACGACGCGGCCGTCAAGCTGGCGTTTCAGTCGTCTCCGAATGCGGCGATTTCGACCTGGAAGTCGCCGGTCCTGCTGATTCAAGGAGACGACGATCGCAACGTCCCGTTTTCACAGACGGTCGATCTGTTGCAGCGCCTGCGGGCGCAAAAGGTGCACGTCGAGGAGCTCGTCTTCCCGGACGAGATTCATGGGTTCCTGATGTGGAAGAGCTGGATTCGGGCGTATGGGGCTACTGAGGAGTTCTTGGGGCGGGAGATGAAGTAGAGCGATTTGGCAATTTTGTAATCTTTAGTTCGGTAATTTGAAAATCGACCTCGATAGATTGTGGTTTCACCTGCCAAAGCGTAGGAAGATGAACGCCCACAGCCCAATGACCGCGCATCCAATTGTCGTGATCGTGATTGCTGGAATCCAAAACAATAGAACTCTCAACGCTATGCTCCCGAGCCGACTGGCCGCGAAAAATAAAGCGAAAACGCAAGAAACTTCGATCCAAAACAGGGGCGATAATATTTGCTCTATAAGCCCTCCGCTCACCGCCGCCAACCCAGTCGCTTTCTCGTGAGTCCGAATGAGATAGACGACGCACGACACCAAAGGAACAAGAAATATTGCAGTCACGCCGGACAGCACGCCCTTCACGTATGCCATAGTCACCTCGACGGCTCTTAGTTGCGTACCTTTGGAGTCTGCTGCATAGCCAAAGTGCCGTCCCTTGCGGGACTCAATTTCTCCGCTTCGCCTACCCTGCACTCACGTGCCGGGCTTTCCTATTCCGCCGCTTCGCGGCTCGAGCGTCGTGCGTTCGACCTTCATCTGTCCCTTAAGCTATGTCGCAGACTCTGAATTCTTGTTGAACGCGTCCCGTATCCTCTCCCACGTCACCTCCAGCGACTCCGGCAGCACCCGCGTTTCGCCGATCACGCTGATGAAATTCGCGTCCGCCACCCAGCGGGGCAGAACGTGCATGTGAATGTGTCCGGCGACGCCTGCGCCTGCGGCTTTCCCGATATTCATGCCGAGATTGATGCCGTCGGGCACATAGAGCTTGCGCAGAACGGACTCCATTTTCTGGGTCAAAACCATCATTTCCTGGGCCGCGTCGGACGGGAGCTTCTGCAGCTCATTCAGGTGCGCGTAGGGCACAACCATGACATGGCCATTCGTATAGGGATAGGTGTTGAGAATGACGTAGCAATGGGTACCGCGGTGGACGATACGGGCCTGTTGGTCGCTTTCCTTGGGCGCGTTGCAGAAGATACAGCCCGGTTTCTGGTTGGCGCCGGTGACGTAGGCGTAGCGCCAGGGGGTCCAAAGTTGGTCCATGGGGGGAGGGTAGCAGAAGCAGCCAGCGTGGGGCCAATGCCAGATTACTAGTGGAGATCCGGGTGTCCCCGCCTGGCGCCCCCCGCAATGGACGGGCAAGACGCCCGTCGCTCCACTGGAACGCCCCGTGTGACAAGCCTGTAAATTCTCCGTTTATGGCCGGAATCCCGTTTGACACTGTTCGAAATCGGTTGCTATAGTCAAAGAGTCCCTATTGGACGCGGTTTCGAACCAGCTGGAATTGTCCTAGGGTCGTCCGCCAGGTCGGCCTCAACGCAACCTAAAGAGCACACCAGCAGTCCGCTACGCCACGTCCCGCACGAGTCGCGCACAAACGCGCCGACACCGAGGCTATGAATTTGTTCGACGACAGCACAGCCCGCAACCTTGAATCCAGCATTGAAACCATGACAACTTCACACGACACCCATGCCGGCGGCTCAGCCGTAATCGACGCTCCTGAGCTCGCACAACCTTCGCCCGCGGAACAACTCGCCTCCGCCCCTGCCGTCCCTGAAGGCGACGCCCCCGAACAGAACGCTCCCGAGAATTCAGCCGCTGAAAATACCGCGACTGCGAGCGATGATTTCGCCGCCGCCCTGCACGACTTCGAGACCGAAACCGAAGAAGCGGTAGGGGAGGATCACGTCATCAAAGGCCGCGTGGTGAAATTGACCGCGACCCACGTGGTTGTCGATATCGGGGCAAAATCCGAAGGCATGGCGCCGATCGCGGAAATTCTCGATCACGAAGGCAAGCCGAAGTTCCAGCCCGGCGACGAGATCGACGTGTTGCGGGAGAAGGGGCAAACCGAAGAGGGCTACATCAAC